>MRWG01001754.1_pt1 | contig 12685 bp, 9 predicted proteins | sample 1013341 | NCBI WGS metagenome assembly MRWG01 (sample SAMN06117577, study PRJNA244670) | biofilm metagenome | biome: Water; feature: Cathode Biofilm; material: Biofilm; isolation source: microbial consortium enriched at the cathode of a solar microbial fuel cell | place: USA: District of Columbia ... | reverse complement strand
GTGGCGGTCGTCGCGGGCCGCGTTGTTGACCAGCACGGCGGCCGGGCCGAGCTTCTCCTTCAGCCTGGCGAAGGCCGCCTGCAGCGCGGCGATGTCGCGCAGATCGCAGATCTCGAAGGCGACCTCACCATCCAGCTTCGCAGCCAACGCGGCGCTTGCGGCTTCGTCCAAGTCGAGGAAACCGACACGCGATCCCTGCGCGGCGAAGGCGGCGACGATCTCCGCGCCGATCCCGGAAGCGCCGCCGGTCACGAAGACCGTCTTTCCGGCAAGGCTGGGGTAGATGGCGAAATTGGTGGTCATGTCTCGATCCTGTCGCTCATGGGAAAGACGCTGACGATACAAGCTGCGGCGCCGCGCGGGAACCGCCCGTCGCGCCATAGCTGGCCGCGTTACCCCCTTTGACCTGCATCAAAGCACAGTCCTGACCGGCGGGCTTAGTCTTTCACCGCAACAACCGCGGAGGACCCGATGTCCGGTGAGAGCGAGACCCGTACCGAAGCCGTCGCCGTCTTCAATGACGCCGAGACCCTGGAAGCGGCCGTCGACGAGCTGCTGAGCCACGGTTTCAATCAGGCCGAGATCAGCCTCATGGCCAGCGAAGGCGCCGTGGAAGAGAAACTCGGCCACCTTTACACGAAGGTCGAGGACGCGGAGGATGACGAGTCGGTGCCCCGCGCGGCTTACGTCTCCACGGAATCTCGGGGCGATGCAGAAGGCGGGCTGATCGGCGCCTTGATGTACGTCGGCGCCCTGGCCGCGGCCGGCGCGACAGTCGCCAGCGGCGGCACCCTGGGTGCGGCCATCGCCGGCGCGGCGGCGATGGGCGGAACCGGAGGCCTGATCGGCGCGGTGCTGGCCAAGTTTCTCGACGACCAGCATGCCGTAACCCTGGCAGAGCATCTCGACCACGGCGGCCTGCTGCTATGGGTGCGCACCCGTGATACCGACCACGAGAAGAAAGCCAGGGACATCCTCACCAGCCACTCGGCCCACGACGTCCACCTGCACCAGTTGCGCCAACCGGTCTAGTCCGCGAACTGACCCCCCGGCATTCCGGGGAGGGTCGCGGGGCGGCCAAAGGCAGCGTATCCCACCGAATTGACCGGACTCAGCCTTCTTCACCTGCGCCCGGGGCAAGGCTATGCTCTGAGTTGAACGGGCGGACGAGGTGGATCATGGCGACGAGAAATGTGCTTCTGGAACTGCGCTCCGAACATGCGAACATGGAACGGCTCCTGCGGGTATTGGATCAGCAGATCGAGGTCTTCGAGGCGGCCGGCCACCCCGACTACACCGCGATACAGGATATCGTTCTGTACTTCCTGGATTTCCCGGACCAGTGCCACCACCCCAAGGAAGATGTGGTCGCGCAAAAACTGCTCAGCCTGTCACCAGGTCGCGCGTCGCAACTGCGCGGACTGGCTGATCTCCACAAGGAACTGGGAGAGCAGACCCACCGAATGGCGGGCCTCATCCGCAGGGTCTTGGAGGAAGCCGAGCTGCCGCGCGCGGACGTCATCCAGGCGGTCCAGGACTTCATCCATTCCCAGCGCCATCATATGCAGATGGAAGAAGAGCACTTCCTCCCCCTGGCGGAAGAGCTGTTGAGCGCTTCGGATCTCGAAGAGCTGGAGTCGGAGATCTTCCAGAAGGATGACCCGCTGTTCGGGCCTGAGACAGAGAAGCACTTCGAGATGCTGCGGGATTACATTCTCAAGAGCGAAGAGGCCGGTCGCGAGGTTTAGCTTCCGGATATTTCTCCCTGCCCCGAAAGAAGAACCCCTCCCCGGCGGATGCTTTCCGGGGAGGGGTCGCAGGGCGGCCAGACCAAGGGGGGGATAGGCCTGGGCCGCAGGGTGCTCCGCCGCGGGTGCTAGGCCGCGGTAAGGTCGTGCAGGTCGAAGGGCAGGCTGCGGATGCGCCGGCCCGTAGCCTTGTAGACCGCGTTGGCGACCGCCGCGCCGATGGGCGGCACGCCGGGTTCGCCGACACCGGTCGGGGCCTCGGCGGAGGGAACGATGTGCACCTCCACCTCCGGCATCTCGTTCATGCGCAGCGGCTGGTAGTCGTGGAAGTTCGACTGATCCACGTAGCCGTCGGTCAGGGTCAGGGCGTTGTGCAGCACGGCGCCCAGGCCGTAGGCGATGCCGCCTTCCATCTGCGCCTTCACCTGGTCGGGGTTGACCGCCACACCGCAGTCCACGGCGCAGACCACCTTCTCCACCTTGAAGCTGCCGTCCTCGGCGAGAGAGATCTCCGCCGCTTCGGCCACAAAGGTGTTGAAGGACTCGTGCACGGCGATGCCGCGGGTGCGGCCCGCCGGCGCCGCTTTGTCCCAGCCGGCCTTCTCCGCCGCCAGCTTCAGGACGCCCGCATGGCGCGGATTCGCGTCCAGCAACTCCAGGCGGAAGTCGACCGGGTCCTTGCCGGCGGCCTCGGCCAGCTCGTCGATGAAGACCTCGGTCGAATAGGCGGTATGGGTGCTGCCCACGGAGCGCCACCACAGGACCGGCACGCCGACGTCGGTGGTGTGCAGGTCGACGGTGATGTTGGGCACGTGGTAGGGCAGCGTGTTGGCGCCCTCCACAGAGGTCGGATCGATGCCGTTCTGGATCATGCCCGCGAAGGGCGTGTCGCGGACGATCGACTGGCCGACGATGCGGTGCTGCCAGGCGACCAGCTTGCCCTGGTCATCGAGGCCGGCACGCAGACGGTGGAAGTACATCGGGCGGTAGCGGCCGCCCTGGATGTCGTCCTCGCGGGTCCACACCAGCTTCACCGGCGCGCGCCCGCCGATCGCCTTGGCGACGCTGACGGCCTCGGAGACCATATCGGCGTTGGGCGTCGCCCGCCGGCCGAAGCTGCCGCCGGCGAACATCGTGTGGATGCGCACCTGCTGCGGCTCCAGGCCCAGGATGGCCGCCGCCGCGCCCTGGTCCACCGTCGGGATCTGCGAGCCGGCCCAGATGTCGGCCGCGCCGTCGCCCAGCTGCACCACGCAGTCGAGCGGCTCCATGGGCGCGTGGGCGAGGAAGGGGAACTCGTAGTCCGCCTCCAGTACCTTGGCCGCGCCGGCCAGGGCCGCCTCGGCGTCGCCGTCCTGCCGGGCGATGTCGCCCGGCTGCGCGGCCAGCAGCTTGTACTCGGCCATGATCTGGTCGCTGCCGCGGGTCTCCCCGGTCGACTCGTCCCAGGTGATCTGCAGGGCGTCGCGGCCCTGCTTGGCGGCCCAGAAGCCGCGGCCCAGCACCGCCACGCCCTGAGGCACGGCGACCACGTCGGTGACACCCTTCACCGCCCGGGCGGCGGCGGCATTGAAGGAGACCAGGGTCGCCCCGAAGACCGGCGGCCGCGCGATCAGCGCGGTGAGCATGCCCGGCAGGGACTTGTCGAGGGTGTAGAGGGCTTCGCCGCGGCTCTTGGCACGGCTGTCGAGGCGCGGCGCCTCTTTGCCGATGAGGGTGAAGTCCTCGGGCTGCTTCAGCACCACCTCGACCGGCGTCTCCAGCTTGGCGGCGGCCTGGACGAACTCGCCGAAGCCGCTGCGCCGGCCGCTGCCGGCATGGGCCAGCAGACCCTTTGCCACCGTGATCTCCCCGGCCGGCACGCCCCAGGCCTCGGCCGCGGCCTGCACCAGCAAGGCGCGGGCGGCGGCGCCGGCCCGGCGCAGCTGCTCGTAGGAATTGGCGATGGAGGAGCTGCCGCCGGTGCCCTGCACCGGCCCCCAGTGCAGGTTGTTGTAGAGGCTGGCGTCGGCGGGCGCGTGCTCGGCGCGGACCTGCGCCCAGTCGGCGTCCATCTCCTCGGCCACCAGGGTGGCGAGGCCGGTGAAGGTGCCCTGGCCGAACTCAATGTGCTTGGCCAGCACGGTGACCGTGCCGTCCGGGGCGACCCGGACGAAGGCGTTGGGGGCGAAGGCCCCCTCGCCGCCGGCAGCGAGCGCGGCCAGCCTGTTGCCGCCGGCCAGCGTGAAGCCGATCACCAGGCCGGCGCCGGCCGCCGAGGCCTTGAGGAACTGCCGCCGGTTGGCAGACCCGAGGAAGGACGCGGGCCGCGCCGTGGCCTTGGCGGGCTGGCCGAATACGTCGGACCCGAGAAGTCGCGGGCTGTCGCTGTCGAGGTATTTTGCCAACATGGATCAGGCCTCCATCAGCTTGGCCGCCTCGTGGATGGCGGCGCGGATGCGGACATAGGTGCCGCAGCGGCAGACATTGCCGCTCATGGCGTCGTCGATGTCCTGGTCGCTGGGCTTGGGGTTCTCGCTGAGCAGCGCCACGGCCGACATGACCTGGCCGGACTGGCAGTAGCCGCACTGCACCACGTCGAGCTTTTCCCAGGCGCTCTGCACCGCCTTGGCGGCCTTGCCGGAGATGGCCTCGATGGTGGTGACGTTGCTGCCGGCGACATCGCCCACGGCGGTGACGCAGGATCGGGTGGCGACCCCGTCAACGTGGACGGTGCAGGCGCCGCAGAGCGACATGCCGCAGCCGAACTTGGTGCCGGTCAGGCCCAGTTCGTCGCGGAGGGCCCAAAGCAGCGGGGTGTCTTCGGCGACGTCGAGCTCGCGCTCTGCGCCGTTGATCAGAAGCTTCACCATGTGAAAGACTCCCTGTTTCAATAGGTTAGGCCTGCCCCGAACACCTTTTCGGCCAGGGAATCGGGGGCTTTCCCGGCCAGCGTGATCTATGAGAAATCGAAGAAGAGTAGACTACCCAGTGTAGTCTACATAGCGCAGGTCCGCACCGTGGCAAGCCCTGTGGATGAAAAAAATTTCATCCTGCGGGCGAACCAAGCCGGGCAAACACACGCCCATCATGGAGAAATCGCGGGATTTGCGCCGTTTTTACGACGACCTAAACAGTCTTTTTACCGGCTTTCGCGTAGCTTCGCCGGGCAAGCAACCAAGAATGGGCAGGACCATGCTGACGGCCGACGACAGCCTCGATTTCATCCTCGACCAGGTTCAGGAACTGGGCCGCGGGGACAGGTCTCACGAGAAGGCAGCCTACCGGGCGCTCATCCACATGACGCAGCGCTGGGCCGAGCCGACCGACCTCTATATCAGCGAAGACCTGCAGATGGCCGAGCGCATCGGCCAGGACCTGGCGGACATCGCCCGCCACATCCAGGACATCCAGCACGCCTACATGAAGGCGCTGTTCGAGACCACCGGCGAGAAGATCGAATAGCCCCTCTTTCCTCGGGCGTTCGTCGCCCTTAGCCGTCCAGCGGCGCCGTCGCCTCTTCCAGCCAGGATCTTGCCGCCCCCTCCAGCAGCGGGGCAATCTCCGCGCGCACCCTTGCGTGGTAGCCGTCCAGCCAGGCCACTTCCTCCGCGCTGAGCAGTTCGCGCAGCACCAGGCGCCGGTCGATGGGGGCCAGCGTCAGGGTCTCGAAGGCCAGCATGTCGCGCTCCTCGCCCTCGCCGCGCGGGCTCTCGGTCACCGCCACCAGGTTCTCAATGCGGATGCCGTAGGCGTCGGCCTTGTAGTAGCCGGGCTCGTTGGAGACGATCATGCCCGGCTGCAGGGCGACGCTGTTGGGCAGCTTGGAGATGCGGTGCGGCCCCTCGTGGACGTTCAGATAGCTGCCCACGCCGTGGCCGGTGCCGTGGTCGTAGTCGAGGCCTTCCTGCCACAGGGCGTAGCGCGCCAGGCTGTCGAGCTGGCTGCCGGAAGTGCCCTTGGGAAAACGCGCGCGGGCGAGCGCGATATGCCCCTTCAGCACCAGGGTGAAGCGCCGGCGCATCTCCTCGCTGGGCGCGCCGATGGCCAGCGTGCGGGTGATGTCGGTGGTGCCGTCGGGATACTGGCCGCCGGAATCGCAAAGGAACAGCTCGCCGCTGCCCAGCGCCCGGTCGCTCTCCTCGCTGACCCGGTAGTGGACGATGGCGCCGTTCGGGCCTGAGCCGGCGATGGTGTCGAAGGAAAGGTCGCGCAGTTCCCCGGTCTCGGCACGGAAGGCCTCCAGCCGTGACGCGGCCTCCAGCTCGCGCAGCGGATTGTCCGCGGCGCGCGCCTCCGCCTCCTGGCTCACCCAGTGCAGGAAGCGGCTGACCGCGGCGCCGTCGCGCCGGTGGGCGCGGCGCATGCCGTCCAGCTCCGCCTCGTTCTTGCAGGCCTTGGGCAGCAGGCAGGGATCGGCGCCCGGCACTACCTCGGCCCCGGCCGCCCGCAGGCGGTCGAAGATCCAGCGCGCCGCGGTGGCCGGGTCGGCCTGCACCTTGTGTCCGGCCTTGCCCAGGCGGCTGAGGCTGTCGCCCAGGCGCTCCGGCGCCTCGATGGAGACGGCGTTGCCGAGCTGCTGGACGACCTGCGGGGTCAGCTTGTCGGGATCGACGAACCACTCCACGCCGCCGTCGGCATGCAGCAGGGCGAAAGACAGCGGCAGCGGCGAGTGGGTCACGTCGCCGCCGCGCACGTTCAGCAGCCAGGCGATGGAATCCGGCAGGGTCAGCACCGCCGCGGCGACGCCGGCCTCCGCCAGCTCGCCGCCAAGCTCCTCGCGCTTTTCGGCGCTGCTGCGCCCGGCCAGCGCCAGGTCGTGCAGTTGGATCTCGGCCTTGGGCGGCGCCGGCCGGTCGTGCCAGGCGGCGTCCAGGGGGTTTTCTTCCAGGGCCACCAGGCTGGCGCCCAGCCCGTCCAGGGTCTTCTCCAGGCGGCGCACCTGGTCCTCGGTGTGGAGCCAGGGGTCGTAGGCCAGGCGCTGGCCGGGGCGCAGGTGTTCCTTCAGCCAGTCCGACAGCGGCTCCTCGCTGATGTGGCGCGGCGTGAAGAGCGTCTCGTCCACTTCCTGGCGGACCTGCAGGGTATAGCGCCCGTCGACGAAGACCGCCGCCGTGTCGCTCAGCACGCAGGCCATGCCGGCCGAGCCCTTGAAGCCGGTCAGCCAGGCCAGGCGCTCGGCCGAGGGGGGCACGTACTCCCCCTGGTGCTCGTCGCCGCGCGGGACCAGGAAGCCGTCCACCGCGCACTGGGCCAGCTCCGCGCGCAGGGCCGCCAGGCGGTCCGCGGTGGAGGTAGCGGTGGCGGCCAGAGCCTCGGTTTTCGCCATAAATTCAGGCCTTTCCGTAGTCATTCATCGGCATGCATGCAGGCGCTGCAATGCTGCGGTGCGAAAATCTCGCTTTCAAGCCTTCGCCGCGCGCCTCATCTCTCCCCCTGAAAGTCAGGGCTCGCGCCCAACTTGGCAAGACCCTTCGGCAGCCGCATTGCCCAGGCCCGTTTTACTGAGACCCGAATAAGCCGCGTTTTTTTCCAGGAGCTTTTTATCATGATCCGCCTAACTGATTTCTCCGGTAATCCGGCCGGCAGCGAAGCAGTGCGGTGGGATCAGCGATCCGTTGACGTTCTTTCTGTCATCCAAACGGCCCGGACCCTGCGGGCCGAGTATATCGCCGATCACCTGCACAGCGCCGCCGAAGCCATTGGCCGCTGGACCGGTCTTTCCGCCCTCTTCGCCGCCTGGCGCCGCCACCAGCAGCGCCGCCGCACCCTGAAGGCGCTGACCGCGCTGGACGACCGTGTGTTGAACGACATCGGCGTGGACCGTGCCGAAATCGCCGCGACCGCCGCGCTGAGCTGCGACAAGACCCCGCGCAGCGGCAACTCCGTCTGGCACGGGCTGGGCGCCTGGGCCGAGCGCGAGGTGAACCGCCGCCGCACGCTGCGTGAGCTCTCGGCCCTCACCGACGAGATGCTGGCCGACATCGGCATCTCCCGCGCGGAGATCCCGGCCGTGGTCGCCGATCTCTTCGCCGGGCAGACCCAGACCGCCGCGGGCGAGACGGTCGACATCACGGCCGACATCCCGGTCACGGCCCCCGTGCCGGCCCAGGTGATGGCCTTCATCGAAGTGCGCCGCAGCCTGCAGCGGGCGGCCAATCGGAACCTCGACCGGCCGGCGGCCTGACGGCCCCGGCGGCGTCGCGTCGCAAACGCCACAAGAGAAATGCTCGTCTGAATCCGGTTAGCCACGGGACGAGAAGCGGAGCGCGGTCCGGCAAGGACCACACCGCTCCCGCCGCCAGGACGGCGGCACCCGGCGGCGCTTCCAAGAAGGAGGCGCCGCCGTCATTTTGCGGCGCCGGCCGCGGCAGGAATTCCTAAGAATAACTTCCGCCGGGTGCCCCGCGACGCGACTGGCAATGCCCCGCGGAGGACCCCAGATATACAGCGGGCAGGCATTCCTGCCCTGAAGATCGTCCTCCCCGCTTAATCCAATAAACGGAAGGACGACGCCGCCGAGAGGCGGCCGCCGGCGGCGCCTCCAAGACGGAAGCGCCGCCGGTGTCATTTCAGGGGATCTGCGGCCCGGCGAGCCCGGGCACCGGACGCGACGCGGCCACGCGAGCATATGAGAACAGGACCTAAGGGAGCCGGTAGACCGCAACCAACCCGCGGCCGTCTGCCCGCTGGCTCATGGCCAAATGGCTGCTGCCCAGGAAGGCGAGGCGGATGCGGCTTAGCGTCGGGTGGTTACGGCGAAAGACCTCCTGCCCGTCGGAGGTGCGCAGCAGGAAGACCGAACTCTGGATACTGCCGATGCTGAGGCTTGATTCGACGGATACGGCGATGTGGCGGCCCCCGGGGTCGACCGCCAGAGACTCGATGCGGCGGCCTCTTGGAATGACTACCTCGCCACTGCCGGACGGCAGCGACCAGACCACCCGTGAGCGGCCTTCCTCGCGATAGCCGTCCCAGGCCACCCAGCCGCCGTCCAGCCAGCGAAAGCCCCAGCGCGCGTTGTAGATGCCTGGTGGCGACACCGGCCCCTTCAGCCTTTGCCCCTCTGCGTCAACAGCCAGGATCTCGTTGCGAAAGCGGGCGAGCGTGAACACGCCCGCATCCGTATCGGCGCCGATGAGCTCCAATTGATCGCGGGGCGGCAGGTCCAGAGCGATGGTTTCCTCGCCCGCGCCCTGTGAACCGCCTTGTTGCATTGAACGCAGGTGAAGGCGGTAAGGCTGCTCCCCCGTCGCAGCCGCCTGTCGCTCGAGCCAGACCAGTGTCCGGCCATCGTTCGACAGGACCGGAAGCCAGTACTTTCCCGGTGACGGAGAGTCGACGGCGCGGGGCGCGGGTTCTTCCGCTGCCAGATAGGCGAGGCTGCCGTCGTCGCGGCGAAACAGGAGATACCCGCTGGGCGCCACGTTATCCATGGTCGATCCCACCGGCGGTGCCGGCACGGCGACAAGCCGGCAGCCGGGCAAGGTCAGGCGGGCGCGGTGACGGTCATCGTGACGAAAGACCCAGGCCTCGCCGGCGCGCTCGAGTCCGAGATCCACGCCGGAAATGACCTGCGCCAGTTCCACCCCCGGCACGCTGCACACCTCCTCGAGCTGCCCGGTCTCCGGCCGCCTATCGGCCTCGACGAGCAGCGCGAGAGGGATGAAGTAAAGGAGGGCCACGTTGGCGCCGTATACGAGCACCGGAAGGGCGGCCACCAAGAGCAACCCGTTTCGCCATCGCAGGCTGCGCAGCAACCAATAGAGCAGCGCGCATAGGATTGCCTGGATCGCGACAGCCGCTGTCGCGATGGCCACGGCGTAGGTCGACGGCTCCGCCAGGGCAAGCAGTGCCATTCCCAGGGGCACGAGGCCGGCATGCACGTTGAACAGGGGAATCAGGTAGGCGGCAAAGGAAAGCGCAAACGCGGCGAGGAATGCCCGACGGCGGGACATGCGGCTGCGGGTCTCACGCGTAGTCTCCGGCAAAGAGGCTCACCTTTCCGAAACGCACGGCGGATCCGCCACCTTAATGCTTTCCGAGGCGAAGAACCCGCCACAGTTTGGTGAACGCCTTCGGGGCCGCCCTCGATCGCAGCCTCTTCATCCGCCCTTCAGCATTCCCTCACTTGCTTTGCAGCACCAGCGTCGACCACTCGCCCAGGTGATAGCGCTGCGCCAGCGCCAGGCCGGCGGCGCGGTAGCGGGCGGTGACCTGGCGCTCCTGGGTGATCAGCAGCCCGGAGAGGATCACCGTGCCGCCGGGGGCGAGGTGGCGCTTCACGTCCTGGGCCATGGCGCAGAGCGGCTCGGCCAGGATGTTGGCGAGGATCAGCTCGTAGGGGCCCTCCCGGCGCACGCGGGCATCGCGAAAGCCATCGCCCAGCAGCAGGCGCACCGTGTCGGCGACACCGTTGGCCTTGACGTTTTCCTGCGCCACAAGGATCGAGGGCGCGTCGTTGTCGACGCCCAGCACCCGGCAGGGCCAGAGCTTGGCCGCCGCCATGGCCAAGACGCCGGAGCCGCAGCCCATGTCGAGGATGCGGGTGATCGGCCAGGTGACCGGGCGCTTCTTGGCGATGTCCTGCAGGGCCAGCAGGCAGCCGCGCGTGGTCTCGTGGCGCCCGGTACCGAAAGCGGCGTTGGCGTCGATCAGCAGGTCAATGGCCCCTGGCGGCGCCGGCTCGGTAACGTGGGAGCCCCGAACGCGAATGCGCCCGGCGGTGATCGGCGGCAGCGCCTTCTGGCTTTCCGCCACCCAGTCGATGTCGGGCAGCGGCTCCAGGCTGTAGCCAGGCGCCTCGGCAAGGCCGGCGACCTCGCAGGCGATGGCGAGCAGGCGTTCGACCTCCGCGGCCTCCGGCCGCTCGGCCAGGTAAAGCTGCCAGGGCACCACGCCCGTGCGGTCGCGCGCGCCGGTCACGATGGCGCCGTCCAGGGGCTCGAAGATCGCCTCGAAGGTATCGACGGCGCTGGCCGGCACGCTCAAGGTCAGGCAGTAGGTCACGCTCACGGGGGATTGTCTCTGTCAGGTGGGATCGGAACTCAGCCGGCCTGGTCGGCGGGCACCACGAAGCTGGCGATGACTTTTTTCTCGCCGGCCTTGTCGAACTTGATGTTGAGGCGCTCGCCTTCGACCGAGGTGATGCTGCCGTAGCCGAACTTCTGGTGGAACACCCGGTCGCCGCGCTGGAAGGCGCCGCTGCCGAGGGTCTCGACCCGGGTCGGCACCACGTCGATGAAAGGCGAGGAGCCCTTGTCCCGGCGTTGGCGCGCGCGCTGCAGGCCGGGGCTGACCCGCGCCTCGCGCCATTCGGCGCCGCCCCAGCCGTCTCCCATGCCGCCGAAGGCTGAAGCCGCGGCGCCGTAGACGCCCTGGTCGCTCTCCACCTCGACCTGCTCCTTGGGCAGCTCGTCGACGAAGCGCGAGGGAATGGCCGCGGCCCAGGAGCCGTGCATGCGCCGGTTGGCGGCAAAGGAGATGATGACCCGCTTGCGCGCCCGCGTCAGGCCGACGTAGGCGAGACGGCGCTCCTCCTCCAGGCCCTTGCGCCCGGTCTCGTCCAGGGCGCGCTGGTTGGGGAACAGCCCCTCCTCCCAGCCCGGCAGGAAGACGGTGTCGAACTCCAGGCCCTTGGCGGCATGCAGGGTCATGATGGTGACCATGTCCTGGCCTTCCTGGGTGATCGCCTCCATGACCAGGGAGACGTGCTCCAGGAAGCCGGCGAGGTTCTCGAACTCGCCCATGGCGTTGACGAATTCCTTCAGGTTCTCGAGGCGCCCGGGCGCCTCCAGAGACTTGTCGTTCTGCCACATCTCCACGTAGCCGGATTCTTCCAGCACGATCTCGGCCAGCTCCGGATGCGGCGTGGTCTCCATCAGCCCGCGCCAGCGATCGAAGTCGTCCAGCAGGTTGGTCAGGCTGCGCCGCGCGGCCGGGCGCAGCTCGTCGGTGTCGGCCAGGCGGCGCGCGGCCAGGGCCAGCGGCACGTTGCCGGCCCGCGCGGCCTGATAGAGCGTCTGCAGCGTCGCGTCGCCGAGGCCGCGCTTCGGCTTGTTCATGATGCGCTCGAAGGCCAGGTCGTCGGCCGGCTGCTGGAGCACGCGCAGATAGGCCAGTGCGTCGCGGATCTCCAGGCGCTCGTAAAAGCGCGGGCCGCCGACCACGCGGTAAGGCAGGCCCAGGGTGATGAAGCGCTCTTCGAACTCGCGGGTCATGGCGCCGGTGCGCACCAGGATGGCGATCTGGCTGAGGGCGTGCTCCTTGTCGCGGGCGATGAGGGCCTCGATCTCCTCGCCGACGAAGCGCGCCTCGGCCTCGCCGTCCCAGAGGCCGCGCAGGCGGACCTTCTCACCCTCGTCGTCCTCGGTCCACAGGGTCTTGCCCAGGCGCCCCTCGTTGTGGGCGATGAGGCCCGAGGCCGCGGCCAGGATGCGCCCGGTGGAGCGGTAGTTGCGCTCCAGGCGCACCACCTTGGCGCCGGGGAAGTCCTCCTCGAAGCGCAGGATGTTGCCGACCTCGGCGCCGCGCCAGCCGTAGATCGACTGGTCGTCGTCACCCACGCAGCAGATGTTCTTGTGACCCTGGGCCAGCAAACGCAGCCAGAGGTACTGCGCCACGTTGGTGTCCTGGTATTCGTCGACCAGCACGTAGCGGAAGCGCCGGTGATAGTCGGCCAGCACCTCCGGCTCGTTCTGGAAGAGCGTCAGGTTGTGCAGCAGCAGGTCGCCGAAGTCGCAGGCGTTCAGCGTGCGCAGGCGCTCCTGATAGGCCTTGTAGAGCTCCACCGCGCGGCCGCGCGCGAAGTCGCCGGCCTCGCCCGCCGAGACCTTCTCGGGCGACAGGCCGCGGTCCTTCCAGCGCCCGATGATGGCCAGCAGCGCGCGTGCCGGCCATTTCTTCTCGTCGACGTTCTCGGCCTGCAGGATCTGCTTCATCAGGCGGATCTGGTCGTC
>MRWG01001753.1_pt1 | contig 12686 bp, 12 predicted proteins | sample 1013341 | NCBI WGS metagenome assembly MRWG01 (sample SAMN06117577, study PRJNA244670) | biofilm metagenome | biome: Water; feature: Cathode Biofilm; material: Biofilm; isolation source: microbial consortium enriched at the cathode of a solar microbial fuel cell | place: USA: District of Columbia ... | reverse complement strand
ACGCGCGGCACCACGATGAGGGCGCAGAGCGCCAGGTGGTTGTCCAGGTGGTAGAGCGACTCCATGGCGAAGAGGCTGAGCATGGTGCCGGCCGAGAGCGCCGCGCCGCTGGCGTCGAGACCGAAGGTGGCGTCGCCCAGCTCGGGCAGGCCCAGCAGCAGGTCGAGCATGGTGACGCAGAGGGTGAACAGCGGCAGCGTGACCAGCGCCGCCGCCAGCGCCAGCCAGCCCCAATGAATATTCAGGTGATTACGGGGACTTAGCGGCGAAAGCTCGAGCAGCGCCAGGCCGCCGGCGAAGAGCAGGTAGGCGATGGCGAGGCGCAGCACCCAGTAGCCGTAGCTGAATCCGAGGCTGAACTCGGCGAAGGCGTCGCGCTGGTGGGCGCCGAGCAGGACGCCGGCGATCAGCGTGACCGCGAGGCCCCAGAGGGGCCAGGGAATCGGGCCGGTGGAACCGCGCAGGATCATTTCGGGCGCTCCCGGGCATGAACAATTCATGCTGCATGAAAATGCTACCGCAAGATAAGCCGCCGTGCAGCCTGACTTTTCCGTGATCGTCCCCGCACCGACCGACGCGATGCCGCATTCGAGAAATATCACCGCCGCGGCCCTATCCGCCCTCACGGCGCGCGGCTAGGCTTTGCCGCGTAAGGTGGCGGCCTCGCAAGGAGGAATATCCCGAGCGGCGGATTTTCGGGTGCCATTTGTGGGATTACGGACGCCCCTATTCTCCGGGTGGGGCCCCGTACCGACAGTCCCCTGCCCCCGGCCCCCGCCGCCACCTTCACCCCAAAATCACGCCGCCGGCGGGCGTGAAAAAACCGCGATTTTTTTCACCGGCGTTTCGCCGCTGCCCGGCCGCCGGAGCATTTAGGGAGACTTGCAGGCCATGTCTGCGTCACGACAGGAAGACTCCGGGCCAAGCCGTTGCGAAAGCGCGCCGAAGCCCACCCAAGAGATGATCCGGCTCTACGACGAGTACACCCACCTCACCCTCGACCGCCGCCGCTTCTTCGACCACCTGACGAAAGTCGCCGGCGGCACCGCCGCGGCCTATGCCCTGCTGCCCATTTTGGAGAACAACTACGCCGAGGCGGCCATGGTGGCGCCGGACGACAGCCGCGTCGCGACCGAGACCATCAGCTTCCCCGGCGCGACGGGCGAACTGACCGGCTACCTGGCGCGCCCGGCCGAGGTCGGCGGCAAGCTGCCGGCGGTGCTGGTGATCCACGAGAACCGCGGCCTCAACCCGCACATCGAGGACGTGACGCGGCGCCTGGCGCTGGAGGGCTTCGTCGCCCTGGGCGTCGACTTCCTCTCGCCGCTGGGCGGCACGCCGGCGGGCGACGAGGACAAGGCGCGCGAGATGATCGGCCAGCTCGACAGCATCGAGACGGTGCAGAACGCCGTCGCCGCGGTGAACTACCTGGCAGAGCACCCGGCCACCACCGGCAAGGTCGGCGCCGTCGGCTTCTGCTGGGGCGGCGCCATGGCCAACCAGGTGGCGGTGAACGCCGAGGCGGTGAACGCCACGGTGGCCTACTACGGGCGCCAGCCCGCGGCCTCCGAGGTCGGCCGCATCAGGGCGAAGATGATGCTGCACTACGCCGGCCTGGACGAGCGCATCAACGCCGGCATCCCCGACTTCAAGTCGGCGCTGGACGCCAACGGCGTGGCCTACGAGCTGTTCACCTACGAGAACGCCAACCACGCCTTCAACAACGACACCAACGCCGCGCGCTATGACGCCAAGGCCGCCGAGATCGCCTGGGGCCGCACGGTGAACTTCTTCAAGCAGAACCTGATGTAGGGGCAGAACCTGATGTAGGGCTTTTCAGGGAGGCCAGGCAGGCGCCCCCGGGCGGGGGCGGCGGTCCGCGAAGCCGCCGCCCCTTTTTTCGACAACGATCGCGGGCCTAGTGGTAGAGCACCGGCGGAGAGAAGCCCTTGATGTGCTCGCAAAGAGTCGTCTGATAGTCCTGCGAGATCTCTTCGTCGACGAAGCGCTGCAACTGCACCAACAAATTGGGCGGGGCGTCGTCCCGCAGGAGAGTGTACGATAGGATCCAGCCGAAAGGTCCCATCTGCGTCACGGCAATGTCGACTGAACTGTCGGTCGGATAGCGGACGTTCTCGCCCGGTGGGTAGTAGAGTCGCATTGCTGGGCTGCTTGAATCGATCAGCAAGCCAGTTTCGACTGCGAAGGCATCGAAACGCTCCAGAAGGAGGTCCTCGTTCTCCAGCGTCACATCGATGGCGACGCAGTAGGTCGACGGCGAGACCTTACCTGCTGCCGGACCCGAGAGCACCGTTGCCAGAACTGCGGCGGCCAACGTCCGGAGCATGCGCGGGAACTTCATTCGCCACCCCCCTGCCTCACCGGCCGCACATCCCGCTCGAACTGGTATCGTGCCGCTTTTGCGATGACCGGGTTGTCGAGTTCCGCGAGGAGGCGGAGTTTCTCATCGCCCTCGGTCGTGTTGATGTCACCGAGCGCGTAGCAGCACTTCACGCCGAGCGCGTAGGCTTCGTCGAAACTCAGGTAGTCGAACTGCAGCTGCGCGGCGCGGTAGAGCACGTCGATGCTGCTCGGATCGTGCATCTCCTGCAGCACCATGGCAATGTCCTCGTGGGAGATGTGCCAGTCCTCCATAAGCAGAGCGTGGAGACCCGGCAGGCAGCTTCGGGAGAACCCGAATTCGAACCCGAGCAGCATTGCCGCTTCGACCTGGTTTTCGTCGCGCCGCTGCGCGGCGTCCCGGAGAAGAGCGGGGAGGTGCTCAGGATCCTTACGCGGATCGACCGGGTACTTCCTCAGGAGATCCTGACGAAGCATCCATTTGAGGATTTCGTAGACATAGTCCCTGCCTCCCCTGGGAATCAGAGGATTTCCGTTTAACGACCGCCCCAACCTGTCCCTTGCGACAGAATAGTCTATGACCGCATCGCGGTGTTCGCGCTTCATGGCCCCTGCTCACCGTCCGGGATGTCTGCCCAAGCCCGTTCCGCCCTCACTGAAGGACATACTCTTCGGTCACGGCCCTGGTCCTGGGATCGATGTACAGGCCGAAGGATTCGCCGTCGCCGCCGAGCTGGACCCATTTCCCTGGACGGGCGGCGATACGCTCGCGGGCCCGCGTGCTGGCCGCCTTGCTGATGATCCAGAGGTGCAGCCATTCGCCGGCCATGGGCGTCAGCTTGACCTCGTAGTAGGTTTCCGGCCAGTCCCTGGTTTCGGAGACGTAGACCCAGACGGTCTCCAGAACCTCCGCCGACGTGTATTCGCCGACAACCGATCTGTTTTTCAGATCGATGAGAAGGCCAAAGGATCCGTCTCGCCCGAGCTTCATGATCAGATCGTCGGAGGCCACAGCCTCCAAATCCGTCTCCGGAATCAGCCATAAAAGGCGCAACTCCTCAGAAGCGTTCAGTGCTCTGACCTCGTGATAGGCCCCGTCCCAATTGCGCGATTGCGTCAGGTAGTCTCTGGCGAGTTCCATAGCCCACGACGGTATCTCCCACTCCGGTCCCCAGCCCGACTGCTGGGCGCGCAGAGGCGTAGCCAAAGCAAGCAGGAGTAGCCCTGCGACAGACAGCCTTCCCATTGACCGAATCAACCACCCCATGCGTCTCCCTGCCCCCGCCGGTTCAGGCGCCAAGCGTTCCCCGAGAAAGAACCAGATTACCAAAATTGGCTCAGATCAGCCATGCAGGATGGACACTGGTCGGTTTACCTCCCATATAGGAAGGTAGTGTCGGTGCCGCGGTCCGGAAGAGGTCTGCGGCGCCGTCTTCGTTTGCCCGTCATGGGCGGGGCCCAAAAAGCACCATTCCGGCAGGTAACATGAGCGCTTCCGCGCAGAGCTCCCGCGATTCTTCGAACCCTGAGGCGGCCCGCCCCTCGCGCACGCCATCCTTGGGCATCCTCATCGCGGTGACGGCGCTGGGGCCGATGGCGCTGAACATCTTCATCCCCTCCATGCCGGGCATGGTCGAGGTCTTCGCCACCGACTACGGCACCATCCAGCTGACCCTGACGCTCTACCTCTTCGGCGTCGCCGTCGCCCAGCTCTTCATGGGGCCGCTGTCGGACCGCTTCGGGCGCCGCCCGGTGCTGCTGGCCGGCATCGCCCTGTTCCTCGCCGGCAGCCTCGCCGCGGCCTTCGCAGACTCGATCCTGATGCTGATCGCCGCCCGCGTGGTGCAGGCGGTCGGCGGCTGCGCCGGCCTGGTGCTGGGCCGCGCCATCGTGCGCGACACCCACGGCCGCGAGGAGTCGGCCAGCATGATCGGCTACATCACCATGGCCATGGTGGTGGCGCCGATGCTGTCGCCGCTGATCGGCGGCTACATCGACCACTGGTTCGGCTGGCGCGCGACCTTCGTCTTCGTGCTGGCGGTGGGCGCCGTGGTCATCGCCTTCGCCTGGACGCTGCTGCACGAGACCCATCACGACCGCAGCGGCGCACACGGCCCGCTCGCCATGCTGCGCGGCTTCCCGATCCTGCTGCGCGACACCGCCTTCTGCGGCTACGCCGTGAACGTCAGCTTCACCACGGCGGTGTTCTTCGCCTTCCTGGCCGGCGCGCCCTACATCATGGTCGAGATCCTGGAGCGGCCGACCAACGAGTACGGCCTCTACTTCATGTTCATGGCCTCGGCCTACATGGCGGGCAACTTCCTCTCCGGCAGGCTCTCCACCCGCGTCGGCGCCGACCGCATGATCCTGACCGGCAGCCTGCTGGCGCTGGCCGGCGTCACGATCCTGAGCGGCCTGGCGCTCAGCTTCGAGATGATCCCCCTCATGCTCTTCGCCCCGGTCATGTTCGGCGGCCTCGGCAATGGCCTGAGCCTGCCCAGCGCCACCGCCAGCGCGATCTCGATCCGCCCGGACCTCGCGGGCACCGCCTCCGGCCTGGTCGGCTTCCTGCAGATGACCGTCGGCGCGCTGGCCACCCTGCTGGTCGGCAAGCTGCAGGACGACACCGTCTTCCCGATGATCTGGGTGATGTGCGGCGCGGCGGTGATCGCCTTCCTCGGCTACGTCCTCGCGCGCGCCGCGCAGACGCAGCGCGCCGCCGCGGCGAGCGCGGCCGGCGACGACTGAGGGGCGGTGCCGGAGGGAGACCGTGGCTCCAGGCCTCAGACCGGACGAAGCATCCCGGTCACCGATGGTCGCCTATGTGTCAACAGGAGACGAAAGGCATCGACCCGTCTGCTCATCCAAGCCTGATTGAGAAGGGGGAACCGGCTCTTGCGCTCTGCAGCGTATAAACGGCCGCTGCGCCTACAGGGTCCAGGCTAAGGAACTCTCAAGCCACGGCCAGGCTCAGGCAGATATCTAGGTATATTCCGGGCCTGCTCGCCGGCAGCGTCCGCCGGTAGAGTAACGGCGGTTCCAGGCTGCGCGCCTGCCAGCGCCGAAATCGCGGCAGGCGGCGGTACCTGAAGCCCCTGCTCAACACCGGCCCGGGAGTACCTGACCATGTCCAGAAGCCTGCTGTTTGCCTCTTCAATTGCCCTCGCCCTGGCGACGATCGCGCCCGGCTGCTCCTCGACCCCCAAGCAGGAAAGCACCGGGGAGTACATCGACAGCAGCGCGATTACAGCCAAGGTGAAGGCCGACCTGCTCGCCGAACCCGGCCTCAGCTCAATGCCGATCGGCGTCGAGACCTACAAGGACGTCGTCCAGCTCAGCGGATTCGTCGACAGCTACGACGTCAAACGTCGCGCCGAATCGATCGCCCTGGCGGTCGACGGCGTGAAATCGGTGCGAAACGACCTCGTCGTCAGGTAGACTTCCGGACGCCGGTCAAGGGCACTCGGTCTTGGCGTGAAAAATCGGGCTGGCATTGCTTTTTGCCGCCGTCCGAAACGCTCCGGTGGAACAGAAACAGGATCGCATGACCCGACACAAACGCCGGTCCGCCGTGACTGCAAAACCGGCAAAGCTGAAAAGGCCAGCCGGCGAACGCCCCAAGCGGCCCGCGCGCGGAAAACAGACCGCAGGGGCGGAGGCCGGCGAGCGGGTTCCCTTGCGAGAGCGTCCCATCGTGCCGGCGCCGGACAGGGCGCCCGGCGACAAGCCGGCCCGGGACCCCGAAGGCGACAAGGCCTCGGCCTTTTCGGACAGCATCATCGACGCCGTTCGCCAGCCTCTGGTTGTCCTGGATGAAGCGACCTGCGTCGTCCTGGCCAACCGCGCCTACTACCTCGCCTTCGATACAGAACCCGCCGCGGTCGTCGGCCGCCCCTTCGCCAGCCAGTTCGACGGTCCCGTGATGGGGCGCTGTCTCGAGACGCTGTGCAGCGAAACCGGGGCGATCGAGGATCTCGAGATCGAGATAGACCTTCCCCACTCCGGCCTCCGTTCCCTGCTGCTGTCTGCGCGGCGGCTGCACGACGCTTCTACGCCCGCGCCCCGGATACTGCTGGCCATCGAGGACGTCACCGAGCGCAACCGGGTCAACCACAATCTGGCGCTGGCCAAGTCTCAGGCCGAGCGGGCCAACCGCGGCAAGTCGTCCTTCCTGGCCGCCGCAAGCCATGATCTGCGCCAGCCCCTGCAGACTCTGAGCCTGTTGCAAGGCATTCTCCTGAAGCGCGTCAAGGATCCGACGAGCCTGCGGCTCATCGGCCGGATCGATGAAACGCTGGGCACGATGTCGGACATGTTGAACACCCTGCTCGACATCAACCAGCTCGAAGCCGGCATCGTGCGCCCGGAGCTGTCCGATTTCCCCATCGCCGATGTGTTCAGCCGACTGCATAACGACTTCGCCGGCATAGCGAACTCCAAGAAGCTCGGCTGGCGCACCGTGCCGAGCAGTCTTGCCGTCCGGAGCGACCCCCGGCTGCTCGAGCAAATTCTGCGCAACCTGCTTTCCAACGCGCTGAAGTACACGATCCGGGGCAAAGTTCTGTTCGGCTGCCGCAGACGGGGAGACATGCTGCGGATCGAGGTCTGGGATACGGGGATCGGCATTCCCGAGCACCAGCTGCAGGCGGTGTTCGAGGAGTTTTACCAGCTGGATAACCCCGCGCGCGACCGGCGCCTCGGCATCGGGCTGGGTCTCTCGATTTTGCAGCGCATCGCGAGCCTGCTCGACCATCCGGTCGACGTCCAGTCACGCTCGGGCGTCGGATCGATGTTTGCCGTCAGCGTGCCGATCGGGAAGCTGTCGGCGGATCAGCGCCTGGCGCTCGACCGCGCCGGCCCCGCGAAAATCGCGCCGCGCACCGGGGAGATCCTGATTGTGGAGGACGATCCCACGGTCCGGGAAATGCTGGTCCTGCTGTTCGAGCAGGAAGGTCACCGCACGGTCGCCGCCGCTGACGGCCACGAAGCCTTCGCCCTGGCAGCGCGCGGGACGCTGAGGCCGGATGTCGTCGTGGCCGACTACAATCTGCCCCTTGGCTTGACCGGCATTCAGGTCGCCGCCGCGCTGCGCGCGACACTGCACGACGAGGTTCCGGTCGTCATCCTGACCGGCGACATCTCGTCCGATACGCTGCGCGAGATTGCTCAGCAGAACTGCCTCTATCTTCACAAGCCGGTGAAGGCGGCCGACCTGACGCGGCTCACCGAATCCCTCATGACGCGTTCCCGGGCGACGGGCAACGCCGGACAGGCGGCCGCTGCCAAGAACGCACCCGGACGCACCGTCTTTGTGATCGATGACGATGCCTCGATACGGCGGAGCGTGGAGGAGATGCTGCAGCAACACGGCTATGACGTTCAGACCTATGGCAGCAGCGAAGCATTTCTGGCAACCGGCCAGCGCGATTGTGCCGGCTGCCTGGTGGTCGATGCCCGCCTGCCGGGGATGGGCGGACTTGCCCTGATCGTTCGGCTGAAGGGAGCGGGGATGCACCTCCCCGCCATCATGTTGACCGGCCACGGTGACGTACCGATGGCGGTCGCGGCGATGAAGGCGGGCGCCGTCGACTTCCTGGAAAAGCCGGTGCGGCCCGCCGACCTGCTGGCCAGCATAGATCACGCATTGGCACGCGGGGCCTCCCCCAATCGCTCGCCATCGGAGCAAGCGGCCGGCGCGCGCCTCGCCGGACTGACGATGCGTCAGCGACAGGTGATGGATGAGGTCATCGCCGGTCATGCCAACAAGGAAATCGCCGCGCGGCTCGGCATCAGCCAGCGCACGGTGGAAAACCATCGCGCCGCGGTGATGACGAGAACCAAAGCAAGTTCCTTGCCTGACCTGATCCGACTGGTCATGCACGCCGGGTGACGGCGGAGGGCCCGAAGGCCGTAGCCACTCCGGCAACGCCGACAGAGCGAGGCTTTCCCGGCGAAGCACCGGCTTCGAACCAAGGGCGCAGCACGGCGCATCCCGGTAGGTATTTCCCGAGTCTGTCGCGACGACGGCGGAGAAAATAGATTTGCTCTGCTCGGCAACACCAACATCCATGAAGAGGAGTATCGTCGTGGACAGTGATCGGATCGTGGGATCGGCGAAGGTGCTCAAGGGCTCGCTCAAGAAGACCATCGGCAAAGCCACCGGCGATGCCAAGCTGCAGTCGGAAGGCGAGGTCGAGAAGGTCGAAGGCAAGATCCAGAACGCCATTGGCGGCGTCAGGGACGCGCTGAAGTAGGAGAAAAGTCGACGCGGGCCGCCTCGCTGCGGTTCATCGCGGCAAGGACCGAAACGAACAGAGGCTGCAAAGCAATGAATCGCAACGTTCTCTACCTCGCCATCGGTGCGCTCGCCGTCGCGGCGGCGGTCACCGGATACTTGCTCTACCAGGAGCAGCAGAAGACCAGCGGCATAGAGCTCAACCTCGGCAATAGCAGCATATCCATAGAGACGAAGTAGGTCCTGACGGCGGAAGCGGGCCCGAAAGACGGGCCCGCTTCCGCCGCGTCACAGTCAGCTACCGAGAGGCAGCCTGGCCCCTAGTCGCGCCAGAACGGCTTGCCCAGATCGATATCGTTCTCATCGGTAAGCGCACCGGTACCAGCGCCTACGGCGCCGCCGATGGCTGCGCCCGCGAGCGGCGCACCGACCAGCGCGCCGCCGACAAGGCCGACGCCGGCGCCAATGCCGCCGCCGCTGAGGGCGCGGTCCGAGGTGCTGCTGCCGCAGGCGCTCAGGGTGAGCAGCGAGAGGGCCAGCACGGCAATCAAGGAAATCGATGTCATCGTCTGTACTCCAAGTGGCGGGTGAAGGGACCCTCGCCGCCATGATCGGCGGCAGCCCCTCTTCACCATTCCGGCCACTCTGAAGCGAGGCTCGAGCCCGGGATAGAGTCGGCTTGTACTCAGGCAGGGCTTGCGCCGACCGGCTGCAGTTCACAGGCTACTGAAGAAACCGTCGTGCCGATGACCAGCCAAAACTGCCATGACCAGCAGTCTCGTTGGGTCCGCCGGCCCGACCGGCCCGCAGGGGCCAACCGGAGCCGTTGGAACACAGGGCGCAGCCTTGGTAGGTCCCGCGGGTGCGGTGGGCAGTGAGGGCGCGGTCGGCGCGCTGGGTGTGGCCGGCAATCCCGGCCAACAGGGCCACAGCGGACAGATCGGGGCGGACAGATCGGGGCAGCCAGGAGTGGGCCGTCGAAACCTGGTCGTTGAACTGGCGCGTCCGGATCGCCTTGGGCGTCGCGCTCATCGCGATGTTCTGGCCGCCGGGCGGTTAGGAGACCCGGCCCCTCCGCGTCGCTTTCGCCGGGTTCCTCGCCCGAGTCCACACCCTAGCCGCCGGCGCAAACAAAGACCGGGGCGCGCCGGTAAACCGGCACGCCCCGGAGGGATCGCTTTGCAGTTGGCTCAGTTGAGCGGCGGGAAGGGATTACGCGAGGTGCCGCACCCGAATGCATCCTGCTTCGGGGCCATTTCAGGCTGTGCCGCCAGCGGAGCATTGCGGTCGGTCTGGTAGGCCACCATGACCACCCGGTTCTGCGCTTCGCGGATACCGTCGCCGGTCGGCAGGATCAGGTCGGTCTGCCCCATGGGAATGATCCGGGTTTCCACGCTTTCCGGCAGGCCGCGGGCACGCAGCGCAGCGACCACCGATCGGGCCCGGCAGTCGGAAAGCCCGTAGTTGTAGGCATCCGTCCCACTCGAGTCGGTACGGCCCATCACGTCGATCCGGGCCGGCTTGATCGTCTTCACCTGGCTCAGGATCTGGTTGAGCTCGGCGGCTTGCTCGGCCGCCGTCTGGCCGCCGACACTATCCTGCCCTGTCTGCAGCAGACCATAGCGGTCGAAGGCGAAATTGACGACGCCGACCCTGCAAAGCGTGCCGTTCTCGCTGTAGCCGCTCGGGTCCTGCAAACAGAGTGAGGCCGTCGACGCCGGCGGTGGCACTACGACAGGAGCCGGTACCGTGGCCGCCGCGGTCTGCATGGTAGGCCCGCAAATGGCCGCTTGATTGTACTGCTGCTCCGACATCTGCTCGATCCAGCAGTCGTACTTCAGCTGCTGCACCGCCGCCGCATGGGGGTTGATTTCCCTGTTGGCCGCGATCCAAGGCGCCAGATTGGCGCGCATGTTGTCCGCCGACTGCTTGTCGGCGCCATGCAGTCCCTGGGAGCGATCGCCGGTCGCCACGGTCCAGAAGCTGGGCTCCTCCATAACCGTGTTCTTGCCGTCCGCTGTCGAGATCGCCTTCAGATAGTAGAGATTGGCGGTGCGGTAGTTGGCTTGGTCGTACTCGTCGTCGGCATTCTTGGTGTAGCCGTCGACCAGCGACTGCTGAAAGGGATCGGCCACCGGCGCAAGCGCCCTGGCCTCCTCCTGGCTGCCGCCGACGACCAGACTGGGACCGAGATCGGAACAGGCGCCGACGAGCGCGACAGCGGTGAGACACGGAAGGACTTTGTAGATGTTCATTGAATTGCCCCTTCTATCTTAGGCATGATTATTCGTGTTATGTCTTACTACTTGAGAAGAGGGTATGAGTTCTTGGTTTCCCCGAACAGCCCCGGAAAACACCCATAAGAACTCTCTTGCCGTTCCGCCGCTGCGGTCGCCAGGCATCCGGTCCAGCCTCGCCGCGATGCTTACCGACCGCTGCGGGGGGCGCCTGGTGCCGGCATCAAATCCCGCAATCAAGGCCGCCAGCAAGAGGCCTCCCTTTTGCTCGTTGAAGAGCTGGGTTACCGCCAGCAGCGAAACGTCGGGATTCTGTACCGCTTCCGGCTTGCGCCGCTGCTGTTCCTCAGCGCGAGATCAGTCGGCTGATGCAGAATCCGACTGCAAAGGCAATCAGCAAACTGAGAACAGGCCGCGCTTCTATCTCCCGACCCTCGGCTCTTGCCGACTGTTCTCTCTGGGCGACCACCCTGTCATACGGCGCGCGCGCTTTGCTGCCGATTGCCTCGATCGACTCGCGCACCGCGACGCCGGATCCCTCAGCGGCAACCGATTTCATCTCTTCTATGACCGCGGCCAGGTCGCGCGTCAGAACGAAAATATCGACTTACCCGGTCGATATCCGGTGCCGCCGCGGTCTTTGCCTTCGTATTCTGCGTCATAGTCCAAGCCTCCGATCAACCGTGCCAACGGGTGAGAATATCTGCTTGGTCAGAAGCTCGATGGAAACCCGCCAGCCGGCACTCGAAGGTCTCGGTCTCAAAACACGAGCGCCGCAATGCGCTAGATTCGCCCAACCGCCACCAAGACGACGAGCACGACGAGCAGCAAGCCGAGTCCGCTGCTTGGCAGGTATCCCCAATTGGCGCTGTGCGACCAGGTGGGCAGGACGCCCAAGAGCATGAGCAGCAAAATGATGATCAGGATGGTCCCGAGGGACATGGCAGTTCTCCGTAGCCGACGGGTCTTCCTATTGGTCAGGGTGGGATCAGTTCCCGCCAGCTGCCAGGACCGCCGCGATTCGCCACAGGCTAAGAGGCGGCGATACATTGAAATAGCCTCGGAATCTACTCAGCGCGGATACTTGTGATAGCCCCTTGGCGGTGCACTACGTCTCCGGGAGCCTTGTCCACACTGCCAGCGGGCCACACGCAACTGCATTTCCGCTCAGGGTCACAGGCGACCTTTTCGCATTCCGTCGCTGCCGGCATCAGACCGGACGAGGTTCCCGGGCACCGATGGTCGCCGACTTGCCGGCAGCGGTGCTCCCGCCGCTAGTCCGGCAGACCCGCCTTTCTCAGGCCCTCCTCCAGCTTGGCGAAATCTTCCGGACGCTGGATCGGCAGCCAACCCTTCAGATTGGAGATGCGCAGCTCGGGATCGAGCCGGCGCAGGTGGTCGAGTGCCCGCCGCGCCTCGTCGGCTTCACCGGCCAGCGCATGGCTGGCCGCGATGATGGCGACCGCGACCAGGAAGCTCGGCAGATCGCGGAAGGCCTTCTCCGCCCAGGCCGAGGCGGCTTGAAAGCGCCCCGCGAACATATGCGCCGCCGCCATTCCCGCCTGCATGCGAAACATCTCCGGGTCCAAGGGGCTCAAGAGCATGGCGCGCTCGAAGTGCTCGATGGCGTCGTCCGGTTCGCCGCGCCAGACCCGCAGAAAGCCGCCGAGGAACCAGGCCGCCGCGAGGTTCGGATTGAGCACCCGCGCGCGGTCAATCAGCGCGATGCCGCCATCGAGCTCACCGGCGAGATGGGCCAGCGCGTGGCCGCTTCTGGTGAGGGCGACCGCATCGTTGCGGCCCAGTTCGACGGCACGGCGCGCGAGGCGAATGCCCTGCGCGGTTTCCCCCGT
>MRWG01001752.1_pt1 | contig 12687 bp, 8 predicted proteins | sample 1013341 | NCBI WGS metagenome assembly MRWG01 (sample SAMN06117577, study PRJNA244670) | biofilm metagenome | biome: Water; feature: Cathode Biofilm; material: Biofilm; isolation source: microbial consortium enriched at the cathode of a solar microbial fuel cell | place: USA: District of Columbia ... | reverse complement strand
TGGGGCACGTCGGCGGCGTGGAAACCGTCCGGGTACTCCTCGGCAATGAAGTTGGTGGTGAGTCGGCCTTCCTGGAAGCGGGGGTGCAGAATCAACGCGTTGAGGAAGCTGATGTTGTGGGACACGCCACGGATGTAGTAGCGGTCCAGCGCGTCCGCCATGGCGGCGATGGCCGCATCGCGATCGTCCCCGTAGGTCACCAGCTTGGCGATCATCGGGTCGTAGAACATCGACACCTCGCTGCCTTCCTCGATGCCGGTATCGACCCGCACCGTGGCGGACTCCGGCGGGGGCTGGTAGTGCGCCAGCCGGCCGATGGACGGCAGGAAGTTGCGGAACGGATCCTCGGCGTACACCCGGGACTCGAGGGCCCAGCCGGTGAGCTTCACGTCGTCCTGGGTCAGCGGCAGCTTTTCGCCGTAGGCGACGCGGATCATCAGCTCCACCAGATCCTGGCCCGTCACCAGTTCGGTGACCGGATGTTCGACCTGCAGGCGGGTGTTCATCTCCAGGAAGTAGAAGTTCTTGTCGGCGTCGACGATGAACTCGACGGTGCCGGCGGAGCAGTAGTCCACCGCTTTCGCCAGTGCCACCGCCTGCTCGCCCATGGCGCGCCGGGTGTCTTCGTCGAGAAACGGCGAGGGCGCTTCCTCGATCACCTTCTGGTGGCGGCGCTGGATGGAGCACTCGCGCTCGCCGAGGTAGATGACGTTGCCGTGTGTATCGGCCATCACCTGGATCTCGATGTGGCGCGGCTCCTCGATGAACTTCTCGGCGAACACCCGGTCGTCGCCGAAGCTCGAGCGGGCCTCGTTGGCGGCGGCCGTGAAGCCGTCGCGGCACTCGGCGTCGTCGCGCACCACGCGCATGCCTTTGCCGCCGCCGCCGGCGCTGGCTTTGAGCATGACCGGGTAGCCGATGTCCCGGGCGATCTCCACGGCGTGATCGGGCCCCTCGATCTCACCGGTGAAACCGGGGATCGTGTTGACGCCGGCGTCCTTGGCCAGCGCCTTCGAGGTGATCTTGTCGCCCATGGACGTGATGGCGTGGGTGCGGGGTCCGATGAACACGATGCCGGCATCGTCGAGGGCCTGGCAGAACTTGGCGTTCTCGGACAGGAAACCGTAGCCCGGATGCACCGCTTCGGCGCCGGTGTCCTTGCAGGCCTGGACGATGCGGTCGATCACCAGGTAGCTGTCGGAGGAGGGCGCGGTGCCGATGCGCACGGCTTCGTCGGCCATGCGCACGTGCAGGGCCCGGGCGTCGGCATCGGAATAGACGGCGACGGTCTGAATGCCCATGGCCCGGGCGGATTTGATGACCCGGCAGGCGATTTCGCCCCGGTTGGCGATGAGAATCTTCTTGAACATGGACTGCGACCTCAGAGCGGAATGTTGCCGTGTTTGCGCCAGGGGTTCGTGAGCTTCTTGTCCCGGAGCATGGCGAAGGAGCGGCACACCCGCTCCCGGGTCTCGTTCGGCATGATCACGTCGTCGATGTAGCCACGGCCGGCCGCCACGAAGGGATTGGCGAAATGATCCTGGTACTCCTGGGTGCGGCGCTCGATGGCGCCCGGGTCACCGGCCTCCTTGCGGTAGATGATCTCCACCGCGCCCTTCGCGCCCATCACCGCGATCTCGGCGCTCGGCCAGGCGAGGTTGACGTCGCCCCGCAGGTGCTTGGAGGCCATCACGTCGTAGGCGCCGCCGTACGCCTTGCGGGTGATCAGCGTGACCTTGGGCACCGTGCACTCGGCGTAGGCATACAGCAGCTTCGCGCCGTTCTTGATGATGCCGCCGTACTCCTGGGCCGTGCCCGGCATGAAGCCGGGCACGTCGACGAGGGTGAGGATCGGGATGTTGAAGGCGTCGCAGAAGCGGACGAAGCGCGCGCCCTTCTTGGACGAATCGATGTCCAGGCAGCCGGCCAGCACCATCGGCTGGTTCGCCACCACGCCGATCGTCGAGCCCTGCAGGCGGATGAAGCCGATGACGATGTTCTGGGCGTAGTCCGGTTGCAGCTCGAAGAAGTTGCCTTCGTCGGCGACCTTGGTGATGACCTCTTTGATGTCGTAGGGCTTGGAGGCATCCGCCGGCACCAGCGTGTCCAGGGACGGTTCGCGACGCGTCGACGGATCCTCCGTGGGCCACCGCGGCGGTTTTTCCTGGTTGTTGGCGGGCAGGAAGTCGAAGAACTTCCGCGTCAGCAGCAGCGCCTCGATGTCGTTGTGGAAGGCGAGGTCGGCCACGCCGGACTTGCGGGTGTGAATCGAGGCGCCGCCGAGCTCTTCCGGCGTCACCACTTCATGGGTCACGGTCTTCACCACGTCCGGACCGGTGACGAACATGTACGAACTGTCCTCGACCATGAAGATGAAGTCCGTCATGGCCGGGGAGTACACGGCGCCGCCGGCGCAGGGGCCCATGATCACCGAGAGCTGGGGGACCACGCCGGAGGCCAGCACGTTGCGCTGGAAGATCTCGGCGTAGCCGCCCAGTGAGGCCACACCCTCCTGGATGCGCGCCCCGCCGGAGTCGTTCAGGCCGATCACCGGGGCGCCCACCTTCATGGCCTGGTCCATGACCTTGCAGATCTTCTCTGCGTGAGCCTCGGACAGCGCGCCGCCGAACACGGTGAAGTCCTGGCTGAAGACGAACACGAGCCGACCGTTGATGGTGCCGTAGCCGGTCACGACGCCGTCGCCCGGATACTTCTGCTCCTGCATCGAGAAGTCGTTGCAGCGATGCTCGACGAACTTGTCCCATTCCTCGAACGAGCCCTCGTCGAGCAGCATGGTGATCCGTTCCCGGGCGGTGAGCTTGCCCTTGCGGTGCTGCGCCTCGATGCGGTGCTCACCGCCACCGAGATTGGCGGCGGCTTCCTTCTCGCGCAGGGTGGCGATGTTGTTCTGCATGTCGATCCCCCACAGGACTGCGTTGTCGCCTGCGCCGGACCCGGCGCGACGAATTTATAGGGCGTTTTAAAGCGAGCCGCGAATGATAGCTGCTCGCGTGTCGGCCGACCACATGGGCTGGACCATCAGCGGCGCGCCCGCTCCGCGAAGTCCGTCAGCCGCGTCACCCGGACCCGCGGCACGTCATCGTGCCACGTGGTCCAGGCGATCAGAACGTCGTCGCCGTCGGCGGCGATCCGCGGGATGCCTGCCGGCCGCCCGGCCATGGTGGTGGCGGCAGTCACCGACCCGCCGACGCCGGCATCGTCGACGGCGGCGACCCGGATCGCTGCCGTGCCGTCACCGAGGTCTTCCAGCCAGCTCAGCGCGAAGACGTCGTCGCCGAGCCAGGACAGACCCACCCGGCCGACAGGCCGGTCTACCGAGACGTCGACGGGCTCGAACCAGCCGCCTGCGTCCACGCGGCGTCGGGTGCTGCGGACGCGGCGCTGACCGCCTGCCTCGGTGTACCAGGCGATGGCCAGGGTGTCCCTGCCCGCTGCGAGGGCGGGTCCGTTCACGGGACAGCCGGTGATGTGCCAGCCTTCCGCGGCCACCGACCCCAGGCTCTGCCATCGGCCCTGCTGCCGGCGCGCCACGTGAATGTCACGAATCTCATCGGGCGTGCGATCTCGATAGGCCACGAACGTGCCGCTCGGGGTATGGGCGACGCTGGTGGGGCAGCAGTCGCAGACCCGGTCGTCGACCACGCCCGCCGACAGAGGGCGGCCGTCGGGCGTCACCGTGGCGGACCGCAGCGTGGTCCTGGGGTCGTCGTGCCCGCGGGCGGGATCCAGCACCATGTAGCGGCCGTCCAGCCAGGCGAGCCCGACGGCGGCGTCCCCGGATGGTGCGGTTTCGGGCCAGATCGACACGAAGCCATGCTCTGTCGGCGAGCGGTCCTGATAGGGGGCCGTCCGGGCCGACCAGTCCCGGCCGCCGTCGATGGACGTGGCCAGGGCCACGTCGTAGGCATAGGTGCCGCGTCCCTGGGACACCAGCCAGTGGGCTGCCCACAGCGTCTCCGTGAGCGGCACCACCGACGGGACGTCGGCCCAGTTGACGAACCAACCGCTGCCGCCGGCCACGGTCACCGGCGGGCGCCACACGCCGGCTTCCAGCCGGCTGTAAACCAGGCGGTGCCCGGACGCGCCGTCAGGTTCGACCCAGCTCAGCACCGGCTGGCCGCCCACCGTGGTCGACAGCCCGGGCAGGCGGCTGCCGGACGGTGCCGGACCGTCGTCGCCGGGGGCGGGCGGGCCTCCGCAGCCGGCCAGCGCCGCGATGGCGAGACCCAGTACGGCGATTCGCTTGCGCGGCGTCATGGATCGGCGTGGTCCGCCGAGGCAAACACCACGTCACCTCCGACCACGGTGGTCAGCACCCGGGCGTGCCGGATGTCTTCGGGCGCGATCCGGGTGATGTCCCGGTCGAGCACCACGAAGTCCGCCAGCTTGCCGGGTTCGAGGCTGCCGAGACGGTCTTCGTCGAAGGTGGCGCGGGCGGCGCCGGCGGTATAGGCCTCGAGCGCCTGCTCGACGGTGATCTTCTGTGCCGGCACCCAGCCCTCGGGATGGGCGCCGTCCAGGGTCCGCCGGGTGACCGCCCCATAAATGCCTTCCAGCGGCGTCGGTGGCGCCACCGGCCAGTCGCTGCCGAAGGCGACGCCGGCGCCGGCGTCCAGCAGGCTGGCGAAAGCATACGTGGTCCGCGCCCGCTCGGGACCGATGACCTTGTCGGCCCAGCGGCCGTCGTCGATGGCGTGATAGGGCTGCATGCTGGGAATGACGTCGAGGTCGGCGAAGCGGGCGACGTCGTCGGGATGGATGTGCTGGGCGTGCTCGATGCGGAATCGCCGATCCCGGGGGCCGTGCTCGGCGGCCACCCGCTGGTAGATGTCGAGCAACAGGCTGATCGCACGGTCGCCGATGGCGTGCACGGCTACCTGCAGACCGCGCGCGTCGGCGGCCCTGACCCAGGCCTCCACCTCCGCCGGATCGTTGACGAGCAGTCCCCGGTCTTCCGGGGCGTCGGTGAAGGGCTCGAAGAAGGCCGCCGTGTGTGAACCCAGCGAGCCGTCCATGAATCCCTTCAGGCCGCCGGTGGCGAGCCAGGCATCGCCGCGGCCATTGGCGTCCACGTCCTCGGCGAGACGCTGCCACGAGGCCAGGGGCACGAACGAGCGGATGCGCGTGCGCAGCGCGCTGCGCGCATGGGCGCGCCGGTACGTGGCGAGGCTGTCGAAGTCCGCCATGTCGTGCACCGTGGTGACGCCCTGAGCGGCGACATGGGTCATCGCGGCCTCGAGCATGCGGTCGAGCTGTGCCGGGGAGGGCGCCGGCACGGCCCGGGCCACCAGGTCCATGGCATTGTCTTTGAGCACGCCGGTGGGCGTGCCATCGGCGTTGCGCACGATGGTGCCGCCGTTCACGTCCTCGGTGTCCGCGGTCACGCCGGCGATCGCCAGCGCCCGGGAGTTCGCCAGTGCCATGTGACCGTCGAGCCGGGTGATCCAGACCGGGTTCTCGGGGGTCACGGCGTCGATCCAGTCCCGTGCGGGCAGCTCGCCGCCCCAGTTCTCGTGATCCCAGGTGCCGTTCAATATCCATTCCCCGGGTTCGAGCTCTGCGGCGAAGGCGGCGATGCGGTCGGTGAAGACTTCCGGCGACGGCGCGTCGCGGAGCTGCACGGAAGCGAGTCCGTCGCCGCCCCACAGAAAGTGGACGTGACCGTCGACGAACCCCGGTACCACCAGCCCGCCGGCGGCATCGAGTCGGCGTGTGCGGGCACCGATCAGCGGGACCACGTCGGTGTCGTCGCCGACCGCCACCAGCGTGTCGCCCTGCACGGCCAGGGCGCTCGCCCACGGCCGGTCCGGGTCGCCGGTCCAGATGCGCGCGCCAGTGATGGCGAGGCTGGCCGTCGCGGCGGCGTCGCCAGTGTCCGGCGGCCGGCCGCAGCCGGCGATCAGCAGGACGGCCAGCACGGCCGCCCACGGGGGCTTCGGTCGGGGAACGTTGCGGAGGCGGTGAAGTCTGGACATGGCGCTCTACGGGTCGGCAGTATCGGTGCACATTGTCGCGGACCCCGGGGGCGGGCACCACCGGCTCCGGGCATCGCCGGTCCGGCCCAGGAGTCGCCATGCATCGGGACGAAGTGCTGTTCGCCAACGAGGCCTTCTATCTGGCCTTCGCCACCGCCGACTACGACGCCATGGTCGGCGTCTGGTCCGAACGCGCGGACGTGGTGTGCGCCCATCCCGGCTGGCCGGTGCTCGAGGGGCGGGACGAGGTGCTGACGAGCTGGCGGCACATCCTCGGCAATCCCGACCAGCCCAGAGTCAGCGTGCATGTGGCGGGGGTCCAGCAGCTCGGCGAAACCGCGGCGCTGGTGACCTGTTACGAAACCATGGCGGGCACGGTCATGGTGGCGACCAACGTCTTCGAGCAGGGGCCGGACGGGCCGCGCATGGTGTGCCATCAGGCGGGATTGTGCAGTGAGCCGCCGGAACTGCCGCCGCGGCCGCCCCTCGGTTTCGACGCCTGAGCGCAGTCGTGACCGGCGCCCGATTCCCGCCTCGGCCGCCGACTATACTGGATCAATGGCAGCTCTGGGCGTCACTCCGGTCCGGGTCGGCACGCTGCGCCGGGTCACTTCGGATCACCCCTATTTCGCGAGCTGGGACGTCGCGCGGCTGAAGGCTGTCGAGGACTACTGCCGGATCGTCGACGCGCCGCGGGCTGCCACGGTCCTGGAGCTTGGCGCCATGGATCCCTACGCCTACTTCCTGCTCGACGGCGATCTGCGCCTGACGGCTCGCGACGGCGGCATCCGCACGGTCCGGGCCGGGGAGCTGGACGCCGGCTTTCCCATTGCCCACCTGCGTCCCAGCCGCTATCGGGTCGAGGCCGGCAGCGGCGCCCGGCTGCTGCGCATCGAGGGCTCCTGGCTCAAGCGGTTCGCGCCGCGGCGGGGTTCGGCCCGGTTCGTGGTGGGGGATGCGTCGGTGGGTGGATCCTGGCAGTCCCATCCGCTGGTGTCGGCCATCATCCGCCACATGCGCGAAGGGCGGCTGCCGATCCCGTCCATGCCGGGTGTGGCGCTGCGCATCCGGCGTGCGCTGGCCAAGGAGTCCTCGGACATGGCCGCCATCGCCGCCATCATCGGGGCCGATCCGGGCATTGCCGGGCGTCTCATCCGGGTGTCCAACAGCACTGCCTTCGGCGGCCGCAGCCCATGCGATACCGTTCAGGCGGCCCTGGTGCGGCTGGGCCTGGAACGGGCTCAGAACATGGTGCTGGTGCTGGCCACCCGGGATCTGTTCCGCACCGATGCGGCCCATCTGAAGGCGCGCATGATGAAATCCTGGCGCCATGCCATCGACATCGCCGCCCTGGCCGCGGTCCTGTCGCGGCTGACGCCCGGACTCGACAGCGACCGTGGCCTGCTGGTGGGGCTGCTGCACGAGATCGGCGCGCTGCCGATCCTGCGGCTGGCCGGCGACTTCCCGGATCTGGCGGAGCAGCCGATGATTCTCGACGAGGTGCTGGCTGCGCTCACGCCGGAGGTGTCGGCTGCCGTGCTCGATCAGTGGGGCATGGGTGAGGCGTTCCGGACCGCGGCGCTGCACCAGGAGAACTGGTTCCGCGATCACGACGGCGGGGCGGACTATCCCGACGTGCTCGTCGTGGCGCATCTGCACCTGATGGTGCGGGAACGCGCGTTCCACCGGCTGCCGCGGCTGGACGAGACACCGGCTTTCGCCCGGCTCGCCCTGGGCGGATTGTCGCCCCAGCTCAGCCTGTCGGTCCTCGACGAAGCCCGCGAGCAGGTTCAGGAACTGCGATCGCTGCTGGCCTGAGCACGCCTGCCCAGGTATGGCAGGCTCGCTCCTCGGCCGCAGGCCCGCGTTCAGAAGCGACGGACGAAGCGCACGCCGTCGAGCGAGAAGCTCAGCTGGTCCCGATCACCCTGCCAGACGAGTGACAGCCCGTCCTCAGCGCCGCGCTGCTCCCGCTGGCCCACGTACCAGGACCCTCCCAAACGCCAGCCGTAGAGCTCCGTGGCGGCGTCGAGCCGATGGGCGCCCACGCCGAAGCCGTAGCTGCGGGCGAGGGAGACCTCGTCCAATGTCGCGTCCTGTCGCTGCTCGAACGGAGCAGCCCCGGCCAGCGGTCCTGCCGGAGCCTCGGCGGCCACGGCCGTTGTGCAGCACACGAGGGCGGCGCTGGCGGCGGCGAATCGGCGGGTCAGGGGCATGTCGTTTCTCCGAATCCCGGTATCCGGTAATCTGTCACGTCATCCTGCAGCCGCCGCGCAGAGAAGGGTGAGGATTGCAGGATCAATCCTGCATCAGGTTTTCTGCGTAAATTATTGAAAATAAAGACTGCATTCGACAGTTCATGCAGTTTTCGGGACGTTGATCGTGTCATTCGAACTCAATATCGCCACCCTTCAGGAAGCCATTGCCGATGCCATCGGCGAACGGGAAGCCCTGGTGTTCCGGGACCGACGGTTCACGTATGCCCAGTGGAACGAGCGGACCCGCCGGCTCGGCAACTACCTCCACGGGCTCGGGCTCGGCTGTCACACGCCGCGCGGCGAGCTGGCGGGCTGGGAATCGGGCCAGGACCACCTGGCGCTCTATCTGTACAACGGCAACGAGTACCTGGAGGGCATGCTCGGTGGCTACAAGGCCCGGGTCGCGCCCTTCAACGTCAATTACCGCTATGTCGACGACGAGCTGGTGTATCTGCTGAACGACGCCGGCGCCCGCGCCATCGTCTACCACGCGGAGTTCGCGCCCCGAGTGGCGGCGGTCCGGGACCGGGTGCCGACCCTCGAGCACCTGCTGCAGGTCGCCGACGACAGCGGCAACGAACTGCTGCCCGGCGCCGTCGACTACGAGGCGGCGCTGGCGGACAGCAGCGCCGAGCGCCCCGACGTCGAATGGTCGCCGGACGACCTCTACATTCTCTATACCGGCGGCACCACCGGCATGCCGAAGGGCGTGCTGTGGCGCCAGTCGGACATCCTGTTCTCGGCGCTGGGCGGCAGCACCCACGAGTCCCTGGACGCGCTGCTCGAAGCGGCCGGCAACGGCGGCATGCGGATGCTGCCGGCAGCCCCGTTCATGCACGGCGCCGGCCACTGGATCGCGTTCACGGCGCTCAACGGCGGCCACACCTGCATCATCCAGGACGACGTCAAACGACTCGATCCGAAGGACATCTGGAGCGTGTGCGAGCGGGAACGGGTGAATTTCCTGCAGATCGTCGGCGACGCCTTCGGCCGGCCGCTGCTCGACGAGCTCGAGCGCGGCGATTACGACCTGTCGGCGCTGCAGATTCTGCTGTCCGGCGGCGCACCGCTGAATGCCAGCCTGAAGGCCCAGTTTCTGGAGCACGTGCCGCACCTGGCGGTGGTGGACGGGCTCGGGTCGTCGGAGACCGGCGGTCAGGGGTCCCACATTTCCAGCAAGGACGCCGGCGCGGCGACGGGCCGCTTCACGCCGGGCCCGGACAACGTGATCGTCGACGAGACCCTGACCCGGGTGCTCGAGCCGGGTCACGATGAGCTCGGCTGGTGGGCCAAGCGCGGTCGTGTACCGCTCGGCTACCTGGGCGACGAGACCAAGACGAAGAAGACCTTCGTGACCATCGAGGGCGTGCGCTATGCCATCCCCGGTGACCGGGCGCGGCATCTCGCCGACGGCACCGTGGAACTGCACGGCCGCGACTCCGTGACCATCAATTCCGGCGGCGAGAAGATCTTCGCCGAGGAGGTGGAGCACGCCGTCAAGCAGCATCCCGCCGTCTACGATGCGGTGGTGACCGGCCGGCCGAGCGAGCGCTGGGGCAGCGAGGTGGTGGCCGTGGTGAAGCTCAAGGACGGCATGCAGGCCAGCGAGGCCGAGCTGATCGAGTCCTGCGGCGCCCATCTGGCCCGCTACAAGCTGCCGAAAGCCGTGGTGTTCCGGGACGAGATCGCCAGATCGCCCTCGGGCAAGGCGGACTACCGCTGGGCCCGTGCCCAGGCGGAGGCGGGCGCATGAGCGAAGCACCGGGCATCGGCGACAGCCCGGAAATCGCCGAGATCCGCAGCGCCGTACGTCAGCTCTGCGGGCGCTACGGCGAGGACTACTGGCTGGCGCTGGATCGGGAGCGGGGCTATCCGACCGAGTTCGTCCGCGAGCTCACCGACGCGGGCTTCCTCACGGTGCTGATTCCCGAGGAATACGGCGGCGCCGGCCTCGGCGTGCGCGAGGCGGCGGTGGTGATGGAAGAGGTCTGCCGGTCCGGCGCCCACGCCGGCGCCTGCCACGCCCAGATGTACGTCATGGGGTCGGTGCTGCGCCACGGCAGCGAGGCCCAGAAGAAGCAGTACCTGCCGGCCATTGCCGCCGGCGATCTGCGGCTGCAGAGCTTCGGCGTCACCGAACCGACCACGGGGACCGATACCACCAGTCTCAAGACCGTCGCGCGCCGGGACGGCGACGTCTACCGGATCAACGGCCAGAAGGTCTGGATCAGCCGCATCGAGCACTCAGACCTGATGGTGCTGCTCGCGCGGACCACACCTCGGGATCAGGTGAAGAAGAAGACCGAGGGCCTGTCGGCTTTCATCGTCGACGTGCAGGCGGCGCTGGGCAACGGCCTCACCGTCCGGCCCATCGAATCGATGATCAACCACCACTCCTGCGAGCTGTTCTTCGACGACCTCGAGGTGCCGCGGGAGAATCTGCTCGGTGAGGAAGGGCAGGGCTTCAAGGTCATCCTCGACGGCATGAACGCCGAGCGAATCCTGATCGCAGCGGAGTGCGTCGGCGACGGTCTGTACTTCATCGACAAGGCATCCGCCTACGCCACCGGGCGGGAGGTGTTCGGCCGGCCCATCGGTCAGAACCAGGGCGTGCAGTTTCCCATCGCCCGCTGCTACGCGGAGGTGCAGGCCGCCGGGCTGATGGTCGAGAAGGCCGCGCGCCTGTTCGACGCCGGTGTGCCCTGCGGCGCCGAGGCCAACATGGCGAAGATGCTCGCCTCCGAGGCGTCCTGGCATGCCGGCGACGTGTGCATGCAGACCCACGGCGGGTTCGCCTTCGCGAAGGAGTATCACATCGAGCGCAAGTTCCGGGAGACCCGGCTCTATCAGATCGCGCCGATCTCCACCAATCTCATTCTGAGCTACATCGGCGAGCACGTGCTGAAGATGCCGCGCTCGTTCTGAACGGTTACTGCAAGTCGAGGAGGGGCCATGAGCAACACGGTGCCGCAGGCGCTGGAAGACGTCGATACCCTGGGAGACCTGACCCGATTCCACGCCCGGGAGCGGCCGGGCGACGAGGCCATGCTGTTCGAGGGGCGCTCCACGTCCTACGCGGATCTCGACCGGCACGCCAGCCAGGTGGCGAACGGGCTGCTGGCGGACGGGCTCGAGCCCGGCGCCCGGGTGGGCTTCATGGACAAGAACTCGGATCACTTCTACGAGATCGTGTTCGGCTGCGCCAAGTCCAACACCGTGTCCGTCGGCATCAACTGGCGCCTGGCGCCGCCGGAGGTCGCCTACATTCTCAACGACAGTCAGGCCGAAGTGCTGTTCGTCGGTCCGGACTTCTACGGCCTGGCGGAGCAGATCCGCAGCGACGTGCCGAGCCTGAAGCGGATCGTGGCCATGGAGCCGGGTCATGCCGAGTGGCCGTCCTTCGAGAGCTGGCGCGATGCCCAGGACGATACCGATCCCCAGGTACCGGTCACCACGGACGACGTGGCCATCCAGATGTACACCAGCGGCACCACGGGCCACCCGAAGGGCGTGCAGCTCATGCACCGCTGCTTCTTCGATCTCTGGGCCTATCCGCCCGCCGACGACATGGCCTTCAACGAGTGGACCGAAGACGACGTCAATCTGGTGGCCATGCCGAGCTTCCACATCGGCGGCGTCGGCTGGGGCCTGATGGGGCTGCGTCCCGGCGCCCGCAACATCGTCGTCCGGGAGTTCGACCCCGGCACCACCCTGGAGATGATCCAGACCTATGGCATCTCCAAGATGTTCCTGGTGCCGGCGGCGATCCGCATGGTGCTGCAGCACCCCAGGGCCCGGGAGACGGATTATTCGACCGTTCGCTTCATCTGCTACGGCGCGTCGCCGATACCGCTGGATCTGCTGCGCGAGGCCATCGAGGTGTTCCAGTGCGGCTTCGTGCAGCTCTACGGGATGACCGAGACCACGGGGTCCGCCACCTATCTGCCGCCCGAGGATCACGACGAGAACGGCAATGAACGCATGCGCTCCGCAGGCAAGCCGTTCCCGGGCGTGAAGCTCAAGGTGGTGGACGAGGAGGGCCGGACACTGCCGCCCCGTCAGGTCGGTGAGATCTGCATCGCCTCGCCGGTGAACATGAAAGGCTACTGGAACCTGCCGGAAGCGACCGAGAAGACCCTGGTGGACGGGTACGTGCACACCGGCGATGCGGGCTATCTCGACGAGGATGGCTACGTTTACGTTCACGACCGGGTCAAGGACATGATCGTCTCCGGTGCCGAGAACATCTATCCCGCCGAGGTCGAGAGCGCCCTGTTCGGACACCCGGCCGTGGCGGACGTGGCCGTGATCGGTGTGCCGGACGAGCGCTGGGGCGAGGCGGTCAAGGCCGTGGTGGTGCTCAAACCCGGCGAATCGGTGAGCCCTGACGAACTGGTGGGCTTCGCCCGCGAACGGATCGCCGGTTACAAACT
>MRWG01002854.1_pt1 | contig 12688 bp, 12 predicted proteins | sample 1013341 | NCBI WGS metagenome assembly MRWG01 (sample SAMN06117577, study PRJNA244670) | biofilm metagenome | biome: Water; feature: Cathode Biofilm; material: Biofilm; isolation source: microbial consortium enriched at the cathode of a solar microbial fuel cell | place: USA: District of Columbia ... | reverse complement strand
CATTAGAACGATGAGCACGCCGGCCACCAGGTTGGCCTCTTCACGATAGGCCATCAACCATTGCCCTAAAGCACTTGCGCTTGCTCCCAGGGCAATAAAGATCAGACTGAACCCCATCACAAAACACAGGCTCAGCCAAAGGGCCTTCAACCGATTCGAAGCCTCGGTCAGGGCACCTCCAGTCACGACCGACAGGTAGCCGGGAACCAGAGGTAGCGTGCAGGGTGAAAAAAACGATATGAGACCACCGGCAAACGCGGCGGCAATTCCCCAAGTTGCAAGATCAGGCATTTAGCCCTCCAAGTTCGGTGAGTCTGTCAAATTGCCCAGAAATCGAATTTGATGCCTTCCCTGGACCTGCCGTTATTGATAATGGCCCGTGCCCGCCATAGCATCTTGCCAGTACCGCACCGTGGCGGAGTTCAGGCGAAAAGGCATCACTTTCACAGAGCTGACCTCAGTAATCCTTGTGTTCGCGGAACACACGCTGCTGGCCGTTGGCGTTGAAGGCGATGACCTGATAATCGTCCTTCCGGCCCGTTTCCATGCCCCTGCATCATTTTCATGCACGCCTCAGTCATGGCTTTACGGTCTTCGGGGGACATATCAGACATCATATTCATCATCCCCCTCATGCCTTTTCCTTCGTCCTCGTGGGCCAATGCAGAGAAGGATCCAATGGTTCCGGCCAGAAGAATCGCTGTGATGGTGAGCCTGGTTTTTGAATTGCGCATTTGATTCACTCCATATAAAGCCCCGTTACGAATGAACCGAAGGACGAGACTTTGTTGCAAGAACTAACGTTAATGAGTTTGCCGCGATGGGCAAAAACCGGTTAAGACTCAGGAGTAATGTTCTGGAGGGGGTGTAATAGAAGCCAGGAAGGGATCCTGGTAGTGGGCCGCCTGTGCGGCAAAAATCAGCTGGGAACCGGTATCGGTAAAACTTGTGAAGTTCCCCGGCGGCAAGGCAAAGCAAACGCAGGCCCGCTGAACACCAAAAGCAGTGACAGCAACACAACAATAGTGGGGCGATTCTTTGCGGACATCCTGCTTTCAAGCACCAATCTGTGACATTAACAAATTAAGGCATACGATCTACCGATAAGTTCCCAACAGACCAACACTATTTTATTCCGTTGTAAGCGTCCGCCGATGGCGCTGCTCTTCTGTGTCGGCAGTCGGGTTAGAACATCCCTTGGATACCCATAGGGATCATGCCCTTTCCGCATAGCCGACTGGATCAGCGTCATGACCGCAGCCGCGCGTTGACCACTGCGGAGTGATCCCAGGAACAGCCCAACGCACAGGGCCACGAGCCTTCACTTATACGTGACGCCGTGTCGATCGAAGATCTCATAAACTTCCCCGGCCTCCTCCTGCGGCAACATCACCCGGATCGTCTGCTCTTCCTTATCAATAAAGATCACATCCTGTGGGATTTCGCTGCCAATAAGATCGTCTCGCGTATTGCGTGCCTGATCCATGTTCTCGAACTTACCATTAATAGCTTTACCCATCGTGCTTCTCCTTGTTGTTTAGATTCCATCCAAAGCATAGCTAACACATCAATTTCTGTAAATTTACGACGTTTCCAAGAGCCAAACGCTGCCTGAGACCTCCTCAACCGCAGCGTTCGTCAGCGACCCTTATCCTTCGGATTGTCTACCCCCGGTCGGGGCGACCCGCCCTCTATCAGGCGAATGTCTGTTCACCGCAACAGTGATAAGGTCAGAACTTGACCTCTCCCCACAACCAGGCCTTGTCCGTATCCACGCCACGACCATCGGCGGCATAGCTGGCGAACTTGGCACCCACCGTGTAGTGCTTGTTGATCGGGTAGACAGCCAGCAGCCCCAGCTCGGAGCCATAGCTCAGGCTATTGATGTCACTGCTGTAGTCATGATAAACGGCCAGCCACTTGACCCCCTTTGCTGAGGCACCCGCCGATACGTATAGATCCTGCAGGCCATCGTCCGGGGTGACCAGGAACTGGTCGGCCCAACCGTTCATCGCGTGAAGCGTCGCCAGAGGCGTCTGGAATGACCGGCCGTCGTCCGACTCCAGAGTCTCCATACCCACCTTAAAGGTCAGGCCGTAGACTGCGAGCCCCACTTCCGCCAGCCAATAAGCGGCCTCAAAGCTTTGCGGGTTGTCTGCATAGTCTTTCTGGATTGCGTACTCCAGGGTGTACAGGACCCTGGCGTCTTCCGATACATCGGTGCCACCTGCGAACCGCAAACCAAAATTCTGGGTTGAGTTGACGTCTGCGTTGGTAAAGTCGAAAAGATAACCGTAAGTGGTCAGGGTTCCGGCAGCCAAGCCATGATACTGTGCGTTGAAAATCGGCGACTGCATTGGGAAATTGCCATTAGGGCTGGCATCCGAGAACACCCGGTTAGCATTGTAAAGATAGCCCGCTGTGATCTTCGTGTCCGGAAGCGACTCGTTGGTGCCGACAAAGGCATCGAAGGTTTGCTCATTCTGGCGCCAGCCAACCGTACCGATAAACCGGTGATTGTCCAGAGCAAAGCGCTGACGGCCGTAGGTCAGGCTGGTATCCGAAAAACCTTTGTAACGCACGTAAATTTGGTTGACTTCGGTTTCCGTCGGATCAGCGACTACTGAGTGATCGGTTATGCCATTGATGGTGCTATTGTAGTTCTCATTCCCCACAGCGGACACATCTTCCGCCTCGGCAAACACCTCAAACCCCTTAAAATCACCAGTCCGGTACCCCAGTCGGGTTCGAACGGTAGAAGCATGGGCTTGATCAAGAGGGTTGTCCTGATCCACAAATTCGTAACGGTAACGAACATCAAGCGAAACCTTTCCCCCGGTTAAGGCTTCGGTAAAGGTCATGGACAGGACAGGCGTTGCGGCAGAGGCCAGAACCGAACCAATGGCAAAGACAAGCAACGACTTCTGGTTTTTTTGGCCATTCCTGGCAGTGAGCGGAGTTAGCATCATTTTCATCCTAGTGGTACCTTCAGCGGCCGTATAAACGGTTGAATGGAGTCAACATTTCATCGATAAGTCGCTCGTTCAGTTTAGGGCGCCAATGTCAGCGACAACCTTGATATCGGTCAGATTGAACCTGACTCTCAAGGGGTACCTCCATAGGCTCACAGGCAAAAAGAGCTGAACAACGCGCCACCACCTTATACGTCTCGCAAAGCCGTCCATACGGGCCTCCTTTTTTCAGGAATACAGCCGGATCAGAGCTTAACTGCACCTTCAGGCTGTCCAACTGATGGGGTCCACCTCAATGTACACCAGAAACCTCAGATGAACTTTATTAGCGGGGGGCGGGGTGGGGGGGGGGCAGACAAAAGCATGGGCAGATTAATATCTGCCCAAAACCTGAGTATTTCATTAACTCTCAAGAACTATATCAAGCCGCAAACTCATTCAAGCGACCTCCATGCGGTCAAAATGCATATTGTAACCTCGCACGCACTTCATCTCCGCTAGCGCCATTGGCTTCTTCGCCATCCATGTAGCTCATTCCAAGTCGAACATTCTTGTTGGCGTAATAGTTAACGCCCAGTGTTGTTTGCTCACCGTCGGTCGTGGCCAGCCCCACATCACTGTATTTTCCGTCACCATCCTCAAAGCGGGCAACAACTTCCCAGGCCCCTTTGGGTGATGCCGGTTTTACCCGCTTGAATGCTCCGGCTTTGTAAGGACGGCTTTCGCCGGTGATGATCCAGCCAAGCTGTACGTAATAACCATCAACATCCACCTGGCCTTCCTCGGAATCGAAATATTCGGCCTGGGCATGGAAGGGCCCGGAAGCGCCGGCGAGCTCCAGATTAAACGTATCGACCTCATCGGCCTGAGTGTCGGCATCACGCGTGGTATAACCCGCACCAAGATGAACAACCATATTGTTCGTTTGAATCGGTGCAACCGTGCCCCGTGCGGTTACTGCCGTGTTATTGAAATCGTCGCTGCCATTGCCGCCTGCCTCGAAGTAGCCGATACCGTAGGTCCAGTTGCTGCCTTTGCCGCTGAGCTGGATGCCGCCGCTGCGACCGGGGGCATAACGCTCGGTCATGGCAGATCGCTCAAGCGCTGAGATGTCTTTTGAGCTCGTTAATTCTTCCAGGCCGAATGGCTCTTTCTGTTTACCGATAGTCACGGTTGCAGCTGAGCCAAATCCCATGTAACGAATGTACAGGTCTTCAGCAGTACCGCCGTCGGCGCCATCACTTTCAGCGACGTTGAACTGGGTCTTGTACGCCCAGTCGCCAAAGTGGCCCTTGGCGTAGAGGCGTGCCCGGCGCACATCGAAATCGGTAGTGTCAACACCGTTGTCGTCAGACTGCGTGGCGTCGTAATCCCACTGAATGCGCCCGCCGAGCTGAAAAGACGCAGAGTTATCCGACACTTTCACTTTGATACCGCTGTCGGTATCGATCACAAGGTCTTCGCCGCTGGTCGTAACGTTTCCGGCCTGTGCAGCAGAAGCGGCAGAAATCGCCAAAGCCAAGCCCAAATATTTCTTGCTCATGATCTGTCTCACCTTTTTCGGTTTGCTTGTGTGTGTTGAAGCGCTATTAAAGTCTATTTGGCAAAGATTACAGAATGGTTACAGAGAATGCATCAAAACAGGGCGCTGGTCCGGGCCGGTGACAGGTTCTGGGGCGCTAGGTGTTGGGTCGTTTTTCGGGGGCAAGCTCAGAATGTGCCGATTTGTCTCTATAATAATGATAAACAAGAATAAATAAGATGTGGCAAGACTTTTGCTAAATCATATTTGGAGCAATGAAACCCAACCGAAGGTATCCATTATGAAGAAGCAGTTTTTCACCAAATCCGGATTTATCAGTATCACTTTGCTTGCAGCACTTCAGGCTGCGCCCGCCATTGTTAGCGCTGACGTCAGCTCAAATGTGAGCGCCAGCAGCAACTATCTGTTCCGGGGCGTCACCCAGACAGACGGGGCTGCGGCTGTCCAGGGAGGGTTGGATTATGAGCATGCGTCGGGCTTCTACGCCGGTGGTTGGGGTTCCAATGTCGATTTTGGTGACGGCACCAGCTATGAGCTTGATCTTTATGCCGGATTCTCCGGCTCTGTGGAAGAACTGGGTTATGACGTTGGGTACATTTATTATGCGTATCCTGACGCGCCGGACTCCATTGATTTCGGCGAACTTTACGGCGAGATCAGCTATGGCATTGCTGCTGTAGGCCTAGCCTACACGATCAACAGCGACACCAGTGGTGATGGGGTGTTCGTGCAAGGAGATGCCTATTACTACGCCTCTGTTGGGGTGCCTCTGCAGGACAGCTACAGTGCCGGTGTTACGCTTGGCTATTATGACTTCGCTGATGACGGCAAGGCTTCTGTCGGTGAGGCAAGTTATTCACACGTCGCCGCCAACGTTACAAAGGATGCGGGAAACTTCGGTTCCTTCAGTGTTAACGTGGAGTACGCGGACATTGAGTCAACCGACGCGCTTGGCTCTGTCAACTCGGATGACCCGAAGTTCTGGCTGGGTTGGAGCAGGAGTTTCTGATCGGCCAAGTGATCACAAGCAATTCAGATCCAGAATAAAAAGCCGGCCCAAATGACGGGCCGGTTTTTATTTATCATGCAAGAACCCACCATCGTGCGCCTGCCTTGACGCCCGGTGACTCGACATCCTCGCCCTTACCTCTGCCCCCCCTGCCGCCAAAGCTCATTTCTTATCCGGTGCCTGAATTTCAAACTGTATTAAAGGTTTGTCTGTAAGATCGCTCCGGAATCCCACGCAAAAATGCTGACTCACTGACCTCAGTCAAACAGCCAGGATGATACTGAATGAACAAACGATTGTTGTTGTGCGCGATGATAGTTCCGGGAGCCTTGGCCGTCTCTCCCATGGTGTCGGCCCAGGCAAAAGAGAGTGTGTCGCTGAAAGAATATCAGCAGGCCAAAGCCAGCCAGGCTGTTTCCCTGAACCAGGCCATGGTGATGGCTTTCGAGAATAGCCCGGTATTGGCTTTGAGGCGGGCCGCGGTCTCGATACAGCAGGGACAGCTTGATCATGCCAGCCGCTGGGCGCCGAGCAATCCAGAGTTTGAGTTGGGGGCCCGTCAGGCCCCGGATCAGGCCGACGAGTCCCTGGAATATGGGGTGAGGGTTACTCAGGAGATCTGGATGGGTAATCGCGGCGACCTTGGGCAGTCGCGTGCCCGGAGTAATCTCACGTCCCGGCAACAGGAGCTTGAATACCTGAAGGTAGCCACCAAGGCGCGGGTGCGGGCCGCCTATTTCCGGATACTGCTGGCTCAGAAAGAGTTGGAAACCGCAACCCGTGCCGTTGAACTTATGCAACGCACCAAAGACCTGGTTGAAATGTCCGTAAAACAGGGTAAACAAACCCGGATTGATCTCAATACCGCAGTCATTGGGCTTGCCAGGGCCCGGAATCAAAAAGCCTCGGCGGAACAAAAGCTCGAGCAATCAAAAATTGACCTTACCGAAGTGCTCGGGGTGTCCCCCTCCGATGCCGTTGGGGTGACCGGCGAGCTTGATGTGACGCTCGAAGACCTGCCTCCGACCAGCCAGCTTGTCGAGATGGCACAGAGTCAGAGAGCGGACCTGAAAGCGGCGGCCGCAAGAATTGCAGCGGATGAATCTGGCCTTGAAGTTGCGAAAAGCCTGACGATTCCAAATCTGAAAGTCTTCGGATTTTATGATCGTGAGGAAGGCTCCAACCTTTTCGGTGCAGGGGTGTCGATGCCTTTGACCGTTTTTCATGATTATTCCGGTGAGCAGAGACAAGCTGCTGCGCGGCTGAAAACCTCCGAGCTTGAGGCAGAGGCTTTGCGCCTGGCTACAGAGCGTCAGGTTGTGTCGGCTGTGGCCCGGTATGAATCCACCGCCGTTCGACTGCGCCAGATGAACGAGTCGATCCTGGAGCGTTCAGAGGAAACATTACAGTTGATGCAGAAAGCACTTCGGGCGGGCAAGGTCGGTGCCTCGGATGTTCTGGCGGCACAGGACAATCTCCTGTCGGTAAGGCAGGAATACGTTCAGGCGCAGAATGATTATATCGATGCCGTCCGGGCGCTGGAGATAAGCACAGGAGGTGCTCTGTCGATGTCAGCCGGTTCCTGAGGGTATAAAACTCGAAATTGACCGTTCTCTATATATTGAGGGTGAATGAATGATTCGCAATCTTAAGATATTTTTAATTGTTGTCAGCATTCTGAGCTTGCAGCAGGTATACGCTGCCGGAGAAGCCGAGGGTGACCAGCACGGAAATGAAGAAGCCGAGCATGCCGGAGAGGAAAACCAGTCCCGCCAGATCCATCTGACGCCGGAGCAGACAGAGTTACTGTCGATTCAGACTGTGGCGGCTGCCAAGGGGCGCGCTGGCGCAATTGTCACGGCACCTGCCGAGATTCAGTATGTGCCGGACCGCGTGGCCGAGGTTGGTCCGCTGCTGGAGGGAAAACTGACAGGGTTGGCGGTTGATCTGGGGGATCGTGTCAATAAGGGGCAGTTACTGGCAACCCTGAACAGTGTGGAGCTGGCCCGGATTCGCTCCCGGTTAATCTCGCTGGAGGCCCGCAAAGAAGCGGCCGAGTCTGACTACAATCGTGAAAGGGAGTTGCAGGGACAGGGTATTTCCAGTGAAGAAGAGTTCCTGGATGCCAAGGCTGCCTTTCTTGAAACAAAAGCGGAGTACGATTCCGTGCGGGAACAACTGGCGGTTTACGGCAGCGAGTCGTCAGGTGACAGTGGGGGGCTGGCGCAATACGCGCTCCGCTCACCCATTGAGGGGCGTGTCGAGCAGATGCATGTTCGTCTGGGGCAAACGCTGAGTCCGTCGGATACGCCTTTCAAATACCTATGCCACGGCCAGAATCATGACGGAATCGGAGGCATCACTGCCGCTGGTTCCGGATGATGCGGTTCAAACCATTGGCGATGAATCCGTTGTGTTTGTTCCGGGCGATGAGAAAGGGGCCTACCAGGCGGTTCCCGTCACGCTTGGCAAGGAGGCAAACGACTGGATCGAGATCAAGTCCGGCATCAGCGCGAACACGGAAGTAGTTTCAGTAGGCGCTTTTGATCTGATGTCGGCCATTACCGCCAGTGGCCGTAGCGCCGCTCACGGACACTAAAACCCGGGGGGAACATGGTTAACGCAATTGTGAATTATGCGCTGAACAACCGTCTGATGACGATTGTTTTTGCTATCGCCGTGATCGTTGCCGGGGTATTTTCATTTCAAAAACTGCCGGTGGACGCATTTCCCGACGCGACGCCTACCATGGTTCAGGTTTTTACTGCCAGTCCTGGTCTGTCGCCGGTGGATATTGAAACGCTGATTTCCTATCCCATTGAAATCAGCATGTACGGCATCCCCAAGTTGCAGAAGGTTCAGAGCACGTCGATTTTCGGGCTTTCCCGGGTGACCATCTATTTCGAAGATGGCACCGATATATACTTCGCCAGGCGGCTGGTAAACGAACGGCTTTCAGAAGCCAAGCGCCAGATCCCGGAGGGCATGGGGGAACCCGAACTAGGACCCATCACCACGGGCTTGGGACGTATCCTGATGTATTCCCTGAAAGCTGAGGACGAGAGCCAGTACAGCTTGCAGGAAATCCGCACGATCCAGGACTGGATTGTCAAACCCCAGCTCAGAACCGTGCCGGGTGTAACCGGTGTGCTGTCCATCGGCGGCGAGGTAAAACAGTACCAGGTCAATATCGATGCGCAGAAGCTTCAGGCTAGGAACCTGACAGTGTCTGACGTCCGCGGCGCTCTCACCCAGAATAATCGAAACGTAGGCGCCTCTTTCATTACGCGAGGCGGTGAAGAATATATTGTTCGCGGCTACGGTTGGGTTAATTCAGGTACCGAGGGCATCGAGGACATCCAGAACATCATTGTGAGGAGTCCGTGGGCGGCTACGTGATGAAGCTGATCGGAACCAACACCAGTCAGGTACTCGAGGACGTCAACGCAAAAATCGATGATCTGAACAAGTCACTTCCCGAAGGGCTGAAAATAGAAGCTTATTACTCCCAGGCGGAGTTGGTGGGCAAGGCCATAGGCACTGTCGAGAAAGCGTTACTTGAGGGCTCGGTTCTGGTGCTGGTGTTCCTCTATCTGTTCCTCGGAAATATTCGTTCCACACTGATCGTGGTGGCGACCTTGCCGTTGTCTGTGCTTTTCGCATTCATTGCGATGCGGATTTCGGGCCTGTCCGCCAATCTGATGAGTCTGGGGGGGCTGGCTATCGGCATCGGTATGATGGTGGACGGCGCCGTTGTGATGATAGAGAACATCTTCCGACATCTGGAAGAACGATCAGAGGAAAAGGTCAGTGTTCTGAGGCTTGTAGGTGAATCTGCCCGGGAAGTGGCTCGTCCGATTGTGTTTGCCATTGGCATCATTATTATCGTTTTTCTGCCGCTGTTTACGCTGCAGGGCGTTGAGGGCAAGCTGTTTTCGCCCATGGCCTACACCATCAGTTTTGCGTTGATCGGTGCGCTGTTACTCGCGTTGACGTTGGTGCCGGTTCTGGCCTCGCTGTCATTCAAGATGGGTGGACAACACAAAGAGCCGAAGCTGGTTCTGTTCCTGAACCGGCTATACAAGCCGGTGGTGAATACTGTCGTCAAAGCCCCTAAAATTGTGATGGGCGTGGCCGTCATTGCCTTTGCCGGCAGTCTCCTGCTGTTTCCCTATCTCGGGAGCGAGTTCGTGCCCACGCTCAGGGAAGGCACGTTCCAGATTCGCTCGACACTGCCTCCTGGAGCCAGTCTTGAATCCGCCATCAAGTATGGCAAACGGATTCAGTCCGTTGTCGATGAATTTCCAGAGGTCACCGGCACCTATGCCAGGATCGGTCGTGCCGAGGTGGGCGGTGATCCTGAATCCGTGAACGTTGTCGCGACGCTCGTCAATCTGAAGCCTCTGGATCAGTGGCGAGAAGATGTGAGCTATGAGGACCTTCAGAGCCGGATTGCGGAGTCTTTGGCTGAGCGGGTTCCCGGGCTTGCCAACAATCTGTCACAACCGATTCAGCTCAGAACCGACGAACTCCTCTCAGGCGTTCAGGCGCAACTGGTTGCCAGCATTTTCGGCGACGACCTCGACGAGTTGGGCCGGATCGGCAAGGAAGTGGCGGCCCTGGCGAAAGAAGTGCCGGGTGCGACGGATGTGCGCGCTCAGCAGAGCGCAGGTAAAAAACAGATCGTTATTCGCCCCGACCGTGAAGTGCTGGCGCAGTTTGGCATCAGCATTGATAACCTGATGAGTACGGTCGAAACCGGGATTGGCGGTAAAGGCGCGGGGCTGGTCTTCGACGGTGTCCGGCGATTTGAGATCTTCGCCCGGCTGCAAGAGTCCTATCGCGGGTCCATCGATGAAATCAGAAAGCTTCCCCTCCGGGGTAATAGTGGCGAGCTCCGCAAGCGGATCGAGGAGCAAGTGGACATGCCGCCGGGGTATTTCGTGGAGTTCGGCGGTCAGTTTGAGAACCAGGAAAGGGCCATGGCTCGGCTTGCGATCGTTGTGCCCATTACCCTGGCGCTTATTTTCCTGCTTCTTTTCTCGGCATTCAGTAGTCTGCGCTATGCGGTGCTGATCTTCATGAATGTGCCCTTTGCGATTACCGGTGGCATTGTCGCGCTGTTTGTGACGGGGCTTTACCTCTCTGTGCCCGCTGCCGTGGGATTCATCGCGGTGTTTGGTGTGGCCGTACTTAACGGCGTGGTGATGGTGAGTTACATCAACCAGTTGCGGGACGAAGGCTACGAAGTCATTGAAGCAGTCAAGCTGGGTGCTCAACGCCGTTTGCGGCCGGTTCTGATGACCGCCTCTGTGGCTATTCTGGGGCTGATTCCCCTGCTGCTGGCCGATGGCATTGGCTCTAATGTCCAACGGCCACTGGCAACGGTTGTGGTTGGCGGTCTGATCACGTCAACGTTGCTGACGTTGGTAGTGTTGCCCAGCGTGTATCAGTGGTTTGCATCCGAACGTCGTGACGTTGAAGTCTGATAGGCAGGAGAAGGCTTATGTATGAAATAAAGGCTTATGTCAGAGAGGTTATGGCAGAGCATGTGGTTGATGCTCTGGCCAGAGTCAAGGGCGTGACAAGCATTGCTGTCGTGCCTCTCAGCGAATTTGGTCATCTGGTCGGCGATGAGTCGCCTCTGGAGAAAGTGAAGATGGTCAAGCTGGAAGTAGACGTAGCGACCGATGATGTCGCTGGTGAAGTTGTGGAACTCATTGTCAGAACGGGCAGAACCCAGGATGGGCACCCGGGTGACGGCAAGGTACTTGTATCCCGCCTGGTTCGGGCTGTTCGTATCGAGGACAGCGAAACCGGTGAGAGTGCACTGGAGCCTGCTTCAAGCTAGTGCTCTGGAAACTGGATGGCGGTTCTGCGGCTTTTGGTTGCGGGCCGCCATCACAGTTCTATCTCCAGTTCCCAGCGATAGATCATATCGTCTGAGTCCGTAGTGAGGCCAAATGCAACGCCCGCCTGGAGTTCCAGAATACTGGAACCCATTCTGAACTCAGCCAGGATGGCAGGTCCCATCAAATGGTTGTTTTCGGCCCCGTAATACTCCAGCCCTGGCTGAAACGTGTCAGACTTCGTGTAGGCGAACTGTAATGAGCCAGTGGGCTCAAGCTGCTCGTCGTCTTCACCAAATGAGCGGCTAACCAGAAGGTTCGTCAGGATGCTGTAATGCGCGTATAGCTGTCTCTCGTAAAGTGACCCAAGGGTCACTCCACCGGCTTTTTGGCCATGTTCTTTTGACAGTTCAATGAACAAGCCCGCAGCGCTCTCAGTGTCTTGAAAAAAGTTTCCAATCAGTTCGATTTCGTATTCCTCAAGTGAATACGCTCGCCCCGGTCTCTTGATTGCGTTGAAGTTAAGTTCGGCGCTCAGGCGTTCAGATAGCCCGTAACCCACCTCCCACTGATCGGCACGAAGGTTGTCAATTTCGCTCCCCTCACTGTCCAGAAACGCCCCAACCACTCCGATTTCGAGATCCCCCGCAGTTACCCGGGGGGAGTAAATTTCATCGACTGCGAGCTCTGATTTGACCGTGAGGGGCCATAACAGAACCAGGAAAGCCAGTTTGAGTTTGAATCCGTGGCGCGGTGCGCCTGCGTTATTCGTTGCTCGAGACATAGATCACCTTGAAGAAGTGACGGAAAGTAAGGGGCATCGAATGACAGGCTATTGATCTGAGCGCTACAGAAACATAAGTCTTTGGTACTCATTTTGTCCGTCAAAAGGACAGTCCGGGAATGCTGGTGGAGTTGGAGGGCGGTTTCTTTTGTGGATGACGCTTCGAATTCAAGTTCATTTCAACCTTTTCACTTACTATCCTGGCCTGTTCCTACCTTGTCATGGACGCCTCGCGCCCATGAATTGTGGCTATTTACCCCTTCGGGAGAAAGTCGATGAAGGCAAGCAAGCACTCGCCCAGAGCGTTGCTGTGTTCAGTACTATTGTCCATTCCTCTGTTCGGTCAAGCGGAGACTGTGAATTGGACAAATTGGCTCACTGGCCAGATAAGCAAACATCCGGATGTTATGGCGGCGACAGAGCAGGCGGCAGCCCGGAATCAGGATGCTGAGGCAAGCGAACAACCGCTGTATAACCCGGAGCTGTCTGTTGGAGCAGACAGAACGGGCAGTGAAAACAACTTTGAGGCAG
>MRWG01001751.1_pt1 | contig 12711 bp, 9 predicted proteins | sample 1013341 | NCBI WGS metagenome assembly MRWG01 (sample SAMN06117577, study PRJNA244670) | biofilm metagenome | biome: Water; feature: Cathode Biofilm; material: Biofilm; isolation source: microbial consortium enriched at the cathode of a solar microbial fuel cell | place: USA: District of Columbia ... | reverse complement strand
CGTGCCGACCCTCAAGGAAAAGGGCCAGGACTTCTCGTACGGGATGCAGCGTGCCGTTGTCGGTGCTCCCGGCATGAGTGCCGATGCACTGAAGTACTATCAGGATCTTTTCTCCAAGGTCTACGCTTCGGAGAAATGGCAGAAGTACCGGAAGGACAAGTCGCTGTTCGGCGATGAGCTGAAGGGTGAGCCGCTGAAGGCTTACTGGGATGCGCAGCGCGAGCGGCACCGGAAGATGCTGAAGGAAATGGGTGCGATCGAATAAGCATCCGATTCCAAAGAACGAAAAACTGACAGTGCATCAAGAGATCGGGAGCAGGCGTTCATTATGAGACGTGCGGAAATTATCACGGCCGGGTTAATGGCGCTTCTCTCGATCTACTTGATGTACAAAAGTACGGAACTCGACATCGGTTATGTTAAGGGCGAGGGTCCGGGTGGCGGGTTCTGGCCGTTCTGGCTCTCGGCGGGCATGCTGGGTACCTGTATCTGGATCGCCATCAACTGGTACCTGAAAAAATCGCCACCGTCGCAGTCCACGGAAGAATACCTCGACAGCTACGGCTTCCGCATGCTGCTCCTGGTCGGCGGCGGCGTCACCGGGTTCATCGCGCTGTGCCATATTCTCGGCTTTTACGGCGCTATTCTCGTTTTCCTGATTTATTACATCCGGTTCCTCGGGCGTCATGGCTGGCCGGCCACGCTGGCCATCGCCATCATCACGCCGGTCGTCACATTTCTGTTTTTCGATATCGCGATGCGGATCGTGCTGCCGAAGGGTTACCTCGAGCCGCTGTTCTTGCCGCTTTACGACTTTTTCTTCTGAACCGTCAACCGGGCGACATCTGGCAACGACCAAAGGATAGAGCGACAACACCATGGAAATTATCGGGCATCTGATCGACGGCGTTTTCATCGCGCTCGAACCTCTCAATATCCTGTTGATGCTCATCGGCGTCGCGCTCGGCCTGTTCATCGGCGCCATGCCGGGGCTGGGCTCGGTCAACGGGGTCGCCATCCTGCTGCCGGCGACGTTCCTGGTGCCGCCGGCGTCGGCGATGATCTTCCTCGCCGCGATCTACTACGGCGCCATGTACGGCGGCGCCATATCGTCGATCACGCTCGGGATACCGGGCGCCTCGACGGCGGTCGCGACCACCTTCGACGGGCGCCCGCTGGCGCTCAAGGGGCGCGCCGACCTGGCGCTCGTCACGGCAGCCCTGGCCTCGTTCGTCGGCGGGTCGGTCGCCAACGTACTGTTCACCGCCTTCGCGCCGCCGCTGGCCTCTGTCGCGCTCGACTTCGGCGATCCGGAGATATTCGCGCTGATGCTGCTGGCGTTCGCGACCTTCGTCGGCCTCGGCGGCGACGATATTCCGAAGACGCTGTTCTCGATCTTCTTCGGCCTCGTCATGGCGGCGGTCGGCCTCGACATCATGACCGGCGAACCGCGCCTGATCTTCGGCGACATCACCGGGTTCATGCACGGCATCAACTTCCTGGTGCTGGCCATCGGCATCTACGGCATCGGCGAGATGCTGTGGACCATCGACACCACCCGCGGCAACCTGACGATGACCGAGGCGGTACTGTCGGTGAACCGCATCCTGAAAGCGTGCAAGGAATCGATCCGCGCCTGGAAGGGCACCGCCATCGGCTCGTTCCTGGGCTTTTTCGTCGGCATCCTGCCGGCCGCAGGCGCGACGCCCGGTTCGCTGATGGCCTACGGCGTGACCAAGATGGTGTCCAAGAACCCGAAGGAATTCGGCAAGGGCCATGTCGGCGGCGTCGCCGCGCCGGAAGCCGCCAACAACTCGGCCTCCACCGGCGCCATGCTGCCGATGCTGACGCTGGGCATTCCGGGGTCGCCGACGACGGCGATCCTGCTGGGCGGGATGGTGATCTGGGGCCTGCAGCCGGGACCGCTGCTGTTCCAGACCCAGACCGAGTTCGTCTGGGGGCTGATCGGCTCGTTCTATATCTCGAACCTGTTCGCGCTGCTGGTGAACCTGGCGTTCATCCCGCTGTTCATCTGGATGCTGAAAATGCCGTTCACGATCCTGGCGCCGATGATCTTCGTGCTGTCGGTGGTCGGCGGATACGCGGCAACCCAGGATATGCACGACGTCTGGCTGATGCTGATTTTCGGAATCGGTGCGTACCTGCTTCGCAAGCTCGATTACCCTGTCGCACCGGCGGTGCTAGCTATCGTGCTGGGACCGATCGCGGAACCGAAACTGCGCCAGTCGCTGCTGTTCTCGAACGGCGATCCGATGATCTTCCTGACCCGGCCGATCGCCGGCCCGATCACGATTATCGCGATCATCCTGATCCTGCTGCCGCTGCTCAAACTTATCCGCGACAAGATCAAAGCCCACAGGGCCGCGGCGGGCTAATACCAACTTGCACGGCCGCGGCCCGGCCTTGTAATCCGCGGCGCGGTTAACGACGTAAGAGGTTCATGACGAAACCACCGAAAAGGGGCGCCATGTATCTCCATCGATTGTTGATCATCGTGTTTGCGGCGTTCGCGCCGCTCGCGGCGGAAGCCAACCCGATCCTGTGGTCGAAATTACACGAGCCGGGACATTTCGCCATCATGCGCCACGCCACGGCACCCGGCTACGGCGACCCGGACAACTTCCAGATCGGCAACTGTTCGACGCAGCGCAACCTCAGCGACCAGGGCCGCGAAGAGGCCAAGGCCGTCGGGCTCGACGCCAAGGCCGGCACCATCAACGAGGCTCTCGTCTATTCGAGCCAGTGGTGCCGGTGCCTGGAAACCGCGCGCGCCCTGGATCTGGGGCCGGTGCAGGAACTGCCGGCGCTGAACTCATTCTTCCAGCGCCGCGAGGACAAGGCCGGCAACATGAAGGCGCTGCGCGCGTTCATCGCCGACGCCGCAATCAGGGAATCGCACAAACCGATCGTCCTGGTGACACACCAGGTGACCATCCGCACACTGACCGGTGTCGGCACCAGCCAGGGCGAGACGGTGATCTTCCGGCACGTGGGCGACGGCGAAATCGAGGTCGTGGGAACGATCCCGCCGCCAGCCTGACGCGTTATCCGGGTTAGCTTGCGAGCCTTTGGCGCGGGCTGTCGCCCGATTGCCGGGGGCCGCGTGCCGATGCCTGATTGCCGCTCTTCGATTTTCCCCGGCGCCATTTGGGCCGGCGTTTCGATTTGACCGGCTGTGCGTCGCGCTCGCCACGCTCACCGCGTTGCGGACGCGACGGTTGTTCGGCTTGTTCGCGCGTCCCGGCGGGTGCGCTTTCGGGCGCCCCGTCACGCGCAACAGCGTTGCCGATCAGACGTTCGATATCGCGCAACAGGCCGCGCTCGGCATGTTCGCAGAGCGAGATCGCGATTCCGCTTTTGCCCGCGCGTGCGGTGCGGCCGATCCGGTGCACATAGGCTTCCGGCACGTTCGGCAACTCGTAATTGACGACATGCGAGACGTCGTCGATATCGATGCCGCGCGCGGCGATGTCGGTCGCGACGAGGATCTTGGTCTTCTTGTCGCGAAACGCCGCCAACGTGCGTTCGCGCTGCGGCTGGCTCTTGTTGCCGTGAATGGCCCCGGAATTGATGCCGGCTTTCTGCAGAAACTCGCAGACCTTATCGGCGCCGCGCTTGGTGCGGGTAAAGACGATGGCGCGTTCCACGTCCTTGCCGCGCAGAATGCCGACGAGGGCATCGCGTTTCTGGTCCCGTTCGACATGCATGACGCTCTGGTCGATGCGTTCGATGGGGCGCGACGTCGGCGCCACGGAGATTTCGGACGGGTTATCGAGGAAATCGTTGGCCAGGGCACGGATCTGCTTCGGCATGGTCGCCGACAGCAGGAGTGTCTGCCGCTCTTTGGGCAGTTTCGCGAGAATCTTGCGGATCGTCGGCATGAAGCCGAGATCGAGCATCTGGTCAGCCTCGTCGAGGATGACCGTTTCCGTCGCATCGAGACGGACAACGCCGGTCTGCACGTGGTCGAGCAGGCGGCCCGGCGTGGCGACGACGATATCCGTGCCGCGCGCCATGGCGCGGATTTGTCCGCCCGGCTTGACGCCGCCAAGGATCACGGTCACGGAAACGCGCATCTCGCGGCCGTAGGTACGGATGCTGTCGGCGATCTGCGAGGCAAGCTCGCGCGTCGGCGCCAGGATCAGGGCCGAACAGGTTTTTGCGGCCGGACGCTGGCCCCGGGCGTGAATGCGGTTCAGCAACGGCAGCACGAAGGCCGCCGTCTTGCCGGTGCCTGTCTGGGCGATGCCAACGACGTCCTTGCCGGAAATCATCAGCGGAATGACCTGCGCCTGGATCGGCGTCGGTTGGGAATACCCTTCGTTCGAAATGGCGCGAAGGATGGGCTCGGCAAGGCCGAGTTCGTTGAAGTGTTTCAAAATACAACTTTCACATATAGCCGCCTGCCGGAATCCAGTCGGAACCCGGTGGCGTCTGGTTTTCAATTTGGGAGCTTGCGTAGATCAGCAACCATGTTCGTGTGCCGGTTGGGGCACGGCCGCTTATGTCCATCGGATGCGGCGACTGCTGACAACAGATGAGGTCATCTACACGCAGTAATGTGAAGGGGTTGTGTCACGCCCCCCGGGGAATAGCAAGCTTATTCGCATCCGCAGCAAAAATCAGCCGGCGGCCTCCTTCAGCATTTCGCGGGCGATGATGAGCTGCTGGATCTGCGACGTGCCCTCGTAGAGACGGTACAGGCGCACATCGCGGTAGAAACGCTCGATCCCGTAGTCCGCGATGTAGCCGGCGCCGCCGTGAATCTGCACCGCCCGGTCGGCGACACGGCCGACCATTTCCGAGCAGTAGTACTTGCAGATCGCCGCCAGCTTGGTGATGTTCTCGCCTGCGTCCTTGCGCCGCGCCGCATCCATCACCATCGACCTAGCGGCATAGATTTCCGTATCGCAGTCGGCCAGCATCGCCTGCACCAACTGGAAGTCCGAAATCGGTTTGCCGAACTGCTTGCGCTCCAGCGCATAGGCCAGGCAATCGCGCACCAGGCGTTCGGCGTTGCCGATGCAACTCGCGGAAATGGTCAGGCGACCGCGATCCAGCACCTTCATCGCGGTCTTAAAGCCCCTGCCCTCCTCGGGACCGATGAGCGCGCTCGCCGGCACACGGCAGTTGTCGAAGATGACATCGCACACGGGCGCGCCCTGCTGGCCCATTTTCTTGTAGGGTTTGCCGAGCGACAGGCCGTCCGCGCCCCGTTCGACGAGGAATGCGGAAATCCCGCCGGCGCCCTTGTTATCCGAATCGGTCCGGGCCATCACGGTGAAGACGCCGGCGTTGGGCGCATTGGTGATGAAACGCTTGGTGCCGTTCAGCACGTACGCGTTGCCGTCCTTTTTCGCCGTGGTCCGGAGCGACGCCGCGTCGGAGCCCGAATCCGGTTCCGTCAGCGCGAACGAACCGACCAGTTCGCCGGTCGCCATCCGGGGCAGGTATTTCCGTTTCTGTTCGTCCGAACCGTCGATGACGATGCCCTGGCTGCCGATGCCGTTGTTGGTGCCGAAGGTCGAGCGGAAGGCCGGCGAGGTGTGGCCGATCTCGGTGATGACGCGCACCTCTTCCTCGACGCTCAACCCCAGCCCGCCGTACTCTTCCGGGATCGACAGGCCGAACAGGCCCAGGTCCTTCATCTCCTGCACGATACCGGCCGGCATCTCGTCGTTGTCGCCGACTTCGGCTTCGAGCGGGATCAGCCGTTCGTCCACGAACCGGGACACGGTATCCAGCAATTGATTGAAAGTTTCCTCGTCCAACGCCATTGTTCGCTCCCTCGGTCGGCGGATCGCCTTTTGATCATTAATTCCGCCTTGCAGAATATAGTTCCATTTATGCTTTGGCGAGGATAAGTTTAACGAACGGCTTGCCGCAGCGGCCCGTTCGCGTTATCCCCGCCGCGACACCACGTTTTATTTTGCTATGCGGAACAGGTACGTTTGCCCATGCCCAGATTCCCGAACACCGCCATGCGCGACGGCGACGACGACGGCAAGGACCGCCGCTTCGTCACGGCCCTGGCGCGCGGCCTCGACGTGTTGCGCTGCTTCCAGCAGGGCGACGTCGGTCTCGGCAACCTGGAAATCGCCAAGCGCACCGGCCTGCCGAAACCGACCATCTCGCGTCTCACATATACCCTGACGCAACTCGGCTACCTGACCTATTCCGAACAGCACGGCACCTACCAGCTCGGCCCCGGCGTCCTGCAGCTCGGCTACGCGATGCTGTCGGGCCTCGACTTCCGCGAACGCGCCAAGCCCCTGATGCAGGAAATGGCCAACACCGTCGACGCCACGATTGCGCTGGGCGCGCGCGACCGGCTGAACCTGGTCTATCTGGAATCGTGCCGCGGGCCGGGCGCCGTGACGCTCCGCATCGACGTCGGTTCGCAGATCCCGATCTCGGTGACGTCCATGGGCCGGGCGCTTTTGTCGGCGCTGCCGGACGACGAGCGCAACTTCCTGCTCGAACACATCGAAAAGAAATGCGCCGACGCCAAGGAGTTCGCCAAGATCAAGAAAGGCGTCGACAAAGCCATCGACGACATCAGGACACGCGGCTTTTCCATGTCGCTCGGCGAATGGCGCTCGGAGGTCAACGCCGTCGGCGTGCCGCTGATCGCGCGCGACAACCGGGTGTTCGCGCTCAACTGCGGCGGCCCGGCGTTCCGTGTCTCCAAGGAATACCTGGAAAAGGAATGCGGTCCGCGGCTGGTCGAACTTGCCGCCAGAATCAGCGCCCTGTCATAGACGAGGGTGCCGCAGCCGCCGATCAGGGTTTTCTCGAAAGTCAGTTCCTCCGGTCTGCCGGCCCCCGCCGACGGCGGATGAGAGCGTCTTCCCCCTCACCGCCGTTTTCTTGACCGAGCCGCCGCGACCTGCCTCCATATCTTATGAGCTATCTCCTCGACCACTGGAAAGGTCGGCATTCCCTGGCGCAGGCGTTCTGGATCAACCTTATGGCGATCCGCGCCGCGGCGATCTGGCTCGAATCCCTGCTCGAACCACTCGCCCGCAAGGATCCGGAACGGGCACTCATGCTCTACATCCCGATTGCGCTATTCTCTCACGTCATACTGTTCACGTGGCAGTTAATCGGCACGGTGCGATCGCTGGACGCTTTCGAGCGTGGTCGAGGCGCCATGTACGCGGTATGGGGCACACATCTGGGGATTGTGCTTGCCGTCGGCGCGACCATCGTCAGCGTCATTATTTCCGTGCAGCCGATACTGGCGGGCTCACCGGGCGCGCCTCTGCACAAGGTGTGGGAGCGCGAACGCGCTAGTAAGTACAACATCACAATCGCGGCCGATGGTCATACGCTCTCGATTACCGGTGAGATCGAACTCGGCATGACGAAGGCGTTGCGTCAGGTATTTACCGAACACCATGATATCCGCGTCGTGTCTCTTGAGAGCCCGGGTGGACATATCTACGAGGGGCGCGCCGTAGCGAAGCTGATCGAGCAGTACAACCTGGACACCTTCGTCGACGCTGCTTGCAAATCCGCCTGCGCGACCGTTTTCATGGGCGGACGGGAACGGGTACTCGGCCCTGACGGCAAAATCGGCTTCCACCAGTACGGCGACGCGGCGAAAAACCCTACGCCATTCGCCGACCTCGACGAGGAACAGGGACGGGACCGGGCCTATTTCGCATCACGCGGCGTGGCGGCACCGTTCCTGGATAAGGTCTTCAATGCACCGCACAACACCATCTGGTATCCGACCCGGGCAGAGTTGCTCGCGGCGGGTGTCGTGCATCGGTTTAATACCAACCCGCGGAAATAAACATCCTTTGACGCACCACACGACGCAAGCGTCGGCTACGCCGGAATGATCCGGTTCTTCAAAATCGGCTCCAACCATCGGCGAGAGTCAGAGCCCATTAATATTCAGCGATTTTCGGCACGACGAGGCTATCGAGCGCCACAGCACCTTGTCCTTCCGGCAGCACCACGAACGGATTGAGGTCGACGCTCGAGAGGCTGCCGGCGTTGGCGGCGGCAAACCGCGACAGCTTGGCCAGCGCATCGGCAAGCGCGTCCATGTCGGCGGCCGGTTTGCCGCGCACACCCCGCAATAGCTTTGCGCCTTTCGTCTCCTCGACCATCCGCAACGCTTCCGCCTTGTCGAAGGGGGCGAGGCGGAACGAGACGTCCTTGAACACCTCGACGAAGACGCCCCCGAGCCCGAACATGACGGCCGGCCCGAACACCGGGTCGATCTGCACGCCGAGGATCGCCTCGACACCGCCCGAGACCATCGGTGCGACGATCACGCCGTCGTCGCCGGCATCGGGGTTGGCGCGCCGGGCACGGGCCAGGATTTCTCCGTAGGCGGCGGCCGCGTCCTGGGGCATGTCGATCCCCAGCATGACGCCGCCGATCTCAGTCTTATGCGCGAACGCCGCCCCGTTGATCTTGAGCGCGACCGGGCAGCCGAGTTTCGCCGCGGCCTCGGCAGCTTCGTCAGCGGACCGGCAGAGCACCGCCTCGACGACGGGCAGTCCGGCGGCCTGCAGCAACTCGCGCGACTCCCATTCACTGAGCATACGCGCCGGAATACCGGCAGGCGTGGGCAGGTCATCCGTGATAACCGTTGGCGGCCGCTGGAACCCCTCGCCGATCCGCGTCACGGCGGCGATGGCGCCAATGGCACGGCACGGATCCTCGAAGATCAGGTAGCCGGCGTTGCTGTAGGTATCGACCATCTCCCGGTCGCCGACCAGCGACAGGATCAGGAGCCGGTCCGGGAATTTCCGGCGGATGGCGTCGAGTTCCTTCAATAACGGCTCGACCACGTAGGGCGAACACGCCGCGAGCGTGAAGAACGCAACGGCGGAATCGTAGCCGCCCTTGTCCAGCATGATGTCGAAGTTGACGCCGACCAGGCTCAGGTCGTTGAAGAACTGCGCCGTGGTGTCGACCGGATTGAGAGCGGACGCGAACGGCAGCTTCTCTTTCAACAGCTTCTGCGCGTCGGGAGGCATCGGCGCCACGTCGAGGCCGAGCTTCACCGCGTGATCCGCCATCTGCACGCCGACGCCGCCGGAGATCGTCACTAGGCCGACCCGACCCGCCTTGGGGAAAATCCCCGCCGTGCAGGCGTAGGCCGCGTCCAGCATGTCCTCGGTGGTCTGTGCCCTGTAGACACCCAGTTGCCGGAACACGGCGTCGTAGATCTCGTCCGCGCCGGCCAGCGACGCGGTGTGCGAGGCGGCGGCGGCGGCGCCCTCCTCGCTCTGGCCCACTTTCAGGAAAATCACCGGTTTTTGGTTGGCGCGCGCCTTTTCAAGGGCGCGGATCAGCGCCGGCCCGTCCTTGACCCCTTCGGCATAGGCGCAGATGACCTTGATGTCGTCGCGGTCAGCGGCCCAGTCGATGCACTCGGCGACCGTCACGTCGCATTCGTTGCCGGTGGTGACGACGTGGCTGACGCCGAGCCCGCGCCCCTTGCAGACCGCGAACAGGTGCGTCCCGTAGGCGCCCGACTGGCTGATGATGGCGAGCGGCCCCGGCGGCGGATAGCCCTGGTCGCCGGTCGACGAGAACGTCGCGAAGAAGCGGCTGTGGAAGTTGAGAACCCCGAGACAGTTGGGGCCCAAAAGACGCATGCCGGTGCGTTTCGCGAACGCGGTCAGCTCGTCCTGCGCCGAGACACCGGCATCACCGACCTCGGCGAACCCGGAACTGAAGACGATGGCCGATTTGACGCCGCATTCGGCGCAGTCCTCGAGCGTCTCCAGCACGAGTTTCGCAGGCACGGCGACCAGTGCGCAGTCGATGGGCTTGCCGATGTCCTTGATGGATTTGTAGGCATCGACGCCCTGGACCTTCTCCCGGTTCGGATTGACCGGATAGAAAGGCCCCTCGTACCCCCACTCGATCAGATAGCGAAGCGGCCGGCCGCCGATCCGGCCCGGGTCGTCGGACGCCCCGATGATGGCCACGCTCTTCGGGCCGATCAGGGCCTCCAATCCAGCTCGCGGATCGTTCATTTGACGTTCTCTCCCCAACTCGCACCGGATTTCGATGCCCGGCTTTCTCTTACGTTCGGGTGCTTTCCGGCGGAAAATCACCCTCTGATTGCTTTACATGCGATCCGAAAAAATGCAAAACTTAATTTTACTATGCAAAACAGACGAGGTTATACCGGATCGCATTCTCCAAGTTTCTAACTGCAATCAAAAATACCGTTGGGAGGTACAAATGAAAACGAAGACGATGGGAGCGCTCTGCGCAGCGCTGGTCATTTCCGGCGCGGTCGCCGCGAATGCCGCGGAGGTCAAACTTCCGAAGAACATGGCGTGGACCGCCTATAACACCGGAACCACCGGCTACAACCAGTCCGTCGCCATCGGCAAGGCCCTCAAGGACAAGTACGGCGTCACGCTGCGCGTGGTGCCGGGCAAGAACGACATTTCGCGCCTGACGCCGGTAAAGGCCGGCAAGGTCGGTTATTCCGCCAACGGCATCGCGACGTTCTTCGCGTCCGAAGGCGTGTTCCAGTTCGCCGATCCGGCGTGGGGCCCGATGCCGATCCGCGTGTTGCTGTCGGCCAGCGGCTCGGCGGGCCTGAGCGTCGCCGTCGCCGCCGACAAGGGGATCAAGACCTATGCCGATCTCAAGGGCAAACGCGTCGGCTACGTGCGTGGCGGCGATGCGCTCAATGTCGGGATCGAGGGCATGCTGGCCTGCGGCGGCCTGACCTGGGCCGACGTCGAGAAGGTCGAGTTCCCGGGCTACGGCGCGGCGTGGGAAGGCATGGTCAACGATCAGGTCGACGCCATGTTCGCCTCGACGCTGTCGGGCCCGACCAAGAAACTCGAAGCCAGCCCGCGTGGCATCTACTGGCCGCCGACCCCGCACGGCGACGACAAGTGCTGGGACGGCATCAAGAAAGTCGCGCCCTACTTCGTGCCGCGCATGGTCACCAAGGGCACCGGCATTTCGGCCGAGAAGCCCTATGAAGGTCCGGCCTATCCGTATCCGATCCTGATGACGTTCGCGTCGCAGGACACCACCGAGGTCTATTCCCTGACCCGCGCGCTGGTCGAGGAGTACGACAACTACTCCAACGCCGAACCGGCAGCCAAGGGCTGGGCGCTCGAGAACCAGCTTCTCGACTGGGTCGTGCCGTTCCATGACGGCGCGGTGATGTACCTGAAGGAAGCCGGTGTCTGGACCGACGCCCACCAGGCGCACAACGACAAGCTCATCGAGCGCCAGAAGGTGCTGGCCGACGCCTGGGCCGGCATGGACAAGGGAATGGAAGGCGATGCCTTCGCCAAGAAGTGGCTTGAGGCACGCGCCGCCGCGCTCTCGAAAGCCGGCTTCGATCCCATATGGAAGTAACCGATAAGGATGACGAGCAGCCGGCGGCCGAGCGCCACCGGCAGCTCAATCTGTTCTGGAGGTCGGTCGCCCTTGTGGCGGCCGTCCTTACCATTGTGCTTGCCGTCGATCAGGTGCGCCTGATCTTCGGCATGCAGTGGCTCGGCGGCATCATCAAGCTGTCGAACCACTATCTCTATGCGATCCTCGGCCTTCTGCTGCCGCTGACGTTCATTTTCTTCCCGGCAAGCGGCAAGGTCCGGCATCCCGGCGTGCCGTGGTACGATGCGCTCTTGTGCGTCGTGACCATCGCGACTTGCGTTTTCTTCTTTCTCAATTCGACGACCATCGTCGACCACGGCTGGGAATTCGTCGCGCCCGACCACGCGATCTATGTCAGCTACGTGCTGTGGGCGTTGACGCTCGAGGCCGTGCGCCGCGCCGGCGGCTTCGCGATCTTCGCGATCGTCACCGTCATTTCCGTGTATCCGATATTTGCCGAATCCATGCCCGGACCGATCTCCGGCCTCGCCAGCACCTGGGGCGAAACGGCGGCCTATCACACCATGAGCATCGAGAGCATTCTCGGCATCCCGATGCGCGCCTTCGCCGAACTGGTGATCGGCTTCCTCATATTCGGCGTCGCCCTGCAACACACGGGCGGCGGCCGGTTCTTCCTCAACCTCGCGTTCGCGCTGCTGGGCGGCGTGCGCGGCGGCGCCGCCAAGGTCGCGATCTTCTCGAGCGGCCTGATGGGATCCATGAGCGGCAGCGTCATCACCAACGTGCTGACCACCGGCGTCATGACAATTCCGGCGATGCGCCGCACCGGGTTTCAGCCGCACTACGCGGCCGGGGTCGAGGCCTGCGCCTCCACGGGCGGCGTGTTGATGCCGCCGGTCATGGGCGCGACGGCGTTCATCATGGCAACGATCATCGAGGTGCCCTACGTCGATATCGCCATCGCCGCCGTGGTGCCGTCGGGGCTCTATTTCTTCGGGCTGTTCATGCAAATCGATTCCTACGCCGCGCGCATGAAGCTCGAAGGCCTGCCCAAGGCTGAACTGCCGAAGCTCGGTGAGACGCTGCGCGAAGGCTGGTACTTCGTTTTCGTGTTCGCGATGCTGATCGTGATGCTGGTCTATCTGCGCCGGGAAGCCCTGGCGCCGTTCTACGCGACCGCGCTGCTGCTGTTCCTGAACCAGGTGTTCCCGTCAGGCCGCTGGGGGGTCGACGATCTCAAGAAATTCCTGATCGCCGTCGCGCGTCTGTTAACCGAATTGACGGCGATCCTCGCCGCCGTCGGGCTGATCGTCGGCGCGCTGTCGATGACCGGGATGGCTG
>MRWG01001750.1_pt1 | contig 12718 bp, 11 predicted proteins | sample 1013341 | NCBI WGS metagenome assembly MRWG01 (sample SAMN06117577, study PRJNA244670) | biofilm metagenome | biome: Water; feature: Cathode Biofilm; material: Biofilm; isolation source: microbial consortium enriched at the cathode of a solar microbial fuel cell | place: USA: District of Columbia ... | reverse complement strand
ACCGTCTATAACGATGCCGTTGCCGAGGCCGAGGCGGCGCAGGCAGCGGCGGATGCCAATCCCAACGATGCAAACCTGGCGGCGGCGGCGACCGAGGCGCAGGCGGAAGCCGACGCGGCGGCGGCCGGGCTGGCGACCACGCAGGCTGCATACGACGCGACGCAGGCGGCGGCGACATCGGACGACGTGACCGGTGCGCTCACGGCCGCACAATCGTCCCTGGCGGCGGCGGAAGCGACCGCGTCGGCGGCGGGCCTTGACGAAGACGGGGTGGCGACGGCCACGACGGATGCGTCGTCATCGGTATCGACGGCGGAACAGGCGGCGGCGGACTCGGCGGCAGCCGATGCGGCGGCGCTGCAGGCGGCCGAGACGGTCGCCAAGAGCGCCGATATGAGCCTCAACGTCGGCACCGTGCGCTACAACATCAAAACCGGTGCCATGACCTTCAACGGCAAGCCGCTGACGGGTGCTTCCGAAGCCGATCTGGCGGCGCAATGCGAAGCCATGCTGAAGGCGCGGTAATGGCGTCCTGAGGTCTTCTCACCCTTCGAGACGGCCCCAAAGGGGCCTCCTCAGGGTGAGGTTGACTTTATCGCTGCCTCATCCTGAGGAGCGCCGGACCTGATCCGGGGCGTCTCGAAGGATGAAGGTAAGGAACGATTTATCTATCTAGAAACACTGGGTCCGCTGTTTGCGGCACGAGTTCTTGCAATTGGTGTCCGAACCGCAGCTTTGGATGCACTGCTTGTAGACCGTGCCGCAATCGCGTCCCTGCCCGGTGCCGGTCTGTCCGCTGCCAAAACCGCATTGCAGGGCACAGGCCTGTTTCTTGTCGGCGCCGTAGGTCTCGATACAGGTCTTGAGGCAGACTTCCGGTGAATTTGCTGCCCGGGTGGTGCCGCCGGGTGCCCCGGCCATGCCGATTGCCACGGCAAATAGGGTGAAAAGCAGCCACTTGCGCATCGGCGACCTCCTTCATTGTTTATTTTTAAGCGTAGCACGGCCATGTCGCATTGAGAAATTGCCCGGAGCCGCTTAAGCTCGCGGGTATAAACAGGGCGGTTCACGCCAACATAAGCTTAGGGAGCTACAATCGATGGACGGAAACGTGCACCCGCACGACGCATGGTCGCGGGCACTCTTCAAACAATTCAAGGACGCGGGCGTCAGGCTGTTCAGCTATATTCCCGATGCCGGCAACGCGCGGCTGGTGGAACTGGCGGACGCCGACAACGAAACCCGCACCGTGCTGCTGACCACCGAGGAGGAGGGTGTATCCCTCGCCGCCGGCGCCGATCTGGTCGGCGAGCGGGCGGTGCTGATGATGCAGTCGTCCGGCGTCGGCAACTGCCCGAACTTCCTGTCGTTCGTGAAGGGCGGAAATTTTCCGATCCTGATGATGGTCTCCATGCGCGGCGACTACGGCGAGCAGAACCCGTGGCAATATCCGATGGGCGAGGCCGTCGAGCCGATCCTGGAGGCGATGGGCGTGCTGGTCTTCAAGGTCGAGCGCGCCGACGAGCTGGAAGGCGCGGCGACCGCGGCCCTCGACACGGCGTTCAAGGCCGGCAAGTCGGCGGCTATCGTTTTGAGCCAGAAATTCCTGGGCGCCAAGGGCTTTTGACGGGAAAACCGCAGAGGCACAGAGACACAGAGGTTTTGTTGCGGCTTTCAGCCGCGATCATGAGTTTTAATCCGCAGAGGCCAACGGCGCATAGGGGAAGCAGAATTGAATAAGCCGACAACGGTCGCAGGCCGTATTCATTCTTCTCTGTGCCTCGGTGCCTCTGTGGTTCAAATTTGAAAAGAGATCTTACGATGACTGAAATCACCTTGAACCGTATCGGCGCACTGCCGCAGATTTTTCCGAACCCGGACGACTACCTGTTCGTGACCGGCCTCGCCGGGCCGGCGCGCGATGCCGCCGCGCTGACGGGTGACGGGCCGAACACCTACACCATGGCCGGCTGCATGGGGGCCGCGATGACCATGGGCCTGGGTATGGCGCTGGGCGCGCCCGACCGCGAGGTCGCCGTCATCGCCGGCGACGGCGAAATGATGATGAACATCGGCTCCATGGCGACCATCGCCAGCCAGGCGCCGAAGAACCTCACCGTGGTCTGCATCGACAACGGCGGGCACGGCGAAACCGGCGGCCAGGACGGGCATACGTCGGTGAAGACGGACCTTGCCAAGGTTGCCGAAGGCTTCGGGATCGGCAACATCCTGACGGTCTCGAGCGAGGCCGGCCTCAAGGACGCGGCCGATTTCGTGAAGATCGGCGAGGGGCCGCGTTTCCTGTGGCTCCGCGTCCTGCCCGGCGAGCCGACCAAGTTCAAGCGCAACATGAACCCGGCGGAATGCCGGGTGCGGTTCAGGGCGCACTTCGCGAGCGCCTGATCCCTATACGCTGAGCTCAATTCCAAATCGCCTTGATGACTCGGTCCTGCGGACGGATCAGAGACCAGGAGGCACATGCTGAAATTCTCTTATAAAGAGTGCGGCAGGATGTTAAACTCGCCGGAATTTTGCAAACACGCGAGGCATGGGGGATTTACAATGTCAATTTTAAGGGGGCTGTGCGTCCTGATCCTCGTCATTCAGTTTGTTCCGGCAGAAGCGGCGGATGACTTTGATCCGGAGAAGGTTTCTCAACAGGTAAAGATATTTGATACACTTGTGAAATACCCGGCGCCGAGTTGGATGGACGAACGCCTCCTGAAAGCGAGTGAATACTACCGGGATTCGAAGCCGAACACGTTTATTTTCGAGCAAATTCCGAAGGGGGAAAAGTTCGAGTCCTGGACCAAGCTATACGCGGTGACGGGAACAAAGGCCCCGCAGCTGGATTTCAAAGGGTTCGTGCAGGCAAGCCTCGGTGTATTCGCGCAAGCGTGCGGGCGGGACAACCTTAAAATCCAGACGGTGATGGCCGAAGAGAAAAAGGCGATGGTCGTTATTTTTTGTGAAGACTCGCCGAACGGGCCGACACAATTCGGTTACGGTCCCGGCAAGGGCGAAGTTACAGTGATGCTCTTCGCGCGGCCTTTTGAGACGCACATCAAGATTTATCAACATTGGCGCGGTGAGCGTTTTGACGCGACCGACAAGTCGTCCTGGCCGGTGTCGGAGACGAGATTCGCACGATGATCGCCCGGTTTAGCCGGACTCTTGCGAAGCGGGTTAAATAGGGCTGACCACGTATGTGGCGCTGTCGGTTGGTTTCCTCCGGCGATTGACTTACCTCAATGCGCGTGATGGTCGTGTACGTGAGAATTCGCGCTCATAGATGCCGGTACGTTAGCTTGGGAGGACGTCATGCTTTTCGGCAACCCGTCATTGTTCACGCGCATCGTCATCGGCAAGGGTGTCGGCTTCGTGCTCGGCATCATCGGTTTCTTCGCGCTGCCGTGGTTCTGGCCCGAGGTGGGTATGGAACTGCGGATCGGCTTCCTGTTCTGGTATGCGACCGTCGGCGCGATGATTGCCGTGTTCGGCGTCGTCACCTGGCATCCGGTGCTGCATCTGCCGATGCCGTGGTGGTTCCGGAGCCCGCTGATCGGGGCGTGGATGAACCTGATGATCGTACTGATCGCGTACACCGATCTGAGCGCCATGATGGCGGCTGGGTTCGGTGCCGCGAGCGTGCTCGCCTCACCCTACTGGCTGATCGTCGAAGGCGCGCTGGTCGGTCTTTTGATCGGGTATCTGTGCACGAAGTTCGGCGGCAAGGGCAAGGCGACGGTGGACGCGATGTCGGGGCCGTCAAAGTAGTAGCTTGCCCTCCTCACCTGTCCTCTCCTCCATATGTGGAGGAGAGGGACTCACGCTCGAATTGATGAGTTCCACGTATCCCTCTCCCCCTATTGGGGGGAGAGGTTAGGTGAGGGGGACCGGTGAGGGCCTGTCCCTGTGCGAAGAAGGGGATGTGGAGTTGTCAGTCGTCATCCCCCGACGCCGCCACCTTCTTGGCTTCGTCCTTGTACTCTTCCTTGTAGAGCTCGGCGCCCTCCGCCTTGAACTTCTCGGACATCTCGTCCATGCCCTCACGCGCGTAGTCGCGCACCAGGTTGGTGATTTCCATGGCGCAGAACTTGGGCCCGCACATGGAACAGAAGTGCGCCGTCTTGTGCGCCTCCTTGGGCAGCGTCTGGTCGTGGAAGTCGCGCGCCCGGTCGGGGTCGAGGCCGAGGTTGAACTGGTCTTCCCAGCGGAACTCGAAGCGTGCCCTGGAGAGCGCGTCGTCCCGGGCCGCGGCGCCCGGGTGCCCCTTGGCGAGATCGGCGGCATGCGCCGCGATCTTGTAGGTGATCACCCCTTCCTTGACGTCGTTGCGGTCGGGCAGACCCAGGTGCTCCTTCGGCGTCACGTAACACAGCATCGCCGTGCCGTACCAGCCGATCATGGCGGCGCCGATCCCCGACGTGATGTGGTCGTAGCCGGGCGCGATGTCGGTGACCAGCGGGCCGAGCGTATAGAACGGCGCCTCGCCGCAGACATCGAGCTGCTTTTCCATGTTCAGCTTGATCTTGTGCATCGGCACGTGGCCGGGGCCTTCGATCATAACCTGGCAGCCCTTGTCCCAGGCGACCTTGGTCAGTTCGCCCAGCGTCTCCAGTTCGGCGAACTGCGCGGCGTCGTTGGCGTCGGCGCCTGAGCCGGGGCGGAACCCGTCACCGAGCGAGAACGCGACGTCGTAGGCGGCGCAGATGTCGCAGATTTCCTCGAACTTCTCGTAGAGGAAGCTCTCGGTGTGATGCGCCAGGCACCACTGCGAGATAATCGAGCCGCCACGGCTGACGATACCGGTGACCCGGTCGGCGGTCAGGTGGATGTGACGCAGACGGATGCCGGCGTGGATGGTGAAGTAATCCACCCCCTGTTCGGCCTGTTCGATCAGGGTGTCGCGGTAGATCTCCCACGTCAGGTCCTCGGCACGCTCCACTTTCTCCAGGGCCTGGTAGATCGGCACCGTGCCTATGGGGACGGGCGAGTTGCGGATGATCCATTCGCGGATATTGTGGATGTTGCGACCGGTCGACAGGTCCATGACCGTGTCCGCGCCCCAGCGGATCGCCCACACCATCTTGTCGACCTCGTCGGCGACCGACGATGTCACCGCCGAGTTGCCGATGTTGGCGTTGATCTTGACCAGGAAATTACGGCCGATGGCCATCGGCTCGGTTTCCGGGTGGTTGACGTTGTTGGGGATGATGGCGCGGCCGCGCGCGACCTCGTCGCGTACGAACTCGGGCGTCACGATGTCGGGGATCTCGGCGCCCCAGCGCTCGGCCTCGGCCTTCAGCTTGGCGAGTTCTTCCGGCGCGATCTCGCGCAGCATATTCTCGCGGATGGCGACGAACTCCATTTCCGGCGTAACGAGGCCCTGGCGCGCGTAGGCGAGCTGCGAGACGGATTTGACGCCGGATTTGGCGCGGCGCGGCTGGTTGCGGGCCGGGAACTCGGGCACCAGCTTGTCGTCGCCGACATTGCCGTTGTCCTCCGGTTTGACGTCGCGGCCGCCATAGGCCTCGGTGTCGCCGCGGGCGTCGATCCAGGATTCGCGGATACGCGGCAGGCCGGCCTCGATGTCGATCTCGCCCTTGGGATCGGTATAGATGCCGGACGTGTCGTAGACCGTCAGCGGCGGTTCGCCGGCGCTTTCGTGCACGTGGATCTGGCGCATCGGGACGCGCACGCCGCCGAGGCGCTCGCCGTCCACGTAAATTTTCTCGGACGCCGGCAACGGCCCGTGCGTCACGTCTGCGGTTGCGGGTTTGCGAATAACGTTCATCCTGGGGTCCTCTCCAAAAAACGATTTCAAAGAGACCCGGGACGGTTTCAGGAAGGAAGAACGGGATTAACGTTCGGGTTCCGATCCCTACGCCGGTGTCACCCGGATCAGGTTCGACGGGTCACCACGGCCTCGACGTGCAACGCCGATAAGGTGGAATCTCAGCCCCTTGCCCGGGGCCCCCCGCGGAACGGTTAACACCCGGATGGTGGGTCTTTTCCCCGACGGGGTCAAGGGGGCACCGGTGGGGGCAGGCGGAAAATGGACCCGAAAGGGCCGTGCCGGAATATTTTTGCCGCCCCGGTTGATCCATCCGTCCAGCTGCCGCGTAACAATTACAGATCGGCGGCGGCCAGCCCCCCTGACGTCATCTCCCCTGACGGTCGCCGGCGATCGCCTCCCTTGAGCCGCCGGGCCCTGTCCCGGCGGCTCAACAATTTCCGCTAATGACGATTACGATGCGGCTGACCCGGTGACGGTTTATTCGGCGGCGGCCTGCATGGCCTGCGCCATGTCGGGCGGTGCGAGCCCATCACCGCCGAGATCGGCGTCGGTGATGACCTCGTCTCCCCATTCCTCGATAATCTGCCGCTGCGTCTTGCGAAGCTGATCCAGCCTGCGCTCCGACATCACCTGAATGAACGAAGCAATAACCGGCGGCAGCGACAGATAGAGCGCCCAGCCCATGCAGGCGCCGCCGTACATGACGGCAAGCGCGAACACGTCCGTCAGCAACGTCATCGCCTGTCCCAGGGAATGGTCCCCGAACCACAGGTCCATCAGGTACGGGAACACGCCGCAGAAATTCAGTCCGCCGACGCAGAACGTCGCGGAACGTTCCTCGGTCCGGTCGATGATCATTGCAACGAGGCCCGGCAACATGCCGAAGCCGATCAGCATCACCGTCGGCAACGCCACGATCAGCAGCAACATGAAGATCAACAGGCCCCAAATCAGTGCGCGCATTGACGACCGTCCCTCACAGAATTTCCGAGAAGAACATGATCGTAACGGCGATCATGGTGGTGATGATCGAAATGGTTGCGGCGGTTTTCTGGCCGGTTTTCTCGGCCTTCTCCTGCAACTCGTTGTCCTTGCCTTCGATGCTGGCGATTTCATCGGCGCAGGCGCTGTATTCCTCGACCGCGTCGGCGTATCCGTCCTGGTCTTCGCGGCGCTTCTCCGCGTTGTCGATCACGTCGAACATGTCCGGCAGGCTGCCGCGGCGCACCAGTTTGGGAATCTCCTTCTCCAGTTCGCGGCGCGTGGTGCGGCTGTGGTAACCGTTGATCGCCGGACCCATCAGGCCGCCGACCCAGCTCGTCAGGCCGAACACGGGATCGGCTTTCAGCTTCCATTGCAGGAACGCGAGCAGGCTCAGCATGCCGATCACGGCCGTGCTCTCCTTGCCGGCGGCGAGCGCCCGCAGGTGCGGGTGGATATCCTCGTTGAAGCGCGCGGCGATGAACGCGGCGACATGCCGGTCCATCGGCTTGGTATGCGTGTCGACGTGATTGGCCGCGCGATCGAGCGCCGGCAGCAACTGGTCGATCTCGATGATGCCTTCCTCGATGACGAACTGGCTCTGGCACGACAGGCCGGGGTTCAGCTCGTAAAGACAGCGCTCGAGGCCGAAGCCCGGATCGTTGTTGGCGAGCCAGGCTTTCATCTGCGCGAACATCTGCGCGATTTCCAGGCTGTCGAGGAAGTTGGCCCGATCCGAGACCCAGAACTGGTAGATCTCCCGGGTGATGATCTCCGTCAGTGTCTGGACGTTGCCGTTGCGGATTACCTCCATGGCAAGCATCGGGCCGAAACCGTCGAGGTAGACCGATACGCCCTTGTAACGGATAGGCCCGTAAGGATCCATGGCCGCGCAGCAGCGCGCGATCAGGTATTCCTCCGTGCCCTGATAGTCGTCCTTGTGGAAGTTCGCGGTGTCGACGAACCCCTTGAGGGTTTCGGAGAGGTTCCCCTCGCCGAGCGAGCGTTTCGCCCAGGCGTGGAAGGTTTCGTCCTTGAGCGTTTTGACAGCTTCCGGGATCTGCCGGTTGAAAGCATGCGCGAGGGTGCGGACATTGGTGTGGTCGCGGCCGCCGAAGCGGAACGGGGTGTCGCCCTTGCGCGCAGGTTTTTTCTGCTGCGGCGTCTGTTTCAGGCCGTTCAGCCAGTTGGCGATCTCATCAAGCCCCCAGCGCTCGCCGGGGCTGTCGGAGAGCAGGCCGCGCAGCGGTTCCAGCAGCGACAGCGGAATGCGCGCGTTGCCGCAGACCGCGGCGTAGCTGCCGAGGTTGGTGCGGCGGAACAGCAGGTCCTCACCCTTCATGCGCTCGATTGGATTGGCGCCGAGGGTCAGCACCACCAAAGAGGCACCGAGCGCATACATGTCGTCGACGGTCGAGCCTGTGCCGCGGCCGGCCGGGCTGGCCAGCGCGCGTTCCAGCGGCTCGTACATCAGCGGTTGATCGAAACCTTCCGGTGCGGTGACGCAGTCGCCGAGGACGATCTCCTGCATGTCCTCATCGAGGAAGAAGATGTTGTCGGGCCGCACGGCCCGGTGGGCGAGATTCAACGAGCGGATATGCCGGAGGCCGTCGACGATAGGCTGAATGATCTTCCGCGGGACATCGTATTCGGTAATGCGCGCCTGGTTGGACTTGATCTGGTCGATGACCCGGCCGCCGACCGGGCGTTCGTAAATGACGATCATCGTACGCTGGCCGATCACCGGCCAGAATACAGATTCGTAGTCGATCAGCTCGAGAACGCCGGGGCCCGGATTGGCCTTGAACTGCTTCATGGCGCCGATTCGGAGCGGCACACCCGGCGTGCAGGCAAGTGCGAACAGGTCGCGTGACAGGTCATGGCGGTCTTCCGCCATGTAAGCTTTGGCATTCGGCGAATCGAGGCCGGGCAGCGGCTTGCTGCCATTGACCAGAAAGCGCTCACGAATAACGACCGAGCCGCCGCGCGGCGGTTCCGGCACGTTCATTTCGTCCGCGTCTGTAGGCTCTTCTGCCATCGCACGCGTCCTTAAAAACATCACGCCTGGCGGCACTGTCGCACACCGGGCACATTCGCCGAAAGAGTTTCTCTCCGGCTAATCGCCTATTGAATCGCCAAATGTGCGTATTCGCAAGCTTTTCCTGTGGTTTTCGGGGAGTATGGTTAACATTGCGTGACCGGATACGGCATCGAATGGGACCTGAAAAAAGTCGCCGAGTACACGGTCTAGGCTTTATCCCTAGTCTTCGAACGGATCGTGGACGAGGATCGTGTCGTCGCGCTCGGGACTGGTCGACAACAGCGCCACCGGCGCGTCGATCAGCTCCTCGATACGGCGGATGTACTTGATCGCGGTCGCCGGCAGGTCGGCCCAGGAGCGTGCACCCTGGGTGCTTTCGTCCCAGCCTTCGAGCGTTTCGTAGATCGGGGTGACGCGTTCCTGACGCACCGTCGAGGCGGGCAGATGGCCGATCTTCTCCCCATCGATTTCATAACCGACACAGACCTTGAGTTCCTTCTCGCCGTCGAGCACGTCGAGTTTGGTGAGCGCGATGCCGTTAATGCCGTTGACCTTGACCGCCTGGCGCACCAGCACGGCGTCAAACCAGCCGCAACGACGTTTGCGCCCTGTGACGACGCCGAATTCCCGGCCCCGTTTACCCAGCCCCTCGCCTATGGCATCGGTCAACTCGGTCGGAAACGGACCTGAGCCGACGCGTGTCGTATAGGCCTTGGTAATGCCGAGCACGTAGTCGATGGCGCCCGGCCCCTGACCGGAGCCGATCGCCGCCTGGCCGGCGACGGTGTTCGACGACGTGACGAACGGATAGGTGCCGTGGTCGATGTCAAGCATGGTACCCTGCGCGCCTTCGAACAGGATGCGGTGGCCCTTGCGGCGCATCTCGTCCAGATCCTGCCAGACGGTGGTTGCGAACGGCAGCAGCAGCGGCGCCATCTCGTTGAGTTCCTTGAGCAGGGCCGCCCCGTCCACCTCGGGCATGTCCATGCCGCGCAGCAGCGCGTTGTGGTGGAAAAGCAACGCGTCGACCTTGTCGGCCAGCACGTCGGCGTCGGCCAGATCGCCGACGCGGATTGCACGGCGCGCGGTCTTGTCCTCGTAGGCCGGGCCGATGCCGCGCCCGGTCGTCCCGATCTTGGCCTTGCCGGCCGCCTGTTCGCGGGCCTGGTCGAGGTTCCGGTGCAGCGGCAGGATCAGCGGTGCGTTCTCGGCGATGCGCAGGTTATCCGGGCCGACCTCGACGCCGAGTTCCTTGATCTTTTCGATCTCGGCCATCAGCGCCCACGGATCGACAACGACGCCGTTGCCGATGATCGACAGCTTGCCCTTGCGCACGATCCCGGACGGCAGCAGGCTCAACTTGTACGTGACGCCGTCGATGACCAGGGTATGACCGGCGTTGTGCCCGCCCTGGAAGCGTACGACGACATTGGCGCGTTCCGACAGCCAGTCGACGATCTTGCCTTTCCCTTCGTCACCCCATTGCGAGCCGATCACGACGACGTTGGCCATGCGAAAAGTCTCCTTCGGATTTAAATATCGCCGAGCGGCTTGGGTGCGCCGTCCAGCAGAATATGGGTGCAGCCGAGACGAACCGCCTCGTCGGTGGCGCCGGCGCCCGAGGCGTGGCCTTCGATGGTCCGGTATCCGTCGGTGCGGAGGGCTTCTCCGGCGCCGCGTGCCGTGCCTTCCGGCAGATAGATCCTGGGCGCCGCATCGGGCACCGTGAGAGCGCGGAGGATGCTGTCCAGGAAGAGCGTGAAACCGGTCGACGGCTCGCCGTCGGAATTGTCGGCGGCCTCATTGAGCCCCGCGACGTAACGTCCGCCGGAGCCCAGTTCACCCCGCACTCGCGGCGCGAACAGGGTAAAGGTGACGCCGGTGTGGTATTCGAAGCCGCGGTTTTCGACCGCGTCCAGCGTCAGGTCGAGGGACGGATCAGCACGCTCGATCAATTGCACGATTTCCAGAAGCGTGTCGCGGGCGTCTGCGGCAGGGCCGTCGAGCGGTAACTGCGCGATCTTGGGGGCGACGGTCCCGCTCGGGCCGGAAGCGGCGAGCAACTGACTGAAAAGACGGCGCGCGTCGTCGCCGAGCGTGCCCGAGAGCTTTTTCACTTCCGCCGCGTCCTTGGCATCCAGCGCGGCGCGCAGCGCCGCCGCGGTGTCCGCATCGAGTGCCATGTCGTTCATCACGTGCGGCACCAGCATCGGCTGGCAGAGGTCGACCTTGATGTCGCCAATCCCCAGCATGGCCAGGGTTTCAGCGGCCATCAGCACCATTTCGGCATCGGCGCGGGTATCGTTGCTGCCGATCAACTCGGCGCCGGCCTGGCTGAACTGCCGTTCCGGGCGCAGTTGCGAGCCGCGGATGCGCAATACCTCGCCGCCGTAGCAGAGCCTGAGCGGGCGCGGTTCGTGGGCGAGTCGGGTCGTCGCGATACGCGCCGCCTGCGGGGTGATATCGGCGCGGAGCCCCATCATCCGTTGCGAGATCGGGTCCATCAGGCGAAACGTCTGTCCGGTCATGGCGGCGCCGGTTCCGGCGAGCAGGTTATCCTCGAACTCGACGAGCGGCGGTGCGATCCGGTCGAAACCGCGCTGCACGAAGGCCGCCACCAGCCGCTCGCGGACATCGATCTCGAATGCCGCGTTCGGGGGCAGCCCGTCCGTCAGTCCGGCGGGCAGAAGCGCTTTCTCCGTCGGTTTCGTCATAACAAGAAATCCCCCGGCGATGCCGGCTCAGCATGCCACATGAGCGGACGTTTCGTAACGGTTTTGCACATGAAGGGCAAGGACGGGCGCGGGGAGAAAGCGCCGGAAAGCGGTTATTCCTCGTCGCGGACGGTTTTGCCGATGCTGCCGATGATCGGCTTGACCATGGACCGGTGCAGCGATTTATCCTCGCCGACTTCGAAATTGTCGGTAACGCTCCAGCCCTGCCAAAGCCGTTTGCCGTCGGTCCGGTCCTCAATCATCGCGTCGATGCGGAATTCGCTCGGCGCGACCTGTGTGATGCCCTTGTCGCGCTTCGGGTTCAGGAGGCCACCACGCTGCGAGTCGAAGATATTGAGCCTGACATCCGGCGCATCCTTGCCGGTGTGGTTCTCGCTGTTCCTGATCTCGATCAAACGGTTCGGGCCGCCGCCGGACCACTTGCCCTCGGTGTCGCGCGCCTCGAAGCTCATGATCAGCCGCGCATTGTCGGTGACGTTGTATCCGGCGAGACGCAGTTCCTCTTCGAACAGTTTCTTGAGGCGCATCACCTTTTCGGAATCGTCGAACGTCTCGACCGTGATGTCTCTGGTGTCGGGGATTTCCGCATACGACACCGCGTTCAGGTCGACGCCTTGTGCGTCCGCGCCGGAAACGCAGAGCATTACGCTCAAGACGGCGCCGCCGAGGGCCGGAAACCCGAATCGCATGTACCTATCCCCAGAAAATGAAAGCCAGATTCAGGCTCAGGGAATCACCTTCCCCTGTGAGAGTCAACAAGGACTGCTCCGGGGAAACTCTTGCTGATCGCCGGAAAATCAGATGATGGCGTGGCGCACCTTGGCCGAGACCCATTCGCTGACGATCACCGTGCCGAGGATGACCAAAAGGATCAGCGACACCTGGGTCCAGGCGACAGTATTGATCGAGGCACTGAGCTGCAGGCCGATGCCGCCGGCGCCGACAAGGCCGAGAACGGTGGATTCCCGGATATTGATGTCCCAGCGAAAAACCGAGATTCCGGCGAAGGCGGGAAGTATTTGCGGCACGATCCCGTAGTGCAGGATCTGCGGACCGGAAGCCCCGGTGGCGGTCACCGCCTCCACCTGGCTCGTGTCGATTTCCTCGATCGCCTCGTAAAGCAGCTTGGCGCAGAACCCGATGGACCGGAAGCCGATGGCG
>MRWG01001749.1_pt1 | contig 12733 bp, 16 predicted proteins | sample 1013341 | NCBI WGS metagenome assembly MRWG01 (sample SAMN06117577, study PRJNA244670) | biofilm metagenome | biome: Water; feature: Cathode Biofilm; material: Biofilm; isolation source: microbial consortium enriched at the cathode of a solar microbial fuel cell | place: USA: District of Columbia ... | reverse complement strand
GCTTGAACCACAGCTCGTAGGCCTGGTGCACGACGATGAACAGCATTTCGTCGTGGGCCGGCTTGCCCTGGCGCGCGCTCTCCGGCGCCTGGGCGCCGAGCAGCCGGTCGAGCTGCAGGTAGTCGGCGTAGTAGAGCGGCTTCTTGTCTTCGCTCACGACTCGGGCTCCTCCGGCGGCACCATGCCGATCCAGGGAAACCCAATTCGCAACGGCAATCAAGCGGGCCGGCTACAGCCCCTCGGCGACGCGCAGCAGGTAGATGCCGTAGTCGTTCTTGCGCAGCGGCTCAGCCAGCGCCCGCAGGTCGTCGGCGGTGATGAAGCCCTTGCGGAAGGCGATCTCCTCCAGGCAGGCGACCTTCAGGCCCTGACGATGCTCGATGGTCTGCACGAACTGGGCGGCGGCGATCAGGCTGTCGTGGGTGCCGGTGTCCAACCAGGCAAAGCCCCGGCCCAGGCACTCGACCTTCAACTGCCCGGCCTCCAGGTAGCGCCGGTTGAGGTCGGTGATCTCCAGTTCCCCGCGGTCCGAGGGTTTCAGGTCGGCGGCGATGTCCGCCACCTGCTCGTCGTAGTAATAGAGCCCGGTAACGGCAAAGCGCGACTTCGGGTGACGCGGCTTTTCCTCCAGGCTGACGGCCTGCCCGGCGGCGTCGAACTCGACCACGCCATAGCGTTCGGGATCGGAGACCTGGTAGCCGAAGACCGTCGCGCCCCGGCGCAGCGCGGCGGCGCGCATCAGGACGTCCTGCAGACCCTGGCCGTAGAAGATGTTGTCGCCCAGGATCAGGCAGCATTTTTCACCGGCGATGAAGTCGCGGCCGATGAGGAAGGCCTGGGCCAGCCCCTCCGGCTTCGGCTGCACGGCGTAGCTGAGGTTGATCCCCCACTGGCTGCCGTCGCCCAGGAGCTCGTGGAACAGCGGCGCGTCATGCGGCGTGGTGATGACCAGGATGTCGCGGATACCCGACATCATCAGCACCGACAAAGGATAGTAGATCATCGGCTTGTCGTAGACCGGCAGCAGCTGCTTGCTGACCGCCCGGGTCACCGGGTGCAGCCGGGTGCCCGAGCCGCCGGCGAGAATGAGCCCTTTCATCTTTCCCCCTTTTCCTGCGCGACCAGCAGGTCCCGCAGCACGTCCTTCAATCCCTTGCGCCAGTCGATCGGCCCCTGCCCGAAGGTCGCCTGAAACAGGCCGGAATCCAACGCGGAATCCGGGGGCCGGCGGGCCGCGGTCGGATAGTCCGCCGTGGCGATGGGGCGCAGCTTCGGCCCCTTGCGGCCGGTGAGCTCCTCCTGGCCGATGAAGATCGCCTGGGCGAAGTCGTACCAGGAGGTGCGCTCCGCGCCGGCGCAGTGATAGGTGCCGTAGGTCTGCGGCGTCAGCCGGCCGGCCACCGCGAGAACAGCTTCGGCCAGGGCCGCCGCCGGCGTCGGGCAGCCGTGCTGGTCGGCGACGATGGAGAGTTCCTCCCGCTCGCCGCCGAGGCGCAGCATGGTCTTCACGAAATTGCCGCCCGCCGCGCCGAAGACCCAGGAGGTGCGCAGGATGACGTGCGCCGGCAGGGCCGCGCGCACCGCCGCCTCGCCCGCCTCCTTGCTGCGGCCGTAGACGTTCAGCGGGTGGACCGGATCGTCCTCTCGGTAGCCCGCGCCCTTCAGGCCGTCGAAGACATAGTCGGTGGAGAGGTGGATCAGCGCCGCGCCGCCGTCGCGGCAGGCCAAGGCCAGCTGGGCCGCGCCGTCGCGGTTGACCGCCATGGCCAGCGCTTCCTCGCTTTCGGCCTTGTCGACGGCGGTATAGGCGGCGGCGTTGATCACCGCGGCATAGCCGCGCTCCAGCGCCTGCTTCACGGCGGCGGCGTCGGTGATGTCGAGCTGCTGGCGGTTGAGGGCGGTCAGCGTCAAGTCGCAGCTTGCCGCCAGCTTGCGGACCTCCTGGCCGAGCTGGCCCTCGGCGCCGAGCAGCAGGAGCGGTTTCGCCACACTGTCCCCCGCCGCGGACATTTATCCCGCTTTCTGACCGGTCTTGGAGAGGCCCAGTCGTTCACCGGCGTAGCGGCGTTCCAGGATGCCGCGCCACCAGTCCTGGTGCTCCAGATACCAGGCGACGGTCTTGCGCAGACCGGAGGCGAAGCTCTCCTGCGGCGTCCAGCCGAGCTCGCGCTTGATCTTGGAGGCGTCGACCGCGTAGCGCAGGTCATGGCCCGGCCGGTCGGTCACGAAGGTGATGAGGTCGCGCCGGGCGCCGCCGCCCCCTTCGCGGGGGCTCAGTTCGTCGACCAGGTCGCAGATCATGTGGACCACGTCGATGTTGCGCATCTCGCTGTCGCCGCCGACGTTGTAGGTCTCGCCGACACGGCCCCGGGTCAGCACCGCGACCAGCGCGCGGGCGTGGTCTTCCACGTGCAGCCAGTCACGCACGTTCTCGCCCTTGCCGTAGACCGGCAGCGGCTTTTCGGTCAGCGCGTTGATGATCATCAGCGGGATCAGCTTCTCGGGGAACTGATAGAGGCCGTAGTTGTTGGAGCAGTTGCTGGTCACCACCGGCAGGCCGTGGGTCTGGTGCCAGGCACGCACGAAGTGGTCGGAGGACGCCTTGCTGGCCGAATAGGGCGAGTTCGGTCTGTAGGGCGTTTCCTCGGTAAAGTAGCCCTCCGCGCCCAGAGCGCCGAAGACCTCGTCGGTGGAGATGTGATGGAAGCGGAAGGCGGACTGCGCCGGGCCTTCCAGCGCGCGCCAGTAGTCCGTCGCCGTCTCCAGCAGGCGGCAGGTGCCAACCACGTTGGTCTGGATGAAGTCGGCGGCGTCGTCGATGGAGCGGTCGACGTGAGATTCCGCGGCCAGGTGCATCACCGCGTCGGGGCGGTGCTCGGCAAAGACCTCCCGCAGCGCCGGGCCGTCGCAGATGTCGATCTTGGCGAAGGCGTAGCCGGCGCTCTCGGCCGCCTCCTCCAGGGCCTCGGGCGTCGCCGCGTAGGTCAGCTTGTCGACGTTCACCACCGCCGTCCCGCCCGCCCGGATGAGGTGGCGGATGACAGCCGAGCCGATGAAGCCGGCGCCGCCGGTGACCAGGATTTTCATGCGGCCCCCTTCGCCGTCCTGCGCCCGCCCGAAAGCGCCCCGGAGGAACTTCCCAGGCAGGCTGCAAAAAACCTTCTAACGCCTTTGGTCATATTGAAAAACTCTTGATAAATCCCTTAGCCCAGGCCAGGCCCGATCGCGCTCCGACAGCGTCGTCCCGGCCTCCTCCGGCCAGTCGATGCCCAGTTCCGGGTCGTTCCACAGCAGGCCCTGCTCGGCCTCCGGCGCATAGAAATCGCTGACCTTGTAGAGGACCTCACAGCCCGGCTCCAGGGTGCAGAAGCCGTGGGCGAAGCCGACGGGAATGAAGATCTGGTTCCAGGCCTCGGCGGAGATGACGGCGCTGACGTGCCGGCCGTAGGTGGGCGAGCCCCAGCGCAGATCGACGGCCACGTCGAAGACGGCGCCGCGGGTCACGCGCAGCAGCTTCGCCTGGGCACGCGGCGGCACCTGGAAGTGCAGGCCGCGCACGGTGCCCGCCTCCGCCGAGAGGGAATGATTGTCCTGCACGAACTCCATCTCGATGCCGGCGGCGGCAAAGGCCTGCTTGTTGTAAGTCTCCGAGAAGAAGCCGCGGTGGTCGCCGTGCCTGGCCGGCTTGAGCAGCAACACCTCGGGAATGGCCAGGCTCTCAACGTCCATGAATCAGATCTCATACCGAACGACAGCAGAAAAGGCACAGGCCGGCACGCGCCGGCGCGGCGCCCGAGTCTCGCGCTGGATCATACTGCAATTCGGCTGATTGTGCTCAGACGCCGCCGGCCTTGGTCACCACGGCACGCTGGGCGGTCGGCAGGACCGGTCGGCTCAGCGACATGATCTGGATGCCCTGCGCGGCCAGATAGGCTTCGGCGGCGGCGCGCGCCGAGGCGTGGGAGTCCTCAAAGCCCTCGGCATAGAACTCACCCTGGCGCTTCCAGGCCACGCGCCAGCGGTAGCCCCGACGTCCGCGCGGGCCGTTGGGGCCGGGGTTCCCCGGCCAGGGTTCGACAACGAGATTGTAGTTCTTGAGACCGTGCATGCCGACGCAGCCTCATTCCCCGTGACGCATGCAGAAGGAGCCTTGGCTCTGATTGCAACAAGGTCACTATAATCGATGTGATGAGGAGCCGTGAGGAAAAATCGGCGTGTTTCCTCAAGAATCGTTCGTGCAGGAATTTAGAGGGGGCTTCCCAAGAGCCGGTTCGCCCGCTACATCAAGGGGCTAGGGAAATGGGGAGCCCGGCCTGCTGTGCGGGCTGGCGCGCGTCTCTCGTCCCGGAGCGCGACAGCTGTGACAAAGGAACTCAATAACTTATGAGAAATCTGGAACTGCCCGGCCGCTCGGTCGCCCGCGCGCTCAACGGCATGGCGGCGACCTCCCACAGCCTGGCGACGCTGACGGCCATCAACGTGCTGCAGGAGGGCGGCAACGCCATGGACGCGGCGGTTGCAGCCTGTGCGGTCCAGGGCGTGGTGGAGCCGGAATCCACCGGCCTGGGCGGCGACTGTTTCGTGCTCTACGCCCCCAAGGGCAGCGGCGGCATCGTCGCCTTCAACGGCTCGGGACGGGCGCCCCAGGCGGCCACAGCCAAGTGGTTCGCCGACCAGGGCATCGATAAGATCGAGCGCTACACCCCCCACGCTGTCACCGTGCCCGGTGCCGTCGATGCCTGGGCGCAGCTGCTGCGCGATCACGGCACCCGCAGCCTGGGCGACATGCTGCAGCCGGCGATCCGCTTCGCCCGCGACGGCTATGTGGTGACCGAGCGCGTGGCGACGGACTGGGCCCGCGAGGTCGAGACCCTGTCCCACGATCCGGCGGCGAGCGGCATCTTCCTGACCAACGGCGAGGCGCCGGCGCTGGGCAGCGTCCACCGCCAGCCGGCCCTGGCGGCCAGCCTGGAGCTGATCGCCGGGCAGGGCCGCGACGCCTTCTACAAAGGCGCCATCGCCGAAGACCTGGTGACGCACCTGAAGGAGCTGGGCGGCCTGCACAGCCTGGAGGACTTCGCCGCTGCCGGCGGCGAGTACGTCGATCCGGTCAAGACCAGCTACAAGGGCTACGACGTCTACGAGTGCCCGCCCAACGGCCAGGGCGTCATCGCCCTGCTGCTGCTGAACATCCTCTCCGGCTACGACCTGCCGTCCCTGGGCGCGATGAGCGCCGAGCGCCTGCACCTCGAGATCGAGGCCACCCGCCTCGCCTACCAGGTGCGCAACGCCTACGTGGCCGACCCGGCCCAGGCGGAGGTGCCGGTGGAGATGCTGCTGTCGGCCGACTACGCCGCCGAACTGCGCGCGGCCATCGACCCCAAGCGGGCCACGGCACTGAGCGCCCCGGCGCCGGTCGCCGCCCATGCCGACACGGTCTACATCTCCGTGGTCGACAAGGACCGCAACGCGGTCAGCTTCATCAACTCCACCTTCAGCTCCTTCGGCAGCGGCATCTGCGGCCCGAAGTCGGGCATCATCCTGCAGAACCGCGGCGCCGCCTTCTCCGTCGATCCGGAGCACCCCAACTGCATCGCCCCGGGCAAGCGCCCCATGCACACCATCATCCCCGGCATGGTGGCCAAGGGTGAGCGCGCGGTCATGCCCTTCGGCGTCATGGGCGGGCAGTACCAGGCCTGCGGGCATGCCCGCTTCCTCACCAACCTCTTCGACTACGGGCTGGACGTGCAGCAGTCCATGGACCTGGCGCGCAGCTTCCCGCCGCCGGGCGAGACCGAGGTGGAGGCCGAGAGCGGTATCCCGCGCGAGGTGCTGGCCAAGCTGGAGGAGATGGGCCACCGCTTCTGCCCGCCCGACAAGCCGATCGGCGGCAGCCAAGCGATTCAGATCGACTGGGACCAGGGCACGCTGGCCGGCGGCTCCGATCCGCGCAAAGACGGCTGTGCCCTCGGCTACTAGGTATCTTCAGGACCAAGGAGTTTTCGCCGTGACGCTCGACCCCGCCTTGCGTGAAGCCTACGAGAGCATCACCACCGCGACCATCACCACCATCCTGCTGAAAAAGGGCCTGCGCAACGTCGGCCTGCGCGGGCCGAAGCCGCTGCGCACCTGGGGGCGGCTGGTCGGCCCCGCCTTCACCCTGCGCTTCGTGCCGGCGCGCGAGGACCTCGCGACCCCGGCCTCCTGGTCCTCGCCGACCTCGACCCGCGCCGCCATCGAGGAGATGCCCGAAGGCGTCATCACCGTGGTCGACGCCCTGGGCGTGCAGGACGCCGGAATCTTCGGCGACATCCTCTGCGCGCGCATGCGCAAGCGCGGCGTCACCGCCCTGGTCACCGACGGCGTGTTGCGCGACCGCGAAGGCGTCGAGGACAGCGGCCTGCCGGTGTGGTGCAGCGGCATCGCCGCGCCGCCCTCGGTCGCCGGCCTGACCTTCGTCGGCTGGCAGCAGCCCATCGCCTGCGGCGGCGTCGCGGTCTTCCCCGACGACCTCATCGTCGCCGACAAGGACGGCGCCGTGGTCGTGCCTAAGGCCCTGATCGAGGAGGTCGCCGCGCTGGGTATCGAGCAGGAGCGCGAGGAGGCCTGGATCATGAAGGAGGTCCAGAACGGCGCCAGGCTGCCCGGACTCTACCCCATGAACGAAGAAACCCGCGCCCGCTACGAGGCGGAGATGAAGAAGGGCGGCTGAGGCGCCTGCCGCCCTGCCGAACCGGTGACTTTGAGAGTTTTCTGCGGGAGAGTACTATCCTTCGAGCGCATGCTGCGCTTCAATGACCGTGGCCTTTGACCAGGAACAGGGCCACCCATAGTACGAAAGCTCTCGCGAAGTTAGTCCCGGAGCGGCCGAAATGGTACACCTGGAAGCATAGCGATGACCGGAGCCAAGATCATCAAAGGGTCCGGCCCCGGGGGGCTGGGTCAGAGGCTGAGCGGGCCGCTACGCAAGGTCCTAAGAAGAATCTTCAGCAGATACAAGGACACGCCGCTCACCTATGAGGTGGTGTTCTCCGATGGCGGTGTCTATCGGAACCGCGCCGGAGAGCCGGAGCTCTCGATACGGTTCAAGACCGTCCTTGCGGAAGTGCGGACTGCTTTGTTCACCGACATGGGCCTTCTGGATGCCTACTTCGACCAGACCATCGACATCCACGGCGACATCGCCGCGCTGGCGAAGCTGGATGCCCATGCGACCGAAGACTTGGCAACCAAGAATTCCGGCCGGCCGCATGCCAATCCTCTGAACAGATTACGGAATTGGTGGCACAAGCGGCGTTATGATGCGCGCACCGCGGCCCAGGCCAAGGTAAATGCCGAAGCGCACTACGATCTACCGATAGAGTTCTGCGAAGTCGTCCTGGGTAAGACCTTCGGGTACAGCTGCGCTTACTGGGGCGACCACGCGACGACCTTGGATCAGGCCCAACACGACAAGTACGACCACATCTGCAAGAAGCTGGCGCTCGAGCCTGGCTGCCGCCTGGTCGAGGTCGGATCCGGTTGGGGTTACCTCTCCCTGCTCGCCGCCAAGACCTACGGTGCGGTCGTCGACAACTACGGGCTGGTCAAGTCGCAAAACGACGACATGCAGCGCATGATCAACGCTCAAGGGCTCGGCGACCGGGTCAATATCCTGGAGCGCGAGCATCGCGCGCTCGGCGCCGATGGCCGGCAATATGACCGTTACGTCTCGGTCGGCGTCTACGAACATGCCCAGGAGAAGTACCTGGAAGACTGGATCAGGAGTATCGCGCGCGGCCTGAGAGAGGGCGGCATCGGTGTCCTCCACTTTATCGGCCACCAGCAAAAGCGGGAAACGAACTATTTCATCCGGCGTTATGTATTTCCGGGCTGCTATGTGCCGGGCCTGGATGAGACAGTCCACCTCATGTCCAAGTACGGACTGGAGGTGCTTCACATCGAGAACCTACGGCGTCACTATGCCCTGACCCTGGATTGTTGGGCGGAGAACTTCACCAAGAACTGGCATAAGATCCAGTCCCTTGATCCAATGCGTTTCGACGAACGGTTCAGACGGCGTTGGGACGCCTATTTCAGGCTCTGCGCTGAAGGGTTTCGAAGCCCGAACAACCTGCAGCGCCTTTATCAGATTACCTTCAGCAAGGGCAACACGCCGACCTACCCCATGAGAAACGATTTCATCTATCGGCAAACCGTCGGGGACTGAAGCATCGGCAGGCCTCGCCGGGCAGAAAACCTCAGGGGCGAAGGGGTGAGGGAACCAAGGGTCGGGAAGCACGTTTCAGAAGGTGTGCCTGGGCCGGAGAACCGCTAGGTTTGCCAACGCAGCTCCAGGTTTTTCATTCACGACGCCAACAGGAAGATCACCATGACCGGGCACGGCACCGGCGAAACTGAGTTCCGGAAGCGCCCGGTCAGCCAGCTGAAACACCACGTCGGCCGCCATGGGATCGCGTCATGAAAATCTTCGAATGCCAGAACTGCGGCCAGCTGCTCTATTTCGAGAATACGCACTGCGAGAACTGCGAAAAGCTGCTCGGCTATCTGAGCGACCGCTCGGAACTGAGCGCCCTGGCAGCGACCGGCGACAACACCTGGCGCGCCCTGGCCGCGCCCGGAGAGCTGTTCCGCTTCTGCGCCAATTCCAACTACGACGTCTGCAACTGGCTGGTGCGGGCGGACAGCGGCGACGCCTTCTGTCGCGCCTGCCGGCTGAACCGGACGATCCCCGATCTCGATGTCGCCGACAACCTGTTGCTCTGGCAGCGCATGGAAGCCGCCAAGCACCGGTTGGTCTACGCCCTGCTACGCCTCGGGCTGCCGCTGGCCAGCCGGCACGACGATCCCGAAAAGGGCCTCGTCTTCGATTTCCTGTCGGACAGCGGCACGGCCTTTCAGGAGGGCCCGCAGGTGATGACAGGCCACGCCGAGGGCCAGATCACCATCAACCTCGCCGAAGCCGACGACGTCGAGCGTGAACGCCACCGCCGCGATATGGCGGAGACCTACCGCACGATCCTGGGGCACTTTCGCCACGAGATCGGCCATCACTACTGGGAACGGATGGTCCGCGACGGCGTCTGGCAGGCGCAATTTCGCGAGCTGTTCGGCGACGAACGGCGCGACTATGCGGCCGCGCTGGAAGCCCACTACACGCAGGGGCCGGGCGCCGACTGGCAGGATCACTTCGTCAGCGGCTACGCGAGCGCCCACCCCTGGGAAGACTTCGCAGAGACCTGGGCTCACTACCTGCATATGGTGGACACGCTTGAAACAGCCGCGGCCTTCGGCCTCGGCATCCACGCCAAGGCTGGGCGCCTGGCGCCGCTGGAGATGGAGATCGGCTTCGACCCCTACCGCCACGACGACTTCGACGCGCTGGTCGCAGCCTGGCTGCCGCTCACCTCGGCGGTGAACAGCCTCAACCACAGCATGGGTCAGCCGGATCTCTACCCCTTCATCCTGGCGCCGGAGGTCATGGGCAAGCTACGCTTTGTCCATGGCCTCGTGCACCAGACCGCGGCCTAGAACTGGTCGGCCAGCTGCGCCATGCAGGCAGTCGCGACGGCGCGATTCGGATCGTCCGCCCCAGGCATTGTGGCCCAGCCGGCGTCCATAATCATGCCGCTTCGCTTGTAGCTGCTGGCAGCTTTCAGCTGGGCAAGGGTCTCGGTCATGCGCGGGTCCTGCTTGGACTGCTCGAGACAGATCGGCACCAGAGCGGCGACGACTTCATGACGGGCCTTTTCGGCCGCCATCTTGTCAGCGGTGCCGCCGGTCACCCAACCGCCCCAGGAAAATCCGGCAATCGCCAAGGCGACGGCGCCGACTGCGGCACCATAAGCTGCGGGTTTGAGCCATTCGGGAGCATTCATATCAAGGTCCTCCACTCAGGGAAAAACCATTTCTCCCTTTATATTTACCACTCTACAGGAGAACACAAATTAATCACGGAATTTATTTTCTTAATATATGCGATATGGAAATATTTTCAGTCCATCTAGTTGAATTATATCGCCATTATTCTTATTTTTTATTTGCCCACCCTGCCGCCGGAAATAACGGCACCGTCTCCGACAGCGGCAGTGCTGCGGAAAGGGCGGGCGCCACCATGGAATTCACCGGACCGAAGGCCACGCCCGGGATCAGCCCCGAAAGGCGAAGCTGCGTCCCGTTTTCACCGGTCTGCCCGATCGGGGCAGCTTCCTTGCGGGCTCCTTGGCGCCGCACTTGGGACAGGCCACGACCTTCTTTTTCATGTCGTAGTACTTGCATCCACACTCCGGGCAAAGGTGCTTGCGCCCGCGATCCGATCTATCCATTTGTTCTATCCTCATAAGGCGGTAAAAGGCGCCGGCTGCCAGCCGCAGGCAGCGGGCACATCATGGCACTGCGGGCACATCGGGAATGTCAGCGTCGGCCGCCGGAGCTGCTGGCCCGCACCGGCAGGCCGCTGCGCCAGGCACTCGAACTCTTGCAACGCGCGCAGATACGCTCTCCGGCCCACTGGCTTTCGAAGGCGCCCCGGCAGCGCAGGCACTGGCGAACTTTGGGGTCGTCCTGGTTCAGTTGCTCGTCCTGCAACTCGCTCAGCGAAAACTTGGTCATGGCCGTTCCTTCGAGCTTTCGCATAGCTTCGTCAGGTCATCGAGCGTCCGGGCGATCAAAGCCTGGCGCTGCGGCTCCTGGGCTTCCGCGGTGGCGGCGAACAGCTGGATCAGGTACTGCGCCTTGACGGCCGCTTCCTCCCAGCACTCCGCAGGTTGGGTAAGCGCCTGCTCGAGTTCGTCCTGGCGCACGCGCAGCGCCTCCTGGTCGAGCTGGAACTCATAGAGCCGCTGACGGCGGATCTCGGTCGCTTTCATGGAAGCGAAGCCGCGATGGGCATCCAGGTCGACAGGAATTTCGGTCATGGCAGCACGCAGCGATTTTCCCGCTGCTCAAACGGCCGGTCGCACTCCCAACCGTTGCCGGAAAAGTCGAGGTGGGCGTTCACGGGCATTTCCACGGGAAGGCAACTGTTTTCGCTCGGGCGATAGCCCCGCTCACACTCCCAGCCGGATCCGTAGTTGGATTCCGTCAGAAAACCGTTGCGCGGTACCTCGATGGCAATGCAAGTCTCATCGAGTTCGCGATAGCCGCGCTTGCAGTTCCAGCGGATCCCGGAGGCATCGAGGTAGCCATTAGCGGGCACCGGAATGGCGATGCAGGTTTCCTTGACCTCCTGATAGCCGCGCCGGCATTCCCAGCCACGCCCGTAGGAGGTCTTCGTTGCGAAAGCGTTGACAGGGATCAGGATTGCGACACAGGCGCCGTTGGATTCACGGAAGCCGCGATTGCATTCCCAACCGCTGCCGTAGCTCTTTGCGGCAGCGTTGACCGGCAGGCTTCCCGTCCCTGCAGCCGCCGGTCCACCGACGGCCGCAACGGCCAGGAACACCGGCAGAAAAAGGGCGAGAAAGCCATGGTGGAAGCGGGTTCGGAGCATGCGGATGGGCCTTTCCGGAGGGCCTGCCTAAAGGCGTTGAACGGTGCATCGCTTCAGTTGCTGAAAAGCAGGCGCGATGACGCCGCCCTACGAAATCCCTCCTGGACCAAAGGCCAGAGGCAGTGTGATACCGCAACGCGGCACGGCAAAATATTGCTCCAAATATATAGGCTCTACATAGGATATTTCAAGATTACTGCACCTTTTTCTAGTGAAATTAAATATTACCGACGGCAAAGATCAATAAGATTAAGCTTTTTATTTTGCAATATAGATTTGAATAGATTGTCACTCCAGCCGGGGAACCAAGAAATCGCAGCCGCCAATGCTCCGCGGCAATGACTTCCGGCTTCGACACCGGTGCCCCTGCCGTTTCGCCCCCCTCGCGTATCGGATTGACATCTGCCGGATAGTCTCTAACGTTCCGGTATACGCGACGCATATGTCGGACGCTGCCTAATACAGCGGTACACCGACTGACTTAGATATCCGATGACATTGTGAGCGTTTCACCGGTCGCCTTTCGCCTACCACGGAAGGCTGCCTCCGCACTCCCGTCAGAGGAAAAGCGCCATGCCGACTGGTACCGTAAAGTGGTTCAACGCCACCAAGGGTTTTGGATTCATCGAACCCGAGGACGGCTCCAAGGACGCCTTCGTGCACATCTCGAGTGTTGAGCGCGCAGGCCTCACATCGCTGCGCGAGGGCCAGAAGGTTTCCTACGAGCTGCAGCCGGGACAGAACGGCAAGTCTTCCGCCGAGAACCTGTCCATCATCGACTAGGCATTGGCCGCGCTCCCCGTCGTTCTGCGGAGCGCGCGCTTAGGCTCAGGTCCTAGGACCCGGTCAGTCCGACCGGGCCCTACGGCGGCATACCTATAGCCGCCACCTCTGTCTGCTCTGCAGCCCGGCCCGGCGTCGGCGGCTCTACAGCCTCCCTGCCTCAGCCATTGCGCCTGCGCGGCCGACAGAGATCATCGCCTGATTCGCGTGAACCAAAAAAGGAGTATCGCGATGTGGAAGCCTAACCGCTCCCGGGCCGAGCAGCAGTTCGCCGCCGGCCAGAAGAAAGACCAGACGCTGATTAAGCAGAAGGAAAAGACCCAGCGCGAGCGCGACGAGCGCATGGCGCGTCTGCGTGACCTGCGTCTTGCCAAGGAAGCGGCGGAGGCGGCGGCCGGCGGAAAGCCGGAGAGCGTCCAGAGCGCCCCAGTTCTCGAAGACGCCGCAGTTCTGGAAGAC
>MRWG01001748.1_pt1 | contig 12734 bp, 13 predicted proteins | sample 1013341 | NCBI WGS metagenome assembly MRWG01 (sample SAMN06117577, study PRJNA244670) | biofilm metagenome | biome: Water; feature: Cathode Biofilm; material: Biofilm; isolation source: microbial consortium enriched at the cathode of a solar microbial fuel cell | place: USA: District of Columbia ... | reverse complement strand
GCGCACTCCGGCGTTACTCATCGCTCATTTAGCCCGGCTAAACTACGCTCTTCGTGCCCTGGATTGCGCATAAATGACTCCCGGCGCGATATCATCTATTTTTGAGACCGCTTCTAGCCTCCCGTGTCCTCCTGCGCGGCGATTTCAGCGGCCCGCGCCTGCAGCGCGGCGTTTCCCGGATAGCGTTCGAGCCCCTGTTCGAGCAGCTCGCGTGCCGCGCGCTCGTGGCCGTACTTCAGGTAGACATCGACGGCCGTGAGGATTTCCTCGGGGCGGCGAAAGTCTTTCGCCACCCGGTTGCGCGACACGCGATTCGCGAAGCCGTACGTGAAGTACAGTACAACCGCGACGAAAATCGCGGTGATAATGTATTCGAAGACATTGCTCATGCGAAATTCCGTTACGTGCCCGCCAATGCATGCGTCGCCTGCGGGATCCATATTATCAACACCCGGGTTTTGACGTAAGCTGGCGCTGACTCCGATCGCCCGGTTCCCGGTCGGTCATACAGCTGGGAGCAGGACGATGATCCGCATCAACGGCGTTGCGCACACAAACCTGAGCGTGAGCAACTGGGAAGTCTGTCGTGACTTCTACGCGCAATTATTACCGTTTCTCGGTATGGAACAGGTCTTCGACGGCGAGGATTTCGTGTACTTCGTCGGTGGCCGTACGGCCATGGCGATCGGGCGCTGCGACCCGGAATACGAGCACGAGCGCTTTGTACAGAACCGCGTCGGTCTCCATCATCACTGCTGGCGCGCGCGCAGCCGCGAAGACGTGGATCAGGTGCATGCCTTTCTCGTCAGTATCGACGCCACCGTGGTCCACGCGCCGGAAGCGGGCGGCTGGGCGCCGGGTTACTACTCCGTGTTGTTCGAAGATCCCGTGGGTACGCGGCTCGAAGTCAATTTCGTGCCCGGTCAGGGAGTACTCGCCGACGATGCGGGTTTCGATCCGTCCGGCGACTATCAATGAGCAGGCACACGTGTGCCCGGTAATGAGTACCGCGGGCGTTGACTGAACCGACATTCGATCCCGCTGCCTGCGAGTACGTCAGCCTCGTGACGTTCCGGCGCAATGGCGCGGAAGTCGCTACGCCCGTGTGGATCGCCGGCGCCGGGGAGCGTTACTTCGTGTTCAGCGAGGGGCGGGCCGGCAAGGTGCGGCGCCTGCGCAACAACCCGGCCGTGCGCCTTGCGCCGTGCGATTTTCGCGGTCGCCTGCGCGGCGACTGGCGCGAGGGACATGCCCGTATCGTCGACGATGCGGCGATCCTTGCGACCGCCTATGCGGCCCTGCACAGTAAGTACGGCTGGAAGATGAAGCTCGGCGACGCGCTGGCGAAATTGAGCGGGCGTTACGGGCGTCGCGCGATGATCGAGATTACGCTCGTATAGACGAATCCTCGCCCGCGCGGCAAGTTTCACGCGCGACTGACCCGCATCAGGACCCGGATCCGGAAGCCGGTGTGCGACGGTTCAGCGGGCGGATCGGCTATGATGCAACAACCCAGAACGATACCGGAACGCAACAGCAAAGTAATGACTAACGACGACACAACACCGCGCGACACGAACCCCGGGCCGATCGATCTCGAGGCGCTGCATCACAATTCGTTCAAGGTCATGATGAACGACGTCGTCGAGGCGGGAAGCTGTTGCGAATGCGGCACTTGCGTGCTCGTGTGCCCGCATAACGTAATCGACTATGTCGATGGCAAACCAAAGCAAACCGCGAAGGAAAGTGCGGCGTTCGATTTCTGCGGCATCAGCGAAGGTGTCGGCTGCGATGTCTGCGCGACCGTATGTCCGCGCCTGTGGCCGCGCGAAACGCATCTGCGCGACGCGGTATTCAGGGACGAACGCCCGTACGAAGATATCTTCGGGGTCTACCGCCAGATTTTCGTCGCCCGCACGACGCGTAGCGACGTGATGGAGCGGGCGCAGGACGGCGGCATCGTCACGGCGTTGTTGTCATGGGCGCGTGCGACCGGCGAGATCGACGGTGCCGTCGTGTCCGCGGTTGGCGACGAGGACAAGCCGTGTTTTCCGACCCCGAAGGTGGTAACGACGGAGGACGAGATCCGCAACAGCGCGAGCAGCTGGTACACGTACTGTGAGAACAACCTCGCGCTCGAAGAAGTGAAGCAGCGCGAGCTGAAGCAGGTTGGCTTCGTCGGCGTGCCGTGCCAGATTACGCCGCTGCGCAAAATGGCGCATATGGATCCCGCGTTTCTCGCGACGGACAAGAAGCGACCGAAACCGCTCGCGCGCCAGCGCGAGTTTCTCCGCGGTTACAGCGATCGGGTGGCGTTCAGTATCGGTTTGTTTTGCACCGAAGTATTTCGTCCGGAATTGATGACCGAGCGGATCGAGCAGCAAATGGGTATTCCGCTGACGGACGTAACGAAATTCAACGTCAAGGGCGAGGTACTCATCTACAAGCGGGACAAAACGATCGCGACGATCCCGCTCGAGGAGGCAATGCGCGACTACCAGCGCCCTGAATGCCGTCATTGTGGTGACTTTTCGGCGGAAATGGCCGACATTGCCTGCGGCGGCGTCGGCACGGATGCCGCGACGATCGTGGTTATTCGTACCCCTAAGGGTGAAGAGATCTGGCGCAAGTTTCAGGCCGCGGGCAATGTTGAATTGATGCCGATCAATGAGAACAAGCGCGCGTGGAATATCCTGCAGCGACTCGCCCGGCGTCAGCGCGACCGGATTCCGCCCGGCAGTATCCGCAGCGGCACCGCCGACGGCCTGCCGCAGTACGCGCCGGCGGATGCCGCGGCGATCAGTGACCGGCGTCGGGACGTGAACGCGAAATCCGCGGCGGAACTCAGCGAAGCGCTGGCCACCGCTTACGGCGATGAGGCACGGCCCGACGAGACGATCCGGTACATGGCCGGCCAGCCGATCCCGGGCGATCCGGGTGCACCGCCGCCGGGGCAGAAACGCAAACTACCGCCGCCGCCGCCCCCGGAAGCCGGCGGCGCACCGCCCGGCTGGGGCGAAGTGATCGGCAGTCAAGCCGGCGACTGAAGAAATGACTCCGGTGGCCGCTGCACCTGACATTGCGGGCCGCCGTCGGACACGGAAATTTTCAACCACTTGAGAGGATCTCAATATGAAACAGGCAATGAATCGACGACGTTTCATGTTTGCCGCTGGCGCCGGTGGCGCCGCGATACTTGCGGGCTCGATTATCGACGTCGCGGCCGCGGACCTGCCACCGGTCGATACGAGCAGCCCGCAAGCGATGGCGCTCGGCTATGTCGACGATGCGACGACGACGGACACCGCGAAATTTTCGCGCTACGAAGCCGGCCAGACTTGTGCCAACTGCCAGCTCTACCAGGGTGCGGCCGGAAGCGAATCGGGCCCGTGCCCGCTGTTCGCGGGCCATGCCGTCGCCGCGGCGGGCTGGTGCAATTCCTGGGTCAAGAAGCCCGGCTAGACCTGGCGCCACGGCCACCCGGCGCACGCCCGTGCGCCGGGTCGCCCGACCGCTTTATTCTCTTAGGTGCGGAGATCAGCGATGGACCGAAAAATTCTGTTCCTGTGCGCCGTGCTGCTCACTGCCTGCAGCGGCGAAAATGACCAGGTGAGCGGCAGCGATCCAAAAAATACCCTCGATGAGGTGACTCGCAAACTCGATGCGGCGGGTGTTGAAGCCGAAGCCCGGCTTGACGCTGCGTTGGAGGAAACCGAAGACTGAACCGGCCTAGGCTTTGGCTACCGGCGTTGGCCACGACGCCGTATCGAAGCGTTCGAACGTCACCGGGATGCGCTGAATGTCGGCGATCAAATCCGGCGGAAAATCACCCGGTATCTCTGAACTCGTGCTCGCGAAGACGACGTCGGCACAGCCGCCGAAGCGCTCGGTAATCGCAGCGGCAATTTCATCATGCCGGCCAATCGCCGCAAACAGGTGCAGCGTGTCGTCGGATATTTCCGCCGCGAGTTCGTCCCACAAGCCGTCTTTCGTCATGCGATTGAGTTTGCGCCCGAGATCGCCGAGTCCGTGGATTTCGAGCACCGGCCAGTAGGCCGGAGTGGAGCCGTAAAATGCGATTCGCTGACGCACCCAGGCGCTTGCGGCGGCAACCGCTTCGTCATCCGCCCCGGTGGCGATGAACCCCCCGCCGGAGATTTCGAAATGCTCGCGCTTGTGTCCGGCAATCGCGAGGCCCGCATGAACCTGCGGTATGACCACGTCGCTGAGATACTGGCGGGTACAGAACGGGTGCAGGCGCACGCCGTCGGCGACCTCCCCGGCGAGTTTCAGCATGCCCGGACCGACGGCCGCCAGGGTGACGGCCGGCAACTCGAGACCGCTTCCCTCGGGCACGAAATTCGGGATCATGAGCGTGAAGTGGTAATGCTTGCCGACGTAATGCAGCCTTTCCCCGTACTTCCACGCGCGCCAGATCGCGCGCAATGACTCGACGTACTCGCGCATGCGCGGCACCGGCGGGCTCCAGGGTACGCTGAAGCGGTTTTCGTTGTGCGCGCGGATCTGGGTGCCGAGTCCGAGCACGAAGCGTCCGCGTGAAGCTTCGTTCAAATCCCAGGCGAGGTTCGCCGCCGACATCGGCGAGCGCAGGAAGGAAATCGCAATCCCGGTGACGAGTTCGATCCGTTGCGTGCACGTCGCGGCCACGGCCAGCGGCAGAAACGGATCGTGCCTGTTTTCAAGCGTTGTGATCGCGTCATAGCCGGCGTGCTCGATCGCTTGCGCGGCCGCCGGGACGCGCTGCAGGTCGTTTTGCGGGATAGTGGTCGTGACTTTCATTGGATCAGGGTTTTCGCGATGCCAGTGCCTATTGTGCGCAGCGCGGGTCTGCGCTGGCAATCCGCTGAGCGTTCGGCGCGGTCCTCGCAGCCGCGCTAGAATCCGGGCCACGAATAACCCACGGGGAGATATTTCTTTGGCCGATCCGGTTTCTCAATCTCACGTCGATGCGGCGATCACGACTCGCACATCGGTCCGCAAATTTCTGCCGCGCGAGGTATCGGACGCACAGATCCGGGAGATTCTTGCGGTGGCCGCACGCGCCCCTTCGGGCACGAATACGCAACCGTGGAACGTGTACGTCGTGCGCGGGCCAGTGAAGGAAGCGATGTCGGAGGCGATCGTCGCCGCCTACGACGATCCGGACGTGGCCGCGACGCACAAGGCCGAATACGCTTATTACCCGACGCAATGGGTCTCGCCGTACATCGAGCGACGGCGCAAGGTGGGTTGGGATTTGTACACGCTGCTCGGCATCGAGAAAGGTGACAAGGCGCGAATGCATGCACAGCATGCGCGCAACTACCGTTTCTTCGATGCGCCGGTTGGCTTTATTTTCACGATCGACCGGATCATGGAAAAAGGCAGCTGGCTCGACTACGGCATGTTTTTGCAGAACATCATGGTCGCGGCGCGTGGCCGCGGCCTGCATACGTGTCCGCAGGTCTCGTTCAACCAGTTTCACCGGATCATATCGGCGCATCTCGGAATTCCGGATAGCGAAACGATGGTCTGCGGTATGTCGCTCGGTTACGCGGATGAAGAGGCGATCGAGTTCCGCCTGCAGACCGAACGCGCCCCGCTCGAGGAATGGGTGAAGTTCTGTTGAGTCACGCGCGGGCGGTGTCGCGCAACAGTCCCGGCTGTTCGCGACCCGGCTGAGCGAGCATACGCGCGGTTGCCGTGCCCGGCGCCGGCCGCCGCGCATTAGCCGGCACCGGGGTTGCTCGATACACGCACTATATTGCATATTTTAATTCATGCAATATAATGCCGGCATGTCTGCGTTCCCTGACATTGCCCCGGACCGGGACAACGCCACGTATCTCGCCGGGATCGGCGCGCGCGTGCGCAGCATCCGCGCGCGTCGCGGCATGAGCCGGCGCTTGCTCGCGAAGGCATCGCAGGTCTCGGAACGCTATCTCGCGGATCTCGAGAACGGCAAGGGCAACATCTCGGTCCTGCGCCTGCGCGATATTGCCGTGGCGATGAGTGTTCCGGTTGAGGATCTCGTATCCGAACCCGTTCACGACAGTCCGGATTACGCGTTCATCCTGCAGTATTTACGTCACGCCGCGCCGCAAGAACTCGATCGCCTGCATCGCGCACTCGCCGGCGGCGATGGCCTGCCGCGACGCTTCGTCGCCCTGATCGGATTACGCGGTGCCGGCAAGAGCACGCTCGGCAGCGCCCTGGCCGCACACCTGCACCTGCCGTTCGTCGAACTCGTGGACGAAATCGAGCAACGGGCGGGCATGGCGGTCAGCGAAATATTTTCACTCGGCGGCCAGTCGACGTATCGCCGCCTCGAACGCGAATGCCTCGATCACGTGCTCGCAAACTCGCCGGGCGCCGTGATCGCCGCGGGCGGCAGCCTCGTCTCCGAAGCCGCGACTTATGCCCGCCTGTTGAGTCAATGCGTGACCGTCTGGTTACGGGCTGCACCGGCCGATCATATGCGCCGGGTCATCGCCCAGGGCGATCAACGCCCGATGGCCGGACATTCGCGCGCGATGGACGACCTGCAACGAATTCTGATCGAGCGCGAGGCGTTGTACGAACGCGCTCATCACGTTATCGACACTTCGGATCACAGCGTCGCTGCATCACTCGGGCAAATTCTCGCGCTCCGCGAAGTAGCCGATCTCGCGACGAACAAGGAAACCACGACGTCATGAACAGCACTACGCCCATTCGCGCCGCCGAACCCGCCGAGGACCCGATCGATTTTCGCACCGAGCCGGGCCGCTACCGGCACTGGCAGATCACGACCGCGGAGAATGTCGCAACGATCGCGATGGCTGTGAGTGAAAACGAGACCCTGCGGCCCGGTTACGAGTTGAAACTGAATTCCTACGATTTGGGGGTGGACATCGAACTGTACGATGCCCTGCAGCGGCTGCGATTCGAACACCCCGAGGTCGGTGCCGTGGTCATCACTTCGGCAAATGAACGCGTATTCTGCGCCGGCGCGAACATCAGGATGCTCGGTCGCTCCACCCACGCGCACAAGGTCAATTTCTGCAAGTTCACGAACGAGACCCGCAACGCGATCGAGGATGCGACGGAGAATTCCGGCCAGACCTACCTGTGCGCCGTCAACGGTCCGTGTGCCGGCGGCGGTTACGAACTCGCGCTCGCGTGCGACGAAATCGTGATGATCGACGACGGGTCGACGACGGTGTCGCTGCCGGAGTTGCCGCTGCTCGGGGTGCTGCCCGGAACCGGCGGACTCACGCGGCTTGTCGACAAGCGCCGCGTGCGTCGCGACCGCGCGGATTTTTTCTGCACGATCGAAGAGGGTATACGCGGACAGCGCGCGGTCGACTGGGGTCTCGTCGATGCCGTGTGTCCGGGTTCCCGGTTTCACGATGAGATCCAGGCCCGGGCAGCGGCGGCGGCCGCGCGCTCCGATCGCCCGCGCGACGTCGCCGGGGTGAGGTTGAATCCGCTCGAGCGCACTGTCTCCGATGACGCGATCGCGTATCGATATGTCAGCATCGCGATCGACCGGGGCCTGCGTACGGCCACGATTACGCTGACAACCCCGGCAGGTGAGCTGCCGGATCCGGACGCCGGTTCACTCGCCGCGCTCGGGGATCAGTGGTGGCCGCTTGCGCTCGCGCGCGAACTCGACGATGCAATCCTGCATCTGCGCGCGAACGAGGACGAGATCGGTACGTGGCTGTTCACGAGCGAGGGCAGTACGGATTACGTCCTGCAAACCGACGCGCTGCTCGAGGAATTGCGTGACGACTGGTTCGTGCGCGAAGTGCGGCTCTATCTGAAGCGGGTCCTGAAGCGACTCGATGTGAGTTCGCGTTCACTGATCACCGCGATCGGTCCCGGCAGCTGTTTTGCCGGAACCCTGCTGGACATTGCGCTGGCGAGCGACCAGATCTTCATGCTCGACGGCGAATACGAAGGCGATCCGCGACCGCCGGCGGAAATTCGCCTCAGCCCGATGAATTTCGGTGCGTATCCGCAGGTGAACGGTCTTACCCGCCTGGCAAGCCGGTTCCTCGGCGAGCCCGGCGTTCCCGCCGAACTGGAAAACCGGATCGGCGAGCGCTTCGATGCCGCGGCCGCACAAGCCGCCGGGCTCGTGACGTTTACCCCCGATGACATCGACTGGGACGAAGAGATCCGGATCGTGCTCGAAGCGCGCGCGAGTTTTTCACCGGATGCCCTGACCGGCCTCGAGGCAAACCTGCGTTTCGCGGGGCCCGAAACCCTCGAATCAAAAATCTTTGCGCGCCTGAGTGCGTGGCAGAACTGGATATTTCAACGGCCGAATGCGGTCGGCGAACATGGCGCGCTCACGCTCTACGGTAGTGGTGCGCGTCCCGATTACACGAAGCAACGCGTTTGAGCGTTGAAGGCAGAGCATATGGCAACCAGCGTTAATTACGGCGAACTCATTCCGAACAACGTCAACCTGTCGTCCGATCGACGGCTGCAACGCGCGCTCGAATCCTGGCATCCGAAGTTCATGGAGTGGTGGCGGGTGCGCGGACCGGAGTATTTTCAGGACCGCGATATTTATCTGCGCACCGCGATCAGCGTCGACAAAAAAGGCTGGGCGCATTTTGATGCGCTGAAGATGCCGGACTATCGCTGGGGGATTTTTCTCGCCGAGTCCACGGACGACAAGAAGATTACATTTGGCGAACACCGCGGCGAACCCGTGTGGCAGGAAGTGCCCGGTGAATACCGCGCGGCGTTGCGCCGCCTGATTGTGACCCAGGGTGATACCGAGCCCGCCTCGGTCGAGCAGCAACGCCTGCTTGCGGCCACGGCGCCGTCGTTGATCGACATGCGCAACCTGTTCCAGGTGAATGTGGAAGAGGGGCGCCATTTGTGGGCCATGGTGTACCTGCTCATGGCGCATTTCGGGCGCGACGGCCGCGAGGAAGCCGAGCAATTGCTGATCCGCCAGTCCGGTGATGCGGACAAGCCGCGGATACTCGGCGCGTTCAACGAGAAGACGCCGGACTGGCTGTCGTTCTATATGTTCACGTTCTTCACGGACCGCGACGGAAAATACCAGCTCGCCTCACTGGCCGAGAGCGCGTTCGATCCGCTGGCGCGTTCGTGTCAGTTCATGCTCACCGAAGAAGCGCACCATATGTACGTTGGTGAGACCGGGGTTAGCCGGGTGGTCCAGCGCGCCTGCGACATCATGCGCGACAAGAAAACCGATGACGTGCGCCTGCACGGCGGCATCGATCTGCCGACCCTGCAGAAATACATTAACTTCCATTTCAGCGTTTCCGAGGATTTATTCGGCTCGGAACGATCGACGAACGCGGCGAATTACTACACCGCCGGCTTGAAGGGGCGCTACCAGGAATCCCGTCTCAGCGACGACCACGTGTTGCAGGACGAGCCTTACGCCGTCACCGTGGTGGAAGACGGACGTCTCGTCGAGCGCGAAGAATCCGCGCTCGCGGTTGTGAACGAGCGGCTGCGTGACGATTACATCGCGGATTGCCAGCGTGGCGTCGATCGCTGGAACAAGATCATCGCGGATCACGGGATCGACTTCGAGTTCAAACTGCCGCACCGCGCTTTCCATCGCCAGATCGGCGAGTTCGCGGACGTCAACGCGACCCCGTCGGGACAGATCATCGATGCGGCAAGCTGGCAGTCGCGGGTCGATGAGTGGCTGCCGAACGACGCGGATCGCGAGTACGTGAAATCACTGATGGTGCAGGTAACGGAGCCGGGTGAGTTCGCTTCCTGGGTGGCGGCGCCGCGGATCGGGATCAACAATCAACCGATCGATTACCCTTACGTCACGCTGTAGCGAACCCGGACCACGTTGCGTTCCGGGCGGCGCTGCCGTGTCCAACTTCTAGACAGTATGGTTTGTTGAATGGGAAAAATTACCGCAACCGATCGCGACGGTATCCGGCACGAACTGGCCGCCGCGGAAGGACTCAGTCTCATGGAGATCCTGCGCGATGGCGGACTCGACGTGGAAGCGATTTGCGGCGGGCAGTGCATCTGTTCGACCTGCCACGTCTATATCGATCCGGCCTGGATCGACGCGCTGCCGCCGCGCGGTGATGCGGAGCAGGTACTCGTTGAGGACACCGGACATTTTCGCGCCGGGTCGCGCTTGAGCTGCCAGATCGATTACAGCGCCGCGCTCGACGGTCTCGCGCTCGAACTCGCGCCGGAGTTCTAGCCCCTCGCGCCGCGGGCTTGTTGCTCAGCCCGCGAGGCGCGATGTCCCGGGGCTGGTGGATTCGTCGTTCGTATGCAGGGCGCGGAACCGCGCCGCCTCCGCCGTGCCCATGTACTTGTTCAGATGCGGCAACTCCGTGCGCATCAGGTCCACCCACAACAGGCAATCGATCGAGTTATTGAACTGCGGATCGATGTTGAAGCCGAGGATCTGACCACCGAGTTTCAGGTACTGGCGCAACAGCACGGGCACACCCTTGTCTTCCGACTCAACCGTATTCAGTAAATCGGCGATGATCCGCAGGTCGATACTGTCGAGATCGACGAGGTTCTGCGTCAGATCGGTTTTCAGGCGAAACGGTGTCCGCGGCTTTACGAGGCTCGCGCGCCGCACTTCGGAATTCGTCTGGCGCAGAAACTGCACGAGGATTTCCTGCGACACGGGATGGTAGTCATTACTGATGCTCACGGGGCCGAACAACACCCGGTATTGCGGGTGTTTGATCACATAGTTCGCGATCCCTTTCCATAACAGCATCAGTGACGAATAACTGCGCTGGTACTCGCTGGCGACGAAAGAACGGCCGAGCTCTAGCGCCGAGCGCAGATCGTTCGTCAACTCGGGTGCGAGCTTGAACAGCGAATGCACGTACAGGCCCTTGCTGCCGTAGCGGTCGAGAATACGATCGGTGTGTCCGAGGCGATAACCACCGACTATCCTGCGCGCATCGCGATCCCAGACGAACAGGTGCGTGTAGTAGCTGTCGTATAAATCGAGGTCCGAAGACTTGCCGGTGCCCTCACCGACTTCACGAAACGAGAGCTCGCGCAGGCGACCGAGTTCCTGCAGCAGCAGGGGGATCTGATCCGCGGTCGCGTAGTACACCTCGTTCGAACCGCTCGTCAGCAGTTGCTGGGCCGGTGGCAGGGCGTCGATCTCCGCCGCGAACGCCGCCGGGTCGCCGCCGGGTGCGATATCGACCCGCGGTCGCTCGCGGTTATCGATCGGGCCAAGGGCAATACCCTGAGCGGACTTTTCCTTCAGCAGATACGTTTTCGTGCGCAGGTAGCGGGTTACCGCCGCGCGGCCGTCGAGCGATTCGAGCAGCGACGGCGCAATTGCACGGCCAAAGCGCACATCGATCGTCGTGCCACGCTTGTTCATCATCTCGCGCACGAGCAGCGCCGTGCGCAGGTTCGGATTCACGAGCCCGGCGAGTTGAAACAGTGCGCTGTTGCGTCCGCCGATATGCATCGGCACGACCGGCGCGCCGGACTTTTCGGCAAAGCGGGCGACGCCTTCATCCCACGCCGGATCGCTGACATGCCAGTCGCCCCGGTTCAGACTCGACACCTCGCCACCCGGAAAGACCATGAGCATCTTGCCGTCCTCGAGCCACGTCGTCGCGGCGCGCGCGGTGGCGATGTTGTGCCGGATCGCAGCCTTGCCGCCGAACGGATTGATCTGGAAAAACAGCGGGATCAGTTGCGTAAACCGGGCGAGGAAATGGTTCGCCATAACCCTGAAATCGGGCCGCACGAGTGCCAGCAGCTGCATCACGATCAAGCCGTCGAGCATGCCGTGCGGGTGGTTTGCCACGACGATGCACGGGCCTTCGGCGGGGATGTGCGCGAGTTCGTCCTCGGCAAAGCGCAACTGCACGCCGAGGCCCTCGATGACCGCGCGCGACAGCTCCGGCCCGCTCAGCCCGGCGGGGAAACCATAGTAGAAGTCTGCCAGACGGCGCAGGCCAAGCAGCGTATCGACCGTGGCCGCGACAGGTTTGCGTGCGAATTTCAGGCCTGACGGCAGAAACGGCTCGACGGAGAAATTAGCGCGTTGCGTGGTGGTCGCCATAGTGGGTTCCTGCCCGGGTAGTCGCTTGCGGACTATACCGACCGTGATACTGAAACATTGTTACAATGCCGGGTCACGATGCAGCTCCATTCCCTGAAACCGCGAAAATCGCCCGATGCCATCGGATTGCGCCGGAATTGCGCCGAAAAAGTACTATACGCTGGTTACTTCCCCGATGCATGAAAACGATAGTAACGTGCTGCCATTAACCGCACGTGATCCGGTACGGACGCGCGCGCGTTGTTGCGGAAACGGGGCCGGAGCATGAAACCGGCCTGGTCGCTGGACGATATTTCGTGGTCGGCGCTCGCGCCGGAACGCGTCGATCCGGAGCTGCTCGAGGCGGTGAAAACCGCCGCCCTCGTCGAGGCGAACAGCGCCGATTACGTCCGTTACCTGCACAACGTGTTTGCCGACGACCCCGCGTTCCGCGAAGCGGCGTCGTACTGGGGCGTCGAGGAGCGCCAGCATGGCGATGCGCTCGGACGCTGGGCCGAAGCCGTCGATCCGGCGTTCAGCTACGAGCAATCGCTGGCGCGTTTTCGCGCCGGCTACCGGATTCCGATCGAAGCCGAACAGTCCGTTCGCGGTTCGTGCGCCGGCGAACTCGTCGCACGCTGCGTCGTCGAATCCGGTACGTGCTCGTTCTACTCCGCGATCCGCG
>MRWG01001746.1_pt1 | contig 12742 bp, 12 predicted proteins | sample 1013341 | NCBI WGS metagenome assembly MRWG01 (sample SAMN06117577, study PRJNA244670) | biofilm metagenome | biome: Water; feature: Cathode Biofilm; material: Biofilm; isolation source: microbial consortium enriched at the cathode of a solar microbial fuel cell | place: USA: District of Columbia ... | reverse complement strand
TCCTCGGCGCCGCTCGTCGGCAAGCATGCGGATCTCGGCATCGACATGAAGCCGCACATGCCGACCGATCCGAACAACGCGGAGAATGTGCTGCAGTTCGACTACGTGTGGTGGGCCGACCACAGCGCGGAGATGAACGAGCGCTTCAACGCGTGGCTCGCCCAGTAAGCGGGCCGGCGGAATTGGGGTTCGACGGGGCGGGCGACCGCCCGCCCCGTCGGCCGCAACGTCATTCGATTGGGACCTTTTTCGTCAGACGCATTTGAAGCGGATTGGCCGGCGCGCCGGCGGTCCGAGAGCAGAACGGGGGGTCGCGCCTCCCACGGGGGACGAACTCGGGCAGGCGCGGCATAGGTGCTTCGATCCGGTCATTCAGGACCGGGCGGGGCGTGTGAAAATCGCCGGTGGAGCCAGCGGGACCGATTTCCCGGCTCGGGCTCCGGCGGCGGGGGAGATAGGGGACGATGGCGCAGGCGGACACGAACGCGAACAACGAGATGGTGACGGCCGACGGCGTACCGTTGAAGGTGAGCCTCCGTCGGGCGATGCGGCGCAAGCGCAACACCGCCCTATTGCTGGCGACGCCGCTTTTCCTCTTCCTGCTGATCACCTTCCTGCTGCCGATCGGCGACATGCTGTTCAAGTCGATCGACAACTCGATCGTGCCGGAGCAGCTGCCGCGCACAGTCGAGGCGATCGACGCCTGGAACCCGGACGAGAGCGACATCCCGGGCGAGCCGGTCTTCGAGGCGATCGTCAAGGACATCGCCGCCGGCTACGAGGAGCGCACCATCGGCCGCGTGGCGCGGCGCCTCAACTACGAGGTGCCCGGCGCCTCCTCGCTCTTCCGCAAGACCCAGCGCCGGGCGTCGGGCCTTGAGGCACCCTTCAAGGAGGCGCTGCTCGACATCGACGAGGATTGGGGCGATCCCGAGATCTGGCGTCTGATCAAGCGCGAGCAGGACTTCACCACCGCGTCGCACTACATCGCGGCGGTCGACATGCAGTATTCCGAAACCGGCGCGATCCAGGCGGTTCCGGACGAACGCCAGATTTACATTCCGCTCTTCTGGCGGACGCTGTGGATGAGCGGGGCGATCACCGGCCTCTGCCTGCTGCTCGGCTTCCCGGTCGCCTTCCTGATGGCGAACCTGCCGCTCAGGACGTCGAACCTCTTGATGATCCTGGTGCTGTTGCCGTTCTGGACGTCCCTGCTGGTGCGCACGACCTCATGGATCGCGCTCTTGCAGACGGAGGGCGTCATTAACGACCTCCTGGTCGGCGTCGGGCTCGTCTCGGACGATGGGCGATTGCAGCTGATCTACAACCAGACCGGCACGATGATCGCGATGACGCACATCCTGCTGCCCTTCATGATCCTGCCGCTCTATTCGGTGATGAAGACGATTCCGCCCTCCTACATGCGGGCGGCGAAATCGCTGGGGGCCAATCCGATGACGGCCTTCTTCCGGGTCTATGTGCCGAACACGGTATCCGGCATGGGCGCGGGCGGCATCCTCGTCTTCATCCTCGCCATCGGCTACTACATCACGCCGAACCTGGTCGGTGGCCGGACCGGTATCTTCATCTCCAACTTCATCGCGTCCTACATCAGCGGCTCGACCCAGAACTGGGGGCTGGCGGCGGCGCTGGGCGTGCTGCTGCTGGGGATCGTGATGATCATGTTCCTGCTGTACGACAAGATCGTCGGCGTCGATAACATGAAGCTCGGGTAAGGGGGACTTAGAACCATGGCGCCACCGATTTACGCCGGAACGCTGGAGAGGACCTGGTACTACGGGTTCCGCTTCATCTGCGCGTTGATCTTCATCTTTCTGATCGGGCCGATCTTCATCATCGTGCCCATCAGTTTCAACGCGGAGCCGTACTTCAACTTCACGCCGGAGATGCTGTCGCTCGATCCGGCCGGCTTCTCGACCCGCTGGTACGAGGATTTCTGGGGCGACCTGAACTGGCGGCTGGCGGTGAAGAACAGCTTCATCATCGCGATCTTCGCCACGCTGATCTCGACCTCGCTCGGCACGTTGGCGGCGCTCGCGCTCAGCCGGGCCGAGATGCCGTTCAAGACGCTGGTGATGGCGCTGATGATCTCGCCGATGATCGTCCCGCTGATCATCTCGGCGGCGGGAATGTACTTCTTCTACTCGCGCATCGGCCTCGCCTCGACCCATATCGGCGTCATATTGGCGCACGCGGCCCTGGGGACACCCTTCGTGGTGATCACGGTGACGGCGACACTTGTCGGGTTCGACCATTCGCTGACACGGGCCGGCGCCAACCTGGGCGCCAACCCGACGCGGGTGTTCTTCAAGATCATCGTGCCGCTGATCCTGCCAGGGGTGATTTCGGGCGCGCTCTTCGCCTTCATCACCTCCTTCGACGAGGTGGTGGTCGTGCTCTTCGTCGGCTCTGTCGAGCAGCGCACGATCCCGTGGGCGATGTTCTCCGGCATCCGCGAGGAGATCAGTCCGACCATCCTGGCGGTGGCGACCTTGCTGATCTGCCTGTCGATCATGCTGCTGACGACGCTGGAGTTGCTGCGCCGGCGGAACGAGCGGCTGCGCGGGCTGTCACCGGGCTAGACCGGTCGCCCTATCGTGGACGACGGACGGCGCGTCGGGGGCACCCGGCGCGCCGTTTCCTTTCGGCCCGCGCCGCCTGGCAACGAGGCTCTGGTCACGTCCGTCGCCGGCCCATAGAGTGAGTCGTCATCCGACCCCGAGACGAAAGGCAATGGCGTTCCCATGTATCGCGACCGATCCCTCGTGCCGACCGAAGCCGTCCGTCTCGCCGCGTTGGGCGGCCTGATGGAGGGGCGGCGGCGCTACGACGATCTGGCCGAGGAGATCCGCTTCTTCACCGCGCGCGTCGTCGGGCCGTCGCTCGACCTGCTCGGCTCGTCGCTGGAACTGCTGCTGATCGAGGGGTTGGCGGAGGAGACCGGTGGCGGCGGCAGTGGCTCCGCCACCCGGGAGATCGCGATCACCGAATCCGGCCACCGCGCCTTCCACCAGCTGATGGCCGCGCTGGTGCGCGCGCCCCTCAACGACATCAGCCGGCTGGTGCTGATCCTGAAGCTGCGCTTCCTGCCGCTGCTCGGCGCGGAGTCGCAGGAGGACCAGCTCGACATGATCGCCGATCTGGTGCGCACCGAACGCGCGCGGCTCGACGAACTCGCGCACGAGTATTCCGAACGCCCGATGGCCGAGTGGCTCGCCTTCGATATCGAGCAGGCGGACCGCCGTCTCGCATGGCTTGAGGCGCGGATGGACGCGCTCGGCCTCTGACGCCGAGCTCTAGGCGCCGATGGCGCCCAGCACACCGCCCATCGCCGCCGCCGCCAGGAGCGTTCGGATAAGCCCCCAATGCAGACGGAAGAGCAGCAAGGCTGCGACCGCCGAAAGCCCGATCGCCGGTCCGTCGACGCTCGCGAGGGTGGGAGTCCAGAGCTGCAGTATGCCGTAGGGCTCAAGCGTCACCTCCGCGAAGTAGACATGCAGCGCGAACCAGATCGTCAGGTTCAGGATGACGCCGACGACCGCGGCCGTGATCCCGTCGAGCGCTCCCCTGAGGCGCGGCCGGGCGAGTAGTCGGTCGACATAGGGCGCGCCGACGAAGATCCAGGTGAAGCAGGGCACGAAGGTCACCCAGAGCGCCACCGCGGCGCCGGCGACCCCGAGGGCGATGCCGCCGTCGGCGAAGGCCGCGAGGAAGCCGACGAACTCGGTCACCAGGATGAGCGGCCCCGGCGTCGTCTCGGCCAGGCCGAGCCCGTCCATCATCGCGCCTGCCGAAATCCAACCATGCAGTTGCACGACGTCCTGGGCCATGTAGGCGAGGACCGCATAGGCGCCGCCGAAGGTGACGACCGCCAGCTTGGAGAAGAAGGCGCCTATCGCGAAAAGGATCCCGTTCGGATCGACCAGCCACAGGCCAAGGAGCGGTGCCCACCAGAGGATCAGGCCGGCCGCGGCCCGCGCGGCGCTGCGGGTGATCGGCACGGCCGCGTCGATCTGCGGCGGCGGTGCCGACCCGGCGGGCGAGCCCATAAGATAGCCCGCGACCGCCGCCGCCAGCACGATCGCCGGGAAGGGAAGGCCCAGGAAGAAGATCGCGAAGAAGCCCTGCCCCGCGATCAGCCAGTTCCGCGCCGCCTTCAGGGTCCGCCTGCCGATCCGCAGCAGCGCCTCGATGACGATCAGCACCACCGCCGCCTTCACGCCGAGGAAGAGGGCGTCGACCATCGGCCGTTCGCCGAGCAGCGCATAGGCCGCGGCGAGCCCGAGGATCAGGATGGCCCCGGGCACGACGAAGAGCAGTCCGGCCGCGAGGCCGCCCCACATGCCGTGCAGTCGCCAGCCGATATAGGTGGCGAGCTGCATGGCCTCCGGCCCCGGCAGCAGCATGCAGAAGCTGAGGGCGTTGAGGAAACGGTTCTCGTCGATCCAGCGGCGGTCCTCGACGAGTTCCCGGTGCATGAGGGCGATCTGCGCGGCCGGCCCGCCGAAGGAGAGGCATCCGATCCGCACCCACACTCGGATCGCCTCGGCCAGACTGGGCGGCGTATCCGGTTCGCCGGCTACCGCAACCTTCGGGAAAGCCGGGCCGTCGGCGCTCATCGGTCGGCCTCCTGATGGCGGGCCCAGCCGAAGAAGGCGTCGAAGACGGTGATGGACGCCGTGAGACGGTCTGCCGCGTCGTGATGGATCCGGGCCAGCCCGTCCACCGCCGCCGTGAGCCCAGGCGCCTGCGGCATGGCATTGCCGTCGCCGCGACCGGCGGAGCCGACCAGGGTCCCCAACCGATCGAGGGCCGGGCCGTGCAGTCCGAATGTCTGCCGCATCCGATCGAAGCCGTTGTCCTCCATGGCGAATGGGACGGCCGCGAACTTCTCCGCGACGCCCGCAACTTCGGCCGCCGGGATGGGAAGGATGACGGCCTCCGGGTCGATGAAGCGTCGGATCAGCCAGGCGCAGGCCAGGGCTTCGACGCCGGGTTGGTCCTCAGTCACCCACAGGGTGGCGGCGCCTGCCGATGGTGCGGGCATGCGCGTGGCCGGAAGCATGGGGTGGCCCGCGTCGCGCCAGGCGAATTGCCCGCCCGCCAAGGCCGAAGCGTCGCCACCATGATGGCGCAGCAGGGCCGCGAGCCCGAGGCTCAGCTTCTTGCCCTTCTGGCAATAGACCAGGGCGGGTCGGCCGGCCAGCCGGCGACGCAGCCCCTCGACGTCGCGGTAGTCGTGACGGCGCGCGCCGGGCAGGATCCTGGGGTCCTCGTCGAAGTCCGGATCGATGCGGATGTCGACCAGAACGGGACAGTCCGGCGTGCCGATCCGGGGGGCGAGGTCGGAAACGAAGAGAAGGGGCGGCAGTCGCATCGCGCATCCTTTCAGCAAGCCTCTGTCGAGACTGCATCGGATGCGAACTTGGGCGAGTGCCTGACGGGGCGTTCGCGTCGAGCCCCGAGGAACTCGACGGTATGCCTGCCCCGCGCGGCGGTCAAGCGCGCGGCGCGAGCGCCCTAGCGCTGGAAGATGATCTCTTCCAGTTCCGGCTTGCGTTCGTAGAGGCCGAGAACGACGCCCTGCATGCGCACGAGCGCGGCGACCGCGTCCAGCGTCGGGGTCTCGATATCGAGGCGGCGCGCCAGTTCCAGCACGGTCGACGTCAGCGCGTCGAGCTCCATCGGCCGGCCCTGTTCCACGTCCTGGCGGGTGGAGGGTTTGTGACCCTTGATCTCCGCGCCGCCGTCGATCCGCCGCTCGACATCGACCGCGAAGCGCGCGCCGACGGCCTCGCCCACCTGCTTGCATTCCAGCATCATCCGCCGGATCACGTCGCGGCAGGCCTCGTTCTCGCCGATCAGGTCGAGGCTCGCCCCGGTCAGCGCCGAGACCGGGTTGAAGGAGCAGTTGCCCCAGAGCTTGATCCACAGCTCGTCGCGGAGCCGCCCCTTGCGCGGCGCCTTCAGCCCGCCGGCGATCATCAGCTTGGAGAGAGTCTCGAGCCGCTCCGTCTCGCTGCCATCGGGTTCGCCGAGCGAGAAGCGGTTGCCGTATTTGTGCTCGATCACCCCGGGCTCCGGCACGGAGGCGGCCGGATAGACGACGCAGCCGATCGCGCGTTCCGGCCCGAAGAAGTTCCACTGGGCGCCGCCTGGATCGACCGTCTCGATCGGCGTGTCATCGAGCTCCGTGCCGGTCTTTGCACCGTAGAAGTACCACCAGGGCAGGCCGTTCACGGCCGAGACGATGGCCGTCTTCTCGCCGATCAGCGGCGCGAACTTCTCCACGATCGGCGGCACGGAATGGGCCTTCAGCGCGATGATGACGTAGTCCTGCTCGCCCAGATCGGCCGGGTCGTCGCTGGCCTTGAGGGCGTAGGTTTTCTCTTGGCCGTTCATGCGCAGCGTCATGCCGTTCTTCTTGATGGCCGCCAGGTGCGGTCCGCGGGCGACGATCGAGACGTCGGCGCCGGCTTCCGCGAGCGCGCCTGCCATCAGACCGCCGATCGCGCCGGCGCCGAAGATGCAGACGCGGCTCATGCGTCCTCTCCCAGCCCCAGCTTCTCATGCAGGCCGATGCGCTGCAGCTTGCCGGTGGCACCTTTCGGGATCTCGTCGACGAAGACGAACCGCTTGGGGATCTTGAAGGCGGCCAGCTTGTCGGCGGCGTAGTCCTTCAGCTCCTGCTCCGTGACTTCGGCCCCGTCGGCCAGCACGACCGCGGCCGCCACTTCTTCCCCCAGCATCTTGTGCGGCAGGGCGAAGGTGACGATCTGCTGCACCGCCGGATGCTCCATGAAGGTGTCGTCGACCTCGAGCGGCGAGACCTTCTCGCCGCCGCGGTTGATGATCTCCTTGATCCGCCCGGTGATCTTCAGATAGCCGTCCGGATCCAGCAGCCCCTCGTCGCCGGTGCGGAACCAGCCGTCGGTGAAGCTCTCTTCATTGGCCTTGGGATTGTTCTCGTAGCCGGGGGTGACATTGGCGCCCTTGATGCAGACCTCGCCGACCTCGCCCTGCGGCATCTCCTGGCCCATCTGATCCAGGATGCGGATCTCGGGGCCCGCGGGCAGGCCGACGAAGCCCGGCTTCTGCCTGCCGTCGCCCAGCGGGTTGGAGGCCATCTGATGCGTCGCTTCGGTCATGCCGTAGGCCTCGATCACCGGGCAGTCGAAGGTCTCCGCCAGTTGTTTGAAGACCGCCGGCGGAAGCGAGGCGGAGCTGGAGCGCACGAAGCGGAAGTTCAGCTGCTTCACCGCGTCGGGATTGCGCTTCGCGCGCAGCAGGATCGCCTGGTGCATGGTGGGGACGCCGGAGTACCAGGTCGGTTTCTGCTCCAGCGCGAGATCGAGGAACTTCAAAGCGTTGAAGCCCGGCGTGCAGCAGACTGAGGCGCCGGCCTTCATCGAACTCAACACCACCGCGATCAGGCCGTGAATGTGAAAGAGCGGCATGATGTTCAGGCAGTGGTCCTGGGGCGTCAGTGCCAACGTGCGGGCGATGTTGCCGGCGGACGCGTGCAGATTGGCTTGGGTTAGCGGCACCACCTTGGGCCGGGAGGTCGTGCCCGAGGTGTGCAGCACCAGCGCCTCGTCGTCCGGCGCGGGCGTGCTGTCGTCGGCTTCCTCGTCCCACAGCGAGAAGGCGCCGGCCGGATCGTCCGCGCCGACCCGCGCTTCGGCGACCGGAATGCCGAGGGCTTCGGCGGCTTCCCGGACGGGATTGTCCGAACCGGCTGCGATGATCACCAGCTTCGGTTTCAGATCCTCCAGATAGAAGGCGTATTCCGACTGCTTGTAGTTCGGGTTGAGCGGGGCCGACGACAGGCCCGAGGCGACGCCCAGGAAGGCGGTGGCCATCTCCGGCCCGTTCGGCAACACGATCGCGACCCGGTCGCCGGGGCCGATGCCGCGCGCGGCCAGCTGCCGGCGCAGGCGGGCGCAATGGGCACGAAGCGCGCCGTAGCTCAGATCGTCGCGCCCGGGCGCGCTCAACGCGACATCGCCCTCCGCGCCGGCTTCGAGAAGATCGCGAACCAGGGTCGTCGACATGGGCATTCCTCCTTCGCCGCCGCCATTTCTCTCACGGGACCGCTGCCCCGCGGCGCCGCGTGCGGCGGCATCGGCTGGCAATGTTCGTTCCGATGTCCGATTAGGACGGTGGCTCCCCGATGGCAAGAGTTAGCGCAAAATTGCGACATGAACACCGCCAGACGAAAAAATCTGTCAAACCAAAGCCAGTGAACTATCTCATTCTTTCGCCGTGAGCATCGTCAGGTGACGCCGCCGCGGAACAGACAGTGACAGGAAGGGGAGGTTGGGGGGTGATCCGGAAGATTCTGGTGCCCGTCCGCGGTGACGGGAACGGCGAGAATGTGCTGGCGCATGCGGTGCTGATGGCGCGGCGCTATGGCGCGCATATCGACGTGGTGCATTGCCGACCGCGACCTGAGGATTTGTTGCCGAAGGGCGTGCCCTTGCCGAAGTTCCTGCGCGCGCAATTCGCCGGCCAAGCCGACACGCTCGCCGACGAGGAGGAGGGAAAGCTTCGCCGCGACTTCGATCGCATCATGGGCGATCTGACGCGTAGGATGGGCGACGCCCCGGATGGCGAGCAGCCGACGGCGGTCTGGATCGAGGACCGCGGCAAGCAGGTCGACGTCATCCGCCGACGGGGTCGTCTGGCGGATCTGATCGTGGTGTCCAAGCCCGATCGGGACACCAGTCTGGGCACGAACAGCCTGATGGCCGGGATCTTCCACACCGGACGGCCCGTTCTGATGTGCCCGCCCCGCGCGGAGCCCCCCCGTGCCTTGGGCGCGACGGTGACGCTCGCCTGGAACGGGTCGTTGGAGGCGACGCGGGCCGTGTCCGGGACGCTGGATATCCTGCTGAACGCCGAGTCCGTGACGGTCCTGACCATCGAAGCGCGCAACGCGCACGGCGCGAAGGCGGAGGATCTGCAGGAGTATCTAGCGGTCCGCGGGATCGAGGCGCGCTACGAGAATCTCCCGGCCGACGGGGGCATCGCGCAGGCCCTGCTGCACCGAAGCGACGCCATCGGGGCCGACCTGATGATCATGGGCGCCTATAGCGAGAGTCATGAAAAAGAAGCGATTTTTGGTGGCAACACGCAACTTTTCGTCGATCAAGCAGGCGTTCCAATAATTTTTGTTCATTAAAGCTGGCCGTGGACTAAAAAAATTCTAACTAAGAAGTTTCCGCAGGATCGGAGACCTGCCCTTTCCGCGTTCGTGACCCTTGCCAACCGGAAGGGCGCGCGGGTCGGAAAGGACGATCGACGGTTCGTTTGCACCGGTCAGGCCGCGTCGAGAAGACGGCCGCCGGTCGGGGGCGCCGGCGACGATCGGGCCCGACCCTGAATGACCAAGAAGGGAGGTTAGGATGCGTGCATTGAAACGATTCAAGGCGTTGACGGTTGCGGCGGCGGTGGGCGCGGCAGCCCTGGCGACGGTGAGCTTCGCCGGGTCCGCGGCGGCGTTCGAGCCGACGAAGCCCGTCGACTTCGTGATCATGGCCGGCAAGGGCGGCGGCGCCGACAAGATGGCGCGGCTGATGCAGTCGATCATCGAGCAGAAGAAGATGGCGGCGCGGCCGCTGGTGCCGGTCAACAAGTCGGGCGGCTCGGGCGCGGAGGCGCTGGTCTACATGAAGGGGGTGCGCGATCCGGACCACACCATCATGGTGACCCTCAACTCCTTCTTCACCACGCCGATCCGCCAGCCGGGTCTCGACGTGGACATCATGACCTTCGCCCCGGTCGGCCGCATGGCGGAAGACACCTTCCTGCTCTGGGTTCACAAGGACGAGGGCATCACCAGCTTCGACCAGTTCCTGTCGGAAGCGAAGGCCCGCGGCAACAAGTGGGTGATGGGCGGCACCGGCAAGGGGGCCGAGGACAACATCATCACCGACTTCCTCAACGCCAACTACGATCTGTCGATCAAGTACATCCCCTACAAGGGCGGCGGCGAGGTGGCCAAGCAGCTGGCCGGCCAGCAGATCACATCGTCGGTCAACAACCCGTCCGAGGCGTTGGGCTTCTACGAGTCGGGCGACCTGATCCCGCTCGTCGCCTTCACCGACGAACGGCTGCCGATGTTCCCGGACACGCCGACGCTGAAGGAGGTCGGCGGCGACTTCTCCTATTTCATGCAGCGCGCCGTCGTGGGGGCGCCCGGCATGTCGGACGAGGCGCTCGCCTACTACACCGACCTGTTCCGCAGGACCTACGAGACGGCGGAATGGCAGAAGTACAAGAAGGATAAGTCGCTGATGGGCGACTTCATGGCCGGCCAGGACCTGGAGAACTACTGGAAGGTCCAACGCGAGCGGCACCAGCAGATCCTGAAGGGCGGCGCCTGAGTTCGCTCGCGGGACGCAAGCGGTGTCCCGGTATGTGAGATAGTCGGGGGGAGGCCCGTTCAGAATGCGACGCGCGGAAATCGTGACGGCCGTGTTTCTCGGCCTCCTCTCGATCTATCTCATGTGGAAGAGCGGGGAGCCGCCCGCCTGGAACCCGGATGTCGGACGCTTCGCCAACATCTGGATCGTTCCCGGCGAAGGGGTGGGCAGCGGCTTCTGGCCGTTCTGGCTGTCGGCTGTGATGCTGGCCTGCTCGGTTTGGATCGCGATCAATTGGGTCCGCGGCACTTCGCCGGCGTCGCAGTCGGACGAGCCCTATCTGGACAGCTTCGCCAAGCGCTCCCTGTTGCTGGTGGGGGCCGGGCTCCTCGGCTTCCTGATCCTGATCGAACTGATCGGCTTCTACGGGGCCATGTTCCTCTTCATGCTCTATTACCTGGGGGTGCTGGGGCGCCACCGGCTCGGCAAGACATTGGCGATCTCGACGGCCGTGCCGGTCTTCAGTTTCTTCTTCTTCGATGTCGCCATGCGGATCGTGCTGCCGAAAGGCTATCTCGAACCGCTGTTCATCCCGCTTTACGCGATCTTTCTCTAGCGAGCGCACGGACGCTTCGCCGCAGGCGCGCCTGCTCGACGACGGAGTGAGTGGATGGAAATTCTGGCCGCCCTGATGGACGGGATGTGGATCGCGCTCAGCCCGATGAATCTCGGGCTCGCGCTGATCGGCGTGGTGATCGGCCTCTTCGTCGGCGCGATGCCGGGTCTCGGTTCGGTCAACGGGGTGGCGATCCTGCTGCCCTTCACCTTCGTGATCCAGGAGATGACGGGCAGCGCCACCTCGCCGATGATCTTCCTGGCGGCGATCTATTACGGCGCCATGTATGGCGGCGCGATCTCCTCGATCACGCTTGGAATCCCCGGGGCGTCGACGGCGGTCGCGACCACTTTCGACGGACGGCCGCTGGCGCTCCAGGGCAAGGCGGACAAGGCGCTGGTCGCCGCCGCCGTCGCCTCCTTCGTGGGCGGCACGGTCTCGACCGTGCTGTTCACGCTGTTCGCGCCGCCGCTCGCCTCCGTCGCGCTCCAATTCGGCGATCCGGAGATCTTCGCGCTGATGCTGCTGGCCTTCGCGACCTTCGTCGGGCTTGGCGGCGACGACATCCCGAAAACGATCTTCTCGATCTGCTTCGGCCTCGTGCTGGCCGCCGTCGGTTTCGACATCGTCTCGGGCGAGCCGCGGCTGATCTTCTTCGACATCACCGGCTTCACCCACGGCATCCGCTTCCTGGTGCTGGCGATCGGGGTCTACGGCATCGGCGAGATGATCTGGACGATCAACGCCTCGCGTTCGAAGGACACGATGACCGCCGTGACCATCACGCCGGGCCGGATCATGAGCGCGATCCGCGACTTCGCGGAGGCCTGGCGCGGCACCGTCATCGGCTCGGCCCTCGGCTTCTTCGTCGGCATCCTGCCGGCGGCAGGCGCGACGCCCGGCTCCCTCATGGCCTATGGCGTCACCAAAATGGTCTCGAAGGATCCGAAGAGCTTCGGGCACGGCAATATCGACGGGGTGGCGGCCCCGGAATCGGCGAACAACTCCGCCTCCACCGGCGCCATGCTGCCGATGATGACGCTCGGCATCCCGGGCTCGCCGACGACGGCGGTGCTGCTGGCGGGGATGGTGATCTGGGGGCTGCAGCCGGGCCCGCTGCTCTTCACCAACCAGCCGGACTTCGTCTGGCCGCTGATCGGCTCCTTCTACATCTCGAACGTGATCGCGGTGGTGGTCAATCTGGCCTGCATCCCGGTCTTCCTGTGGATGCTGCGGATGCCGTTCACGATCCTGGCGCCGCTCATCTTCGTCCTCTCGCTGGTCGGGACCTTCGCGGCCTATCAGGACATGTTCGACGTCTGGCTGATGGTGTTCTTCGGGGCGGGGGCGTTCTTCCTGCGCATCCTCGACTATCCGGTGGCGCCGGCGGTGCTGGCGATCGTGCTCGGGCCGATCGCGGAGCCGAAGCTGCGCCAGTCGCTGCTCTTCTCCGACGGCGACCCCAGCATCTTCTTCACCCGCCCGATCGCCGGGCCGATCACGGTGGTCGCGGTCATCCTGATCCTGCTGCCGCTCTTCAAGCTGATCCGCGACAAGCTGCGGGCGAGGCGAGACGCGCCGGCCGGGGGCGCCTAGGTGTTCAGTCCCGGAGTGAGGTGGATAGGATCGTATCTGAAGCGATGTCGCTTGTCTGCCCAGGCCGTGCAGATGTGTTCATAGGGCGTGAGGCCTTTCAGGGTCTTCAATCGTTTCGCGAAGTTGTAGGCATCGAGGAAGG
>MRWG01001744.1_pt1 | contig 12745 bp, 8 predicted proteins | sample 1013341 | NCBI WGS metagenome assembly MRWG01 (sample SAMN06117577, study PRJNA244670) | biofilm metagenome | biome: Water; feature: Cathode Biofilm; material: Biofilm; isolation source: microbial consortium enriched at the cathode of a solar microbial fuel cell | place: USA: District of Columbia ... | reverse complement strand
GTGGAAACGAGCTTTTCAGGGCGGATCGGCGACCTTCCCCGATCATTGACATCGAGGAGGTCACTGGTTCAAGTCCAGTATCGCCCACTCCAGCGCAGTGTGGTCACGAGCCTTTAAGGCCGGCCGTTGGCGCTCCGAGAGACGCCGAACAGCGTATAGCTCATTTGCTCCTGATCGACCTGCACTAGGTCCAGTTGGCGAGCAGCGCGGCGATGTCTGCGCCGTCAACGATTCCGTCATTCGTGATATCCGCGTTTCCTGACGCGCCGAATTGAGCAAGCAAATCGGCGAGATCCGCGCCATTGACAATCCCGTCGCCATTTATGTCCGCGGCGTTGCCAGAACCAGGCAACTCTTGCGCGCCTGCAAAGACACCGAGATGATCGATGTGGAACGAAATCGGAACGTCAATGATCCCTCCAGGATATGACGCCTTCGATTCGAACGTAACGGCGACGCTCATCACGGACGTCGAGTCCAGGTTGAGCACACCATTCCCGTTGCCTTCATTTGCAAGCACCAGATCGGCCGCAGCGACGTTGTACACATTGATGCCTGGACTCAGAAAAACATCAGACGTTTCCCACTGATCGTCATTCGATGCGGCGCTGGCCATGCCGTCGCCGTCATCGTCCTCACGAATCGTGATGTAGAAACTCAGAACGCCTTCAGGCGGTGATTCAATGGTGATGCTCAAGGTGTCGGCGCCGGACTCGATATTCAGTGGCGAGCCGCTGACGTTACTGGCGCCGAGAGCAAAACCGGCTGTCGTAAAGAATGGATCTGGCTGAAAATTCGCGAAGACATTGAGTGATGAGCCTGCAAAAATCGAGTGATTCACATCGACACTCGAACCAAAGCCATCCACGCCGCCAAAGAAGGAAAACAGCGGATCGAGTGCACTGTCGACGGATTCAAAGTCGTTTGGGATCGATTGCTGCGCCGCTGCAGCGGACGTCAACACAAGTGATGCGGCAATGCCGCCTGTACAAATCTTGGACATCAGCATGGACGGCATGTTCATTGTCTTGCTCCTACGGAACCAAGGTTGATCAGAGAGGAAATGTTCGGGTCCGCTGTCGCGGGCGCCGAACATGAGGGAAGCGGGGGGCTTGGGAATCTGGAGAGGGGAGGCGGCGTGAGGAATGTCAACAAACCGCCTCCCCTGACGAGGTCCAAGCACAGGAACGGGAGTATTAATCGAGCGCAAAGGCGCCGTTCAGCGGCCCAACCGTCACCACATCGCCCGGCTGCAAGCGCGGGAAATCAGTGGGAATGGGCTCGCCGTCGCCCGGGTCATCAATGAAGGTCGACGTTCGGAACTGAAGCTCACCGACACCGAAATCATTGATAATGATTGTTCCGAATGTGACGCCATTGACCTGGACCATCATTTGATCGCCCGGCGTGGCGTCTTCAACCTCAATGTCGAAACGCTGCTCGAGCGTGTTGTCTCGCATGCGTTCGCGGTATTTGGCTTTGCCCGACGCAAGCGTCTTGCCGGACAAATCAGCTCGCAGCTTCAACTCAGTGTTGTTGCCGCCGGCGACAGCGGTGGTCGAAAGCGTCGCAAGCGCGACAGACGCCACCAGGATTGACATCATCGTGAGAGCCTTCGTAAACATGATTCAGCCTTTCAATTTGACGCGGTGCGCCACACTGACGCATCCGCAAAGAGCGTGAAGCGCAGGCCGACCTTCGACGAGCGCGCCCTCATCCCGACCCGGCGGCTTCGCCACGATCGGCTCCCATCGTGATTCAACCCGCTCCGTTTGCATCACCCGAGAAGCATGGGCGAGAGCAATGAAGTTGAAGTGTCGAATCGTCATGATCGAATTAGAGCGTGATGTGCGCTTCGGATCGATAGGAATCGCTCCCTATTCCTCGCGCAATGCGCACAACGACTCCTCGTGACAAGCCCCGCGCGTCGTGTCGAGTCATGAGGCGCGCTTCGTCCAATAGGGAATCGAGCCTAGATCCCAACAAAACAAAGGGATGGTGTCGCACAATATGGTTTTAGAATGCACAATGGTGACGCCGAGCTATCCACCATCGGCGCGAATTGATGAATCATGACGAGGACAACCCAACAGCGTGAGTCGCATTCGCGACGTTCGGCCCGCCATGCGGGCGCCGGCCGAACGTTCTTGGTGTATTTTCTGCTTGCGGCTTTTGACTTGGCGACCGTGTCGATCAGCTTGTCTTTGAATCACCGAATCATGCGGATCTACACAGAGTCCATCATTGTCAATCAAAATTGGGCTGATCGGCAGGGGATTTATGCCAACCTCGGTCTGCTTGCTGCGAGAGTCAATGCGCCTGGCAACGATGTCTTCGAGTCGATGGCGATCGATGCGGAGCAGCAACGGCTTGATGATCGATTCAACGAGTTCATCATTCGAGTGGAAGAAGCTCGCAGAGATCTCCGAATTGAACTCCCGTCGGATGAAGCTGGGCCGCTTCTGGCTTTGCTCGACCGGGCTGAGGAGGAGATGGAGCTCGAAGTCGTTGCCGCGAACGCGATCTTTCGGAATCTCCGACTCGGCAATGCACAAGAAGCAGGCGAGCGTATGGCGAATATGGACCGCCGTTACAACAGCGCGCGTGAACTTCTTTCTGAATTGGACGCTCGAGTGCGGCTCTTGCAGCGTCGAAACCTCGATGAGCAGGCCCGGGCGGCAGACGCGTTGCGTCGATTTGAATTTGTGATCGCCGGACTCATCGTGTTCATGATCGTGGGCGTGACGCTGTACGGTCACTTTCTGGTTCGGCAGGCCCAGCGAAACGCTCGAGAACGTGAGCGCTACTTGAACGCGATTGCGGAGAATGAAGCGCGCCTCGAGGCGGTCTTTCGCACCGCCAATGAGGGCATTCTCACAGTTCGCGATGGCGACCGGATCGAGTCAGCCAACCCAGCGGCAGGGAAGATCTTTGCGTGCCCTCCTGAATCCCTCGTGGATCGTCAGATCGCATCAATCCTGATCGACGCGCACGAGCGCGTGTCATTTCCATGTTCAGACCGCGACATACAAGCGCGACGGGACACTGGGCAGGAGTTTCCGCTCGAGGTCTCTGTTAGTGATGAAGTCGAGGCCTCGAACAGCCGCCTGACAACGTGGATCGTCCGAGACATCAGTGATCGAAAACAGATCGAAGCGGAGTTGGCGAATTACCGGGGGCACCTCGAACAGCTGGTCCGGGATCGGACGCTCGAACTTGAATCGACAAATGAACAGCTCCGTATTTCCGAACGACTCGCATCGATCGGGACGCTGGCGGCTGGCCTTGGACACGACATGAAGAATCTCCTCTTCCCAATGCGATGTCGGCTTGACGTTCTGGAATCGGACTCGCTCCCGCCCGAGGCGCTGCAGGAGATCGTTGAGATTCGAGCGAGCCTGGAGTACTTGCAGCAATTGGCGAACGGACTCAGGTTGCTTTCCCTTGATCCGGAAGATCATGTTGCATCTGAAGCGTTCACGCGCCTGGAGACTTGGTGGGAGGAAGTTGGAGGCCTCTTGACGCAGTCCCTTCCCAAGCATGTTTCATTCGAGACCGATTTCGATCAGGACCTCCAGCTCATTCCAATCGCGTCGCATCGATTGACACAGGCGATACTCAACCTCCTGGTGAACGCCGGGGAGGCCATTGCCGACGAAGGGCGCGTGGTTTTTTCGGTGAAGCAATCAGAAGATCGGAAGACGGTTGCGATCGCTGTGTCCGACTCAGGTCACGGAATGACCGAGGACGTCCGACGGCAGGCGCTTGATCCATTCTTCACGACAAAGAAACGAGGCCTCTCGACCGGATTGGGGTTGTCCCTTGTGCACGCTGTCGCAAGTTCAGCAGGGGGACGCGTCGAAATCAAATCAGCGCCTGGCCGAGGTGCGACGATTCGATTGGAGATTCCCTTGACGACGGTCGCCAGAGAATCGGTGGGCGAGCGAAGCCAATCAGAATCAGACAGTCTTGAACTGCGCGCCGTCGTTTCAGTCGAAGATCCTCGATTGGCGACATTCACCTGCGCAGTGCTGACCGCCGCGAGTGTCGAAATCGAGCGCGCCGCCACGATTGATCATGAAACCCGAGCTTCAATCTGGATCACGGATATGAAGCAAGACCGTCTTCAGAATGCACAGGAATTCCTCAGCATGAGTAGTCGTCATCAGGTTGTGGCGATCGGTCGCGACGATGAAGGCGCCTGGGCCAGAATTGGCTCAATACGCGTTGGTGAATCCGGTGGAGCAGAATCCCTTCGAAGCTCACTGCTTCGGGCGATCGATGCTCAGGGAGAAGTTCCGTCATGAGCCAGTCGAAAATACGTGTCCTGTGTGTGGATGATCATGCGTTTCTAGTGGATGGTCTGAAAGCGCGGTTTTCCGCTGAGGACGATCTCGTGTTTGTGGGCCGTCTGGAATCAGCAGAGGGCCTTGCGCGCGAGGCGGATCGTCTTTCGGCTGACGTGGTGTTGCTCGATATTGAGATGCCCGGACCGGATTCATTTGAAGCCCTTGAAGATCTGGTGCGGTTAAGGCCTGACACTCGTGCGATCATGTTTAGCGCCTTTGTGCGCGACCATTACATCGATGAAGCGGTCAATGCGGGCGCCTGGGGCTATATTTCAAAAGGTGATGAGCCTGAACACGTCATCGACGCCATCCGAAAAGTCGCTCGCGGTGAATTCGCATTCAGCAAGGAAATCCTCGCACGAACACAGAAGAAAACCAAGGTGAAGCGGAATGAGCCCGACGCGCCGCCGAAATCCAAGTTGGATTCACTGACGCCGCGAGAGAGACAAATTCTTCGGCTGATTGGCAGAGGCATGTCTCGAACGGAAATCGCTGAGGCTCTTCATCGGAGCCCGAAGACCATTGACGTTCATCGCGCATCGATCATGGAGAAGCTCAAGATCAACGACCGTGTTGAGCTCGTCCGATTCGCGCTCCGTGAGGGTCTCGCCGAGCTCTGATCGCCGGTGACGTTTAGTAAACGGGCCAATTCAACCCTGCTTGTGCGAGAATAGGGAAACGGCTCTAGATCACGTCTCACGTCGTGGTTAGGGGCATTGGAGAGCCCACTTCCGAGAGCGTTGGAGCCGATTTCTGGTGTTCGACCTAGGGAATGAAACCTAGGTCTTCGCCAGCTCTGATATCGATTCAATCAGTCGGGCCGCGCGGAGTCCGCGATGGGCCATTGCGATTCGTCGATGCGCACGATCTAATTTCAAGGATCAGCGGAATGCTCCGCGGCTTGGGCTTCAACGTGCACATCGATTCAACCGACACCAACTCGGAATCGAAGGGCTTCACGCTCGTGGAATTGATGGTGTCAATCGCCATCATCGCGGTCCTCATAGGCCTCCTCTCTCCTGCCATTGGCGGTGTGCTTGGATCGGCGCGGGGCGTGAAATGCCAAGCGTCATTGAGAACGATCGCTGAAGATTTTCACTACTTCGCAGACGACGCGGTGCATCCGAATCGCGGCGACGATGAGCGCCTTCGCAATCGATTCCGCTTGTCCACGTTCCAAGAACACGAATACGGCATCGATGAATTTTGGGCGTTCGGATCTGCTGAGTCTCATGAATTTGCCGCGTCGGACCAACAGAATTCAATGCAATGCGCATCAGTGCATGGCGCCGTGACCGTGAGACGAGATCAGGCCTGCACAAGCAGCGGCGCAATCGATCCGCCGCAATCAGTCTCGTATGGCATGAACTCCAGATTGCATCGCGCTGAGATTGATGGGCCTGGCGGTTTTCCATTGCCCCGTCCGGTCCTCCTGACAGCGGACATCCTGCAGCAGCCGGATGTGCCGCTCGCGTGGGATGTTGATGGCGCCACCGCATTCGAAAAAGGCGTGCTTCCGCAATTCAGCGCCCCTTCGCTCGGGAGTAAGGCGGTCTATGCGTGGGATCGATTCTGGTTCCCAGGATTTCGGCATGGTGGCGTCATCAACGTGGCGTTTGTTGGTGGCCACGTCTTGGCCACAAAGTCCCCGCTGGAGGAGACCGCGTGGCGATGGGATTATCAGCCGATCAATTGACAATTCGCCTGTGCGATTAGAGTCAGATTCTGATAGTCCATTCGAACCGGCGCGTGCAGAATACGCATTGTGACTGAGTTTCCTCCAAATCGAATGAAACTGAGCACTCGAAGCGGAAGGCTCGCGCGGCTTGTCGCGCTGTGCGGATTGGCGTACTCCGCCTCACCGCTGATGGCGAGCGGTCAGGTGTCGACCGATGCATTCGGCAAGACCTGGACCGACGCAGCGGGTGACAGTGCATTTCGGCCGACAGGATCTCCTGGCTCGCCGCACTTTGATCAATCCAGCTTTGATCTTCAATCCGTTCAGGTGCGATTCTGGCAGCCCGCGAGCGCGTCCGATCCGTTCATCGGGGTTGAGGCGCTCCAGTCTGAGGCGCACGCTTTTCGAGTGGACATTCGAATTGCCGGTTTGGTCGCGCCGCCAGGGCCGCTTGGGTTGGGAGGCTATCCCTGGGACCCCGACCGTTTCGGGCTCAATCCGATATACGGTTTCATCGAGTTCGACGTTGATGGTCGAAAGAATTCTGGCGGCGAGCTCGAGCCGATCGCCCGTCAGCGATACCTCGCGAATGTCGCGCGATTTGGCGGCCTCCCCGAGAGTTCCTTTGGTGAGCGGGCCGCACAGAGCGCAGCAGATTATGACGGTGAGTTTTTCACGGGTCCGCAGTTCGAGCGGACCGGCGCCGAGTTCGCAATCGCGCTATGTGGATGTTTCAATCCGACGGTGACGCTTGAGGTCGGAGATCAAGACGAAATCTTCGACGCAGGCGAGATCATGGACGTCCGAGGTCGATTTTTTGAGCGAACGCAGGCCATAGCGTCCTTTGCAGGCGCATTTGGTGGAAGCGATTTTGGCCTGTACGACCCCGAAGTCGTGCTTCGATTTGAACACGACGTCAACGACGATGTGACCACCATCTCGTTTGTTTACGCGCTTGACCAGAACGGCGCGGCGTTGCTCGCTGACGAGCCGGTTCAACCGCTCGATCTCAACGTGTTGAATCACACCAGCTTGAGCGAAGCGCTGAATGATCTCATTTTCACTGCTGGTGGACTCTTCGGCCCGATCACTGATCCTGCAGTCGTTGAGTTAGTCGAAGACTGGGATGATCGACCGATTTCTGATGGACTGGATGTGCGCGAGTGGGACGCTCTGGCGCTCATTGGCACTGCGTACGTGCAGCAATCAGGTGGTTTGTTTGTCTGGTCTGATGTGGGCTTCGATTCCTCATTCGGCGATATGAATACTGACGGATTGATTGACGCCCTCGATGTGACGGCGGTTGAAAACGCAATTGCCATCTTGGACGGCGGACCGCTCGACGATGATGGTGCGGCAAACGGGACGGTCGTTATTCAAGAATTTGGATCAAACTTCAATCTTCACGACATCAATAGCGATGGCCTCATCAACACGGCTGACGCAGACGCAATTCCGCTGAGTGGGCCAAATGGAGATCTCAACGGAGATGGCGTTGTCAACGGCGCTGATCTTGCGGCCTTGCTGGCCCAATGGGGCTCCAACAGCTCTGCTGATCTGAATCAGGATGGTGTCGTTGATGGCGCCGATCTCGCCACGCTGCTCGCGAACTGGACATAATCGCGCCTGTTCGAGAGCTCGTCGGTTCGGGCTGAATTTGTCTCCCAATTACGGCCATCGGGTCCAGAGCCACATCGCTGGGAAAGTCGCAGTCTCCGTTCGAAGCGATCTGGCAATCCATGTATCAGCCGTCAGCTCCATAGGCGCCAGGGCCTTCTCGGCCTGTAGCGCCTCCCTTTATCTCGAAAGAGGCGTCTCAGTGATTCACGATAAGCGCGCATGAAAAACGCCGGCGTCAAACGTCGCCGGCGTTTCGCGAACACCCAAGTCTGATGGTTGAAAGAGCTTACTGTGGGCACGCTCCCCAACTGGCAAGGACTGTGGCGAGATCGGCGCCATCAACGATGCCATCGCCATTGAGGTCTGCAGCGCAGGCAGGCGGTTTCATCACGCCGCCACCCATGTTGAAGAGCAGCGAGACGTTGTCCGAATCGCGATTGGCGGTGGCGAGATCAATATCTGCATCGCCGTTCAGATCTGACGCAATGATCCAGCCCGGGCGAGTTCCCACGGCAAAAAGATCAGCTGGAGCGAAAGCGCCACCCCCGGTGTTGCCCATCACGCCCACATTGTTCGAATCCTGATTCACCATGGCGATGTCCAGATCGCCATCCGCGTCAATGTCTGCGAGCGCAAGCGTGTCGGCGTTCGCGCCGCCGCTGGGGAAGAACGTCGGTCCGGAGAAGACGCCAGCTGCGTTCGAGAAGATTGAGGCGCCGTTCATTGCAGGGTCAGATGTCGCCACAACGATGTCGGCGTCCCCGTCATTGTCGATATCGCCAGTGGCGATGCCGGAAGGGCGAACAATCGGGCTCACGTTGAGCGTCGAGGTGACGGAAAACGCGCCTCCGACATTTGTGAGCACGGATACGGTTCGATCATCGTGATTGGTCACGGTGAGATCCGCGTCGCCGTCAAGATCGAAGTCGGCGGTGGCGATGCCACGAGGATCAAGACCGACTGCAACCGTCGCCGCGGCGCCGAACACCCCGCCCGTCTGCAGCGAGATCGAGACCGAATTCGAATCCCGATTGACTGACGCCAGGTCAATGTCGCCGTCGTTCTCAAAGTCCACCGCGACAACACCGCGTGGGTTGGCGCCCACAGGCACTGAAGGACCGGTCGTGAATGTGCCGCCGTTATTGGTCACGACGAGGAGGCTGTTGGTGTTCTGCAATGCCACGACGAAGTCAAGATCACCGTCATTGTCGACGTCGCTCGCGACGATGGCGCCCGGACCTGTGCCAGCGCCGGTGAGGACATTGGTTAAGAGCGACAGGCCTCCAGATCCGTCATTGGCGAAGATCGAAATCTTATCCAGGTTGTCGGTCGTGACCGCGAGATCCGTGTCTCCATCCTGATCGAAATCGCCGGAGGCGATCGTATCAGGGCGCTGGGGCGCGGCGAAGTTGACTGCGGGGTCAAATACAAACTGCGCGTGGGCTGAGCCGGCGAGTGCGAAGAGTGCAAGCGTCGACAAACTTCGATGCGTGAAGCAAGACATGGCAAGTCCTTTCTCATTCGTGAAGCGGTCTGAATCACCGCGTGGTGATTCGTGTATGAGTTCAATTCGACTATGCCAACATGCGCTATCGAAATCGATAGGGATCGAAATCTAAAACCAGCACATTGACGCACGCGCGCTCACACACAAGGGCCGGTCTTTAGTGGACATGAGCAAGTCCGTCATTGAATAGTGCGGCATTCCTATGGAATCGATTCCGGATTCTGAGATTCTTCAACCCATGGCAATACGCGACGACAAGACCCATTCGAAAAATTGGAGCTCTTCCATGTCAATTCGCAGCACTCTTGGCGTTTTGAGCATCGCACTCGCATCGGCGACGAGCGCACTTGCAGACATTCCGCCGCTGTGGACCGCCCTGTTCAACGAACCCGGCACGCTCCAGGATGGCGCCGTTCAAATCGTGACGGATGACGCCGGCGCCGCCTATGTGGTCGGAACATCGCAGGTGAATGGCCAACTTGCGACGCAGGATCTGCTTGCGCTGAAGTACAACGCCGACGGCTCGCTCGCGTGGTCCATGCGATACGACGACCCGATCGGCAGCCAGGACATAGGCGCTGATCTCGCGCTGGCCAGCGATGGCAACCTCGTGGTTGCGGGTCGTGTACATGGTTTTGGCGCTGGTTCGCAGTTTGGCGTGATCAAGATTGACTCATCGACAGGCGAAATCGTCTGGATAAGCGCATGGGATCCTGCATCCATCGACAATCCAACTTCCATTGCCGTAGACGCCGAGGGCGGCGTGTTCGTGGCCGGTGAATCCTGGGGCTCGGAGCAATCGGACTTCGCCGTCGCCAAGTTCAATGCAAACGGTGAGCTCGAATGGGAGCAAATCTACGCCGGTCCGGGTCAATTCCTGTTTGCGCACGATCGTATTGACGACATCGCTATTGATGCGAATGGCGACGTGTTCGTCACGGGACCGTCCAACACGGCGGCGCACGCCGACATGGTGACGATCAAGTACGACGGGACGACGGGTGATGAGATCTGGTTTCAGCGCTATTCACCCTCACCCGCATCTGACATTTCATCGCACATCCGCCTGACACCAGATGGTGATGTCGTGATCGCCGGATATGAGTTCCAATCGGATCGTGTCTTTTCCGCAGTGAAGTACGATGGTGTGACTGGCGACCAGCAATGGGTCTGGACGCACAATCTTGGATTGCGCGAACTCACGACTGGCCTCGCGATCGATCAACTGGGCGATGTCTACATCACCGGATCGTGGGATCCGGATGGCGATCAGAGCAACAACAACTACAACTCGGCGACGTTCAAGATCGACGGTGACACGGGCGCGGAAATCTGGCTCGCAACGTATGGCACAAACGGTTTTAACGAGCGTGAAACGCCATCCGATGTCGAGATCGATACAAATGGCAACGTCTGGATTACCGGCGGCGATGAAGGCGCACTCTTCGTCATCCAATACGACGCCACGAATGGCGCCGTGATCGAAACAGAATTCGTCTTTCCAGGCGCCAATCAGTTTGTCGGCGGCAACGAGCTCACAGTCGACGCCGCGCAGAACGTGTACGTCGTAGGCGGCCACCGGAACTACAACACGGATGAGACGGATGTGCTCGTCGTGAAATTCCCGCCCCAGCTAGAAGGCGGCGTCAGTCCAGCAGACCTCAATAGCGATGGGCTCGTCAATGGCGCCGATCTGGCGGCGCTTCTGGCCCAATGGAATGGCGTCGGCGAAGCCGACATCAACGATGACGGCGTTGTAGACGGAACAGACTTGGCGCAGCTTCTTGCGTCGTGGTCGTAATCACGCACCCTACATTTCAGATGCTCAGACGCCGCGCTCCGTGGTGAAAGGAATAAGTCATGCGATTTGCATTGATACTCGTGGCGGGCGCTCTCATGAGCGCAGGGATGAGCGTTCGATCAGCGACAGCTGCGCCGCCTCCAGAAAACCCTGAATGGCGCGTGTTGCGACCGGACAACACCGGCATCCCTGGTGAGCAGCTTTTCTTCGGCAAGTTTGATCCTCAGGGTCGAATGTGGGTGTCGGCGCGCTGGCCATTTTGGGGTCAGGGCGGTCTCGGGGTTTACGATGGATCGACCTGGGAGACCCACTCCACGTACGAGGATGAGCTTCCGAGTCAATTCATTTACAGCATCGTGTTCGATGGTCCTGACTCCGCCTGGATCGGAACGGGCAATGGACTTGTGCGATTTATCAATGATGAAGCGATCGAAACCTATACGAGCGCAAACTCGCCACTGCCGAGCAACGGCATCGGGAGCCTTCAGTTGGATGCCCAAGGCGCCGTGTGGATGATCTATGACGGAGGAAGCTCTTTCTCATCCGGCATTGCGCGCTTCGACGGGGTTGATTGGCAGATCATTCCCTACAACTCGATTGGGTTGCCCGGCGCCACCGTAATTGATCGAATGGTGGTTGATGCGGACGGCAACATCTGGGTTGGCACACTGTACGCCGGCGGCGGCGCCATGTTTGATGGTGATTCGTGGACCATCTTCAGCGACCCCGGCCCCACAGGTAGTTCTTGGCCCATTCAGCTTCTCACCGTTGGTAAGGATGGAAACCTCTACGCCGACTGGAATGGACTGAAAAAGTGGAACGGCACAACGTGGGAGGCGATCCCCGATCTCCCAATCTTCAGCGACTTTCATGACTATTCCGCGATCTATCCGCTTGTGGATGGCACATACTGGATCGGCACCTACTCGGGTGTGCTTGCCTACTACGACGGTCAGTCATGGACGATGTATGACTATGGAAATCACTTGTACAGCATCGATATGGACGCGGAAGGCAATGTGTGGGCCGCAGGGTTGGCGCAGCTCAAGCGCCTGAACGCGGACGGCACGTTCACAACATTTAACAGCTACAACACAGGCATGCCTTGGTATTTCGTCGACGAAATTAGCCAGGACGCGGATGGTCATATGTGGATCAGCACCGGCGAGGCCGGTTCGTCACGATTCGACGGCCAGACATGGCGAAATTTCAGTCCGAAAAATGAGGGTTTTGAAACGTGGGCATTCCCATACTCCACGAGCTACGGCTCCGAGAGTGTGAGCAGCATGCTGCGCGCCAGTGACGGCCGTATGTGGATGGCGTCAAACGGCGTCGCAGCCAGCGACGATCTCGACGCCTGGAACGTGTGGTCGTGGGTGAATTCACCGCTGCCATCCGGTTTCCTCGGCAATCTCGCTGAAGAGGGTGACGGCACGATCTGGGTCGCAAGCGACTACGGCGCATTCAGCTACGACGGCGCTGAATGGACGCAGCATCTCTTTGGCCGGAACTTCGGCGACAACGAAGTGATCGCGGTGAGGTCGGCGCCAAACGGCGACATGTGGGTCGCGACGTTTCTTGCGCTGCATCGATGGGACAACGGAACATGGACGACGTGGGATCATACGAACTCGCCACTGACATTTGGCGGCATTCGAGACCTCGCCATGGGGCCGGATGGCAGCGCGTATGTCGCGACAAGCGGCGGGCTCTTTGTCTTTGATGGCGCGAACTGGACGAGCTACACCGAAGCGAACTCGGGCATTCACGAGACCAACATCGCTTGTGTC
>MRWG01002810.1_pt1 | contig 12754 bp, 13 predicted proteins | sample 1013341 | NCBI WGS metagenome assembly MRWG01 (sample SAMN06117577, study PRJNA244670) | biofilm metagenome | biome: Water; feature: Cathode Biofilm; material: Biofilm; isolation source: microbial consortium enriched at the cathode of a solar microbial fuel cell | place: USA: District of Columbia ... | reverse complement strand
TGAGCGGCTCCCTAAGAATCAATAGCCAACTAACAGGTGAGAATAATGGCCGATAAAGCCCAGTTTGAACAGGCCCAGAAGGACGTTAAAACGCTGTCCAAAAAGCCGGATAACGACGACCTTCTGTTCCTCTACGCCCACTACAAGCAGGGCAGCGCCGGCGACGTGTCCGGCAAGCGCCCCGGCATGCTGGATATGGTGGGCCGGGCCAAGTACGACGCCTGGGCCAAGCTCAAAGGCATGAGCGCCGACGACGCCATGCAGAAGTACATCGACAAGGTCGAAGCCCTCCTCAAGAGTCATAAATAACCGCTCTCACTCTCCAGAGAGGCGGGTTCACGAGCAGCGGGCCCCTCTGGAGAGAACCACCGCTCTAAAAACATCGCCATCGGCGCGGCGATGAACATCGACGAACTGGTCCCCACCACGATCCCGAACAGCACCGGCAGCGCGAAGCTGGTCACCGCCGGGCCACCGGCCAGCCCCATGGGCAGAATGGCCAGAAAGGTGGTCAGCGACGTAAACAGCGTGCGCCGCAGGGTCTGGGTCAGGCTCAGGTCGATGATGTCTTCCAGCGGCCGCTCCGGGTCCAGCGCCCGGTTCTCGCGCATGCGGTCGAACACCACCACCTTGTCGTTCACCGAATAGCCGATCAGCGTCAGCAGCGCCGCCACCGTGGTGAGGTTGAACTCCAGGCCGGTGAGCACCAAAAAGCCCAGCGTCTTGCTCAGGTCCAGCCCCAGGGTGATCAGCGCCGCCCAGGCGAAGTGCGGCGCGAAGCGCAGACGCAGATACACCAGCATGCCGGCGCCGGCCAGCAGCACGGCGAGAATACTGGTCTCCACAAAGCCGCCGCTGACGCTGGGGCCGACCACGTCCAGGCGCGGGAAGCCGGCCTCCGGCGACACCGCGCTGAGCGCCGCCTTGGCGGCCTCGATGCGGGCGTCGCTGTCGGCGCCGGCGGGCAGGCGCAGCAGATACTGGCCGTCGTCACCGAAGCGCTGCAGGCTGCCTTCCAAACCCGAGGCGGCCAGCCCGCTGCGCAGGGTGTCGATGGTGGCCGGCGTGTGCACCTCCATGGCCACGCCGCCCTGGAAGTCGATGCCGGTGTTGAGCCCGGGCCAGGCGAGGGCGCCCAGGGACGCCACCGACAACACCAGGGACAGCACGATGCCCCGGCCGCGCACCGCCATAAAGCGGATCGGCCGGCGCCGGCGCTCCGCGCCCAGCCAGTCCGGGCCGGGCAACGTGAGCGTGCCCCGGGTCCGGCCGCGCAGCCGCCACTCCATCAGCAGGCGGGTCACCGAGATCGACGTGAACAGCGACACCACCAGGCCCACCGCCATGGTCACGGCGAAGCCGCGCACCGGGCCGGCGCCGAACTGGAACAGCAGGCCCACGGCGATCAGGGTGGTGATATTGGAGTCCAGAATGGTGGCGTAGGCGCGCTGGAAGCCGGCGCGCAAGGCGCCCTGACCGCTGCGCCCACGGCGCGCTTCCTCACGGATGCGTTCGTTGATCAGGATGTTGGCGTCCACCGCCATGCCGACGCTGAGAATCAGCCCGGCGATGCCCGGCAGCGTCAGGGTGGCGCCCAGCGACGCCAGCAGGCCGATCACCAGACCCAGGTTGATCACCAGGGCGGTGTTGGCGATCAGCCCCCAGCGCCGGTAGGCGAGCACCATGAACGCCAGCACCAGGGCGGCGCCGATCAGGCCGGTGGCCACCCCCATGCGAATCTGGTCGCCACCCAGATCCGGCCCCACGGTGCGTTGCTCGACCACTTCGAGCGGCGCCGGCAAAGCGCCGGCGCGCAGCAGCAGGGCCAGGTCGCCGGCCTCGCGGGCGTCGAAGCCGCCGCTGATCTGGCCGCGCCCGGCGGTGATCGGCGAGCGGATCACCGGCGCGGTGATCACCTTGCCGTCCAGCACCACGGCGAACGGGTCGCCCACATGGTGGGTGGTGATCTCGGCGAATTTTCGGGCGCCCTCGTCGTCCAGCTGGAAATTCACCACCGGCTGGCCGGTGCGCGGCTCGAAGCCGAGCCGGGCGTCCTCCAGGTTGCCGCCGTCCAGCAACGGCAGCGGTTTAAGCGGGTAAACGCGGTCGCCCTCGCTGGCCGGCAGCCGGCGGGCCGGGGTGCCCGGTTCGGCGAGCAGGTGGAAGCTGAGTTTGGCGGTGCGTCCCAGCAGCGTTTTGATGCGCTCCGGGTCGGTGACGCCGGGCAGTTGCACGACGATACCGTCATCCCCCTGGCGCACGATCAGCGGCTCCACCACGCCGGTTTCGTTCAAGCGGCGGCGCACTACCTCCAGGCTGCGCGCCACCGCGTCGTCGCGGATTTCGGCTTTTTCACGGCCGCTTTTGCCGCGCGTCAGATCATCGGTGTCCACTTTCAGCAGCAGGTGCGAGCCGCCCTGCAGGTCGAGCCCCAGGGTCAGGCTGTGCGACTGATAGGCCGCCGGCAGGGCGCTCAGCCAGGCCGGTGGCAACAGGCTGGGCAGGGCGGCGCCCAGGCCCAGCACGATCACCAGGCCGTAGGTCACGGCCCGGATCCAGAATCGGTTCATAGCGGGTGTCTCTAAACGGTTGTAAACCGCCCGAAGCGGGCGGGCTCAGGCCGATAACCGGTTAGAGAGGGGGCGCCCGTGGGGCGCTGTTGTGGTAACGGGGAAAGCGCGGCGCCGGCACGGCCACCGCCCGGGGCGGGCCGGCGGTGCCTGGAAGCGTCAGCGCCAGGGTGGCGAGCGGGGCCTGGGTCGGTTCCCAATCCCAGCCCGGATCGTCGCCGCTGTCACGGCGCTGCCACTGGCCGCCGGCGTCGCGGGGCAGGGCCTGCCCGAACAGTCCGCCGTCGTCCACCAGTGCCGGTGAAGAGGGTGCCGGCGCGGTGAGTGCCTGGGCCGGCCACACCGACAGGCCCACCGCCAGCCATAGCAGCAGCGCCCAGAACGGGAAGGCGCGGCGGAAGGGCGGGCGTGGAGCGGTCATGGGCGTGGTCGCTGTGGGAAACGCCATGATGCTAGGCCGGTCCCGGCCAGCGCGCAAGCGCCACCGCGCGGCCTACGTCAGCCACTGCTTGAGCACCCGGCGCACGCTGGCCCAGCGGTTGACCACCAGGGACAGGAAGATCAGAAAGCAGCCGCCCACTTGCACCACGGTCATGGTCTCGCCGAACCACAGCGCCGCGAACAGCGCCGTCCACATCGGCTCCAGCACCATGATCACCACGCCGTGGCTGTGCACCGACAGGCTCTGGGCGTAGGTCTGCACGAAGAAGCGCGCGGCGGTGCCCACCGTGGCGCTGGCGATCACCCAGCCGGCCATCACCGGGGTGAAGGCGCCGAACGCGGCGGGCCAGTCTTCCAGAATCAGCGAGCCGGTGCCGGTCACCAGACTCACCGTGAACAGCACCACCGTGGTCAGCGCCAGCGCCGGCACCCGGTCGCGGGTGGTCACCTGGCCGGCGGCGCCGGTGATGGTGGCGCTGTTGGCGGCGCGGGTGTTGAGGGTGAAATAGAGCGCGAAAATGCAGGCCGCGGCGACGAAGAACAGCTGCCCGGGTTCCGCGTGCAGGCCACCGCGCAGGGACAGCAGCGCCAGCCCGGCGGCGGCCACCGGCAGCGCCACCCAGGTGCTGGCCGGCGGCTTTTCCTTGAACACCAGCCGCGCCATCACCGGCACCAGCACCACGCCCAGACTGGTCAGGAAGGCGCCTTCGCCCACATGGGTGCCGAAGTGCAGGCCCATGATCCAAAAGCTCATGGCCAGGCCGAACACCAGCCCGACCCTGGCACTGCGCTGGTACTGATCGGCGCTCAGGCGCAGCAGTTGCCGCCAGCCCACCAGCGCCAGCACCAGGCCGGCGAGCAGAAACCGCAGCGCCATGAACAACAGCGGCGGCATCAACAGCACCGCCTCCTTGGAGAAAATCCAGCTGACGCCGGCCAGCAGCGTCACCGCCACCAGCAGCAGGTCGGCCTTGCCGGATCCGCCGCCGTTCTGCGCGCTCACGGTTAGAGGTACCGCCCGCCGGAGGCGATCACCACCACGATCAGGCCGAGAATCAGATTGATGCCCACCAGCTTGCGGATCTGACCGACGCGGCGCGCGCCCTCGCTGGCGTCGTTATCGGCCACGGCCTGTTTGAGGCGGCGGAACGGCGCGAAGTAAACGTGGGCGAACAGCAGCATCATCAGAATGCCCAGGCCGATCATGGCGTGGATGTGCCACTCCACGTTGGCCATGCCCTTGTAGACGCCGAACACCATGCCGAAGCCGGTGGCCAGCAACAGCACCACCGCCGCCCACACCCAGCGGAAGAACCGCTCCAGGGTGGCCGCCCACAGCGCCGGGCGCCGGGCCGGGTCGATCACCTGCACCACCGCCGGGCGCATGGCCAGGTAGGCGTAGAACATGCCGCCCACCCAGACGACGGCGGCGAGCAAATGCAGGGCGAGGGGAACCACCGCCGGGCGCATGGCCAGGTAGGCGTAGAACATGCCGCCCACCCAGACGACGGCGGCGAGCAAATGCAGGGCGAGGGGAAGGGCCATAGCGATAACCATGAAGGGCTCCGTGGTCGGGGGAATTCGGGGGCGCATAGTGTAGCAGAGCGGTGCTCCGTATCGGAGACGCGGTGCAATGGTGGGGCCTGCTCCCACAAAAAAAAGGCGGTCGGGTATCTCCCCAAACGATGAGCAAATTGCTACTTTGGGCGCCCGTTGCCTTCGCAACGGTCCCGGTGCCGTGTCGGCCCGGGTGGTTGCTGAGTACCGGGAAGAGGACCCCCATGACCATCGACGCCATTCGCGTGGAAGACTATTACGATCCGGTGGTGTTCCGCCGCATCAAGGACCTGGCGGACACCAAGGAGACCCCCTTCGTGGTGATCGACACGGAAACCGTGGGCAAACACTACGATCAGCTGATCGAGCAGTTTCCGTTCGCCAAGGTGCACTACGCGGTAAAGGCGAACCCGGCCGCTGAGCTGATCAGCCTGTTGCGTGACCGGGGCGCTAATTTCGATATCGCCTCGATCTACGAGCTGGAAAAAGTGATGGGTCTGGGGGTGTCGGCGGAGCGCTGCATTTTCGGCAACACCATCAAGAAGGCCCGCGACATCCGCGCTTTCTACGAGAAGGGCGTGCGCATGTTCGCCACCGACTCGGAAGCGGACCTGCGCAACATCGCCAAGGCGGCGCCGGGTTCCCGGGTGTATGTGCGCATCCTCACCGAAGGCACGCACACCGCCGACTGGCCGCTGTCGCGCAAGTTCGGCTGCCAGACGGACATGGCGCTGGATTTGATGATTCTGGCCCGGGACCTGGGCCTGGAACCCTACGGTGTGTCCTTCCATGTGGGCTCCCAGCAGCGCGATATCGGCGCCTGGGACGCGGCCATCGGCAAGGTCAAGATCATGTTCGAGCGCCTGCGCGATGAAGTGGGCATCGAGCTGAAGATGATCAACCTGGGCGGCGGTTTCCCGGCCAACTACATCGCCAAGACCAACGACCTGGAAACCTACGCGTCGGAAATCATCCGTTTCCTGAAAGAGGACTTCGGCGAGCAGCTGCCGGAAATCATTCTCGAGCCGGGCCGGTCTCTGATCGCCAACGCCGGCGTGCTGGTCAGCGAAGTGGTGCTGATTTCCCGTAAATCCCGTACCGCCTTGCAGCGCTGGGTGTTCACCGACGTGGGCAAATTCTCCGGCCTGATCGAAACCCTGGACGAAGCCATCAAGTACCCGATCTACACCGAAAAGAAAGGGGAAATGGAAGAGGTGGTGATCGCCGGGCCGACCTGCGACAGCGCCGACATCATGTACGAAAACTACAAGTACGGCCTGCCACTCAACCTGGCCATCGGCGACCGGCTGTACTGGTTCTCCACCGGCGCCTACACCACCAGCTACAGCGCCGTGGAGTTCAACGGCTTCCCGCCGTTGAAGGCGTACTACATCTGAATACGCCGCCAAAGGGCGCTACGAGGCGGGGATTGTAGGAGCGGGCCCTGCCCGCGAAAGGGTGGCTTATAGCCACCCGGCAGGATTCCAGAGACGCTGTTAAAGCCCCGCTTTTAAAGGCCTCTGGTATCCTGCCGGCCGGCAAAGCCGGCCTTTCGCTTGCAAGGCAAGCTCCCACAATGAGCGCTTCGTAGCGCCGGTTATTCCCACCCTCAGAACCTGATCTCCAAGCCCGCGAACATCGGACCCACCGCCCAGTCCACATAAATGGGAAGAGTGGCTCCGTTGGCCTTGAGCCGGAAATCCGGTTGTCGTTCCAGAAAGTGGGTGGCGGTGTCCGGCCGGGTGCGCACGTTGAGCTCGGTGGTCAGCATGCCGGTGGCGAAGTTCACCCAGCCGTCGCCGGGGCGGTTGTCTTCCACGCCGATGGCGAGCCCGGCCAGGCCGTTGACGATCAAACCGCCCAGCCGGCTTTGCCAGGCCCGCTGGCGGGCTTCCTCCTCGGCCAGCCCGGCGATCAGGATGCGCGTGGCGGCGCGCGCTTCCGCTGCGTCCTTGTCGTCCAGGGCCAGATATTCCCGGTAGGCGTCACCGTGGGAAGGGGCGAACAGCAGGGTGCCGGCCAGCCCCAGGGCCGCCTTGGTGGCATTGATGTAATCGTCGTAGCGCTCCTCCGGGTCGTCGGTGTCGCGGGCGTGCACCAGGGAATAGGCGCTGCTGCCGCCGTAGAAGGCGCTCCAGCCCCATTGCCAGTAGCGCGCCTGGTCGGCGCCGCTGCGCAGCGCGGACGCCGCTTCGCGCGTGGCCTGGGCGTGGGCCGCGGGGCCGAGCAGCAGCAGGGCGAACACGGCGATCAGGCGGTAGCGGTGGGTCATGGGGGCTCCTTCCATGGTCTTTCTACGGTGGCTTGGTTTTTTGCAGTGCTTATCTAAACCGCTTTGCGTCCGGTTGGCAAAAGCGGCAAGCTTTGCGCTCTCTCCTCTACGCTGGGAAGGCCATGTTCGGACGGGTTCGAGACTGGTTGGAAGATCGCAAGCTGGCGCGTTTGCCGGTGACGCGGGCGCAATGGGAAAACGCCATTGCCGGCTGGCCGGTGGCGGCCCGGTATCAGGGCGCCGACCGGGAGCGGTTGTTCGATCTCACCCGCCGTTTTCTGGTGCGCAAGGAGTTCGCCGCCGGCGGCGAGTTCACCGTCACCGACGACATGCAGCTTCTGATCGCCACCATGGCGGTGGTGCCGGTGTTCGGGCTGGGCCTGGACTGGTACGACGGCTGGTACACGTTGATCGTTTACGAGGACACCTTCGTCACCCCGGACAACGAAATGGACGAGTTCGGTATCGTGCACGACGCCGGGCGGGAACTGGCCGGTGAAGCCTGGCTGCAGGGGCCGGTGATTCTGTCCTGGGGCGATGTGCTCGAATCCGGCGGCGAGGACGGCTATAACGTGGTGCTGCACGAGCTGGCCCATAAGCTGGATATGCGCCGCGAGGGGCCCAACGGCGCGCCGCCGCTGCACGCCGGCATGGATCCGCAGCGCTGGCACGATGTCTTCACCGAGGCCTGGCAGGCTTTGGAGCGGGCGGAGCAGGGCGGTGAGCCTTTTATCGACCCTTATGCGCTGGAAGATCCCGGCGAGTTTTTTGCCGTGGCCACGGAAAGTTTTTTTGAATCCCCCGCGCATCTGCGCCAGGTGCTGCCGGCGCTGTACGAGCAGCTGAGTCTGTTCTACCGGCAGGATCCGGCCGCCTGAGTCAGTCCAGAAAGCGGTTTAACCGTTGTCGCAATTGTTCGTTCTCGCGGCGCAGGGTGTCGATCTCCTCAAGCAGTTCCAGGGCCAGGGCCACGCCGTGCCAGTCCAGCGCCAGGTCTTCGTGCAGGCGCGCGGCGCGGCTGAGCACCACCAGGGTTTGATCGTCGAAACGCCAGGCGCGCGCCGAACCGGCCACCGGTGTAACGATACCCACTTCAACGATTTCGATGACCGCGTGCTCCGGCAAGGACACCCGGCGGCACACTTCGGTGAGGGTCAGCGTGTTCATTTTCGGGGCTCCTTATCATGGCGCCGGCCGTCGCCGGCCCAGTTCGCCCGTGGGTCAAAATCGGACTGCTCGGCCAGCGCCCGCCACAGTTCACGGTCCCGATCGGAGATCCGCTCGGGCATGACGATTTTGATAATTGCGTAAAGATCACCCTGCGTCTTCTTGCCGGCGAGACCCTTGCCCTTGACCCGCAGGCGGCGGCCGGTCTGGCTGCCCGCCGGCAGAGTCAGGCTGATGCGTCCGCTGAGCGTGGGCACCTGCAGTTTGGCGCCCAGGGCCGCTTCCCAGGGCGCCACCGGCACGGTGACGAGCAGGTCGTGGCCCTCCACATCGAATACCGGGTGGGGCACCAGCCGCACGCGCAGGTAGAGGTCGCCGGAGGGCGCGCCGTCGCTACCCGGTTCCCCTTTGCCTTTCAGACGAATACGCTCGTTGTCCGCGGTGCCGGCGGGAATCGTGACATTGAGGGTGCGACCGTGGACGCTGATCGGTTTACGGGTATCCGCCACCGTGTCTTCAAGGAACAACGGCAGATCCATTTCCAGATCACGGCCGGGGCGCGGACCGCCGCGTCGGGAGAATCCGCCACCGAACAGGGATTCAAAAAAGTCGGAGAAATCCGCTTCCCGGCCGCCACCGGACGCGGCGCCGGCACTCTGCCAGCCCGGCGGTGGCTGGAAGCCGCCGCGGGCGTCACGGAACTGGCGCAGCTGATCGTACTCGGCGCGCTTTTCGGCGTCCTTGAGCACCTTGTAGGCTTCCGCTACTTCCTTGAATTTACTTTCCGCGTCGGCGTCGGCATTGACGTCCGGATGATACTTGCGCGCCAGCTTCCGGTAGGCGGCTTTGATCTCTTTATCGTCCGCTTCCGGTGGTACGCCGAGAATCTTGTAATAGTCCTTGAATTCCATTGCTGCCGTGCTCCCGTTGGCGGCCTTTCTGACCGCTTAATGGCGGCGGGCCGCGCTTTTACAAGCCTTTACCAAGGTCGGCGGTGAGCTTTCCGTTGCCAATGCTATCTTAGGCTTATTCACCCGCTATTGACGATGATCAGGGTCGTCGGTAACGGCGGCACCGCACCAAGTGGGAAAGGGAGAACCGCTTGAGAATTCTTGATACCACGCTTTTTTACACCCAGGCCAGCGGTGGCGTGCGTACCTACATTGACGGCAAGCGCCAGGCGTTGCTGCGACGTGGGGGCACCAGCCACAAAGTGGTGATGCCCGGCTCGCGCGTGTTCTTCGACGGCGACTTCGTGTCCCTGCCGGCGATGCCCCTGCCGTTGGCGCCGGGCTTTCGTTTCCCGTTGCGTCTGGGTTTGTGGAGCAGCATCATCGCCGGCCTGCAGCCGGACGTGATCGAAGCCGGCGACCCGTACACGCCCGCCTGGGCGGCCCAGCGGGCGGCCAGATTGCTGGACGTGCCGTCGGTGGGTTTCTACCACTCCGATCTGTTCACTCTGGTTCATCATCGCGTCGGCCGCTTTCTCGATCCGGGCACCCGGGCCTATATAAAACGCCTCTACGAAGGCTTTGATATGGTCCTCAGCCCCAGCCGCGTGATGGCGGAGCAGTTGCACCGCTGCGGTATCGGTGAGGTCGAGGTGCAGCCGCTGGGCGTGGACCTGGAAGCCTTCCAGCCACAGCGCGCCAAGCCCAACGCCCGCCGCGCGCTGGGCCTCTCCGAGGACCAGCACCTGCTGGTGTTCGCCGGACGCGGCACCCAGGAGAAGAATATTCCGGTATTGCTCGAAGCGATGCGCAGGCTGGGGCCCGACTACCATCTGCTGTTGATCGGTACCGGCCTGCAACCGGACGCGCCGTCCAATGTGTCGGTGATCCATGAGTTTTGCCAGACCCCGGAAGTGGCCGGCTGGATGGCGGCCGCCGACGCGCTTGTGCACGCCGGTGATCAGGAGACCTTCGGCCTGGTCGCGCTGGAAGGCATGGCCAGCGGCCTGCCGGTGGTGTGCGTGGACGCCGGCGCCTTGCCGGAAGTGGTGCCCGGTGACTGTGGGCGCCATGTGCGCCCCAACGACGGCGCCGCCATGGCCGCCGGTGTGCGCGACCTGTTTGAACATGACGATCCCGCGGCCCTGGGACGGCGCGCCCGTGCCCATGTGGAAACGCGGCACAGTTGGGATGCGGTGGCGGAGAGCCTGGTCGGTCACTACCGGCGCGTCCTTGGCGATCACGAGCAGCCGGTATTAGCATCCACCCATGAATCGCATTCCTGATACCCAACGGGCCTTTATATTATCGCTGCACGATGTGGCCCCGCACAGCTGGCCGCTGTACCAGTCGTTTCTGCGCGAGTTGCAACGCCCGGCGTCGCTGGTCAGCACCCTGCTGGTGGTGCCGGATTTCCACCGCCATGATCCCGCCGAGCGTTCACCGGCGTTTTGCCGGGCCATGGCCGAGCGCCAGGCCGCCGGCGACGAGCTGGTGCTGCACGGCTGGTCGCACAGCGACGACGGCCCCACCCCCAAGGGCCCGCGGGAATGGGTCCGCCGCCGGATACTGACCCACGAAGGGGAATTCTCCGCCCTCAACGAGGCTGCCGCCTACGCTCGCATACGCGACGGTCTGGCGCTTTGCCGCCGCCAGGATTGGCGGGTCAGCGGCTTCGTGCCGCCGGGCTGGCTGAGCAATGAAGCCAGCCGCCGCGCGATCCGTGACGCCGGTTTCGACTACCGCACCGACGCCGGCGCCCTGTACCGCCTGGCCGACGGCGAGCGGCTGCCGCTGCCCACGGTGGTGATGTCGTCCCGTTCGTCCTGGCGCCGGCGCTGGTTCGAGCGCTTGAACCAGGCGCGGCTGCGCCGCTTCCAGAACCGTTCGGTGATCCGGCTGGCGTTGCATCCGGTGGACCTGCGTCACCCGGAAAGCCGCGCTTTCTGGCGGCGCACCATCGATGCACTCAGCGAACAGCGCCGTTGTGTCAGCAAGGCCCAGTTGCTGATGGAGAATGAGCGCCTGCCGGCGAGCGGATCCGAATCGCTATGACGCGGCATTGGCGCTGGTTGTTCGCGGTGGCATTGCTGGTCGGCGCGGCGGTGCCGTTTGTGCTGGGCGGCCAGCAGGTGCTGGCACGGCTGGTAACCGTGCCGGTGGGCTGGCTGGCGCTGCTGGTGGCGATGATCGCGGTGTGCTGGAACCTCAACGCCTGGCGGCTGCGGCTGATGCTCAATGGCCGGGCGCCGGGCCTGGGCCACGGCGCCGCCGTGGCCACGGTGATGGCCACCGAGTTCACCCTGAACGCCACGCCCGGCGGCAGCGGCGCGCCTTTCACCCTGGCCGCGCTGCTGCGCCGGCACGGCGTGGCACCGGCGCAGGCCACGGCGGTCCTGGCGGTGGATCAGCTCACCGACTTGCTGGTGTTCGCGGCCCTGTTGCCCACCGTGGCCCTGTACGGGCTGGCCCGCTATCTGGATCTGGCCGCCTGGTGGCAGGTGGCGGTGCCGTTCGCGCTGATGCTGGCCGCCCTGGCCGGGGTCGGGCTTTTGGCCCGTTTCCAACGCCGGGTGCTGATCGGGTCCGGGGACTTTCTCGCCTGGCTGGGGCTGCGCCGGCGCCGGCGTCTGCGTCTGGCGCGGGCGGTGCTGCGTTTCCGGCGCGGCCTGGAAGAAACCCTGGCGGTGCCGCGCCGCCGCCTGTTGCTGATGTTTTCCCTCTGCCTCTGCCACTGGCTGCTGCGCTATTCGGTGATCTACGTCGCGGTGCTGGCGCTGGGCGAGCATCTGGATTGGGTGTACGGCTTCTTCGTGCAGATGGTGGCGATGGGGGCCGGCCATTTGACCCTGCTGCCCGGTGGCGCCGGCGGCGCCGAGGTGGCCGGCGCGGCCCTGTTGAACCCCTGGCTGACGTCGGTGACCACCGCCACCACCATCGTGGTGTGGCGGTTTTTCACCTTCTACTGGTATCTGCTCGCCGGCGGCGCGGTGATGCTGTGGCTGGCGGCCCGCACCGGGGAGCCGCTGCTCGACGGCAAATAGCCCGAACAGGTGGTGAATAAGGTGCCCCGGACACCGGCGTCGCCAGGCCGGGGCGGATTGCCCCCCAAGGGCAAAGCAAAAAGGGTTACAGCCGATACATGAATTCCGGCCCCGGGTATTCGCCGCCGTAGTCGTCGCCGATTTCCTGCTCGATCAGCTGGTTGGTCCGGTCGTTGAGGGCCAGCAGGCGCTCTTTCGCCGCCTCGGGGCCCTCCGGGCGCGCCGCCAGGTTGACCAGTTCGTCCGGGTCCTGGTGGGTGTCGTAGAGCTCCAGGTCGTTGTGGGCGAGCAGGGTGTCCCAGTCCCGGGGCAGGTGGTGGCTGTCCGGGCTGAAGTAACGGGTGAACTTGTAGCGGCCGTCGAACACGCCGCGGTGCAGGCCGCGGTTGCCCAGCTCCGGGCCCAGCCGCAGCTGCTTGAGGAAATCGCCCATCAGCTTCACCGGCGTGATCTCGTCGCCTTCTCGGGCCAGCCGCTGGGTGGCTTCCGGGTCGGTGTAGAGCAGCACGCCGTAGGCGAACAGGATGCCGTCCCGGTCGCGCTGCGTGGTCTGCCCGCTGAGCGCCGGGCTCAGGTCCACGCCGGGGGTGTCGGTGGTGGTTTTACCCTCGGTGGCCAGGCCCACCAGGGTCGGCACCAGGTCCAGCGCCGAGCCCAGGTTGTCCACGGTGCGGCCGCCGCTCACGTCCGGGTGGCTGACGATCAGCGGCACCCGGCTGTTTTCCTTGTAGGTCACCGGGCCTTTTTGCCGCA
>MRWG01001743.1_pt1 | contig 12756 bp, 7 predicted proteins | sample 1013341 | NCBI WGS metagenome assembly MRWG01 (sample SAMN06117577, study PRJNA244670) | biofilm metagenome | biome: Water; feature: Cathode Biofilm; material: Biofilm; isolation source: microbial consortium enriched at the cathode of a solar microbial fuel cell | place: USA: District of Columbia ... | reverse complement strand
GTCCATGTCAGGCCCGGCACAGAGCGTGGTGCGCGGCCACACTCACCTTTCAGCCGCGTTCGCGCGCGAAAAGGAGCGTGGCCGCAAGAGCCTGGGGCTCGCCCTACTCCACGCTCAGCGTGACGCTTTGCGTGTCGGCAGAGCTTGAGCCCGTCATGATCTCGAACTCACCGGGTTCGACGATCCGCTCCATATCCTTGTTCCAGAAGCGGAAATCCTTTTCGCCAAGGGTGAAGCTCACGGTCTTCGTCTCGCCCGGCTGGAGCGTGACCCGCTCGAAGCCGCGCAGTTCCTTCACCGGCCGGGTGACCGAGGCGACGAGGTCGCGAATGTAAAGCTGCACCACTTCGTCGCCGGCCATATCGCCGGTATTGGTCACATCGACCGTCACGGTCACCTCGCCATCGACACCGATCGTGGCGGACGAAAGCGTCGGCGCGCTGATGTCGAATGTGGTGTAGGACAGCCCATAGCCGAACGGATAGAGCGGCTCGGTCGTATCGAAGAGATACCCGCGCAGCGCGCTCGGCTTGTGATTGTAGACGAGCGGCAGCTGGCCGACCGAGCGGGCGATCGTCACCGGCAGCTTGCCGCCGGGATTGTAGTCGCCGAACAGGACGTCGGCCATCGCGGTGCCGCCCTCCTGGCCGAGATACCAGCCCTCGACCAGCGCATTGGTCTTCTCTGCAACCTCATCGACGCCAAGCGGCTTGCCATTGATCAGCACGGTCACGACAGGCTTGCCGAGCGCGAACATGGCGTCCGCCAGCTCCTGTTGCTCGCCGACAAGTTCGATGTCGGTGCGGTCGCCGAGGTGCTGGTTGTCCCAGCCCTCGCGGCTGGTCGCTTCCGTGCCGCCGATGACGAGGATGATCACATCCGCGCTTTCTGCAACCGATTTGGCCTCCTCGATCATGGCGAGGTTCGCCTCGCGGTCGGCGAGGATGATCTCATTCTCCCACCAGTCGCCCTGCGCGGTGATCTCGACGCCCGGATGATGAACGATTTCTGCGGCGTCGCCGACCTCAGCCTCGATCCCGTCAAGGACTGTGAGGACACGGGTCGGGACGTCAGAATAGCCGCCAAGACGCACCGCGTCTGCATTCGGTCCGATAACGGCGATCTTGCCAAACGCACCCCTGTCCAGCGGCAGGACACCGTCATTCTTCAAGAGGACGATCGACTTGCGCGCCGCCTCTTCAGCAAGCGCGCGGGCGTCTGCATTGTCGGTGATCTCTTCGGCATAGGCGGCGTCCGCATATGGATCCTCGAACATGCCGGAGAGGAATTTGATCTCGAGCATGCGCCGGACAGCGGTGTCGATTTCCTCTTCGGTGACGAGGCCTTTTTCCAGTGCATCAGGGAGCAGCTTGAACGCATTGCCATCCGGCAGGTCGAAGTCGACGCCGGCTTTCAGAGCACGTACGGCGGCTGCTTCCATGTCCGGCTCGACGCCGTGCAGGCGAACGAGATCGTCAATGCCCCAATAGTCGCTGACAACACCACCCTTGAAGCCCCACTCGCCGCGCAGGACATCGTTCAGCAGCCAGCCATTGGCATGCGAGGGCACGCCGTCGATTTCATTGTACGACGCCATCAGGCTGCGGATTTCCGAGTTCTCCACGATGTGTTCAAACGGCGGGAAGAAGACCTCGCGCAGGATACGTTCCGAGAGGTTGGACGGGCCAACATTTGTGCCGCTTTCAGGCTGTCCGTGGCCGGTCATGTGTTTCAGCGTCGCGAAAACCTTGTCGTCTGCCAGCGGCAGGGTGCGTCCCTGGAAGCCATAGACGGCGGCAAGGCCAATCTCCCCGGCGAGATAAGGGTCTTCGCCATAGGTCTCCTCGATGCGGCCCCAGCGCGGATCGCGCGCCACATCGACCACTGGGGAGAGCACCATGTGCGGCCCGCGCGCCCGGATCTCGCGGGCAACGACGGAATAGATGTCCTCGATCAGCTCAGGGTCCCAGGTCGAGGCAAGACCGATCGCTTGCGGGAAGGAGGTCGCCCCGCGCGCGGCATAGCCGTGCAGGCCTTCTTCGTGGAACAGGACGGGGATGCCGAGACGCGTCTCCTCGACGGCATATTTCTGGATCGCATTGACCAGTTCGACCGTCTGCGCCTCATCCCTGAAGGGCTGCTCCAGCGGGCTCGACGGGCCCTGAAGGTCATTCGGCCGGGCAAAATGGCCAAAGCCTGAAGGATAGGCTGCCGCGGCCAGCGCGGGATCGAACTTGCCGTCTTCGTCGAACAGCTCGGTCTTGGTAGTCCAGATCGTTGTGATCTGGGCGATCTTCTCCTCGAGCGTCATGCGTGAGAGCAGGTCTTCCACGCGCGCATCAACGCTGAGGCTCGCATTCCTGTACGGTGCGTCGTCCGAGACTTGCTGCGCCTGAGACGTGGCCTGAAGACCGGCTGCGTTCTGGCAGGCAACCGCGAGACAAACCGCAGCCGTTGCTGCCCCAAGCCGCTTCAGCAAGCTGTGCTTGAATTGCCCTGTGCCGCTTCTAGAATCGCGCATCGACGTCACTCCCTGTCATTTTATGATAGGGCTAACATAATGACGACAGACGCGACCTGTAAACTGTTTTCGACGCGCTCAGGCAGGCGGCGCGAGACTTTCTCGCTCAACGATGTGGATGCTGTCATTGACCAGGCGCACGGGCTCGCCGTTCCAGCCTTCGGCCGTCACATCCGAGATGATGTCCACCGAGGCTTGCGCCATTTCGGCGATCGGCTGGCGAACCGTCGTCAGGCGCGGCCAGATCGCGGCGGCAATGGCTGTATCGTCGAATCCGACGACGGACAGCTCCTTCGGGATCTGGATCGAACGGCGTTGGGCGGCCGCGATGACGCCCGCGGCCATGTCGTCATTGCTTGCGAAGATCGCAGTGGGACGGTCGGGCAGTTCCAGGAGGTCATCCCCGCGGTGCATCCCCGTGCGGAAGGTGAAATCGCCTTCCAGGATGAGCTTTTTGTCGATCTGGATACCCTTGTCGATAAGCGCCTGCTCATACCCTTCCTGGCGCTTGCGGCTCCAGGGCAGTTCGTGCGGTCCTCGAATGAAGCCGATCTTCTTGTGTCCAAGGTCGATCAGATGACAGGTCATCGTGTAAGCAGCCGCCCTGTCGTCGAACACGACGCTCGACTGCTTGAACCGGTCATCGGTGCTGCCAAGCAGGACGGTCGGAATACCAATGTCCTGCATCAGCTCCAGCAGCTTGGTATTGCCGCTCAGGGGCGGGGCGAGAATGAGACCGTCCAGCTGGATGGAGCTCAGCCGCTTCAGGATCATGGTCGTGTCGAGACCGTCTTCGATATCCGAGAGGTCTTCGATGACGAGGTGATGCCCGAGATCGCGGCAGTGCTTGAGGGCGCTGACCACAAGGGCACTCAGATAACTCGGACTGGGATTGTAATAGGCAAGCCCGATCAGTTTCGACCGGCCGCCGGCAAGCCCGCGCGCCATCAGATTCGGTTTGTAGTTCAGCGCTGCGATGGCCGCTTCGACGCGCTCACGTGTCGATGCCTTCACAAGCTTCTGCTTGTTGAGCACCCTTGAGACCGTCATCTGGGAGACGCCAGCCTTCTCGGCGACTTCCTTGATTGTAATCGGCTGACGCTTGTTCAAATTTCTTTCGTCCAGTCCATTTTTACTGCATGCGAGGTCAGTATCGCCCTGCTTGCTGGAATGGCAAGAACCTTCAGTGTTAGCGCGAACTATTTGCGACAATTAGCCCGATTCTTGTGATTGAGCGGACCCTGCCGATAATCGACCCTGGCGCGATCGGATCAGATGGGCTGACGATAGTCAGCCGCACGGAGCGCTTCGGCAATGGCGCTGCGCATGGACTTTGCCTTGTAGTTTTCATCGTAAACCGTCGGGCGTTTCAGGACCCCGTCAGTCCTGGGAAGGAAGCCCTGCAGCCAGTTCTGGTCATCCACCATTCCCCAGATCAGGACTTCCTTGAGCTGGGGATAGGTCAGCATCAGGTCGAAATACTCACGCGTGTAATCCGCGATCAGGCGGTCTCGATAAGCGATGTCGGGACGAAGATCGGTGTCGTTGACGTCAAACTCGGTGATGTAGAGCTCAAGCCCCATGCCCACGATCTCGTCGCAGAAGGCGATCCAGTTCTTCTGCTTCTGGCGGGTGAACTCGTCCGGCATCTCATAGTTCGAATGGCTCTGGAGGCCGACGCCATCGATGGGCACGCCCCGCTTGAGCATGCCTTCCAGCAGGCGCAGCACCCCTGCCCGGTGAAGCGTGCTGGTATCTTCCCAGCTCATGAAATCATTGTAGACAAGCTTTGCATCCGGCGCGTTTTCCTTGGCGACCGCAAAGCAGAAATCCATCAGCCGCTCGCCCATCCTTTTCGATAGAGACGTCTCCCGGAACTCGCCTGTTTCATCGCTGACGGCTTCGTTCACGACATCCCAGGAGTAGATGAAGGGGTGATAGCGCGAGGCCATCTGTGCGATGCGCGGGCCGACGAATTGCTCCGTCTCGGCAGCGCTCGCGAAGTCCAGCGCGTTCACCCAGTCGGGCGACCAGATGCTGCGATGCCAGAGCAGCGTATGGCCGCGCATGGTCAGGCCGTTTTCCTTCGCGAACGCCGCCAGCCGGTCGGCCGGCTCGAAGTTCACGACATCCGGCTCGGGATAGACCGTGTACCATTTGTGCTCATTTTCGGCGACGATGGTCGCACATTCGCGGCGGATGATGTCGAGATACCGGGGATCGTCCAGCTGGTGCGCCGCCATGGCAGAGCCGAAGCGGATACCTTTTTCCGCCGCAAGCTTATGCAGGCCCGGGCCTGTTGCCGCATTACCTGCGGCGCTTTCTCCGGCGGCAACGCAACCGCCAAGCCCTGCAAAGGCCGATGCGCCGGCCCCCATTTTCAACCAGTCACGCCGCGAAAGCCCGTTCATCATTGTCTCCCTCGAATAGGTCACCGGCCAGGTCTTGCCATGGCTCTCCGAAACTTTATGATAACGCTAACAACAAATCGTGGCTGGCGTCCAGTCCGCGAGAAAAATATCCATCCGCCTCAAGGGAGGGGCTCTTCAGATGTCAAGAAATTCGATTGTTTCGGCGATGGTCCTTCTGGCCCTTTCGGCCTGTTCGTCTGCGCCGGCGACTGATGATGCGCCCGCCCCCTCCACCGCACTGTCGGCCTCATTCGACTGGTTCGAATACACCGGAAACGATCCGGCCTTCAGCGATCCGCCCGGCTCCGAAGGCTACCTCAATCCGGTCCTTGCGGGCTTCTACCCCGATCCAAGCGTGACCCGCGGCCCGGATGGCTATTACCTCGTCCATTCGACCTTTTCATACTTCCCCGGCATCCCGGTCTTCCACAGCAAGGACCTCGTCCACTGGGAGCAGATCGGCAATGTCATCGACAGGCCCGGCATGCTCGACTTTGACGGGCTCGGCCTGTCGCGCGGCGTGTTTGCGCCGACCATCGAGTATCATGACGGCGTCTTCTATGTCGCCAATACCTGCGTCGATTGCGGCGGCAACTTCATCGTCACCGCGACCGATCCGGCCGGCCCATGGTCAGACCCGGTCTGGCTGCCGGAGGTGGGCGGCATCGACCCATCGCTCTTCTTCGAGGAAGACGGCTCGGTCTGGATCATGAACAATGATGAGCCACCGGGCGGTTCGACCTATCCCGGGCACCGCGCCATCTGGTTCCGCCAGATCGATCCTGATACCTTCCAGTCCATCTCAGAACCGATCGTGCTGATCGATGGCGGCGTGCGCCCCGAGGAAAAGCCGATCTGGATCGAGGGCCCGCATATCTACCATGTCGGCGACTGGTATTATCTGAGCGCAGCAGAAGGCGGCACCGCCGTCGATCATTCGCAGGTCGTGCTGCGCTCGAAAGCGCTCACGGGCCCCTACGCGCCGTATGAGAACAATCCGATCCTCACCCAGCGCCACCTGCCGGAAGACCGCCCCAACCCGATCACGTCTGTTGGCCATGCAGACCTTGTCCAGGACGCAGACGGCAACTGGTGGGCAACCTTCCTCGGCGTGCGGCCCTATGAGGGCGACCTCTATAATACAGGCCGCGAGACCTTCCTGATGCCTGTCGACTGGAAGGATGGCTGGCCGGTCATCCTCGAAGGCGAGGAAGAGGTGCACTACAAGATGGACACCCGCCCTGCTCCGCTCGGCACAATCGGCGAGCACGTGCCGATGTCCGGCAATTTCACGGTGCGTGAGGACTTCGATGGCGAGGCGCTGCCGTTCCACTGGATGACGTTGCGCGTGCCCCTGTCAGACTGGTGGGCACTGGAGGACGGCGCCCTGGTATTGGACGCAAGGCCCGTCGAGCTCGGCTCCGGGACGCAGCCTTCCTATCTCGGCCGGCGCCAGCAGCACCAGAACGCTGTCGCCACAACGAAAGTCGCGTTCAGCCCCGAATCCCCGGGCGATGAAGCTGGGCTCGCCGTGCTGCAAAGCGATGAATATTTCTACGCGCTCGGCCTGACGGTCTCGGATGCGGGTGAGCCTCAAATCGTCCTGCGCCAGCGCGCCGGCGCCGACCAGCCCGTCGAGGGAACAGTCGTGGCGACGGCGCCGTTTTCCGGCAAGGCGGCCGAACTCAGGATCACCGCCCGCAAGGATGCCTATGACTTCGCTTTCCGCGGACCGGGCAACGAGGATTGGACCGTCATCGCAACGGGCCTTGATGGCAAGATCCTCTCGACCCGGGTCGCAGGCGGCTTTGTCGGCGCAACCTTCGGGCTCTATGCAGGCGCCGCCCCGCGCTGACCAGACATGCGCCAGACCCTCGGCGCGGTGAGCGGCGGCCGTCGCCAGCAACCTTCCGTCCCGCGCTTTCGGCTTTTCCGTTGCGCTTGGATTTAATTTCGTCTAGCGAAAATGTTAACGCCAACATTCTCGGGTGAGACCCGAGAACCTCAACTGAAAGCGCCCCGCAGAGACATGCGGAGGACAGCGATACGGCGAAAAGGGGAGACACGATCATGCGCCACAAAACTTCATGGTATGCCCTCGCGGCGGCAGCCGGGCTCTTGCTTGCAGGCTGTGCCCGCTCAGCCCCGGATCCAGATAGCGCGACGAGCCCTGAGCCTGCTGCAGAGGAGTCAGTCTGGCCCGCCGTCGAGAGCAATCTCATCGATCCGGCGATCGAGGCGCGCATTGACGAGATCATGGCCAAGATGACGCTGGAGCAGAAAGTCGGCCAGGTCATCCAGGCCGACAATGGCTCGGTCACCCCTGAGGATGTGAAGACCTACCGGCTCGGCTCGGTGCTCAGCGGCGGCAACTCGGCCCCCAATGGCAAGCCATACGCCAGCGTCGAGGAATGGGTGGCCGCCACCGATGCTTTCTACGCCGCCTCTGTTGATCCCGAAGGTGTCGAGATCGCGATCCCGATCATCTGGGGTATCGATGCTGTCCACGGCCACAACAACGTCATCGGCGGCACCGTTTTCCCGCACAATATCGGCCTTGGCGCCGCGCGTAATCCGGAGCTGATCGAGAAGATTGCGGAAGTGACCGCCACAGAGCTTCGCGTCACCGGCCATGACTGGACCTTCGCGCCCACCGTTGCCGTCCCGCGCGATGACCGCTGGGGACGTACCTATGAAGGCTTCGCCGAGGACCCCGAAGTCGTCGCCTCCTATTCCGCAGCCATCGTCGAAGGCCTGCAGGGCGAATTCGGCGCGGATGACTTCCTGGACGAAACCCACGTCATCTCGACCGCCAAGCATTATCTCGGCGATGGCGGCACACAGGGCGGCCAGGACCAGGGCGACACGAAAGTGTCCGAGGCCGAACTCGCACGCATCCATGGCGCCGGCTATCCGCCCGCCATCGAGGCAGGCGCGCTGTCCATCATGGCGACCTTCTCAAGCTGGAACGGCACGAAGACGACAGGCGACAAGTACCTGCTGACAGATGTCCTGAAAGACCGGATGGGCTTTGACGGCTTTATCGTCAGCGACTGGAACGCGCATGGACAGATCGATGGCTGCACCAATGAGGACTGCCCGGAAGCGTTGATCGCCGGCATCGACATGTACATGGCACCCGACAGCTGGAAGGGCCTCTATGAGAATACGCTCGAGCAGGTAAAGAGCGGCGAGATTCCAATGGAGCGCCTCGACGATGCCGTCCGCCGCGTCCTCCGCGCCAAGCTCCATTACGGCCTGTTCGAAGAGGGGCGTCCATCTGAGCGCCCCCTGGCCGGGCGCACAGACCTGCTCGGCTCACCCGAACACCGCGCGGTCGCCCGTCAGGCGGTGCGCGAGTCGCTGGTTCTTCTAAAGAATGACGGCGTCCTTCCGATTGCGCCAACCGCGAACATCCTGGTCGCTGGCGACGGCGCTGACAGCATCTCCAAACAGTCCGGCGGCTGGACGCTGACCTGGCAGGGCGGCGGCATCGACAATGAAGAATTCCCGAACGGCGCCTCCATCCTCGATGGCCTGTCTGAAGCCGCGAACAACGTCACTCACAGCCCTGACGGCAGCTACGACGAGAAACCCGATGTCGCGATCATCGTGTTTGGCGAGGATCCCTATGCCGAGTTCCGCGGTGACGTCGATCATCTGGCCTATGATGCCGCCGGCTCGAAGGAAATCGAGCTTCTCCGCAAGCTGCAGGCAGACGGCATTCCGACCGTGAGCGTCTTCCTGTCCGGCCGCCCGACGTGGGTGAACCCGGAGCTCAACGCCTCTGATGCGTTTGTCGCCGCCTGGCTTCCCGGTAGCGAAGGAACAGGCGTTGCCGACGTTCTGGTCGCCGCCGAGGATGGCTCGCCACGTTATGACTTTACCGGCAAGCTCTCCTATTCTTGGCCAAAGCGCCCTGACCAGGGCCCGCTCAATGTCGGCGACGAGACCTACGATCCGCTCTTCGCCTATGGCTACGGCCTCTCCTATGCCGAACCTGGCGAGGTGGCCACGCTGGACGAAACCGTGCCCGACACCCTGCAGGCCAGCGGCAACACCAATGTCTATTTCGCCAATGGCAGCTACAGCGCGAACATGCGCATCTTCAAGTCTGGCACCGTCAGCGAGAGCCGCGTCGACCATCGCGCCCAGGAAGACGCCATCTCCCTGACCTTCGGAGACACCGGCGGCTGGGTGTCCTTCACAGACGGCTCCGTCAGCGACCTTGTCCGCGAATCCAATGCCGACATCGAACTCCTGCTGACATTGCGCTCGACGCTGACATCGCCTGTTTCGATCGGCATGGCGTGCGAAGGCGAAGACTGCCGCAGTTCGCGTGAGCTTTCCCCCGCCGACCTCGGCAATGGCGATTGGACGGATGTCCGCATCTCGCTGAGCTGCTTCAGCGATATCGATCTCAACTCCATCATTGCGCCCATCTACGTTGAGGCGAGTGGGCCAGGCGAGATCGCCATCTCCGAGGCAAGACTCGTCGAGGACGCAGACGCCGCAGAGACCTGTCCGGGTGATTGATCCAGCAATGCCCGGGACGACCGAACTGTCGGACAAGGCGGCGCTTTGCTACCTGTCGGCTCACGGCTTCGACATGGCCGTCCAGCCCGGCGTGGGCGGCCGCATCGTCTCCCTCTCATTCGGGGGGGTGGACGTGTTCCAGCCCGATGCCCGGCCAGACGCCATGAGGGTGTTTGACGCCGGCTGCTTTCCGCTGGTGCCGTTCTCCAACCGGATCCGGGGCGGCACGTTCGAATTCGGGGGGTGCCCCCACACCTTGAAGCGCAACTGGGACGGCGATGAGCACGCCATCCACGGCGAGGGCTGGACGAGCGCCTGGACAGTGACCCATCAGGACGACGCTTCGATCCGGATGTGGATGGCCAGCGCAGGCTGGTGGCCCTGGACCTATGAGTGCAGCCAGCTCATCAGGCTGCTGCCGGGCCGGGTCAGCCTGTCCCTCAAAGTGACCAACCTCGACACCAGCGCCATGCCCGTCGGCCTCGGCTTTCACCCCTATTTTCCGAGGAACGACCAGACGCAACTGCAGTTCAACGCGGCCGGCATGATCGAGCCGATGAACCATGGCCCGCTGCAGGTTGAACCGCTGACCCCGACGACCGACTTTTCGCAGGACACAGCCGTGCGCCTTCGCGATCTGGACCATGGCTATGCTGGCTGGGACGGCGTTGCGATAATCCGCCAGCCGGAGGAGGGCCTCGAGATAACCGTCAGGACAAATGCTTCACCTGCCGGCGCAGTGGTCTATATCCCTCCGAGCGCGCCCTTTTTCTGTTTCGAACCTGTGTCCCAGATCAATGGCGCGTTCGAAATGGACCAGACCGTCGAGACGGGTCTGCACGCGCTGAAGCCCGGCGAAAGTCTCGATTTTTCCGTCGCGATCGACGTTGAGAAGCGTCCAGACGCGCCAGACAGAAAGGACAGTTCCGCATGACCCGCTTTGATCAGGACCGCAGACGGCTCCTCCAGCTTGCCGGCGTGACGGCCGCCGTGCCGCTCTTTGGCTGCGCTGGCGCGCAGACATCTGACGGGTCCGGCGTTCGCGCCATCGGCCAGCCCATGCCGGGCAATGTTCGCCTGCCTGATACCCCGCCCGAGAAGGGGGCCGCTGACAGCGTCGGCATCGCAGTCATCGGACTTGGCGGCTTCGCGCTGAATCAGATGATGCCCAACTTCGTGAACGCCCGGCGCGCCCATATCGCGGCGGTCGTCTCGGGCAATGCCGACAAGGCAAACCGGGTCGGGGACGCCTATGGCGTGGCGCCGGATGCGCGCTACTCCTACGACAATTTCGACGAGATCGCCTCCGATGACCGGGTCGATGCGGTCTATATCGTTCTGCCGAGCGGACTGCATGCCGAGTGGGCGGAGAAGGCCTTTGCGGCGGGCAAGCACGTCCTCTGCGAGAAACCCATGGCGCTCAACAGCGCCGAATGCGAACGCATGATCGCCGCGGCCCGTGCCGCCGACCGCAAGCTGATGATCGCCTATCGCTGCCACTTCGAGCCGTTCAACATGCGCGCGATGGAGCTGATGGATGAAGGCGCTGTCGGCGATATCCGGCTGATCCGGACCGGCCAGCATTACCGGATGGGGCCGACCACGCCGGCCGATAACTGGCGCGCCAATCGCGCCCTCGCCGGCGGCGGCCCGCTTGAGGATTACGGCCTCTACGGCCTGCAGTCCGCGCTCTATCTCTCGAATGAGATGCCAAACACGATCAGCGCGCGGACCTTCCAGCCGGAAGGCGATCCGCGCTTTGCGGAAATCTTTGCCTCCGTGCAGACGCAGATGCAGTTCCCGTCCGGCGCCGTTGCTCAGCTGTCGACCTCCTATGACGCTTCCGGTTCGAACCGCGCGCTCGTGCGGGGCACGCGCGGCGTCCTCGAAATGGACCCGGCGACCAGCTATGGCGGCCTGCGCATGACGCTTCGCCGCGATCGCAGCTCGGAAGAGCTCAATCCGGGCGACCCCGCGATACAGTTTGCCGCACAGCTCGACCACTTCGCGGACGCCATCCGCGACGATATCGAGATCCGCACGCCGGGCGCCATGGGCCTGCGCGATATCCGCCTCATCGAAGCGATCTACAAGGCTGCCGAAACCGGCCAGGCCGTCTCCCTGATGCCGGACGGCCGGATGAAGTGATGGCGTTGAAGACCGGTCTCCCGGGAGACCGGTCTTCCGCTTCAACGCATCAAGCAGCCGCTTTAACGCACGATACGCCGTCGCTATTGACGCCGGGCGGGATAAGGCCCGAAGGGTTTTTCTCGCACCGGCCAGCCAGACAACAAGAAACGCTGACCGGCACATATCGCTTTGTGCGGGGAGGCACACAGTATGGCACTAGAGACGATCGACCTTGTCATTGTCGGGGTTTACGCAATCGCGCTGTTCGCGATCGCAATCCTGGTATCGCGTGAGCCTGCGGGCCACCAGAAAGACACCGAAGACTATTTCCTTGCCGGCAAGGCGCTGCCCTGGTGGGCCATCGGCGCCTCGCTGATCGCGGCCAATATTTCCGCCGAGCAGATCATCGGCCAGTCCGGACAGGGCTTCGTCGTCGGCCTCGCCATTGCCGCCTATGAGTGGCAGGCGGCCATCGTCCTGCTGATCGTCGCCAAATTCTTCCTGCCGATCTTCCTGGAGCGGAAGATCTTCACCATGCCGCAATTCCTCGAGACCCGCTTCGGGCCGGAGGTCAAATCGATCATGGCGGTATTCTGGATCATCCTCTACACGGCGGTGAACCTGACCTCGATCCTGTGGCTGGGCGGGCTGGCCATCTCGGCTGTTACCGGCTGGGCGGTCCTGCCGGCGATGCTCGGCCTTGCCGCATTTGCCGTTCTCTACTCGCTTTATGGCGGGCTGAAAGCCGTCGCGATGACCGACATCATCCAGGTCGTCATCCTGATCCTTGGCGGCTTTGCCATCCTCTGGATCGCGCTCGGCCTCGTTGGCGGTGAAGACGGCGCCATGGCCGGCCTCGCCACGCTGATGGGCGAGATCCCCGGCCACTTCAACATGATCCTCAAGCCGGACCATCCCAACTATGGCGACCTTCCGGGCATCTGGACCCTGCTCGGCGGGCTCTGGGTGCTGCACTTCTCCTATTGGGGCTTCAACCAGTACATCATCCAGCGCGCGCTCGGCGCCGAGAGCCTGCCGGAAGCCCAGAAGGGGCTTGCCTTTGCGGCCTTCCTGAAGCTGCTCATCCCGGTCATCGTCGTGATCCCGGGCATTGCCGCCTTGTGGCTGGCCCAGAATGGCCAGCTCGACATGGCTGAA
>MRWG01001742.1_pt1 | contig 12760 bp, 12 predicted proteins | sample 1013341 | NCBI WGS metagenome assembly MRWG01 (sample SAMN06117577, study PRJNA244670) | biofilm metagenome | biome: Water; feature: Cathode Biofilm; material: Biofilm; isolation source: microbial consortium enriched at the cathode of a solar microbial fuel cell | place: USA: District of Columbia ... | reverse complement strand
TGCTTGTAATCCGCAGTCTCAGTTTATGACGGCTGAATAAATTGTCAATCGTTCAGGGCGGTTATTTTCGGGCGGCGGCACGCTCGTGCAATGATCGTTACGCAAGGCGCCCGGAAAAAATGTTCCCGAGTTGACGCGACGGCGCTGATTGCAGCCTCACCGGGGCCCGGTATTCTGGGCGGTAGATATAGAAAAGAAGGGCAGGGAGACCGCAGATGGACTTCAATATACCCAAGGAAATCGCCGACTATCTCGTCGTGCTGGACAAATTCATCGAAGACAAGATCAAGCCGCTGGAAGAGCAGGATGACAATATCCGCTTCTTCGACCACCGCCGCGAATGGGCGCGGACCGATTTTGACAATGGCGGCCTTCCGCGGCCGGAATGGGAAGAGCTTCTCACCAAGGCGAAGAAGCTTGCCGATGAAGCCGGGCACCTGCGCTATGCGCTGCCGAAGGAGTTTGGCGGCCAGGACGGGACCAATCTCGGCATGGCCATCATTCGCGAACACTTCGCGCGCAAGGGACTTGGCCTGCACAACGACCTTCAGAACGAGCATTCCATTGTCGGCAACTTCCCGCAGATCCTGATGCTGCGCGACTTTGCGCGGCCGGACCAGAAACACCTCGCGGAAGCCGCACTGAAAGGCGAGTTCAAGGCCTGCTTCGGCCTGACTGAGCCCGACCATGGCTCGGATGCGACTCACATGGAAACCCGCGCTGTGCGCCACAAGAAGGACGGCAAGGATGGCTGGCTGATCAACGGCTCCAAGATGTGGATCACCGGGATGCATGTCGCCAGCCACATCATGCTGTTCTGCCGGACCAGCGGAAACGATGGCGATGCGAAAGGCATTACCTGCCTGATCGTCCCGGCCGATGACCCGGCCATCGAGATCGATGAGTACATGTGGACGTTCAACATGCCGACCGACCACTGCCGGTTCTACATCAAGGACCTCTGGGTGCCGGAAGATGCGGTATTCGGTCCGCCGGAAGGCGGTCTCGCGCTTGCCCAGCATTTCGTGCACGAAAACCGCATCCGTCAGGCGGCAAGTTCGGTCGGCGCGGCGATGTACTGCATCACCGAAGCCATCAACTACGCCAATGAACGCCGCCCCTTCGGCAAGGCGCTGTCGTACAACCAGGCGATCCAGTTCCCGCTGGTGGAGCTTGCCACTCAGGCAGAGATGCTGCGGCTCTTCATTTTCAAGACGGCCTGGCAGATCGACCAGATGTCGAAACCGGACGTCGCGATCTATCTCTCCGACAAGGTGTCGATGTGTAACTACTACGCCAACCGGCTCTGCTGCGATGCGGCCGACCGGGCGATGCAGGTGCATGGCGGTATGGGCTATTCGCGCCACAAGCCGTTCGAGCATATCTACCGTCACCACCGCCGCTACCGGATTACCGAGGGCTCCGAGGAGATCCAGATGCGGAAAGTGGCCGGCCACCTGTTCGGCTTCATGGGCCCCAACAAGGGCGCCAACCGCAACGAACCGTTCGACTTCGCGGTGCGGTAGTATTTGCGGGTCTTGCGGTCGAAAAACGTACCGCAAGCCCGTCAGCGGCGTGATCAGATGCGTGGCATGGGCATCAGCGTCTGTGCCGTTGCCCTTGATTCGGCCCGGAGCGCCCGGAAAAAACTGGAGAAATGCGCGGGAGGTGCCTCGCGTTACTTTCTGGCGGAGAATGCCCGTGAGCTGAGGCGCGCTTGCCCGGTTGCTGCCAGCCAGCTCTCAAACCCTGCAATGACTGAGTAAGACTCAGGCACGCTCGCAGGGAATTTCCATCGCAATTGCGTCATCGCCTTGCCGGGCGGGCGACTCTGAAATAGGTGTGTCGTTAGTAATAACTCCTCCCCGGGAGAGAGCAGGCAAACGTCAGCCTGCCGCCGAAGGCGCAACCGCCCCGGAAACGCTCAGGCAAAAGGACCGGGAGAGAGACCACACGCTGGAAAGAGGCAGGCACGGTCATTTTCGTGCTGATGGCCTCGCCGAAGGAGCAAGCCGGCCCGGTTCATGGGCGTCAGGCGGAATCTCTCAGGCGCCGAGACAGCGGGGGCGGCCATGATCCTCGAAAGGCGAGGGCGCGTGGCCGTTTGACCGCAAAGGGCGCCATGGCAGACCAGGCTATACACGATCTCAGGCAGACACCCCTTCATGGGCTGCACGTTTCGCTCGGCGCGCGGATGGTCCCGTTTGCCGGCTATGACATGCCGGTCCAGTTTGAAGGCGTGAAGCCAGAGCACCTCTGGACCCGCGAGCATGCCGGCCTGTTCGATGTCTCTCATATGGGGCCGTGCTTCCTGACCCTGAAAGACGGCCCGTCAGGCAGCGAAGACGCCCACAAGGCAATTGCCGCGCTGATTGAGGAAGTCGTTCCGAGCAACATTGCCGGTCTCAAGCCGGGGCAGGCGCGGCTGACCACGCTGCTCAATGATGATGGCGGGATCCTCGACGACTTGATTATCACCCGTCTGCCGGATGAGAAACAGAACGGGCGGCTCTACATCGTCGTCAACGGCGCCGTGAAAGCTCAGGACTGGGCGCTGTTCGAGAAACAGTTCAAGGGCCGGGCAGTGCTCCAGCCCGCCGATCACCGGGTCCTGATGGCCCTTCAAGGGCCAGAAGCCGTCGAGGTCCTTAAGGATGAATTTCCGGGCTGTGAGGATCTTGGTTTCATGAAGGCCATGCTGGCCGCCTGGGAGGGGGCAGAGTGCATGGTGTCGCGCTGTGGCTACACCGGTGAAGACGGGTTTGAAATCCTCATACCGGCTGATGCGGGCCAGACGCTTGCTGCAAAGCTGCTGAAAGATGACCGGGTAAAGCCGATCGGCCTCGGCGCGCGCGACTCGCTGCGCCTTGAGGCAGGCCTCTGCCTGTATGGGCATGACATGGACGCGACGCGCACGCCGGTCGAGGCAGACCTGCAATGGGTGATCCAGAAGTCACGCCGCGAGCGCGCTGATTTCCCCGGCGCAGCAAAAATACTCGACCAGCTTGCGAATGGCCCGGCCGAAAAGCGCGTCGGGATCCGGCCGCTTGAGCGCGCCCCGGCGCGTGAAGGGACCGAGATTCAGGTGAACGGAGAAACCGTCGGCATCGTTACATCCGGTGGCTTCGGCCCGACGGTCGATGCGCCCGTCGCCATGGGCTATATCCGCGCCGACCTCGCCGAACCGGGCACGCAGATCGAACTCATGGTGAGGGGCAAGGCGCGCATGGCGGAAGTCGCCGCACTGCCTTTCATCGAGCACAATTACAAACGTTGAGGACCAGCCAGATGACGCAAAAATTTACCCAGCAAGTCACCTTCTACACCGAAGACCATGAATGGGTCACCGTGCACGGCGACCTCGCCACGGTGGGCATCACCCGCTACGCCGCCGACCAGCTTGGCGATGTGGTCTTCGTCGAGACGCCCGAGGTTGGCAAGACCGTCAAGAAGGGTGACGAGATGGCCGTCGTCGAGAGTGTGAAGGCCGCCTCCGACGTCTACGCGCCCATGTCCGGCGAGGTGATCGACGCCAATGGCGCGCTCGCCGACGCACCGGAAAAGGTCAACGAGCATCCCGAGACCGAAGGCTGGTTCTGCGTCATCAAATTCTCTGACGGCGCGGAGACCGAAGGCCTGATGGATAAGGACGCCTATTACGAATACTGCAAGGGACTTGCCTGATGCGCTACCTGCCCCTCACACCCGAAGACCGCAAGGCGATGCTCGCTGTCACCGGCGCGGCGTCGATTGACGATTTCTATGCCGACGTTCCCGAAGCCGCCCGCCTTGGCGGCAAGATCGACGGCCTGCCTGACCATCAGGGCGAGTTGGCTGTCGAACGTCATATGGCGGCGCTCGCGGGAAAGAACCGGACCGCGTCCGAAGGCCGCTTCTTCGTGGGCTGCGGGGCTTACAAGCACCATGTGCCAGCCACGGTCGACCACATTATCCAGCGCTCGGAATTCCTGACGACCTACACGCCTTACCAGCCGGAAATCGCGCAGGGCACTCTTCAGACCCTGTTTGAATTCCAGTCCCAGGTCGCGGCCCTGACGGCGATGGATGTCGCCAATGCCTCCATGTATGACGGCTCGACGGCCTGCGCCGAGGCGGCGCTGATGGCCTGCCGGGTGACCCGCCGGCGCCGCGTGGTTCTGTCTGGCGGCCTGCACCCGCACTATGCCTCGGCAACCCGAACCGTCTGCGAAGCGCAGGGCATCGAGGTCGTTCAGCTGCCGCCGGCTGTCGATGGCGAGCTGGCGCTCAGCGACGCGGTCAACGACAAGACGGCCTGCGTCATCGGGCAAAGCCCGAATGTCTTCGGCACGGTCACGGACCTGACGCCGGTCTCCGAAGCCGCGCATGCTGACGGGGCGCTGCTCGTCTCGGTCTTCACTGAAACGGTCGCGCTCGGCATGGTCACCCCGCCGGGCGAGATGGGCGCCGATATCGCGGTTGGCGAAGGCCAGTCGATCGGCAATGCGCTGAACTTCGGCGGACCTTATGTCGGCCTGTTCGCGACAAACCAGAAACATGTCCGCCAGATGCCGGGACGGCTCTGCGGCGAGACGCAGGACGCCGATGGCCAGCGCGGTTTCGTGCTGACCCTGTCGACGCGCGAGCAGCATATTCGCCGGGACAAGGCGACGTCGAATATCTGCACCAATGCGGGCCTCTGCACGCTCGCCTTCACCGCGCATATGACGCTGCTGGGCGACAAGGGCCTCAGCCAGCTTGCCGTGCTCAACCACGAAGCCGCCTGCCTGCTGGCGGATGCTCTGGAAGAGGTGAAGGGCGTTGAGATCCTGACACCACGCTTCTTCAATGAGTTTGCCTTCCGGGTGCCGGGCAATGCCGAAGCGGTGCTCGCCGAACTGGACGAGCTTGGCGTCATCGGCGGCGTGCGCGCCTCCCGGCTCTTCCCGGGCAAGAAGCTGGATGATGTCATCATCGCCTGCGCGACCGAGTGCACGACGGAAGAAGACATCGCTGTCTACGCTGAAGCGCTGAGGGAGGTGCTATAGTGACAGACACCCCCCAACACCAGGACGCCTGGGACCACAAGCGTGCCATCATGGAGTATGAAGCTTTCCTGCAGGAACGCTTCCGCGCCATCGGCATAAGCCCGGCACGCCTTAACAAGCGCAAGCAGCAATTCCAGGCGATCATCGACAATCCCGAAGTCTGGCGCGAACCGGACAGTTTCAAAACGCTCTATTCGAACCTGCGCCGCGAGATCATCGCCATGGGCGCGGTCAATGTCAGCGTTGCGAACAAGCGCATCCGCGAAAAGTTTGGCGCCAATTCCCCGCATTTTGTGGAGACCCACGCATGACCATGAATTCCCAAGGCCGTTCCACAACGCTAACCGAGGCAAGCCCAATGTCCGATATCCATACCGTTTCCGGCTCGCGCGGTCTGCAGCAGCGCGAAGACCTCATCTTCGAGACGGGCTGCGTCAACAAGACCGGTGTCGACCTGCCCAAGCCGAAGGGCGTGAAGCCCCGCCTTGGCGGTGTTGCCCGCAAGCGTCCGACCGACCTGCCGGGCCTGTCGGAACCAGAAGCCGTGCGCCATTATGTACGGCTCAGCCAGAAGAATTACGCCATCGATCTCGGCCTCTTCCCGCTCGGCTCCTGCACGATGAAGCATAATCCGCGGCTGAATGAGAAAATCGCGCGCATGCCGGGCTTCGCCGACATCCACCCGCTGCAGCCGCAATCGACGGTGCAAGGGGCGCTGGAAATGATCGACCAGCTGGCGACCTGGCTGAAGACGCTGACCGGCATGCCTGCCGTGGCGATGAGCCCGAAGGCCGGCGCGCATGGCGAGTTCTGCGGCATGATGGCGATCCGCCGGGCCCTGATGGCGCGCGGCGAAATCGAGACGCGCACGCGCGTGCTTGTGCCCGCTTCGGCCCATGGCACGAACCCGGCAACGGCGGTGCAGTGCGGCTTCAAGGTCGATGAGATCAAGGCCGACAAGCGCGGCCGCGTCGACATGGAAGACCTCAAGGCCAAGCTGGAAGACAGCTCGGACATTGCCGGCATCATGCTGACCAATCCGAATACGTGCGGCCTGTTCGAGACCGATATCCGCGAGATCGCCGACCTCATCCACGCGGCCGGCGGCTATTTCTACTGCGACGGCGCGAACTTCAACGCGATTGTCGGGCGCGTGCGTCCCGGCGATCTCGGCGTCGATGCGATGCACATCAACCTGCACAAGACCTTCTCGACGCCGCATGGCGGTGGTGGACCGGGTGCCGGCCCGACCGTGCTATCCGAAGCGCTGGCCGACTATGCGCCCGTGCCGTTTGTCGTGAAGGATGAAGATGGCTTCCACCTGGTGGAGGAAACGAAAGGGGAGGGCGAGGACGCTTTTGGCCGCCTGTGCGCCTTCCATGGCCAGATGGGCATGTTCACGCGGGCGCTGACCTATATGCTGAGCCACGGCGCCGATGGCCTCAAACAGGCGGCCGAAGATGCCGTTCTCAACGCCAATTATATCCAGGCACGGCTGAAGAAGGTCATGACGCCAGCCTTTGACGGCTACTGCATGCACGAAGCGCTGTTCTCCGATGCCTTCACCGCCGAGGGTATCGAAACGCTGGACATCGCCAAGGCGCTGATCGACGAGGGCTATCACCCGATGACCATGTACTTCCCGCTGGTTGTGCATGGCGCCATGCTGATCGAGCCGACGGAGACCGAGAGCAAGGCCGAACTCGACCGGTTCTGCGACGCGCTTGCCGCGATTGCCGAGCGGGCCGCCAGCGGTGATGAGAGCCTGAAGGGGGCGCCTTATCTTGCTCCGATGCGCCGTCTCGACGAGACGCAGGCTGCTCGCAAGCCGGTGTTGCGCTGGGTCCCGCCAGAGCCGGAGTCGCTTGCGGCAGAATAGCCCAGTCGGCTTAAAAACGGGTAATTCACGGGCTTTTGAGTCTCCGGCCAATTGCATTTGCTGGCTGGCTCCGGCACGCTGTGCTTACAGAATGGTGAAGTGTGTTATTCGGGATTTGCGCCTGAAATTCATCACATTCAAACCATCTTCTAGGCAGAACTAGAAACGATATCCATATAGGCCCGAATGTCGAATTCAGAGCCAGAGCCGGACACAGACTCCGAGGCAGATAGCAAGAGGAAACGCCGCGTGCCGCTGCAGACCGTGACAACAGGACTCCGCACTGTAGTGCGCCAGTTCCTGGCGCTGCTCGGCCTGTTCTTCATCATTATTGCCATTCCGATCGCCTTCCTGACGCCAATCCTGCCGATTGGTCTGCCGCTTGCGATCCTCGGCGTCGTCCTGCTGGGACGTAACGCGATCTGGGGCAAGCGCTGGATGGAGAATATGCTGGCGCGCAACCCCCGCCTCGAACGCTTCGCGCCGAACTGGCTCATGCGCGCCGTCTTCGGCCGCGAAAAGAGCAAGACCGGTTAGGCGGGTCACCGCGCCTGCGCTTCGATAGGCAGACACTCCGACAACAGGCCAAGAAAAAGCCCCGCCGGATCGTTTCGGCGGAGCTTTTTTGAATTCGGGTCCGGAGCAGGGCGCCTAGTTGAGCGCCTTGTCGATTTCTTCCAGCGCTTCGGTGAACAGGTCACCACGCTTGCTGGAGCTCGAAATGATCTCCTTGGAGGCGCGTGTGGCTGCGTCAGCGGCAGCCCGGCGGACATCCTGTGCGGCTTCGGCTTCGGCGCGCGCGATACGGGCTTCGGCCTGGGCTTCGCGGCGGGCCACCTTCTCGGCGAGGTCCTTTCGGGCCTGCTCGACCATCAGCTTGGCATCAGCCTTGGCCTGCTGGATCATGGCCTCGGCCGTCTGGTCGGCCTCTTTCTGCTTGCGCTCGGCCTCAGCCAGCATGGCGGCCGCTTCCTCACGCAGGGCGCGGGATTCGTCGAGCTGCTTCTGGATGTCGCCAGCGCGGTCGTCGAGCGCCTTGCCGACAGCCTTGAAGGCGCCGAGAGCGGCAGCGATGATCAGGAAGACGATAAGCGCCGCCGTGGCAACATGGGTCACCGGATCGAGGAACGGGGCAACGATGTTCATGAAGGTCGCGCCGGACTCATGGGCACTGCCGCTCGTTTCAGCGGCGAAGGCGAGCGGTGCGCTTGTCGCGGCGAGGAGAACGGGAACCAGACGTTTCATCATCATTTGCTCCTAGTCCTTGGTCGCGCGCTGGACGGCGGCCTTGGCATCGGTCTCACTGACCGAGACGCCGAAGCGGGCCAGCATGGCCTGGGTGGTTTCGGTCGCGATGGAATCGACATTCGAAAGCGCTTCGGACCGGACCTTGCGGATACGGGCCTCGGCTTCCTCGAGACGCGTCGCGAGATCGGCATCGACTTTCTGCGTCTCGGCAGCAATCTCGGCTTCGACCTTGTCACGGGCCTTGTCGGCCGTCTCGCGGGCCTTGGAACGGGCTTCGGCGAGGTGGAGCTCCTGCTGGCGCTTGGCTTCCTTGGCCTGTTCGTCGAGGCGGGCCGCTTCGTCCAGCGAGTCGGCGATCGTGTCGCCGCGTTTCTCGATCACACCGCCGAGTTTCGGCAGCACGAAGCGGGACAGGACGATGTAGAGACCGCCGAACATGATCACCAGCCAGAAGAGCTGGGACGGGAAGTGCCACGGATCAAAAGGCGGGAAGGCAGCGCTTCCGCCGGTTGCGCCATGGGCGGCTTCAGCAGCAAAGGACAAGAGCATCATGGCCTAACCTTGATGAACAGGTCGAAAAGGGAAATCGGCCGGCCCGCCAGGCGGGCCAGCCGGATCTGATTGGGGTGTCGTCAGACGACGAACAGAATCAGGATGGAGACCAGGAAGGCCAGAATGCCGAGCGCTTCCGAGAGGGCCATACCGATGAAGAGGTTACCGGTCTGCTGCGGGGCAGCCGACGGGTTGCGCATGGCGGCGTCGAGGAACGAGCCGAAGATGTTGCCCACACCGATTGCCGCACCGATCATGCCGAGCGTGGCCAGGCCTGCGCCGACATATTTGAGGCCGAGAGTGATATCGCCTTCCATTTCGTGATCTCCTTTGGGAAAGACTGATTTAGGTTTGGTGCCCGTGAAGCCTGTTCGTGCGGGCGCGTCAAGTGTTGTGGCACGGCGCGATTGGCCGCACCGGCGAAGAGACGTCCTTAGTGAGCCGGGTGAAGCGCGTCGTTCAGGTAGACGCAGGTCAGGATCGCAAACACATAAGCCTGCAGGCCGGCGACCAGGAATTCGAGTGCGTTGAGTGCCACGCCCATGGCGAAAGCCAGCGGTGCAATGACGATATAGGCGCCGCCCAGCGTTGCCAGTGTCACCGCGAAACCGGCAAACAGTTTCAGCATGATGTGCCCGGCCAGCATGTTGGCGAACAGACGCAGCGCGAGGGTGACCGGGCGGGCGATGAACGAGATGACCTCAATCGGCACCAGCAGCAGGTAGATCGGCCACGGCGCGCCAGCGGGCGCGAACAGTTTCAGGAACTTCAGGCCGTTCTTGTAGAAGCCATAGAAGATCACGATCGAGATAACGAGCAGGGCGAGGGCCGCCGTCACGATAAGGTGGCTCGTCGTGGTGAAGGCATACGGCACCATGCCGATCATGTTCGCGAAGAACACGAAGAAGAAGAGGGTGAAGACGAACGGGAAGAATTTCAGGCCTTCCTCACCGGCCGCGCCGCGGACCATGTCAGCGACAAAGCCATAGCCGATCTCGGCAATGGACTGCATGCGCGATGGCACCAGCTTGCCGCGCGAGGCAGCCATGCCGAAGAAGGCGACGATCAGCACGCAGCCAAGCAGCATGTAGAAAGAGGCATTGGTGAATGAGAGGTCGAGTCCGCCGATCGGACCGATCTCGATCAGCTTCTTCACCTCGAACTGGTGCATCGGGTCGGCGATTTGCCGGAACGAAAGATTCATCAGCCCTGGTTCCCGTTTTCCGGACCGTCTGACTGGTCCGATCCCTGACTTTGCGCGTTCGCCGTCAACTGGCGATAGGCGCGTATAACATTGAGGATACCGGCTGCAAGGCCGAATCCCAGCATAACAAGCAATCCCCACGGCTTGGTGCCGAAGAAGTGGTCGATCACCAGTCCGATCAGGATCCCGACGAAGACCGACGCCCCGAATTCCGCACCATAGCGAAGCGCAAGGCCGCCAGCCGAGACGTTGCCTTCCATCTCCGCATCGCGCCGCGCCTTCTTGGCCTCCCTTGCCGCCCGGTCGGCCTGAGCTTTTGCGATGCGCTCGCTAAGATCATTCCGCTCTGGACCGGCCATGGAAAACACCTGAATGCCGCTCGATACAGACATGGGGAGGACCCCCTGCCATTTGCGCCGGAAGCTATTTGAGAGGTGTTTGCAAGTCAAGCCAATGTATTGCGGCGTAATGCTTTGAAAAAGAACGAAAATTTAGCAAATGTACTTTTGCCGCAGGGCCTATTCCGCTGCGACCAGTTCTTCGGCAGCATCCAGATCGACCGAAACCAGTTTCGAAACGCCTTTTTCCCGCATGGTGACGCCGAACAGCCGGTCCATCCGGCTCATCGTCACCGGATTGTGGGTAATGACGATGAAACGCGTATCGGTGCGCCGGCGCATTTCATCGAGCAGGCGGCAATAGCGGTCGACATTTGCATCATCCAGCGGGGCATCGACCTCGTCGAGCACACAGATCGGCGAGGGGCGCGACAGGAAGACAGCGAAGATCAGCGCCGTCGCCGTCAATGCCTGCTCGCCGCCGGACATCAGGCTCAGCGTGCCAAGGCGCTTGCCGGGCGGCTGCGCCATGATCTCAAGGCCCGAATCAAGCGGATCGTCGCTATCGACCAGGCGCAGTTCTGCCTCGCCGCCGCGGAACAGCGTGGTGAAGAGCGCCTTGAAGTGCTCGTTCACGCGTTCAAAGGCTTCGAGCAGGCGGGCCCGGCCTTCATCGTTGAGGGCAGCGACCCCATCGCGCAACTTGGCGATAGCGGCGATCAGGTCTTCCTTCTCGCTCGCCTGCGTGCCGAGCCGTTCGGCCAGCTCCTCGGCCTCGGCTTCGGCTTCCATGTTGACGCCGCCAAGCTGGTCGCGGTCACGGCGCAGGAAATCGAGCTGCCGGTCAGCTTCGGAAACTTCCAGCGTGTCCAGCTCTTCCTCGTCGATCCCGGCGCGGGCCAGCGTCATCAGGCCTTCCGGCATGCGCTGGAACTGGGTGCGAGCGGTCTCGACCGCGTCTTCAAGGCGGCTTTCGGCATTTTCAAGGCGGACTTTCGCACCCGCAAGTGATTCGCGCGCTTCCATGGCGGCGTTCGCCGTTTCGCGGGCGTGCTGCTCGCTCTCGCGCGTGGTGCTTTCCTTCTCGGCGAGGCGGTCTGCGGCCTGCTTGCGTTCTTCCTCGAACTGGGCGACGCGCTCGGCCAGCGCGTCGATCTGGCCCTGCATCTCTTCCGGCTTGGAGCGGGCCCGCTCTGCATCACTAGCCGCTTCCGAGCGGCGCTTCAGGAGGTCCTGCAGCCGCTGCTCGCTATTGGCGAGGCGGCCTGTCCAGCGCTCGACATCCTTCTGGAAGCCCTCGCGACGGGCAATGGCCTGCTCACGGTTGCGGGTAATATCAGCCAGCCGGCCGCGGCATTCGGTTTCGTGTTCGCGTGCCCTGGTCAGCGCCTCGCGGGCACCGATCGCAATCGTCTCCAGCCGCTCCAGCTCTGTATCGTCACCGCCGATGGAAACCAGCGCCAGCGATTCCTCGACGCCGCGCAGGTCCGACTCGACACGCGCGAGCGCCTCACTGGCCGATTCGCGCTTGACGTCCGCGCGCTCGAAGGCCTGCCGCGTTTCAGCGGTGGCGGATCGGGCGCGGTTCAGCTCGCTTGCCTTGGGCGAGACCAGCTTGCGCGCCTCTTTCAGGTCGTCTTCCGCTTCTGCCCGCTGGGCTTTTGCCGCAGACAGGGCCTCGGCGGCTTCGTCGAGTGTTTCGCGCGCCGGACCGATTTCGGCCTGGGCGGCTTCCAGCCGTGCCTGCTGGGCCAGACGCTCGGCAGCCGAAACAGGGGCATCGGGTGTGCGGGTGAACCCGTCCCAGCGCCACAGATGGCCTTCAGTGGTGACCAGCCGCTGGCCGGGCTTCAGCCCTGTGGCAAGGCGGGCACCGTCCTCGACGCTGACCACCCCGCATTGCGAAAGGCGCGCGGCGAGTTCGCCGGGGGCCTCGACGAAATTATGGAGTGGCTCAGCCCCGGCGGGCAGGGCGTCGGTCTTGATCTCGCTGCCCGCCCAGTAGAGCGATGAATCGCGCTGGGTCGAGGCTTGCAGGTCATCGCCGAGGGCGGCGGCGACCGCCTTCTCATATCCATCGCGTGTGCGCACCCGGTCGATGACGGGTGGGGCCTTCGGGCCCGAGGCCTGCTTCAGGAGGCGCTCAAGCGCTGCGATCTCCGACTCGAGCGTGCGCACCACCTGGTCGGCTTCATCCTTCGGACCCTGGGCTTCAGCCTCGGCCTCGCGGGCTTCAGCCAGGGTGGCTTCTGCCGAATCGACGGCGCGTTCGGCGTCATGCAGCCCCATCTCGGCGGTTTCTTCGGCCTTCTCGGCTTCAGCCAGCTTCGCCTGGAGTGCAGCGGTGTCCGGCATGTCGGCCAGCTGCTGCTTCAGCCGGTTGGCATCGGCTTCAAGGCTCGCCTTGCGCCGGCGCTGGGCTTCCGCGCTGGCTTCGGCGGCCTGACGCTCTGCCTTCATCGAGGCTAGCTTGGCCGCCACATCATCGGCAGCGGCCTGAGCGTCGTTCAGC
>MRWG01001741.1_pt1 | contig 12774 bp, 9 predicted proteins | sample 1013341 | NCBI WGS metagenome assembly MRWG01 (sample SAMN06117577, study PRJNA244670) | biofilm metagenome | biome: Water; feature: Cathode Biofilm; material: Biofilm; isolation source: microbial consortium enriched at the cathode of a solar microbial fuel cell | place: USA: District of Columbia ... | reverse complement strand
CCCGAGCTGATCGAGGACGGGGCCAGCGGCGCCGGGTCGTCGGGCGCCACCAGGGCGCCGCTGGCCCCGTCCTCGATCAGCTCGGGGATGGCCGCCACCCGGGTGGCCAGGCAGGCCAGCCCCTGGCTCTGGGCCTCCATCAGCACGTTGGGCAGGCCGTCGCGGTCGCCGTCGCGGGCGACGCGGCTGGCCAGAACGAAGAGGTCGGCCGCGCGGTACTGCGCCAGGATCTCCGCCTGGGCCTGGCTGCCCATCCAGGTGATGCGCCCGGCAAGGCCCAGGGCGGCCGCCTGGCGCTCCAGCGCCGCGCGCAGCGGGCCGCCGCCGATGTGGGTCAGGCGCCAGTGCAGGCCCTCAGGCAGCCCGGCCAGGGCCTGCAGCAGCACGTCGTAGCCCTTCTTCTCCACCGCCCGGCCCACCGAGAGCAGGCGCACCGGGTCCGCCGGGTCGCCGCCGTCGCGCAGGCCGGCCGCGCGCGGCGCGGCGGCGAAGCGGGCGAGGTCGAGCCCGTGGTAGAGCAGGCGCACGCGCGCCGGCCCGGAATCCGGACCCGAATCCGGACCCGAATCCGCCTGGGGCGCCAGGGCGCGCAGGTGCTCGGCCCCGAAGCGGGTGCAGGTCACCAGCCATTCGGCCTCGGCCAGCTTCTCGCGCTTCTCCCACTCCGGGATGGTCCAGATGTCCTTGGCGTGGGCGGAGACGCTCCACGGCAGGCCGGTCATCAGCGCGGTGTAGCGGGCCACCGAGGCGGGGGTGTGCAGGAAGTGGGCGTAGAGCCAGGTGACCTCCGCCGGCAGCTCGGCGGCCAGCACGCAGGCCTGGCCGAAGCGGCGCACGCGGTTCGGCGTCAGGTCGCGCCGCAGGTCGCGCAGGAAGGCGCGCCGGGCCGCCGCATAGCCGGGCAGGCGCCGGGCCCGCCGCCAGCCGCGCAGCACGCGCAGCGGCTCCTGGTAGAGGTACTCGGGCAGATAGCTGACCGGGGCGGCGACCTCGTCGTGCACCGGGTGGCGCTTGGTGTCGGTGGGATGGCGCAGGGAGACGAGGCGCAGCGCGAAGCCGCGGCGTTCCAGGGCCAGGATCTCCTGCGCGATGAAGGTCTCCGACAGGCGCGGATAGCCCTTGAGCACCACCGCCACGGCGCCCGGGCCCTGCGCGTCCCGGCCTTTCGCCCTGTCGCGTTCTTCGGTCATGTCGGCGGGCACCAAGGCTGCAGTCACAGCCGTCCCTTATTCGGGGTCTCGGCGACGCTCAGCTGGCTGGCGCCGTGCTCCAGCCAGTACTCGGCCAAGCGCACGACATTCTTCGGGCCGTCCAGCAGTCCCGGCACCACCACTTCCGATGGCAGGCGCTGCTGCGGCAGGTTGCGCAGCGCCGTGGCCATGAGGTGGGCGTCGCGGGTGCCGTCGTCGCGCAGCATGCGCACCAGCCCCAGGTCCTGGGCGCGCGACGCGCGGATGTGCTGTTCCATGCGCGGCATGGTGCGCGGGATCACCAGGGCGCGCTTGTCGAAGGACAAGACCTCGCAGAAGGTGTTGTAGCCGCCCATGCAGACCACGCCGATGGCGCGGTCCATCAGGCTTTCCAGATGGGTTTCGAAGGTCACGGTCTCGACGTTGTCCAGCTGCGCGGCGCGCGCCTGGAAATCGGCCTGGGCTTCGCTGTTCATGAAGGGGCCGAGCACCAGCAGTGCCGGGTGCGGCAGCTTGGGGTCGCTCTCGTAGGCGCGCAGCACCCAGTCGATGATGGCTTCGCCGTCGCCGCCGCCGCCGACGGTGACCAGCAGGAAGGGGTCGTCGATCTTCTCCAGCGCCACATGGGCGCTGGTTTTCGGCAGGCTGCGCTTCAGATAGCCGGTGTAGGTCATCTTCTTGCGCACCGAATCCGGCAGATCGATGCCCTCCAGGGGGTCGCAGATCTGCGGCAGCCCGTAGACCCAGATGTCGTCGAAATAGCGCTGCAGGGCCGGGACCACCTGCTTGCGCTCCCACTCCGGCGCCAGCAACCCGGGCTCGTCCATGACGTCGCGCAGGCCCAGCACGCAGGGCGTGCCGCGCTCGCGCAGCATGGCCAGCGTGCCCTCCACCTCGCCGCGCAGGCCCAGCGGCTCCTTGTCGACGATGAAGAGGTCGGGATCGAAGACCTCGGCGGTGTGCTCGATAATCGAGGCGCGCATGGCCAGGGTCTGCTCGACGTCGATGTGCAGCGCCAGGGAGGTGTAGTCGCCGTTGCGCAGCTTGATCACCCCCGGCACCCGCACGAAGTCGACGCGCGAGCGGAAGTCGAAGGAGCCGATGATCGGCGAGCCGGAGAGGATCAGCACCGAAAGCGAGCGCTGGGCCTCGGCCAGGGTATGGGCGATCTCACGGCAGCGCCGCAGGTGGCCCAGACCGAAGCTGTCATGGCTGTAAATGAGGACGCGCTTGCCTCTTCGGCTGTCCTGCATGCCGCAGTCTCCCTCTTCGCGGTCTGCCGGGGCGACTATGGCACAGGGGGCCGCGGGCCGGAAGAGCGCTCTGGGGCGCTTCGTCCAGGGGCCCCGGGGCCGATTTGCGGCCGCCCGGGGGGCGTCAGAATGTTTCATTTCCGTCGGATCATGCACTAAGTTGCGAAGATCGCAGGTCAGGTGGCACTCGCAAGGGCGGGCCGCGCCGCCGCCCGGCAAAGAGGGTCCATGGAACCGAACATCTTCAAGTACGTATGGCGGCACAGCCGGACCGAGCAGCTGGTGATTCTGCTGCTGGTGGTGGTTTCGCTGCCCTTCTACTACTTCTCCCTCAATCTGCCTAAGCAGATCGTCAATGAAGGCATTCAGGGCCAGGGCTTCGAATCCCCGGGCTCGACCCAGACCCTGTTCCGGATCGACCTGCCCTACGGCGAAGAGATTTTCGGCTCCACGGTCACCCTGTTCGACGGCATCGACCTGGTGCAGCGGGACATGCTGCTGGGGCTCAGCTTCTCCTTCCTGGTGCTGGTGATGGTCAACGGCATGTTCAAGCTGGTGATCAACACCCGCAAGGGCCGCATGGGCGAGCGCCTGTTGCGCCGCCTGCGCTTCGAGCTCGGCGATCGCATCCTGCGGTTTCCGCTGCCGTACCTTAAGCGCGTGAAGCCCTCGGAAATGGCCACCATGATCAAGGACGAGGTGGAGCCGCTGGGCGGCTTCATCGGCGATGCCTTCGCCACGCCGCTGTTCCTCGGCGGTCAGGCGGCCACGGCCATGCTGTTCATCATGGTGCAGTCGTTCTGGCTGGGCCTGGTGGCGGCGGGCGTGGTGATGTTCCAGACCTTCCTCATCCCGCGGTTGCGCCGGCGCATCCTGGTGCTCGGCCGCGAGCGCCAGCTCACGGCGCGCCAGCTCGCCGGGCGCATCGGCGAGATCATCGACGGCGGCGTCGAGGTGCAGGCCAACGACACCACCAACTTCGAGCGCGCCGACCTGGCCTCGCGCCTGGGGCGCATCTTCAAGATCCGCTACGAGATCTATCAGCGGAAGTTCTTCGTTAAATTCCTCAACAACCTGCTGGCCCAGCTCACCCCCTTCGTGTTCTACGCCGGCGGCGGCCTGCTGGCGATCTCCGGCCACCTCGACATCGGCGCTCTGGTGGCGGTGATCGCGGCCTACAAGGATCTGCCCTCGCCGATCAAGGAGCTGATCGACTGGGACCAGCAGCGCCTGGACGTGCAGATCAAGTACGAGCAGGTGATCGGCCAGTTCCAGCCGCCGCAGCTCATCGACGCGGCGCAGCAGTCGCCGGACAACGACGCCGGTCCGCCGCTCACGGGGCAGATCAGCGCCTCGGCGCTGACGCTGCTGGATGAGGCCGACCAGCCGCTGGTGCGTGCGGTGAACTTCACCGTCGATGTCGCCCAGCATATCGCCATCGTCGGCCCCAGCGGCAGCGGCACCGAGCAGCTGAGCTACATGCTCTCCGGTCTGGTCTGGCCCAGCTCCGGCAGCCTGCGCATCGACGGCCGCGACGTCGAGCGCCTGCCCGCGGCGGTGACCGGCCGGCGCATGGCCTATGTCGGGCCCAGCGCCTATCACTTCGCGGGCTCGCTGCGCGACAACCTGCTCTACGGCCTGAAGCACCGGCCGCTGCGCCCGGCCGATCCCGACAAGGCGGCCGGCCACGACTATCGGATGGAGGCCAAGCGCGCCGGCAATCCGGACTTCGACGTCAACGCCGACTGGATCGACTACGCCGCGGCGGGCGCCGAGGGACCGCAGGATATCAACGCGCGCCTGCTGGAGGTGCTCGCCATCGTCGACCTGAAGGGCGACGCCTACCGCTTCGGGCTGACCGGCACCATCGACCCCGAACGCAGCCCCGAGGTGGCCGAGGGCGTTCTTATGGCGCGCGCCGCGCTGATCGAGCGTCTGCGGGCCGGCGGCAACGACGACCTGGTCGTGCGCTTCGAGGCCGACAGCTACAACGGCAACGCCAGCGTCGCCGAGAACTTGTTGTTCGGCACGCCGCGGGTGCCGGAGTTCGCCTCCAAGGCGCTGGCCCAGAACGCCACCGTCGCCGCCGTGCTGCGCGAGGCCGAGCTGACCGAGGCCTTCGTCGGCATGGGCGTCACCATCGCCAAGACCATGGTCGAGATCTTCGCCGACCTGCCGCCGGGCCACCCCTTCTTCGAGCAGTTCAGCTTCATCAGCGACGACGACCTGCCGGAGTTCCGCACCATCATCACGCGGGTGGAGAGCTCCGGCGTCGATGCCCTCGACGAGGCCGCGCGCAAGCTGCTGCTCGGTCTGCCCTTCAACTACGTCGAGGCGCGCCACCGCCTGGGGCTGGTCGATGGCAAGATGGCCGAGCGCCTGGTCGCCGCGCGCCACCGCCTGGCCGAGCGTCTGGAGCGGGACCTGCCCGATGCCGTGGAGTTCTACCGCGCCGACGCCTACAACGCGGCCGCCTCGCTGCAGGACAACATCCTCTTCGGCCGTCTCGCCTTCGGCCAGGCCGGCGCCGAGCAGATCATCGGCGATACCCTGGCCGAGGTGCTGGACGACCTCGGCCTGCGCGAAACGGTGATCGAGGTCGGCCTGGACTACAACGTCGGTCTGGGCGGCGCGCGCCTCAGCGCCATCCAGCGCCAGAAGCTGGCCCTGGCCCGGGCGCTGCTGAGACGCCCCGATCTGCTGATCATCAACGAGGCGGCGGCGGCCATGGACGGTGCCGGACAGCAGCGCCTGGTCGAGCGCATCCTCGACCTGCGCGAGGGGCAGGGCGTCATCTGGGTGCTGCAGCGCCCCGAGCTGGCGTCGCTTTTTGACACCATCCTCGTCATGCGTGACGGACGCCTGGTCGAGCAGGGCAGCTACGGCGAGCTGACCCAGCGCGACTCGGCCTTCAAGGACCTGGTCGCGGCGGAATAGGCGAGGCCACCACAACAAGGCCGCCCCTTGCCTGCGGTGGCCGTAACAGCAGGGCCCCAGGGTTCAACGAAAAGGGTCCGCAAACAGGGAAGGCACGAGGGAGCAGGAAATGAGCATCGACCAAGAAGTGGATATCCTGCGGCGCATACCGATCTTCGCGAAGATTGACCCGCCGAAGCTGAAGCTGATGGCCTTCGCCAGCGAACGCGTGACCTACAAGCCGGGGCAGACGCTGTTCAAGCAGGGCGAAAGGGGGGATGCCGCCTTCATCGTCCTGCAGGGCACGGCCGACGTGCTGATCAACGCGGCCAACGGCCCGCTGCGCGTCGCCTCGCTCTCGGAGAACGAGATCATCGGCGAGATCGCCATCCTCTGCGATATCCCACGCACCGCCACGGTGCAGGCGGCGACCGAGCTGACGACCCTGAGGATCACGGCAGACCTCTTTTTCCGCATGCTCATGGATTTCCCCGAAATGGGGGTCGAGGTGATGCGCGTGCTGGCGCACCGCCTGGAACAGACCACCGCCCAACTGCGCGAAGTACAGGCGGCGCGGTGAGCCGTCTGGACAGCTTTCTCCGCCGTCTCCAGGCGCAGCGGGACTGCCTCAACGTCGCCGTCGCCATGGTCTCCAAGGTGCCGGGCCCGGTCTTCGAGCTCGGCCTGGGCAACGGCCGGACCTACGACCACCTGCGCGAGGTCTGCCCTGAGCGGGAAATCTTCGTCTTCGAGCGCCAGGTCTCGGCCCACCCGGACTGCATTCCCGATGCGGCGCACCTGCTGAAGGGCGATATCGCCGAGACCCTGGCCGCGGCGCAGCAGCGTTTTGCCGGGGCGGTGGCCCTGGTGCACGCCGATCTGGGCAGCGGCGATCCGGCCCGCGACGCCGAGACCGCGGCGATGATCTCCGCCCGCCTGCCGGCCGTGATGGCGCCCGGCGGTACAATCGTTTCGGATCAGGAACTAAACCTGCCCCAGGCCGAGGTTCTGCCCCTGCCGCCGGGCGTACTGGCCGGGCGCTACTTCATGTACCTCTGGCCCAAGGCGCTTGTTTAGCCGTACGTACGGCCGCCGGCTGCCGGATCATTTCAGGTCCAAAACGACTGGCACGTGGTCCGAGGGTTTCTCCCAGGTCCTTGTCTCCCGTACGACGTTCAGCGATTTCAAACGCTTCTTCAAGGGCGGGGTCACCAGGACGTGGTCCAGGCGCCAGCCGTAGTTCTTGGCCACGGACTGGGCGAAGCGGTAACCCCACCAGGTGTAAAGTGGTTCCGGCTCCGGAACAAAGTGGCGCGCAACGTCGATCAGCTCGCCGGCCGCCCACAGCCGGGCCATGTGCTCGGCCTCCACGGGCGTATGTCCGACATTGCGGCGCAGACGCTTGTGATTCCAGACATCGTGCTCCAGCGGGGCAACGTTCAGGTCGCCGACGATCACCACCTTGCGGTCGGCCAGCCTGTCGTTCTCGGCCCAGGCCGCCATCTCGCTGAGGAACTGGAGCTTGTGGGCGAACTTGTCATTTTGTTCCGGGTCCGGAACGTCGCCGCCGGCGGGGACATAGAAGTTGTGCAGCTCGATGCCGCCGACGGTCACCGCGGCATGGCGGCAGTCGTCGCGCTCGCACCAGACCTCCTTGCGCGGCGCGGTGAGGCGCCGGCGCGACAGGATGGCGACGCCGTTGTAGCCCTTCTGCCCGTGCACCACGGCATGGGGGAAGCCGATGTCCTGGACCTTCTCCAGCGGGAAGTCCTCGGTCTGCACCTTGATCTCCTGCAGGCAGAGCACGTCGGGTTCGTGGCGCTCGCAGAAGCGTGCCAGGTGCTCCAGGCGCTGGCGGACCGAGTTGACGTTCCAGGTGGCGATGCGAAGCGGCATGAAGGACTCCAAGGCGGGCAGGGACTAACGTTTCACATGCGGAACAAATCTGGGTATTTCGTTCCGCAACAGGAATGACGGCGGTTTTCCGGGCGCTGGGGCGGCCGGCCAAGGTAGAGCCTTTGCGCCGGGCTTTGAAGCCGGCGCGGGCGTTTCGATGGGGAAAAAGTGGGAAAAAAGGGCCCGAAAACGGTGGAACGCCCGGTCGGGGGGGATCCGGGCGTTCCATTTCTCCGCGGAGAAGCGAAAGGAAGGCAGGGGAATGCATCCTTCCGCAGTGGCCGGCGCCTTTGCGGCGCCAGCTGTTAGGTCTAATTTAGGTGTGTTTGCCGGCTTTACAATCATCCTTCTGCATGGCGGCAGCCGAATTTCTGCAAAGCGGACGGCAATTTGGCGAAAGCCGCAAACAACCAGGCCGCCGACGCCTGCGGCGAGGTAAAACCGACGGTTCAGCGTGGGATTTCGCGGGTTTGCGGCAGGCCCGGTCAGGCCTGCCCCAGGGCCGCCAGCGGAAAGACGTCGTCGGAGGGCCGGCCCGCCGCCCGGGCGCGCGCAGCGGTGCCGAAGGCTTCGAAGAGCTGGCGCGAGAAGGGATTTTCCCAGGCCTTGTATTCCGGATGCCACTGCACGCCCAGGGCGAAGGCCTTGGCGTCCTTGACGCTGACCGCCTCGGGCGTGCCGTCCTCGGCCTCGGCTTCGATGACCAGAGGCTCGGCGAGGCGATCCAGCGCCTGCCAGTGCAGGGAGTTGACCATGAGGTCGCCCTCGATGCCCGCCGCCGCGGCCAGGGCCGCGAAGGGGCCGCCGGCGCGCAGTTTCACCGGGTGGCGCGGGCCGTACTGTACGTCGAGCTCCGGATGCTGCGGGCGGCGGTGGTCCATGCGCCCTTCCACGTCGTGGACCCGCGCGTGCAGCGTGCCGCCCAGGGCCACGTTCAGCTCCTGAAAGCCGCGGCAGATGACCAGCAGGGGCACGCCCTCCTCGATGGCCAGGCGGATCAGCGCCAGGCTGGTGGCGTCACGCGCCGGATCGAAAGGTTCGGCCTCGGGCGTCTCCACCTGGCCGTAGTGGCTGGGGTGCACGTTCGACGGGCTGCCGGTCATCATGACGCCGTCCAGGCTCTGCACCAGGCGGCGCAGCTCCAGCAGATCCTCGCCCAGCGAGGGGATCATCAGCGGCGCCACGCCGGCGGAAATCGCCAGGGCGCGGACGTATTTGTCGCCCACCGTATGGAATGGCTGGCCGTCGACGTCGCGCACGCAGGCCGGAACGCCGACCAGCGGCAGGGGAGAGGCTTTTGTCATCCCGGTCTAGGTAGCGCCGCGCGCAGGGCCTGACAAGCCTGCTGGCTGCGGGACAGGGTTGCGCCCCTGCCGCCGAACCGCCCGCGCGGCCCCGGAGAACCGGCGCACCGCCCGGGCTTTTCCGCGCTCACATTCTTTTTTGAACCCTCTGCCCGGGGCCGGCGACTACCACTCCGTAACAGGTAATTTCGCCGCTTAAAATCTACCGGAGGAAAAATTCAATGCGCATCATGACCCTGGCACTGATGGGCGCTATCGCCCTGTCTTCCGCTGTCGATGCCTCGGCCCAGACCCGCGTCAAGCCGCAGCAGCCGACTCCGGCGCCGACCGTGCAGAAGCGGGCCCCGACCCCGGCCCCGCGGCAGCTGGACGTGGCGCCGCCCAAGCCGGACCTGGTGGTCGTCGACCACATGAAGTCTGGCCCCACCACGGTACTGCTCCGCGTCGAAAACCACGGCGCGGGACCCGCTGCGGCAAGCACTGTGTGGATCCGGAACCAAGAAAACCTCGGCGCCCACTCCTATCAGATCGCCATGATCCCGGCGGGCCACGGCAAGTGGGTCGAGGCGGAAGTCTGGCCCCAGGTGAAAGCGGGCGACGTGTTCCTGGTCGAGGCCGACTTCACCAAGAAGGTCGCCGAGACCAACGAAGCCAACAACAAGTACCGTTTCACCTGGTAGTTCCACCTGCCGGGTCTTCCCAAGCCACTGCGATCCGAAAAGCAAAAACGGCCCCTCCGGAAAAGGAGGGGCCGTTTCGCTGTTGTCGCCGCGCTGCGCGGCGGGACTATTGATCGGGGTTCTTGCCGCCCTGCCAGACTTCCAGGTCGCCGGTCTTGAACAGGTCGGGATCGACCTCCACGCCGAAGACGGGGTTGACCAGCGACACCTGGGTCTCGATGCCCTGGGGGTCGGTGATCTCCCACTTCTTGAGGCTCAGGGGCTCGTCGCTGAAGATCAAGGTCACTGCGCCGCCGTCCGGCGTCCCGGCGTCGCGCAGGGTCAGGCGCAGGGTGCCGAGCGCCTCCTCGATGGCGACGATCTCGACGTTCTCGTCCAGGCGCACCTCCTCGCGGATCAGGAACCACAGCGGCGTTTCCCACAGCGGCAGGAAGGTCGCCTCCTTCAGCTCCTTGTCGTAGTAGAGCAGCGACAGGCCGTTGGCGATCATCAGCACCGGCGTCGGCGGGTCGTAGTCGAAGCGCAGGTGTCCGGGCCGGTCCAGGTAGACATCGCCTTCGGCGTAGGCGCCGTTGGAGGAGACCTGCACGAAGCGCGCCTTCATGGTCTGGATTTCGTTGAGGTAGCGCTCGACGCGGGTCACCGCGGCGACGTCGTCGGGCGACAGCGAGGCGGTCTGCGCGCGGCTTTCGGCCAGGCCGGCCGGGGCGGCGCCCAGCAGCAGGGCCGCGGCGCCCAGCGCGCCCAGCAGATGCCGGCGCAGGGTCATGGGGCCTGCGGTCATACGTCGCCGCCGCCCGGCGGCAGGACTTCGCGTTTGCCCACGTGGTTCGCTGCGGAGATCAAGCCTTCGGCCTCCATACGTTCGATGATCCGGGCGGCGCGGTTGTAGCCGATCTGCAGGTGACGCTGCACGAAGCTGGTCGAGGCCTTGCGGTGCTGCAGAACCACTGCCACGGCGCGGTCGTAGAGGTCGTCGCCGCTGCTCTCGCCGCCCGGGCCGCCGCCGCCACCGCCGCCGTCGAGCTCCAGCTCGCCTTCGTCGGTGATGGCTTCGATGTAGGAAGGCTCCCCCTGCTTTTTCAAGAAGGCGACCACGTCTTCGACCTCCTGGTCGGTGACCAGCGGCCCGTGCACGCGCAGGATGCGCCCGCCCTGGGCCATATAGAGCATGTCGCCCTGGCCCAGCAGCTGTTCGGCCCCCTGCTCGCCCAGGATGGTGCGGCTGTCGATCTTGGAGGTGACGTGGAAGGAGATGCGCGTCGGGAAGTTGGCCTTGATGGTGCCGGTGATGACGTCCACCGAGGGGCGCTGGGTGGCGACTATCAGGTGGATGCCCGCGGCGCGCGCCATCTGCGCCAGGCGCTGGATCGCCGCCTCGACGTCCTTGCCGGCGACCAGCATGAGGTCGGCCAGCTCGTCGACCACCACCACGATCAGCGGCAGCGGCTCCAGATCGAAGGGCTCCTCCTCGTGGATCGGCTGGCCGGTCTCCGGGTCGAAGCCGGTCTGCACCTTGCGGGTCAGCACCTCGCCCTTGCGCCGCGCCTCTTCGACGCGGGCGTTGTAGCCTTCCAGGTTGCGCACGCCCAGGCGCGACATGGCGCGGTAACGCTCTTCCATCTCGCGCACCGTCCACTTCAGCGCCACCACCGCCTTCTTGGCCTCGGTCACCACCGGGGCCAGCAGGTGCGGAATGCCGTCGTAGACGGAAAGCTCCAGCATCTTGGGGTCGACCATGATGAACTTGCAGCGGTCGGGACCCAGGCGGTAGAGCAGCGACAGGATCATGGCGTTGATCGCCACCGACTTGCCCGAGCCGGTGGTGCCGGCGACCAGCAGGTGGGGCATGCGCGCCAGGTCGACCAGCGAGGGGTTGCCGCCGATATCCTTGCCCAGCACCAGCGGCAGCTTGCCGCTGTTCTTCTCGTAGTCTTCGGCGGACAGCAGCTCGCGCAGGTAGACGGTCTCGCGCTTGGCGTTGGGCAGCTCTATGCCGATGACGCTGTCGCCCGGCACCACGGCGACGCGCACCGAAACCGCGCTCATAGAGCGCGCGATATCGTCGGCCAGGCCGACCACGCGGCTGGTCTTGGTGCCCGGCGCCGGCTCCAGCTCGTAGCGTGTGACCACCGGGCCGGGGCGCACCTTGACGATCTCGCCGCGCACGCCGAAGTCCTCCAGCACCGTCTCCAGCAGGCGGGCGTTCTTCTCCAGGGCGTCGCGGTTCAGGCCTTCGCCCTTGCCCGCGCCCTTGGGCAGGTCCAGCAGGGTCAGCGGCGGCGTCTCGTAGACGCCGGTCGGGCCCAGGTCGAGGCGGCCCTGCGCGGCGGAGCGGGCGCGTTTGCCGGGCCGGCTCTGCTTGCGCGGGGCGGCGACCAGGTCGGCCTCTTCCTCGTCGTCCTCGGCGCGCGCGGCCGCCCGGCGCAGGGCCGGGGCCAGCGCGTCGCCGTCGTCTTCCTCGATGTCCTCGTCCAGCAGCGGCTCCAGGCGCTGACGCCGGGCCGCGGCGCGGGCCTCACCCGGCTCCACCGCGTTCTGGCGTTCCATGGCACTGATGATGCCGCGGCGCGCCCCGCCGAAGACCCAGGCGAAACCACCGCGCAGCACCCGCCACTCCGCCGCGGTCAGGCCCAGGGCGAAGAACAGCGCGGCAAGACCGAGAGGAAAGGCGATGAGCGCCAGCAGCCAGACCGGCAGGTCCGTGAGGCTGTGCGCCTGTCCCAGCACCAGGTTGCCGACGAAGCCGCCCAGTTTGTTGTCCAGCGGCCAGGTACCCGGGCGCGGGAAGGATTCGAGCGCCATGGCCAGCAGGATGAGGCCGGCGGGAAAGGCGGCCAGGCGCCACCACCAGCGCGCCGGCAGCTGGCGCTCGCGCAGCAGGCGCCAGCCCCAGGCGAAGAGCACCAGCGGCGCCAGCAGGGCGGCCATGCCGAGCGACTGCATCATGACGTCGGCGCTGTAGGACCCGAAGACGCCCAGCGGATTGCTCACCGGCCCGCCGGTGGAATCGTTCCACGACGGGTCTTGCGGGTTATAGGTCAGGCAGGCGATCAGCAGTGCGAAGGCCAGCAGCGCCAGCAGGCCGCCGCCCAGCTCGATGGCGCGTTTCCTGAAGAACTCGTTGGTGCCGCTGGGCAGCAGCGTGGTGCGTCCTTCGCGGGGTGAGCTGTTGGAGCGCAGAACCATGGCCTAACCCTCCGCCGCCGCGACCTGCGGCGCGGCGCCTTCGGCCGCCGCGTCGTCATCGCCCAGCACCCGAACGATGCGGTTCAGGCCTTCCTCGGTGGTCGCGGCGTCATAAACCAGGGCGACGCGGATGTAGCGCGCCCCGGGATTGACGCCGTCGGGGCCCGGCTCGCTCATGTAGCCGCCGGGCACCACGCGCACGCCGGCCTCGCGCCACAGCTTCAACGCCGCGGCCTCACCGTCGCCGACGTCGAGCCACAGGAAGAAGCCGCCGTCGGGTTTGCGGAAGCCGAAGCGGTTGCCGAGGATGCGCTCGGCCAGGGCGAAGTTGCGGCGGTAGTAATCG
>MRWG01001740.1_pt1 | contig 12778 bp, 9 predicted proteins | sample 1013341 | NCBI WGS metagenome assembly MRWG01 (sample SAMN06117577, study PRJNA244670) | biofilm metagenome | biome: Water; feature: Cathode Biofilm; material: Biofilm; isolation source: microbial consortium enriched at the cathode of a solar microbial fuel cell | place: USA: District of Columbia ... | reverse complement strand
TCCCGTACCAGGCCGTCGCCGCCCGGCTGCTGCCCCGCCCCGCCACTGCCCCGCCGACGCGAATACTCTCTGAGCCGCAAGGGATAGTGCATTTCCAGACTCTCAATAGGGGTATTGAGGGTATTGGTCATATGGCTGTGCACACAATGCAATCCGGCCCGGGAAGGGCCTCCCCCAAGCCCGCCGGCCAGGGTCTCATAATAGTCCCAGCGCGGATTGTCAGCATTGCCGGCATGCCCCATGGCAATATTGTTCATACTGCCCTGACTGGCGGCGGGAATGCGCTGCGGCAGTGGCTGACTGAGAGCCCCCAGCACCAGATCCACCAGCCGCGTGGAAGTCTCGACATTACCTGCTGCCACCGCCGCTGGCCGCCGCGCATTGACGATGGAGCCGGGCCGGGTCTTGATGCGGATTCGGCGAAACAGGCCTTCACAGGCCGGTGCCTCAGGGGGCAACAGGCAGCGAAAGCAGTAATAGGCAGCCGCTGCCACTACCGGTTCCGGGCAATTAAGGTTACCTGGCACCTGATCGCTGGAAGCCGAGAAATCCAGCAGCGCATCACCGGCGGATATCTGCATTTGCAGGTCCAGCAGGATGCGCTCATGACCCTGGCCATCATCATCCAGATAATCCTGGAAATGGTAGTGACCGGCAGTGATCCCGGTGAGCATATTAGCCGTCAGGGTATCGGCGTAGTCATTCAGTTGATCCAGACCGGCACTAAAATCCGCTGCGCCCATCGCGGCCAGCAATTCCTGCAAGCGCTTGACCCCCACCTGGTTGGCCCCGGCCTGGGCGGCAAAATCGCCACTCAACTCCCCGCCCTGCAGATCCGGCAATGGCGGCAGTTCGGCCTGCAACTGCCCCGCCTGCAACAACAGGGTGGGCGGAATAATGACGCCCTCTTCCTCTAGTGTGGAGGAAACCGGCATCGACCCGGGGGTGTCACAACCAATATTGGCGTGGTGAGCCCGATTGGCAACGAAGGCCACCAGGGTCTGCCCGCTGAATACCGGCGCGATCAGGGTCACATCGGGCAAATGGGTGCCCCCCAGATAAGGATCATTCACCATCAGCATGTCGCCGGGCTGCCAGTGCCTGTCTTGCACCAGAGCGGTCATGGCATAGGCCATACTGCCCAGATGAACAGGAATATGGGCCGCCTGGGCAAACAGGCGACCATCGGCACCGAACAGGGCGCAGGAAAAGTCCAGCCGATCCTTGATATTGGGTGAAAACGCGGCGCGCCTGAGCACCAGCCCCATCTCGTCACAAATGGCCGCCACCCGACTGGAGAACAGCTTTAATTGTACTGAATTCATGGTTTATCCCGGACCCTGCCCCGGCCCGCCGGGGGCGGAAAATTGCGACAAGGTCAATTACTGGCTAAAATATGCCCTTGAACTGGGTAGCTCGCGCTACCCTTTTTGTTTTCAGGAACCCGCGATCGCGGCCGCATCTGGCCAGCATCGCCGTCAATGGACATACCCGTGAAGCATTTTCTGACATTACTGGATATTCCCCAGGCCGATCTGCATGGCATCGTCAAACGCGCCAGTGAATTGAAGCAAAATCCTGAGCTTGTCACCAGCATGCCTCGCAAAACCCTGGGGCTGATCTTCGAGAAGTCCTCGACCCGCACCCGGGTTGCCTTCGAAGTGGCCATGAACCAGATGGATGGGCGCTCCCTGTTCCTGACTACCGGTGATTCCCAGCTTGGCCGCGGCGAGCCTATCGAAGACATGGCCCGGGTCTTGTCACGCATGGTGGATGTGCTGGCCATACGCACCTTTGAGCACAGCAAGCTGGAACGCTTTGCCGAATACTCCAGTGTGCCCATCATCAATGCCCTCAGTGATGACTTTCACCCCTGCCAGTTGCTGGCAGATCTGCAGGCCTATTTTGAGCATCGTGGTGATATCAGCGGCAAGCGCGTGGCCTGGATCGGTGATGGCAATAATATGTGCCATTCCTATATCAATGCCGCCCGACTGTTTGATTTCGAGCTGGCCATCGCCTGTCCTCCGGGTTTCGAACCCAATGCAGCTCTGGTCGCTGCCAACAAGGAGCGGGTCCAGGTGCTTGGCGACCCTGCCGAAGCAGCCAGCTCTGCTGACCTGGTGGTAACCGATGTCTGGGCCTCCATGGGCCAGGAAGCAGAACAGGCTGACCGCATGCACAGTTTTTCCGAGTATCAGGTCAATCAGGCGTTGATGGACAAGGCCGCCAGTGATGCCCTGTTCATGCACTGCCTGCCGGCCCATCGCGGCGAGGAAGTCAGCGCCGAGGTGATCGACGGCCCCGCCAGTGTGGTCTGGGATGAGGCAGAAAACCGCATGCATTCGCAAAAGGCACTGCTGGAATACCTGCTAAACCAGTAAATAGCGGTCCAAAACGCCTCCCCCTAGCCAAAACCCTCAACACAAGATATAGTGTTGCCTGTTTCGCTGGTCCTGACTGTTTTCAGGCCCGAAACAGGGTCGTAACATTGTGCAAATTTTGTTCAGAATCTGCCTCTTTTCGCGCCTTCGGGCGGCACCGGCCAATCTGGCCGCAAAGCCACAAACAATACACATTTTGCCCACAGGCAACCCACAAAAAAATCACTTGCAATAGCCTATATAGCGCATTATCTTGTGTTCGTGACATGCGGTTTGTCTATATATTGTATTGGCTGAGCCTGAACCAGCTGCTACTTTGTCCTCTGGTGCTACGGGAAACCAGAGGAAAATCGGGCAGTTATTGCAACTGTTTCGAGTAAATAACAAGAAGAGCAGGCACTGAGAAGTGGTCCGCGATGATCATTTTCCAAGGGGATTCAAGGGGCTGGCACGGGTAGCAAACCCGGGTCAAAAAAAACGCTAAAGTCTGGCGTGAAAAACACAATATATAGTGTATGGCTCGAACGCTGTCTGGCGTGTCGGAGGGGGCACTCTTTATCGGGAATTCCACCTGAACACTCCAATCGGGGCTTGTCGCTTGAACCAGCGACCTGACTCATCAGCACAGTCATGGTTTTGCCGGGATCAGCAAGATGGATTTGCAAATCAGGCAAGATCGGCAGGACCAAGAGCTTCGCAAGCTGTACTCACGCAGTAACAGGATTCAAACACAGGGACAGACAAGACAATGCCAGCCTTTGCCGACGACCAGGAGCTGAACACAGCCACTGGCCGGACCGGATTCACAAAGACTGAAAGGCAGCGGCAAGGATACCGAAAGCAGTAATGGCAATGTCCCCTGCGGCTGGCAAGGACAGGCAAGGAAAGAGCCAGTAACGCGCAGGAACAGTGGCAAGCAGGATCAGCCGGGGCCACAAGCAGGATGTATTGCAGCAATCACTGCAATAGCAGCACAAGGGTACAGGCGAACAACGCCGGGGGATTGAAGAAACGGGCACCAGGCCGCCAGTTCAAAATCTGCCTAATAAAAATACAGCTTCACCAGTATTACTGGGAATACAACCAGATTTGGAGTCAATAATGCAGACTGATGTACAACCAACCGGAGATTCCGTGCAAGGCACCGCCACCCAACGCCCTGACAGCAGTGCGTCCGTGGCAGCTACCGCGCCCGGTCAATTGCGCGTTATCAAGCGCAATGGGGCCGTAGTCTCCTACGATGAATCAAAAATTACCGTGGCAATCACCAAGGCCTATCTGGCCGTTGAAGGTGGTAATGCTGCGGCATCGTCACGAATTCACGAATCCGTGGCGCAACTCTCCGCCTCCATCAGTGATATTTTCAAGCGGCGCATGCCGTCTGGTGGCACCATTCATATAGAGGACATTCAGGACCAGGTGGAACTGGCCCTGATGCGCAGCGGTGAGCACAAGATTGCCCGCAGCTATGTCATCTACCGTAATGAGCACGCCCGTCTGCGGGAGCAGAAGAAGGCTGCGGAGAAGCCCACGCACCCCGAAGTCCTGGTTATCCTGGACGATGGCAGCGAAGGCCCACTGGATACCGAGCGGCTGCGCACAGTCATCAATGAGGCCTGCGAAGGGCTCACCGATGTGTCCGCCGACAGCATCTATAACGAAACCCTGAAGAACCTCTATCCGGGCGTCAAGATGGACGACGTGCGCACCTCACTGGTGATGACCGCACGCACCATGGTGGAAAAGGATCCCAACTACTCCTATGTCACCGCCCGCCTGCTGATGGATACCCTGCGCTCCGAAGCCCTGGGTTTCCTGGGCATCACCGATGCGGCTACCCAATCAGAAATGCACTACCGCTACGCTGCCACCCTGCGCCCTTATATAGAGAAAGGCGTGGAACTGGGCCTGCTCTCCCCGCACCTGCTTGAGTTCGATCTCAATGTGCTGGGCGAGGCACTCAAGGCCGACCGTGATCAGCAGTTCACCTATCTGGGCCTGCAAACCCTTTACGACCGCTATTTCATTCACAGCGAAGGCGTTCGCTTTGAACTGCCCCAGGTGTTTTTCATGCGGGTCGCCATGGGTCTGGCCAGCAATGAAGAAAACCGCGAAGAGCGGGCGATCGAGTTTTATAACCTGATTTCCAGCTTCGACTACATGGTCTCTACGCCGCAGTTGTTCAATTCCGGCACCCTGCGTCCGCAATTGTCCTCCTGCTTTTTGACCACTGTGCCCGATGACCTGTTCGGCATTTATTCAGCCATCCGCGACAACGCCATGCTGTCCAAATGGGCTGGCGGGCTCGGCAATGACTGGACTCCGGTGCGCGCACTGGGCGCCCATATCACCGGCACCAATGGCAAGTCACAGGGCATCGTGCCCTTCCTGAAGGTGGTCAACGATACCGCCGTGGCTGTTAACCAGGGCGGCAAGCGCAAAGGTGCCGTGTGTTCCTATCTGGAAACCTGGCACCTGGATATCGAGGAATTCCTCGAGCTGCGCAAGAACACCGGCGATGACCGTCGTCGCGCCCACGACATGAACACCGCCAACTGGATACCCGACCTGTTCATGAAGCGGGTATTCAATGACGAAGAGTGGACCCTGTTCTCGCCAAACACGGTGCCCGATCTGCATGATCTGCACGGAGCGGCATTTGAAGAAGCCTATGTGCGTTATGAAGAAGCAGCCCGGGAAGGCAAGATCAAGCCCACCAAGACCATCAAGGCCCAGGCCCTGTGGCGCAAGATGATCTCCATGCTGTTCGAAACCGGCCATCCCTGGATTACTTTCAAGGACAGCTGTAACGTGCGCTCGCCGCAGCAGCATGTGGGTACTGTGCACTCCTCCAATCTGTGCACCGAGATTACCCTCAACACCAGCGCAGACGAAATCGCTGTCTGCAACCTGGGCTCGGTCAATATGGTTAACCATGTGGACGAAAACGGTCTGGACCGTGAGAAGCTGCAGAAGACCATTACTACTGCTGTGCGCATGCTGGATAACGTCATCGACATCAACTACTACTCAGTGGATGCCGCCCGTAATTCCAATATGAAGCACCGCCCGGTGGGCATGGGCATCATGGGCTTCCAGGATTCCCTGTACAAGCAGCGCATCTCCTACGCCTCGGACAAGGCGGTGGAATTTGCCGACATCTCCATGGAGATGGTGAGCTACTACGCCATTCAGGCTTCGACCCAACTGGCGGAAGAGCGTGGCAAGTATGAATCCTATACCGGTTCCCTCTGGGACCAGGGCATCCTGCCCATCGACTCCCTGAAGAAATTGCAGGAAGTTCGTGGCCCGGAATACCTGGACGTGAATCTGGATACCCGCCTGGACTGGGACAGCCTGCGCCAGCGCATCCAGCAACACGGCATGCGCAACTCCAATGTGCTGGCTATCGCCCCGACGGCCACCATCGCCAATATCAGCGGTGTCTCCCAGTCCATTGAGCCCACCTATCAGAACCTGTATGTGAAATCGAACCTGTCCGGTGAATTCACTGTGGTCAATCCCTATCTGGTCAATGACCTGAAGCGACTGGAGCTGTGGGATGACGTCATGGTTAACGACCTGAAGTACTACGAGGGCAGCGTACAGAAAATTGATCGCATCCCCGATGACATCAAGCAGGTCTACGCCACTGCCTTTGAAGTGGAGCCACAGTGGCTGGTGGAAGCCGCCTCCCGGCGCCAGAAGTGGATCGACCAGGCCCAGTCCCTGAATCTGTATGTGGCCGGTGCCAGCGGCAAGAAGCTGGACGTCATGTACAAGATGGCCTGGCTGCGCGGTCTGAAGACCACCTATTACTTGCGCGCGCTGGCCGCCACCACCACGGAAAAATCCACGGTGTCGGACAATACCCTGAACAAGGTGTCATCAGGATCGGAACCGCCGGAGGTGCCCAAGGCATGCTCGCTGGATGATCCGGACTGTGAAGCCTGTCAGTAAGCGAGGCCGGAAACAGAATTCGGAAACAATCGATAAGAATTTGAGGTAATTATTATGTTGTCATGGGACGAATTTCATCAGGAGGAAAAAGCAGCTCCTGTCGCCCAAAACCGGCCGCAAACACCGGCCGAACCCAAGCAGCCCGAGCCCGCCCAGGCGGCGCCGGCGCCAGTTGCAGCCGCAGCCCCTGCTCCCAAAGCCCCAACCAATCTGGATGCGGCCGATGAGCAGAACAATGCCGATGCCCTGCAACAGGCGATTCATGATCTGAAAGAGCTGGACGTCAGTGCCGGACTGGAAGAGCTGGAAGGCAATGCCTCGCGTGTAGCGGTGGATGACAAGCGCATGATCAATTGTCGTGCCGACCTGAATCAGCTGGTGCCCTTCAAATACGACTGGGCCTGGCAGAAATACCTGGATGGCTGTGCCAATCACTGGATGCCCCAGGAAATCAACATGAATGCGGATATCGCCCTGTGGAAGAACCCCAAAGGCCTGACCGATGATGAACGCCTCATCGTCAAGCGCAATCTGGGCTTTTTCTCCACTGCCGATTCACTGGTGGCCAATAATCTGGTGCTGGCTATCTATCGCCTGATCACCAACCCCGAGTGCCGCCAGTATATTCTGCGCCAGGCCTTCGAAGAGGCCATTCATACCCATGCCTACCAGTACTGTATTGAGTCTCTGGGCATGGATGAAGGCGAGATCTTCAATATGTATCACGAGATTCCCTCGGTGGCGAAGAAAGCCTCCTGGGGTCTGAAATACACGCAATCGCTGAGCGACCCCAATTTCCGTACCGGCACGCCGGAAACGGACAAGGACCTGCTGAAAAACCTGATTGCGTTCTACTGCTGTCTGGAAGGCATCTTCTTCTATTGTGGCTTCACCCAGATTCTGTCCATGGGTCGCCGCAACAAGATGACCGGTACCTCGGAGCAGTTCCAGTACATCCTGCGTGATGAGTCCATGCACCTGAACTTCGGCATCGACATGATCAACCAGATCAAACTGGAAAATCCGCATCTGTGGGATGAGGACATGAAGGAAAAGGCCACCCAGATGATTCTGCAGGCCACCCAACTGGAAATCGAGTATGCCCGCGACACCATGCCAAGAGGTGTGCTGGGAATGAACGCGGCGATGATGGAAGAGTATCTGCAATTCATCGCCAACCGTCGCCTGGTTCAGATCGGGCTGAAGGAACAGTTCACCGGTGTTTCCAACCCCTTCCCCTGGATGTCGGAAATCATGGATCTGCGCAAGGAGAAAAACTTCTTCGAAACGCGAGTGATCGAGTACCAGACTGGAGGCGCGCTATCTTGGGACTAGCATTATTGGGTCGCAGTGATGCCCAACGCCCCCGGTTTCCCTGTCAGCAGCGAGGACTTGTCAGATGAGCGAAGACAAACACACCGAGAATGACCCAGAGCGTACTCTTGTCACTCTGGAGCAACTGAGCCAGACCATCGAGGTCATGACCAGCGTGGTGAATCGTCTGCGCCAGCATCTGAGCGAACAGCTGCAGGCACAGATGACGCGCCAGGAATCTGCCGCTCTGGAACCGCAGGCCGGGCAGGATCTGGCAAACAGTCAACAGGCTGAAACCGAAGCGCAGGCACCCAGCCGTGAAGAAGTGCTGCAGGCGCAGAAGCAAGAGCCACAGAAACAACAGCAACAACGGGAGAGTTTTGTCGTTGAAATCAGGCAGCAAGATCCGGAGCCGGTTCGCAAGAACAACAAAACCCTGCACTAGGCAGTATTCAGGCCAGACACCGTTGCCACAACTGTGGCAACGGTCCCAATTCTTTTCCTTTTCCTCTCTCTTCACCCATTTCATTTCTGGAGTGCATCCATGAGCGGCAAAGTTGGCGCCCTGGTGCTGGCGGCAGGCTTCAGTCACCGCTTTGGCAGTGTCAAACTCTGCGCCAGCCTTGATAACGGCAAGACGGTTTTCGAACAAACCCTGGAGCGCCTGCAGCAGGCAGTTGCGGATGTAGTGGTGGTTACCCGGCCCGAGCTGGCCGAACCCCTGATCCAGGTTTGCGACAGCCTGGAAATTTTCGATCAGGCGGAAAAAGGCATGGGGGCTACCCTGGCCTATGGCATCTCCCTGATCAGCGACTGGGATGCGGTCCTGATATGTCTGGCTGACATGCCCTTCATTACAGCAGAAACCTATGGCCAACTGGCCCGGGTCCAGCAGGCCGATCGTATCACGGTGCCCGAATACCAGGGTCGCCAGGGCAATCCGGTTGGTTTTGGCCGGAAGTTTTTTGCCGAACTGGGCAGTCTTGGTGGCGACAAGGGCGGGCGGGCCATCATGCAACACTATCCCGAGGCGCTAGACAGCATCAGCGTCGAAGATGCAGCCATACTCCACGACATCGACACCCCCGAGGATTTGCGTCGTTTGCAGAGTGAGGCTGTCGGTTGACCGGCGGCTTGCTGCCCTGGCCGCAAACCGGTTTGCACCGTTCGCAGTATTGCCCCTACAATCCCTGCAGTGACTCAAGCCTTTGCTTGTTGCACTGCGTCGCACTCACTACAGGATCAGCAGCAGCTGAACAGTCATGAAAAAACTCAAGAATGAAGCGGGACTGCTAAAAGAAGCCATTCGTGTCGGCTCGCGCTATTTCGAGGCCCGCGGAGCCGGTCAGTTTGAATCCACTGATCATGTGGACATGCGGGTGCGTGCCATCTACTTGCTGCTGGTAAAAGACAAGGTTATCCAGCCGTTAGCCAGTCACGATGAGAATCTGCAGAACATGCGCCACAAACTGGCCATCTGGATTACCAAGAACCTGCCGGAAGATCATGAATTACTTCAGTAGAGCAGCTTGTCTTGTTGGCCTTACCGCCATTTGCCTCCATAGCCAATGGGCGATGGCGGACGTCGATAGCGCCACTGCAGCAATGGAAGACCCCGCCAATCCCCTGGTGCTGTTTGACACCGCCCGGGGAGATATTTTTATCGAATTGTTAGCTGACGAAGCTCCCGAAAACGTTGCCAATGTATTGGCACTGATCCGCGGCGAGATTGAGATCGAAGACCCCGATAACGGCTTTACCTTTACACCCAATTATTACGATGGCATGCGCTTTCATCGGGTGGTTCCCGGCTTTGTAATCCAGGCCGGTGCGCCGGTGAATCATCCCCTGGGTGACCCTGGCAGTCTGCTGGCCAATGAGATCAATGCCGACAGCCTCGGCCTGCAGCGCCAGGCGGTGATGCTGGAAAGCGGTGACCTCAATCCCATCCTCGATATCAACAGCCGGCAGGAATTCAGTCAGCAGGTGCTTGCGCCGCTCTATGAGTCCCTGGGCATCAGCGATGAAGCGGCCCTGCGCCGCCAGCAGAGCCAGGTATTCGAGCGTCTGCAGACGCTCAGCATCAAGGCTTTGTATGAATTGCAGGGATACCGTTATCGCAGCAACCTGCGCAGTCGGCCCATCACCCGCGGTATCGTGGCACTGGCCAATCAGGGCCCGGCCAGCAATGGACCGGAGTTTTTTATAGCCCTTGAGGACAGCCCGACTCTGAATGGCAAATACACTGTCATCGGCAGAGTGGTGGAAGGTCTGGATGTGGTGGACGGCATCGGCAGTACCGCCATCGGTCCCGAACGTTATTCACGCCTGAGTACCGTTATCTATTCGGCCCGCCAGGTGAATGGCAGCACTGGACCGGCGTTGGCGCAACAATAGCAAGCCCGGCCGGGAAAGCCATCAGGAGTACCCTGAACTCCGTTTGAGTCCTGTGAGAGTGAAGAGGCAATCATGTCCCGGAAAAACAAGAAAAACACCCAGCAAGGCACCTACGCACTGTGTATTACCGCCGGCCTGATTATCGGCCTTGGCATTGGCGCAATCATGGCGCAGGTCCTGATCAGCAGTCTCATCGGTGCCGGCATTGGCGCCCTGGCGGCCCGCTATTTCAATCAGCAAAGCCAGCGCAACAAGCGCCACTGAACCTCTCTCAGCTGCTCAGCTCCAGCTGAAAAATTTCCCGGCTATAGGGCGGCAGTGAATCGAGTATCTGTTTACCGTACTGTCGACTGACGATGCGTTCATCGAACAGGGTAATCTGGCCACTGTCATTTTCATTTCGCAGCAATCGGCCACTGGCCTGCACCAAACGGAAGGCAGCATCGGGTACCGACAGGGTGAGAAAGGGATTCTCGCCCTGCTGTTCAATCCAGGCCGACAGGGTCATTTCCACCGGATCATTGGGCACCGCGAAGGGTATCTTGGCGATTAGCACGTGGGTGCAGTACTTGCCGGGCAGATCTACCCCCTCGGCAAAACTCGCCAGCCCGAAGATCAGGCTGCCCTCGCCCTTGTCGACGCGGCTGCGATGATATTTCAACAGCTGCGCCTTCTGGTAGTCATCCTGGCATAGCACCCTTTGCCGCCAGTCATCGTCCAGGCCTTCCAGCACCTCCTGCATTTGCCGGCGACTGGCAAACAGCATCAAGGCGGCACAGTCTTCATCCAGCAATTGTGGAATGGCCCTGATCAAGGCCCGGGTGTGGGCGGCATTGTCGGTGGGCAGGCAATTGATGCGGGGTACCACCAGGCGCCCCTTGCCGGCAAAGTCGAAAGGACTGGCAATACTGAGATAACGGCTATTGGCTGGCAGACCGGCGCGCATGGCCAGCATATTGAAGTTACCCAGGGCCGACAGTGTGGCCGAGGTCAATACCGCGGCCGCACAATTTTGCCACAAAGATTGCTGCAGGTTTTCTGCCGCCAGCACCGGACTGGCGGACAGCGTAATATCGCTGTAATTGTCGGTCTCGAAGTGGCTGAGCCAGCGGGCACTGGGCGGCGAGCCGGCGCTGTCTGCGTGGGAGTAACTCAGCCACAACTCAAGATTGGCCAGCGCGCGACTGTGGGTGCTGCCCACCAGCGGATACCATTGCTCTGCCCTGTCACTCCTGCCGTCGTTACCCGGCTCATCCAGATCTTCCTTCAAGATATCCAGAGCCAGTTCCCACTGGCTGCCAAAGCGTGAGAAGCAATTGGCCACATTGCCGGCCAGTTCCAGAAGCTCCTCTGGCACCACGCCAAGCTCGAAGGTGTGCTGGCGCCGGTTGTCATAGCTGTCCTGGCGGTCGCTGGCATCGAGAATCTGCTCCAGCATCAGCCAGGCCTGATTCAATTGCTCCCTCAGCTGCTGACTCAACTGCTTCAGACTGGCGGCCTGTTTGGCATCAATGAAGTCATCCTTGTTGAGCCCGTCGGCCATGCCTTCACAGCGTTCCAGCCAGGTCATGGCGGCCTTGAGACGACTGTAGCTGGCAAAATGGTTATTACTCTTCAGGGGCAGATGATGGGCTTCATCAAAGATATAAATGGCGTTTTCCGGCTCTGGCAGAATTACCCCACCTCCCAGGGCCAGGTCCGATAGCACCAGGTCGTGATTGGTAACAATACAATCGGCCTTTGTCAGCGCATCCCGGGCACGATAGAAACAGCAGTTTCTGAAATGACTACACCTGGCACCACTGCACTGGCTATTGTCGACGGTTACCGGGCGCCAGTCGCTGTCATGCAAAGGCGTTAGCCAGTCATCGCGATCTCCCTGCCAGTCACCGGCGCTGAGGGCATTCAGCATACGGGTATACAATTCCCGATCAGCGCTAGCGGGATCATCCAGCTCCTCTCCATAGAGATCAGCCATGGCCTGCTGACTGTCATTGTCACGCAGCAGCATATCGAGCTTGGACAGGCAGAGATAACGGCCGCGCCCCTTGGCCAGGGCAAAATTGAACTCAAGATCCGTGCCCCGCAGCAGCTCCGGAATGTCTTTTTGCATGACCTGTTCCTGCAGGGCGACTGTGGCGGTGGCCACCACTACCTTGAGCCCGCTGGCCTGGGCCAGGGGTATGGCAGCCAGCAGATAGGCCAGGGTCTTGCCGGTCCCGGTTCCCGCCTCCACCACACAGACCGGGCCCGCCTGTTCCGAATCGGGATCGATGCTGCCAAGGGTTTTGGCGATCTCGGCAATCATCAGACGCTGTCCGTAGCGGGGAGTGAGATCCCTGGAATCCAGCATTTGCCGGTAGAGCGACTGGATTCGCTCCTTGATGGAATCGTCCAGAACGGACTGAGAGGTTTGGCTGGCTGTACTGCTCATCCGTTAATTGTAGCACTTCAGCGGCGCTATACCCCGCTGGACGGCAAATTTGCCTACACAGACGCGGCAAGTTTTATTGGTTCAGACAATTGAAGTTCTGCTAAACTGTGCAGCCGACCGCCAGCACCACCCATACCCAGCAAGCCACCACCAAGCAGTCAGGCAAAACATGGCCGAACCTGAAGTTGAAACAACCCTGAAACAGGCAAACAGCACGTCCTCATCCGAGCCCGCCGAAGCGCAGGAAGCCTCGCAGCAAGCAAGCGCCAGCACAGCAGAGTCGCCCGCA
>MRWG01002300.1_pt1 | contig 12780 bp, 9 predicted proteins | sample 1013341 | NCBI WGS metagenome assembly MRWG01 (sample SAMN06117577, study PRJNA244670) | biofilm metagenome | biome: Water; feature: Cathode Biofilm; material: Biofilm; isolation source: microbial consortium enriched at the cathode of a solar microbial fuel cell | place: USA: District of Columbia ... | reverse complement strand
TTCGTTAATTCGTACATGCAACATCGTCGTTTCAGCGGCCATGGTCCTTCTCCTATCAGATAGCCCATTTTGTATCTCATATGAGATACGGTCAATCAGGCGAACTTGGACTAAGGCCGTTGAGGAGGTTCGAGGTTAACGGCTGCGGCCTAGGGTGGCTGTACGTGAAGGCTGAAAACATTGTCAGCCAGCACGGAAAGTCAGTTAGGGGCCAATAAGGCGGCAGAGCAAGTCAAAAAGCGGGAAAACCGTGTCAGAAAGCTGAAAAAGCGCCATTTTGCGTGCTTGGCAACGAAAGTTGCGATCCGTGCAAAAGCGGCGAGGAACCATCCCGCGGAAGGGGCAGGCGAGGGGGCGTGGGGCCAGCCGGGTTATCTCGGCTGTCGGGTGGATAATTACTGCAAGTGAAGGCGAAGTGAGCGCGATAAAGGCGAAAAAGGGACGGACAATTATAAAAATAACGCAGAAGAAAATCATAACTCACTGATATTAAGGGCAGTTTTTAAAATGGCGAAATATTGGCAAAAATATTAATCCGTCCCGGCGGAGAAGCCCTCTTCATACAGCATGTGGGGACAGGGTAGGCTCAACAAAAATGAACCCAAAAATACGGAACTAAGGGGGGAGTTATGCCCGGCAAGGATCGCCTTCTGCTCGCGGGCCACCCGCACCACCTGGTGCGCAAAAGCCGTGACCAGAAACCCGTCTTTCTCGACGAAGCCGACTACACCCACTGCCTTGGGCAGATACGCGCGCTGAGCCAGCAGTACGAGCTCGCCATCCACGCCTTCTGCCTGCTGCCCGACGGCCTGCACATCCTGGCCACGCCGCTGGGCGACCCGGAGAACCTGTCCCGGTTTATGAAGGCGCTCAGCTGCAGCGCCTCGTCGCGGCGCAAGAGGCTGCACGGCGCCACGTCCGTATGGGAGGTGCGCTACCGCTCGAGCCCGGTGGAGCCCGGGCAGTGGATGCTGGCCTGCATCTGCTACATCGAGCGCCTGCCGGTGACCCAGCGGCTTGCCTCGTCGGCGTATCACTACCACCGCAGCAGCTACCGCATGCGGCTGGGCAAGACCCATCAGTACTGGCTGGAAGACCCGGAAGAGTACACCCGTCTGGGCGGCAGCATCGAAGACCGGGCCGAAGCCTACCGGATGTATATGAGTAACGGGCTGGTTCCTCACGAAGAGAAGATGATCGACACGGCGGTGAAGCGTTGCCGGCTTACCGGCTCACGGCATTTCGTGAGGGAGGTGTACCGGAAGTACGGGGTGCTGGGTTAGTCGTTCGGGGAACGGAGCGGCCACGCAAGGAACGCAGCCAGCGTGGGATCAAAAAGCAGGCCAAGCCTGGCGCTACTGCCTACTGGAATAGATCGTCCACGCTGGTGGCATCCAGAACGCGGTCAGCCAGATGTTCCAGCTCGGCCTGAGAGGCGTTCTGCAGGCGCAGGCGAAGCGTGGGGGGCACGGTGCCGAAGCGGTGTTGTACCTGGCGTAGAACCAGCGTTCGTTCGCCGTCCAGACGGCCCTGCGCCACGCCCGCGAGACGCTGACGCTCTTTCCATTCCTCGAACCGGTTGGTGATCATCTCGTACGCCTCCTGCAGATCGTGCATCTCGGGGAAGGTTTCGCCGGGAAACCATTTGGGGAGCCGGCGGCGCAGCCATTCCAGGTAAGCCCGGCGTAAGCCAGCCTGTTCCGGACCTGACAGCCACTTTACCAAAAGTTGAAGAAGACCGGCCACCTCGTCGGAGGAGCGGTGATGCTCCAGCCGGAACAGCGCGGCCACCAGGTTATTGATCGGCTGGCGGTCGTCGGCGCTGTAAGCGCCTTCATCGATCAGTAGGAACGCCTGATCGGGCTGAAAGCGTTCCAGCCCGTCCGGCGGTGGTTGGACCAGAGCTCGCACGTCAGTGGGCGCCCGCCAGCGGCGCTCGCCGTTATAGAGCACCACTGGCAGTACCGACGGCAACTTACGGTCGGCCCCCAGCTCACCACGCCGAATCAAGTCCTGATGGAGCAGGCCGGTGTAGACCATAATGCGCAACGCCATGAAGCGGTCCACCGAGGACTGAAATTCCAGCAGCAGATACACATAAAGCCACTCCTCGCCCCAGCGTATTCGCCAAACGGCATCGCCGTGCCGGCCACGCAGGTCGTCAGTGACGTAGCTGCCGTTCATCTCGTATTCGCCAAACGGCATCGCCGTGCCGGCCACGCAGGTCGTCAGTGACGTAGCTGCCGTTCATCTTCTCCAGGGATTCCAAGTCCAGTGCTGCGACCCACTTATCAGGCAGGAAGCCAACCAACAGGTCCTGGACCATCCGGTCGTGGGCGAAAAGCAGCTTGTAGATGGTGTCGTGCTCGTCCATGGGCACCTCGTCGATGTAGAAAAACGAGCGTGACCGGCACGAGCCGGTCTGTCTGTCCTACCGTGCGGACAATCGTTGTAAGCGAAGACGGAAGCACGCATCGACCCCGGAGGACAGTCGAAAACAGCGGAAACCGTGGCCAAACCAGGCATTTCAGGCTCAAAAACGAGGAAAAGACCTTGATTCGCGCGCGTTGCAAGGTTAATGCGACTAACGCAAAAAAAGGCCTGGATGGAACGCCCGACCCCGCAAGAATGGATCGGTGGTTACACCCAGGCCTGGCGTAGGAGCGGGCCTTGCCCGCGAAAGGGCGTCAAGCCCGGCGGGATTCCAGAGACCGCTAGAACTAGCCGGCGAGCGGCGCTCGCCTTTCGCGGCGCAGCGATTCTTCAGGGGCGAGCATTTCTGGCGTGGGCATTCAGATCAATGTCGAGCGCATCGAGGACGGCCAGAATTGAGACATCCCCCGGGCTCTCGCGACCACTCCCATGGCATGGGCGATATACGCTGCGTCGCCGGTTTCGAGTGCATCGCTGATGAACACGGCAATGGCTTCCCCGCTATCCAGATGCTCGGCGGGATCAAAGGTAGTGAAGGCTTGGTTCATCGGTTGTCCCTCCATGCTTTCAGCTGTGCCCGGGCACGTCGAATGTCACGTTTCTGAGTCGCTTTTCGCCCGCCACATAGAAGAAGTATCAAAGTATCTCCGTGACGGTGGAAATAAACCCGATAGCCCGGTCCATAATGGATCCTCAACTCGCTGATACCATGACCAAGTGACCTGGTATCGCCAAGCAGGCCCTCTTTCAGCCGGTCTATGCGCGCGACGATCAAGCCCTTGCCTTTGCCATCCTTAAGAGTGGAAAGCCAAAAGCGAAAGACCGGGGACTGAATACATTTGATGCTCATTGTAGTTTAAAAAATACAAAAAGGAAAGGTGTATGTGTCCTGACGGTCGGCACGGCGGGTCTCGTCCGCGGGCCTTCAGTCAATATGTGTCGTCCAGCGTGGCCGGGACGAGCCGGATTGTCTGTCCTACGATGCGGACGGTTCTTGTAGGCGAAGGCGGAGTGTGGGCAGAGGCGATGTACAGATAGTGGTAAAAAGCCGGAAAAGCAGGGCCAAAAGGAGCAAAAAACAGTGTCGGAAAGCTGAAAAAGCGGACGTTTGCGTGTCCGACAAGCAAAGTTGCGAACAGCGCAAAAGACAAGACTTGGCCTAGTCTTCTCCTGAAGCGCTGCAAGCTAACCGGGTTGGTGCGCTTCGTGAGGGGGGGTGTACCGGAAGTACGGGGTGCTGGGTTAGTCGTTCGGGGGCGCTCCTTCCGGTCTTCGAACCGGTTGGTGATCATCTCGTACGCCTCCTGCAGATCGTGCATCTCGGGGAAGGTTTCGCCAGGAAACCATTTGGGGAGCCGGCGGCGCAGCCATTCCAGGTAAGCCCGGCGTAAGCCGGCCTGTTCCGGACCTGACAGCCACTTTACCAAACACGGAACACGGTCGTTGCGTTGTCTTCAAGTTTATAAGCTGGCAAAGCAGCGCAAAAAGGCGGGAAAACGGTGTCAGAAGCCTGAAAAAAGGCGGCTTTTGCTTGTCTGACAAGCAAAGTTGCGAGTAGTGCAAAAGATAAGACCTGACCCTGTCTTCTTCTCTTTAGCCGTCCGGCACGTAGCCGCTGGCGCCTTTGATGTCGTCGGGGTAATGAAACGAGAATTGCCGGCCCTCCTCGGTCTGGACCAGCACGCTGGCTTTTCGGGTGTCCTTGAAAGAAAGCCATACCAGATAGTCGCTGTGGTACTCGCCGACGGGATAGCCATTGATGGCGACAATGGTGTCCCCCGGCTTGACGCCGACCTCCTGGGTGCCGCTTTCGGGGAAATCCTCGCCAACCCGGTAGCCCTGCGGCGAGCCCTCGCTTACCGGCGTCAAGTCCAGCCTTTCGAGAAGGTCCAGCACGCGCTGGGGCATCTTGGGGCCATCGCCTCCTGGTGCGCCTTCGTTATCGGCGTCCGCGACTTCGGCACGTCCTCCACCCCTTAACGCCAGACGAAGAGTGATCTGCCTGCCCTGGTCTTCGATGATCACCTCGGTCGGCCGGATGGCCGCCAGCACACCGCCTTCCGGCAGCGTTTCCCCCACGTTGTACCGGTGGGCGCCATGGCCCTCGGTATGGATGACGGCGGCGGCAAGCGGGCTATGGGCCTGGAAAACGGCCAGCAATGCCAATGAATCGGCATCCACCGTTTCCCACGGCAAGAGGGCGCCAGGCGCTTCCTTGTCGGGTGCCGGCGCCCGTGCCGCGTCGGGTTGTGGGGAAACGGCGTGTGCCTCCGTCTGTGTCTTGCTCGCATTATCCGTGCCATTACTCTCTCTCGCAAAAAAGAAAATAACGCATAAAAAAAATAAAGCCAGCAGAAACAGATATTTATAAATCGTCTTCTGACTACTCATAAAGATCCAAGGAAAATGTGTGATACACAGCGTATTTAAAAAGGAACTTAAATAATATATATCCATCTTTACAGAGGAGGACAGAGAAAATACACGTCAAAAAATATCACGGAAGTTTAAAACTGATATCGAAACGATATCGAACAAAAACCAGGAGGAAACTATGAGAAGCCTAACCTTGGGGGCGCTGTCATTGGTGTTTCTTGCCGGATGCAGCCACACCCCCGCGCAAGCGCAAGCCACCAAGCTTGAAACCAACCAACAGAAAGCCTCTTACGCCGCGGGCATGTTTTTGGGCGAGCAGGTCGGGAGAACACTTTCAAGGAATTATCTTGATGAAGATCTGTTTCTACAGGCGCTGAATGATCGACTGAAGGGCAATGAGCTACTTCTTGAGGAAGACGTAGCCAGGGAAGCCTCCGGCGCCTACAAGGAAGAAATTACCGCGCGTCTAGAGGACGAGAAGCAGCAGGTTATGGCCCAGAACGCGGCTCAAGGCCTGGCTTTTTTGGACAAAAACAAGCAGCGGGCCGATGTTAAGACCTTGCCGAGCGGCCTGCAATACGAGGTGCTGAAGGAATCCAGCAGTGGCGCCACCCCTGGTCCGAAAGACGCGGTCCGCGTGCATTACGCCGGCACCCTCCTGGATGGCACCTTCGTAGAGAGCAGCCTTGCTCACGGCGAAGCCGTGCGCGTCAACATGGGCGTGGCCCTGAAGGGCTGGCAGCAGGCCCTGATGCAGATGAAGGAAGGCGAGAAGTGGCGCCTATTCGTGCCCCCCGAGCTCGCCTACGGGGAAAAGGGCCTGCGCGATAAGGTGCCGCCGCAATCCACGCTGATCTACGATCTGCAACTGGTCGAAGTGATCGACAGAAGCTGATAACCACCATTGGAAGGAGGCATACCCATGAAATCGTATCACTACATCCTGAATATTTTTCTTATCGCACTGGTCACCCCGAGCCTGGCTACGGCGGATCTTCGCGAGCGCGTGGTGGAGGCGCTGGCCATTACCAATCCGAACCTGAGCGTGGAGGGCATCACGGATAGCCCGGTGGAGGGTGTAAAGGAGATCAAACTGAGTAATGGCGACTTTCTCTACGGCTCGTCGGGCAGCGATCACCTCTTCTCCGGCCGGCTGTTGAGCTTCACCGGCGATGAGCTGGTGGATCTCACCGAAGAACGGAAACGCGAGGATCGGGCCGAAATGCTTCAGGACTTGGCACCGGGAACTACAATCACCTTTGCCGCCAACCGCATGGAGAAGCACGAAATATTCGTGTTTACGGATATAACCTGCCCCTATTGCAAGAAATTCCAGGACCATATGGCCGAAATGAACGAGCGAGGAATTACCGTGCACTATCTAGCCTTGCCGCGCTCGGGTATTGATACCTCCGTGGCGAATACTATGGCCAGGATCTGGTGTTCTGAGGATCCGCAGACCGCCATCGATGACGCGTTCTCGGGCAAGCCTTTCTCTCAGAAGGTCATGCCCTGCCAGCCACCTATCGCCGATCAGTACACCATGGCCCAGAGCTTGGGCGTCAACGGCACCCCGTCCGTATTTAGCGAGGATGGAAGAAATCTGGGCGGCTACATGACGCCCGATGAGTTGATTGCCGCCGTTGCTAGCACCGCCGGTATCAAAAACTAAGAGGCTCCTCATGGCCTGCACTGCGACCGGGCATGCAGGCCATCTTCTTACCTATTTAATACCTCAAAATCACGCCAATGTGGCGTACCTTCCCACGTTTGTACCTCGTTTCTGGAGTATTTCAATATCAATGATCCGTAAACGAATACCACAAGAAATTTGTTAAGTGACTGAATAGAAAGGTCGTCTCCTAAAAACCGTAATTAAACCTTTTCAAACGGAGGAACCTCTGCGAAATCCTTGCTACGTTGAAATTGCAGTACATGCTGCATAAAACGGAAGACAAACAATTACGGAGACTTAATCATGAAAACAAAACTGTTACTCACAACACTGTTTGGCGTGGCCGCATGGTCACTTTCCAGCCTCGCGATGGCTAACTGGAATACAGGTGCGTGTCCTGGTACTGGTACCGCGCCTTGTATCGAAACGGAAATCAACGGCAACACCTATCACTTCAACGGCTCGGGCGGCCACGCTGGTGTATGGCATGGCCGTCCCGCAGCCGAGGGCGGCGGGGATTTCGATTTTTCAGACGATAGCGTAATCCTTGAGTGCCCTGAAGATCGTCTTGACTGCGAGCTGAGCTTGAGCGGCGAAGTGAAGAAGTGCCAGGATTCCAGCGGTGACTGGCGCATCGGCGTGCGCGTGAACGACGCCGATGTCTCCACTGGTGATTTCCTGTGTGCCTTCGTCTCTGTGGGTGGCTTTCCTTGGTACTCAAAAGACCCGGCCATCGCCAGCCATTGCCCGTTCGAGGACGCATGCGATAGCTTCATACCTTATGATTCCGGTGCGTCCACCTACACCGCCAACTTTGGCACCATTGATGTGAGTGCTGCGGGTTCTCCCCTGGTCTCGAACGGGCACCTCCACAGCGTAATCTTCACCCCGGGTGTTGGCGCTAACTTCAACTTCACGGGTCCTAAAAAGTTCTTCGATTGCAATGATGACGAACTAGGCTGCACTATCGATGGTGTTCTAACTATTGATAACGCCACATCGCTGGATATCCACTAATAAAAATAGCGGTACTGCGTTCAGCAGTGTTGCCTGCCTGGCTGGCCAGCTGCTGGACGCCTCCGCCTCTCAATCTTGCCCCGGCTTTTGCCGGGGCTTTTTCTTGATCCTTTTCCTGGATAATCAAGGAGGCAATAATTAAGAAAATAAAAGCTTTATTCAAAAAAATTTTTGCCTTCGCCGTTTGGTCGCTCTCCAGCGTTGTAGCGGCGAACTGCAATACGGGTCTGTGTCTCAACCTAGCGGCCCATCACCCTGTATCGAGACAGAGGCCAACGGTAACACCTATCACCCCAACGGCAGCGGCGGGCGCGCTGGTATATGGCACGGCCGGCCCGCCGCCGAGGGTGGTGGGGCTTCGAGTTCGCGGGCGACCCCGTGAATTTGGGCTGCATTGATGTAGCGCTCAGCTGTAACTTAAACTTGGGCGGCGAAGTGAAGAAGGGCCAGGATTCAAGCGGTGCATGGCGCATCGGAAGGCGCGTGACTTCAGCCAGTATCTCACCTAGTCACCTTATGTGTGCGGTGGCTAAATTCCCTTGGTGCTCAAAGGGTCCGAGCATTACCAGCCACTGTCCCTTCGCGAATAGCTGCGACAGCTTCATTCCGTATAATCCAAGCGCTCCTATCTATACTGCCAAATTCGGGGCCGTCGATACTAGTGTTTTGGGTGTGAGTGTGGTCGATAACGAGCACTTGCACGGGACAGTCTTCACTCAGGTGTCGGCGCCACCTTAGATTTCGCCGTTAAGACGTTTTACGACTGCAATGGAAACGCGGGCTGTGGCTTGGATGGTGTCCTTACCTTTGATAACGCGACATCGTTGGACATCTACTGAACAAGTAGTATTACGTCCAGCGTTGTTGCCTGCTTGGCTGGCCGGGCGTTAGACGCTTCCTCATCCTGCCCTGTTTCGCCGGGGCATCTTCTGGTTCTGACCCCTGGGTAAAGTCGGCACACTCCTGCCCTGCTGATGAGTAGAACGCCGGCATCACCGAAGCCGTGACCAGTGTGATAAAAAGGCTATAGACATTGGTGATGAACTCTCCAGAATGCCCTTATTGGACGATTAAAAAGCGCCCAATGCATTGCATTGGGCGCTGCTTTTGATGGAAATAGATGTCAATCTGTTTCAGAGTTTATTACATCTTTCAAGCTGGGCCACCAAGTAGGCGGCCCAAACTCACGGTCGGATTTACTTCACTGACTTGATGGGTTCGGAAGCCATCTGCAGGAAGACGCCATCCTGTGGGATACGGTAGCGAATACGGCCTGCAGCGGTTCCCTCTCCTGTTGCACTACTATCCTCCTGGGACGCGACATATAGCTTCACATCAATATTAATCGGGTTCTCGTTGCGTTGCTGGACCACCATTCTGCCGTCATCCAGAAACGAAACGGGCCCAGACAGCGACATAGTGGCTGGATAGCTCCGCAGGTCATGACGGAGCTGCTTTGAATTGCTATTCAGGATCGCGCCAATCGCGGGAGCGTCGATGTACAGGTCCACGTCCGCAGTCAGTACTGGTCTCCCGTCATCGCCTTCTTTGATCCAACCGGTAATCGGCTGGGTTCGAGAACAGGGGGCTGCCTCGGTATCGACACAGGACGGGTCGTCTTTGGCGTACCGCATTCTCATGATTTGCTCACCCGATGGTAGCGCCAGCGTTGGAGAGCCAGCGATCGCGTTCCGCGCATAAGATACAAACGACGTGGATATGGATTGCGAAGGGTATATCTCGACCTTAATCGCGTCTTCTTCAGGATCATACCGGCCCACGCTGGCATTCAGCCCCATCTTCAGGTAAGTGAACTTTCGTTCTGGGCAAAGCGTCGGCTCGGACTTCGGATACTGATCACTCAATAAGTACGGAAGTACTATTGTGACATCATCCAGCACGGCTTGGGCATATCCCGCTTCACCAGTAGCAGGGTCATAGGCGTCGTCGTAGCCACAGCCTACATTGGCCCCATCGACGCTAAGAAATGCGGCGTATTGTAAACTGGCAAATGCATTGGCGGAAAAGTTTGTGTCTTCCGCAAACCAGGGCAGATCGGTCCCCCGTGTATTTAGAGAAAGAATTTTGGCGCTATTCGGAAGCCCTTGAACGCCTGATGGATCATATACAGAATCGGCGTCCGGATCGGGAACGCTCGGCACCGGCTCCTCAAAGGGATAATCGACAGTAGGGAGTGTGCCATCTGGGAGGTGCTCCCCGGAGGTTGCCGGATCTGTGAGATAGAAAGGAGGTGTGAAACCCACCAAGGTGGTGAGCTTGCCGATGGTATTCTCCGCGTCGTGAGTCAGGTTCCCATTCGGGTCGGTATCAGGGCTGCTCCGTAGCGTCTGCAACACGTCCTTGCTGGCGGGTTCCCCTTTAAAGAAGATGGCCATGTTCGGCCCCCCCGCACCGGGAATAAAGTAGTTATTACCTACCAAGTAATCGGCCACCACCCTAAGTGCGCCACCAGCGTCATCCGGCGTAATCGGGATGCGGTATGTTATGCCAAGAGGCTGGGTGCGGAGCGGGTGGCCGTCTTCACCACAGATGGACCCTGTGCCGTCACAGACAGCGTCTTCACTGCCGATGTATGCCGTGTTGTAAGAGTAGCCCTCAGCAGGGTCCGTGTCGTTATTGGAGCTGAGGGTATACTTATAATATTGGCCGTCAGCCCAGGGTTCGTCCGGCACGAAGGTAATACGCTGGCCTTCAACGTTGAGGGAGCCTTGAATCGTTTCTCCGTCAATGGGCTGCCCGGCCGCATCAACACGGAAGATATCAAAGCTGCCGCCCAGCTCGACACTGTCTGGGTTGATCGCCTTGGTGAACTGCAACACGATCGGCCGGTTCGCCGGCAGCGACATCAGCGGCAGGATATCGTCGGGCTGATAGTCAATCAGTGGGTAGTCTTCGTTCGGCCAGTCACCGGGCCCCCCGGCGCAGCGACCGACAAGACCATTGTCAAGATCACGTGTGGCCGGATCGGTTACACAGGGATAGCCTGGGTAGGAACTTAGAAGCATCGGCGAATTGACCTGAACTTCGTCCGGCGAATAATTGCCGTCGCTATCAGGGATACTTCTCGTCGTGACTTCACCCGGCAGCTTGAAGGTTAGGGTTTCCGGCACAAAGTTATTGCCGGCCAGATCGGTAATCTGGCTGCCGAGCTGAACGGTGTATTCCGGGTTACTGTCCGCGGGTAAGTATTCCAAACCGCCTTCCGGCTGGATCACTACGGCAGCGCCGTCTACTTTGTAGCTGATATCCAGGGTAGTGCCGTCTTGGGTGACGGTCAGCGCGCCCGGTTGGTTCAGGCTTGCTGGGTCTAGCGGCTCATCGAAGTTCAGGATGATCGGTGCGCCGGGCTGCTGGAACCAGGACAACTCATCGCCGCTTTCGTCGGTTGGCATCTCCGGTGATTTTTGCCCCGGCATCCGGCTTTGCAGCGTCGGCGGGGTGGTGTCTTCCAGGGCGGCCCGTGCGTCGGCCAGCAGCGCGTCGGTCTGATCTTTATAAGACTGAAGCTGGAAGCTCAGCAGGCCGTAGCCGTATTCCAGCCCGAGCACGTCCGGCTCTACCATGCTGGTGGCGTCGATGTTCAGCACGCCGCCGTTGGGGTCCACTTCGGCCACGCCCACCAGGTGGATGTGCATCAGATTCTGGGTGAAGCCGCCGTTGGCCTGCGGGTTCGCGGTGGCGATGCCCACGTCCATGAACAGGTGCACGATGCGCAGCTGGTCCGGGCTCTCTTCCGTGTAGGGGTTGGGCACCAGGTAGCCGGTGGCGTCGGACAGCACGCGCATGGTGACGTCGCCGGAGCCGAAGCCCGCGTCCACTTCACCGCCGATTCTAACCATCTCGATGGGTGTGCCTTCCAGCAGGGTGCCTTTGGGCAGGCGGATCGGGGTGACGTCGGTGTATTGGGTGACGTCCGCCAGTTCGGCGATCACCAGTTCGGATTGCGCCTGGGTGACGTTGGCGTCTTCGCCCAGCAGGGTGCCGTTCACCGGTACCTGGTTGATGCCCTTGCCGGTGAGGCGGGAGGTACCGTCCTGGGTGATGCGCTGCACCAGGAAACCCGGCTCGCCGCGCGGTGAGGAGTCCTTCGGGGTGAACTCGAGGGTTTCGCCGGCGAAGGTTTCGCCGTAGGTGCTTTCCAGGCCGCCGAGGGTGAGGGTGTAGGTTTCGCCCGGGTTCAGGTAGTCGTCCGTGGGGTCGACGGTCATGTAGGCGCCGTCCACCAGCAGGCCGGCTTCCACCACCGCGCCTTCGCTGTCACGCAGCACCACGCTGTTGCCGTCGCCGTAGCTGGCGGTGGCGCGGTCGATGGGCTGGGTGAACTGAAAGCGGAAGGCGGAGAAGTCCATCACCGGTTCCAGCTCCGAGCCGTTCGGAATGGTCCGGCTCAGCTGGAATTCATCCTCGCCGGCGGGGACCTCCTGTACCACTTCGCTCTTCGGGCCTTCCTGCAGGGTGCGGGTGGTGAAGGTGAGGGTCTGGTCCTTGGCGGTACCCTTGCCAAGCCGCAGATCGCTGATCTCGACGGTGTACTGGGTGCCGGGGGCCAGGCCGTCCGTGGGCGTCAGCAGCACGCCGCGCGGCTCGCCGCCGACTCTTTCCACCTCGAAGTCCAGGTTTTCGCCCTGGTCGTCGCAGCACAGCGTGACGCTCTGGTTGACGTTGCCCGGCGCCACGTTACTGGTGAAACGCAGCGCGATGGGGGCTTTGGTGGGCACTTCGCCCTGGCCGTTGTCCGGGTAGGCGTAGAGCAGGGCCTGCGCGCCGGATTCGCCCGGGTTGCTACCGAAGTCGTCCACCGGTGAATCGCCGCCGTCGCCGCCACAGGCGGCCAGCAGCGTGGCGGAGGAAAGCAGTAGCAATGACTGCTTCAGGATTGTTGTCTTCATTATTGTCCCTCCCTCTTAAAACTGCATGCTGATGGAGCCGGCGAAGACATTGACGTCGCCCGCGGTTTCCACCACGTCGTCGTTCAGTGCGGTCGGCTGGCTGGACTTGATCTGGAACTCACGCTGATCCATCAGGTGATGCTGATAGCCCAGGTCCACGCGCAGGGGGTGTACCAGGCCGTAGACGTGGTCGAAGGTGGCGCTGACGCCCAGGCCGATCACGGTGCGGTCGGCGTCCAGGTAGTTCACTTCCGGGTTCACGTCGTTGGCCAGCGGCGACTCCTCGAACGCCACGCCACCGGTGAGGGTGAAGGTGTCGTTCAGGTAGTACTCGGCGCCGATGCGCGGGATGACGATGTCGTCGAACTC
>MRWG01001739.1_pt1 | contig 12786 bp, 12 predicted proteins | sample 1013341 | NCBI WGS metagenome assembly MRWG01 (sample SAMN06117577, study PRJNA244670) | biofilm metagenome | biome: Water; feature: Cathode Biofilm; material: Biofilm; isolation source: microbial consortium enriched at the cathode of a solar microbial fuel cell | place: USA: District of Columbia ... | reverse complement strand
TTCCGTACTCCCGCCGATCCCTTCCAGGACTACTTCCTTGATCTGTTCTTTCCCGTTGCGAAGGAACGTCAGGCTGATCTTGTCCCCGGGCCGGTGCCTGGCGATCAGTTCCTGCAAGGCAGGGGAGGTATTTGTCGGCCGGCCATCCACTTCGAGGATGATATCCCCCTCTTTCAGGCCCGCTTTATCCGCCGCGCTGTTCGGGGTCACGGCGGCCACATAGACCCCTTGAGTAAATTCAATCCCCTTTTCTTTTGCCAGGTGTCCATTGATCGTCTGTATGCTCACCCCAAGGACACCCCGCTGCACCGTACCGTATTTCAGGAGGTCTTCTACCACCTTGGTGACGATATTGCTCGGTACCGCAAAGCCATAGCCATTATAGGTGCCCGTACGGCTGGCGATGGCCGTATTGATCCCGATGAGGCCACCATCCAGGTTGACCAGGGCCCCGCCGCTGTTCCCCGGGTTGATGGCCGCATCGGTCTGTATGAAGCTCTCTACAGCGAACTTTTCCTTGTTGATGTTGATGTTCCTCGCCTTGGCGCTGACGATGCCGGCAGTTACCGTTGAGGTAAGGCTGAAGGGGTTGCCCACGGCCAGGACCCATTCCCCAACCTCGACGTCGTCTGAGTCCACCAAAGGCAGCGCTTTCAGGTTTTCGGCCTCAATCTGCAACAGCGCGAGGTCCGTAGTGGGGTCGGTGCCAATCACCCTTGCCTTGTAGGTCCCGTTGTTGTGCAGGGTTACCTCGATTTCATCGGCCTGGTCTATCACGTGGTTGTTGGTGATGACATACCCTTTTTCATTGATGATTACTCCAGAACCACTACCTACCATGGGTTGTGGGGCCCATCGTTCGCCCTCCTCCCCAGGGGTCCCTTCTTTATCCCCGAAAGGATGGAATTTAAAGAATTCCCGGAAAGGGTCTGGCAATTGCCGGTAGTCAAATTGCCGCATCTCCCCCGCCCCGGCAGACCGCGTACTGGTCACGTGCACCACAGCGTCCAATACTTTTCGGGCGGTAGCCGTAAAATCCAGGGGCACCATGTCCCCTTCCTTATCCGTGGTATAAAGTGCCTGGTGTCCCGCCCTGGTGTCCAGGTGCCTGATCGTCACCGGCTCCGGCCTGAAAAACTGAAAGCCCGCGACCACCATCAAACTCACCGCCAGGGCGATAAGCCCCGAATACCAATAGGTTTTTTTGCTCGAAGATTTCTGTTCAGTCTTCATATCCCTGTGTTTTAGTTGCTATTACCCCGGCATTCGCCGGAGGTACTGTTAAACTTCATTTATTGCCTGATCTTCAAATACGCGCTGCGGGCCCCTTCCCGGTCCGGCGCCTTTGGAATCCCCTCCTTTGGCCTCCGCCTGCAATTATGGCATATTTACTGTCATATTGGCGCGTCCCGGGGCCGTCCCGGGCCTCATGGGTGAAAGCGCGGAATTGCCTGCTTCCCCGGCACATAACCGCCAGAGGGTTGATTTTCCCCGGGATGGCGTCCTGCAGGCCCCCGTTGGGCTGCAGGTAGTTCACAGCTCCCATGCAACGCCAATAAAGGGGAACAAATCCCGTACCAAACCCTGTCCTTGAAGGAGCTATCCGGGGGAGGGGTTTTTCCGCGGGCAGCAGGCCAACACTTTTCTTTGGGTGGAGGCCGGCCGGGAGTTGGCAACAGGATCCCGGTTACGGCGGACGATATGGGTGGCCATGGCCCGAAAACATCGCCAAAGGGCCAAATACGATGTAAAAATCCGCAGCACGAAGGCCACAAAGTTGCCATTGGTCGAAGAATTTCACCGACCAAGTGGTCGGTCTTCCGATACGGCGACCTGCCATTCAGCCGATTTTTGACAACTGGACGAATTTTTTGGGCCCTACATCCCCTAATCCTAAAAAAAAGGTACCTCCGGGGGTTCTTTGTTACAGACGAAACGGTCTGTGAAGACCCAAAACCCAAATCCCATGAATAAGAACCTACAACGCATGGCCACCATGCACCGAATGCAAGTAAAAGGCCTTGAATTGTTCTACCGACAGGGCTATTACAACACCAGTATAGACGATATTCTGAAATCCCTGGAACTTTCCAAAGGCGCCTTTTACCACCATTTTGATTCCAAGGAGGATTTTTTCATCAGTATTGTACAGAACCTCATCGTACAAAAGGTATACGCCCTGCTGATAGAGCCGTTGGAGCGCAAGGGGGAGCCCTTTACCGCCCTTATAGAATGTTTTGACAACGCCTTGTTGACGGCCGAGAACAACGAAATGGACCACGGCTTTGTGCTGGGAAACTTCATGACGGAGTTCAATGGGCGGAACCCGGAGATCATGAAGTACCTGACCGATCTATACAAAGTATGGGAGGTAAACCTGGTAACCGCCTTACAACGTGGCAAATCCGACGGGTTCGTAGACCGCCACGTAGACGTAGAGGGGGTGGCTACCTATATCATTTCCTCCTACTTCGGGCTGAGGACATTAATGGTGGAAGGGAATGCCCGCTCATTGCGATATAACTATATACAGCAGTTACGGGGGTATTGCAGGACGCTGCGTCCTAAGGCCGCGGTATAGGGTTGTTTTTGCTTCCCTCCAGCATATCGAGGATCTTATCCACAACGGCATCCGGACGGATGCTCTCCATCGCCCGCTCATAGCCCCTGGGCATTTTGTTGCCGTACACCGAGGTGGGGATCCCCGGATATGCCTGCCGGTCTGAGCAAAGCGCATTGGCCGGATCCTGTTTGAAGGGGTAGAAGCCCGCATACGGGTGGGTGAGTCCCCAAAGTGTCAGCACGGGAACGCCAAAATTCGCGGCGAGGTGGGCATTCCCGCTATCCATAGAGAGCATGAGGTCCAGGTTGGAGATCAGGGCCAGCTCCTCTGCGAAAGGAAACTTGCCCGCCAGGTTCACACAGTGTTCAAATTGGGCCGTCCAAAACGACAGTGCCGCCTGGTCATCGGGCCCTCCAAAGAGCAACAGCCTGTATTTTCCGGAGTCATCCAGGCGTGCTAACACCTCCTCCATCAGCGGTTTGGGGTATTCTTTCCCCGGGAAGGCCGCAAAAGGGGCGATACCAATCCACTGCAGGGCGTCCTTGCCCATGAGGGAACGGGTACTGTCTGCGATGGGTTGCCTGGGCAGGAAATCCACCCGGTCCAGATCTACGGGGTACCCCAGTGCCTCAAATACGCGGGCGTAGCGCTCATGGGTGGTTGGCAGGGGTTCAAAAACCTTTTGTCGCCGGGAAGTCAGCGCCTTCTTTTCGGCCCGGCCCTTGTCTATCTGGTAAACTGGGGGGCCACTCAGGGCAAAGAACCTTTTCAGGATATTGCTCCGCAACACGTTGTGCAGGTCAGCCACGGCATCAAACCGGAGGTCGTGCAACTCGCGATAAAGCTTCCACAATCCCCCAATGCCCTTGTGTTTTCCCCTGACATCGGCCACAAGGACACCAATGCGATCCAGGGGGGCAAAGAGCGGCTTAAAAAACCCGCGGGTCAACACGGTGACCTGCAGGGCCGGGTATTGTTCGGCAAGGGCTTTGAGTACGGGGATGGTCATGGCAACGTCCCCCATGGCCGACAAACGGATTACCAGGAGTTTCTCAGGCCTATTTTTGTCCACGAAGGACGGGGTTAAGTTCTTCATCGTTATACATCTTCATCTGCTTGTATACCTTCATGTATTTTTCGCCCGAGGCAATGTCGTCAAGCAGTTGGTCGATGGCCAGGGAGAGGTCCTTTTTCTGCTCCAGGAGCACCTTGAGCTTCTCCTGGCACCGGGTCCTGTGCTCCGGGCTGGCATCGGCGCGTCCGGCCTCTTCGCGCATATGGTAGATCTTCAGCGCCAGGATGGAAAGGCGGTCGATGGCCCAGGCAGGGCTTTCGGTATTGATTCGGGCATCTTCCTTGACTTTGACCGATTGGTATTTTTTTAGGAAATACGAATCGATGTATTCCACCAGGTCCGTGCGTTCCTGGTTGCTGGCATCTATTTTCCTTTTCAGTTGCAGGGCGGCCTCCGGATTGATCCCCGGGTCGCGGATCAGGTCTTCGTAATGCCACTGCACCGTATCAATCCAGTTTTTTTTATACAGCAGGTGGGCTACTTCATCTTTGGGGTACGGGTTGACCAGGGGCTGGTCTACCCGGTCCTCCACGTGGTAGGTTGTGATGCTTTCTTCAAAAATCGTAAAGGAAAAGGCGCTGAACATAAGACGGTCCGTTTAGGGCAAAGATACTTTTTATTTCAAAACGCCCTGGCGAGCAGCAGGATAAACGGGGCCAGTACCGAGGAGACCAATACCACCTCCCGCACGTTGACGCGCCTGATCACTTCCACGTATTTGGTTATCAGGGTTGCCGCCGGAAAAAACGTAATGAGCACGGGGTATACGTTTTCATCGGTTTTAAGGAAGGTCACTACCAGGCCGATGGTCATTGATATGGCGATCAGGCGCACGGTGATGATCCTCCCCAGTCCAAGGGTCCCCATTTTCAGAAAGGCAAGGAAGCCTGCAAGGATCACCAGAATGGCATAGAGCAGCAATTTGGTGCTGTAGGAATAGAGGGCCGAAAAATCCCGGTCCAGCGAAAGCGAGAAGGTATAATGTTCCTCCAGGTAGTCCGGCATCCCCATCAGGATCAGCAAACTGCTTGAAATAAGGATGGCCGCAAGCATGCCACTGAGGGGAACAAGCCAGTTCTTGATGTTCTTGGGCTCTTAAAAGTAGATCGCCACGAATACCAGGATTAAAAAGAGGGGCGCGCAATCGTAAAAAAGACTGGCCACGGCCGTCCAGAGCGTGGCGTCAAAAATCTTCAATTTGATATTCCTCAGGGATTTCAGGCTAATAAGCCTCCTGCTGGCCAGCAGGAGGAAAAAGCTGCACATGATGGCGTTGGGTTCTATCAGCACCTCCGGGAACAGCACAATCAGCAATACGAAATAGAGCATCGCAAAGGCATTGCTCCCGGTAATCTGGTTGCGTTTCACAATAAAATTCACCAGGAAAACACTGAAGCACAGTACTCCCAGCAGCAGCAGTTGTACCACTACTTCCTCAGGGGAATAGCCCCTGTCAAAGCGCAGCAGGTGTATCGCCCAGTAAAAAACAGAGAGGAAACCCAGGAGCAACAGGTAGTTTACGGGCTTTGTTTTGCCAAAAATGCTTGAAATCATCCCGGGTTTTTATATTTTTGTAAGGTAAATATAACCAAGATGAGAGCATTTTTTGAGGGCATAGAGGATTTATTCGTGAACCATTTGTTCTGGCCTTTTGATTTTTTCAGGTTTATGGAAAATTGGTGGTCTGCCAATGTGATCAACTGGATTTTTGTCATTATTGGGATGGTGGCGATGACCTATTGGCTCAAAGAACTTAAAGGCTTCAATGACCGGGGCGAAGAAGACAAGAGCGTTACCGCCCATTCTTACCTGTAACCGGCGGGTCGTATGCGAGTGATCCCGCCTGGGTCCCCTACAGGTCGAACCCGATATCCTTCCGATAGTACATACCACTGAAGTGGATTTTGGCCACATTCCGGTACGCCGTGGCGAGGGCTTCCTTATGGTCCCTGCCAAAAGCGGTAATCGCCAATACCCGGCCCCCATTGGTCAAAACCACATCATCCTTTAGCGTTGTTCCCGCATGGAAAGGGATGGCGTCTGCCACTGATGACAGCCCCGAAATGGGCTTTCCTTTTTCATAGGCCCCCGGGTAGCCCCCGGATACGGTCATTACAGTGGTGGCTGAACGGTCGTCTATTTGCAGGTCGATTTCGTCCAGGCGTTCTTCGGCTACCGCGCGGAACACCTCCAGGAGGTCGTTTTTAACCCGTGGGATCACCACTTCGGTCTCCGGGTCGCCCATCCGCACATTGTATTCGATCACCATAGGATCGGCACCTACCTTGATCAACCCGATAAAAATAAAACCCTTATAGGGGATGTTGTCCTTTTTAAGCCCCGCTATGGTGGGTTTAACAATGCGGCTGTGGATCTTGTCGACAAATTCGCGATCGGCGAAGGGAACCGGTGATACGGCACCCATGCCCCCGGTATTGAGGCCCGTGTCGCCCTCCCCGATACGCTTGTAGTCCTTGGCCATGGGCAGGACCTTGTAATTCTCGCCATCGGTAAGCACGAAGCAGGAGAGTTCTATGCCCGACAGGAATTCCTCGATTACGACCGTCCTGCTCGCCGCCCCGAATTTGGCATCCTGGAGCATGGCCCTGAGCTCGTTCTTCGCTTCCCCGAGGTCCTGGAGGATCAGCACCCCTTTCCCGGCCGCCAGGCCATCGGCCTTCAGCACATAGGGCGGTGTCATTTTCTCGAGGAAACGGTACCCTTCCTGCAACTGGCCTGCGGTAAAGCTTTGGTAGGCCGCAGTAGGGATCTGGTGGCGTGCCATGAACTCCTTGGCAAATTCCTTGCTCCCCTCCAGGGTGGCGGCCAGTTTTTGGGGCCCGATCACCGGGACATGTTTCAGGGACGCATCGGAAAGAAAAAAATCATGGAGCCCGTTTACCAGGGGGTCTTCCGGGCCCACAACCACCAAATGGATCTCTTTTTCGAGGACGGCTTCCCGGATAGCGGGAAAATCATTCACCCCCATGGGGAGGTTGTTGGCGATGGCCGCAGTGCCGGCATTTCCGGGCGCGACGAAGAGTTGCGTCAGGCCGGGGCTTTGTACAAGTTTCCAGGCGAGGGTGTGTTCGCGCCCGCCGGAACCGAGGATCAATACGTTCATTTTTTCTGCTTTGGGCAAAAATAGGGCTTGGCCCTGACTTATAACGGGTTTTTGTTGAATTCCCTGTGGTGCTTTTGCGCTAATTCCCCGGGGGGGAGGGATTTAAAATATTCAAAAACCTTTTTAAGGCCCTCGGCCCGCTCTACCCTGGGCTCCCAGTCCAATAGCTGCCTGGCCCTTGTAATGTCTGGTTGTCGCTGCATGGGATCGTCCTGCGGCAGGGGTTTGTATATAATCTTCTGCGTGGTCCCGGTAAGTTTGATAATCTCCTCGGCAAATTCCTTGATAGTGGTTTCATGGGGGTTGCCGATGTTGATGGGGTCGGTATAGTCACTCATCAGCAAGCGGTAGATGCCCTCCACCTGGTCATCGATGTAGCAGAAAGACCTGGTTTGCTTCCCGTCCCCGAAAACGGTGAGGTCTTCCCCCCGCAGCGCCTGCCCCAAAAAAGTAGGCACTACCCGCCCGTCATTCAGCCGCATCCTGGAGCCGTAGGTGTTAAAGATGCGGACAATACGGGTATCCACCTTGTGGAAGCGGTGGTAGGCCATGGTAATGGATTCCATAAAGCGCTTGGCTTCATCGTAAACCCCCCTGGGGCCAATGGGGCTGACATTGCCAAAATAATCTTCGTTCTGCGGGTGTACCAGGGGGTCGCCGTATACCTCCGAGGTGGAGGCCACCAGGATCCTGGCCTTTTTTTCCTTGGCGAGCCCCAGCAGGTTGAGGGTCCCCAAAGACCCCACTTTTAAGGTCTGAATGGGGATCTTGAGGTAATCGATAGGACTGGCCGGGGAGGCAAAATGCAGTATGTAATCCAGCTTGCCGGGGACATGGACAAACTTGGTCACATCGTGGTGGTAAAACTCAAAATGCTCCAGGGGGAAGAGGTGTTCTATGTTCTTGAGGTCCCCGGTGATCAGGTTGTCCATGGCAATGACATGGAACCCCTCCCTGATAAAACGGTCGCAAAGGTGCGACCCCAAAAACCCTGCTCCGCCCGTAATGAGTACTTTTTTCATCCTGTTGTTTTGATCTGTAGATGCCAGTAGGGCATCCCGGTTCCCTTTTAAATATAGTCTATTTGTCTTCTCAGCGGCGCATTCAATAGGCCTTTTCCTCTCCCTTGAACATATTCAGCACCGTCTGGAGGATAATTTTCAGGTCCAGGAAAAAAGACCAGTTTTCAATATAGAAAATATCAAACTTAATGCGTCCCTGGATGTCCATATCGTGTTCAATCTCGCCCCTGTAGCCCCGTACCTGGGCCAGGCCGGTGATCCCCGGTTTCACAAAATGCCGCAGCATGTACTTATCAACCTTGTTGGCGTATTCATCGGTATGCTTCAACATATGCGGCCTGGGGCCTACCACCGACATATTCCCGAACAGCACGTTGTAGAACTGTGGGAGCTCATCGATACTGGTCTTGCGGATAAACTTCCCTATGGTGGTCACCCGCATGTCATTTTTCCCGGCCTGTACCTGGTCGGCATTGCGGTTCATCGCCATGGAACGGAACTTAAAACATTGGAATTCCTTGTTGTCCAGGCCCGTCCTTCGCTGTATGAAGAAGATCGGCCCCTTGGATTCAAGCCGGATCAGGATGGCGAGGATCGGGGCTATCCATATAAGCAGGCCAAAGATGACAAAAAGGGAAAAAACCACATCAAAAGAACGCTTCAAAAGGGCGTTCAGGGGGTCGTGAAGCGGAATATCCCTAAGTGACAGTATGGGCAGGTAGTCATAGTATTCCAATTTCAGTTTTTTCGAGTAGATGTTCTTGTTGTCAGGGAGGAATTTGATGGTTTTAAGGTTGTTGTCCGCGAAATTGATGAGCTCGGCTATCTCCTCATTTTTCAGTTCTGAAACCGAACAGTATATTTCGTCTATGCTATTCCTGACCAGGAAAAGAAAACATTCATGGAGTTGGAATGTGGGTTCCCGCGGGCAAAATTGCCGGATAAACTTATACCCGTATTCCACTCGTTCGTCAAAGACTTTGATGAGTTGTGCGGTTTTTTTATTATCGCCGATGACGACTACCTTCCTGGTATTGCCGTGATATGTTTCACGGTACCTCATCAACAAAACATAGCTAATAAATTTTACGGAGGCGACAACCAACATGACCAGCCCCGCGTATTGAGCCAGGGCGAGCCGGCTCATATTGGGCTGCTTAAAAAACCCTATAAACGCATAGAGGATCAGGAAAAAAAACACAAACTGGACAAACAGCAACCGAAGTATGTGGGTCACCTTGGTATAGCGATGTATGACGTAAAATTCTATCTTAAAGGCTATGACCACCCAGCAAAGAGAAATATACCCGTGAAAGAGTATCGCTTCAACCAGGTTGATCGGGAGGAAATACGCGAAGAGGTTGATGATCATTAGATCTATCAAATACGACATGGGCGTAATCAGGTCCGAATTTCTGCCAATGGTGAAGAACATAAACGACTATAGTTCAGGAGCGTCCAAAAGTATCAAAATATATATTTATTCAGGCGTTTAAACCCAACATCCACAACCCTGCATTAAAGAGGGCCCTCAGGTCCTTCAAAGCCTTCAGATGGGGTACAGGTATTCTTTATGGTTGTTGTCCCCGCGAAAACCACACAAGAACAGGCTGGCGAACAACGCGAAATACTCGATCCCCTTGATACGCACCATCATAGATTCTGTAAGGTTTGCGATAATAAATGCGAGAAAGATAAGGCTAAAAAGCGGGTCTCTCCTATAAATGCTCAACAGCAACAGGAATCCAAGCGATATCGCGTAAACAAACCCGCCAAAGGCCCCATTGGTGCTTAGGTATTCCAGGAACTGGTTATGCGCGTTGTAGTTTTTGGAAGCTGCCAGCTCATACCCTTTCTCCATAAATTTTTCATTCCTTAGCGCCTGTACATTTCCATAGCCGACACCCAAAAACGGGTTTTCCTGAAAAATCTCGTATGAAACTTCCCAGCGCTGGACGCGTTTGTCGTCTACCACGATTTCCGGTGAAAACATTTTATCCCTCATGTAATCGCTCCCAATCAATATAAAAACCGAGGAGCATGCCAGGATCCCAAGCAGCAGGATACCCACCTGCCACCTTTTGTGCTGCATTTGGTTTACCAGTAAAAACACAAAAAAGAACAGGAATAGGAAGAGTGGCATCCTGCTTGCCAGCTGAAGCAAGCCAAACATCAGGAGCAGTGATACCAGCACCTTAATCCTTTTATTGAATAGCCGGTCCTGGATAAGAAACAGGATGGAGGTAACGACAAATAGGCCCAGGTAGGTGGGATGCGTGTCTGCGACGGCCGTAAAGCGTTGTCCCACATGATCCGACGCATAGAAGCTAAGCAGGGGTTCGTTATTCCCGATCATTACTACGGCCAGCTGCACATAGCAGATGATCAGGGTAACCACGCAGCCCCAGGTAAGCGCCAGGAAAACTTGTCGCTTGTGAGCGGCAAAATGTTTATAGTCCGGCAAAATTGCCAATGGCACCAAAACGAGCGACCAATATTTCTCCAGGTAATGGAAGCCTGCCAAAGAACCGCCGTAAAAAGAGGCCCAAAGCGCCAGGACAAAGAAACACCATACAGGCCAGCCCCTGATGAGGAATTGCTTCATTTCCATGCCTCGCCACCGGTAAATGAGGTCGGTCACCGCCAGCGCGATAAAAACCGCCAACAGCATATTATTGAGGCGCATGTACATGGGAAGGGTGAACACTGCCATGTAGAGTGCCCCTGATTTCAACCTCCGTAAATTCTCCATGGCCGCTAATTTTTATCCTTGTTGATCGCGATGACGGGCTCTGTCAGGAACCGGTTCAATACTCCTCTTACCTTTCTTTCGGGCGTCATAGTTTAAAACGTTCTTTAAGCACCAGCAGTATAAATTTTGAATTCCCGATGAGATACCGCTTCCACATCCTTTTTGGTTCTTGTATGAATCTAAAAAACCATTCCAGGCCCACCCGCTGCATCCAAACAGGGGCCCTTTTGACTTTCCCCGCGACCACATCAAAGCTGCCCCCTACCCCCATGATGAAATTTACCCCGGTCAAGTGTTCCCGGTTCTCGTATAAGAAGTTTTCCTTGGTGGGCGAACTAATGGCCACGAACAGTATATGGGCCTTGCTTTCTGCAATACTTTTCGCGATGTCCTTTTCTTCATCCTTGTTGAAATACCCGTTTCGGTAACCCGCTATAATGCCGGGAGAATACTGCTGTGAAAATTCATCCGCCACGGCTTTAACCACCTCCTCTTTTGCCCCCAGCAGGTACACCCTATGGCCTTTGCTATGGGCCATTGCAACCAGCTTTATCATCAGGTCGATGCCAGCAACCCGCTCTTTCAGGGGCTTGCCCAAAAACCGGGACGCCCAGACCACAGCCTGCCCATCGGCATTTATCAAATCGGATCCATTAACGCTTTGCCGCAGTTGCAGGTCGGTCTGCATCGCTACAATCTTCCCGGCATTGACCACCACGTGGTGCATTTGCCTGCCTTCGGCAATGGTATCCTCAATTTGCTGCAGGGTCTCCTGCATGGAAAGGTTGTCAATGGCGGTATTCAGAAAGTGTACCCTGTTCATGTAAAGATTTTATATAGGTGTTGCCCATGCGTGGCATCCAGGAATTGCCCAAGCTTGGACAGCGAGTAGGGCGTAAACGCCTTAGGGTGACCAATAATGACCAAATTACCCTGGTTTTCCGTGTTTTTACGGTATTTATTAAAGGCCTTTTCCAAAAATGACGCCTTGTACCCATCTATAGACACCACACTCCTCGAATACCTTGTCAGCAATTGAAACATCCCTGCTTTGGACTTGGAAATAGCCTGCCCATCCCCAAATGGTTGGTGCGCCTGCCTCCCCAGGAGCTTCACCAGCACGAATTTCCAATAGAACAAAGGGGATACCCGGTATGAACTTATCGGTATTTCCAGGAATTGCCCTGCGGCATCCGGCAGGGTCAGGTCCTCGGAGAAGCGATAAGCGGTCTCGTACTGGGGAACCCCCCGGAAGTCAAATACCTGTTGGGTCGAGTGGTAAAAACCTCCCGGGTATACGGAGCTGTCTATCCGGATGTCATTCGCTGCAAGGGCCTTGCCAATGGCATCAAAAGGCTGTGCACTCCAGCCACCTGCCCGGTAGGCCTTAGGGGCTTTCCCGGATAACCTTCGAAGTACATCGGTATACCTGCCGACGATATCGCGTACCTGGGGCCCACTGAAATCAGCCAGTTTGTAACGCGATGTATCAAATACCCATCGATCACCATTGTAAAAAGAGTCTTCCCAATGCGGGTGAATATGCAGTTCAATGCCATGGCCATGCCCGGCCAAATACTTTAGCTGTTGGCATATCTTTTCATACTGGAGCTGAAGTTCGGGATACTCCCCTTTCTGCTTTTCAAGCGCCAACAAATACCCCGAGTCCACAAAACAGCTAAACTTGATATCATAAGGCCTGACAAGCTCCAGCAAGGCGTTGGTTGGCTGAATGATACAATGCTCCACGGTGCCACTCTTCTCGCCAAAGAAGAGTTCATAATCAAGTGTGATATAGATATTCATGACCTGTAAATCGTAATTCCTTTGGCGGCCAGGTGGAGCAAGGTGCTGGTCACCTTCCCGGGTTGGGCTATAAACATGGGCATCCCTTTAAAATTGTATTGGTACAGGTGCTCTTTACCCATGTACTTTTTAAGGATGAACAGATTTCTTCTGCCGGACAGTTCCTTGTTAAATACCTTCAGGTCATACGGGACCCTTTCATTGCCAAGGACAAGCTCTACCGGGACAGTTTCGTGGCTTGGGCTTACGGGGTACGGAAAACGTTCCCCCAGCAGGTCTTCGGCCACATGGACATGCGTCAGGTTTCTGTAAAAATAAACCCCCAGCCCGACGATCACCGAGTTAAACTTTTCGATATTGTGAAAAGGCGTCTTCTCCCCAAAGGTAGTGTCGCACAAGTGGTGGTCGGTAAGGATTTCATCGGCTTTAGGGCCCAAAACCAGC
>MRWG01001736.1_pt1 | contig 12811 bp, 10 predicted proteins | sample 1013341 | NCBI WGS metagenome assembly MRWG01 (sample SAMN06117577, study PRJNA244670) | biofilm metagenome | biome: Water; feature: Cathode Biofilm; material: Biofilm; isolation source: microbial consortium enriched at the cathode of a solar microbial fuel cell | place: USA: District of Columbia ... | reverse complement strand
TCACCGCCGACGAGCTGCGCGCCATGCTGGAGTCCATCGATGCCAAGAGCCCGGCTGCCGGCGCCCGCATGGTGGCGCGGGCCTGGGTGGACGAGGCCTTCAAGGCGCGCATGCTGGCGGACGTGAATGCCGCGGCGGCCGAACTCGACATCGACGCCGGGGGGATTCCGATCCGCGCGGTGGAGAACACTCCTGGCGTGCACAACGTCATCGTCTGCACCCTCTGTTCCTGCTACCCGCGCCTGCTGATCGGCCTGCCGCCGGACTGGTACAAGTCGCGCGCCTATCGCAGCCGCACGGTGCGCGAACCGCGTGCCGTGCTCGCCGAGTTCGGCACGACGATCCCCGACGATATCGAGGTCCGCGTGCACGACTCGACCGCCGACCTGCGTTACATGGTGCTGCCGCGGCGGCCGGCCGGCACCGAAGGCTGGAGCGAGGAGGATCTCGCCGGGCTCGTTACCCGCGACTGCATGATCGGCGTCAGCCTGCCCAAGAGTGCGGGACCACAGCCGCGCGCCTAGGGTCTTTCACGTCTGTTGCAGCAGCAGCGCCGCGGCCAGCCCCTCGGCACGGCCCCGGGCCGCTGGATTTTTACAGTGCTGCGGTGTAAGTTCCGCGCCGCCAGATGCGTGATGGTCGCGGGCGCTCGTTCGGGCGCGTGTTCTTGGGGGGAATTATGGACGGTACTGCATCATGAAGTTGTGGCCGCGCATGAAGCTGCAGATCGGCTGGGCCGATCTCGCCGCAGGCGCCCTGGCCTGCCTGAAGGAAGGGGACCGCGAAGGCCTGGCCCGCCAGGCCGAATCCTACTGGCCCGGCGAATCCACCCTGCTGTGCTTCTCGGTGCGCAGCGGTTTCGACCTGCTGCTGCAGGCTCTGGAACTGCAGCAGGGCGACGAGGTGGTCTTCTCGGCCGTCAACATCAAGGGCATGATCAGCATCGTCCAGCGCGAAGGCTATGTCCCGGTGCCGCTGGACTTCGATCTGGCGAGCATCACCCCGACGGCGGAGTCCCTGCGGCAGGCGCTCTCGCCGCGCGCCAAGGTTCTGGTGGTGGCGCATCTCTTCGGATGCCGGCTGGATTTCGAGCACCTGATCGACGCTGCCCACGAGGCCGGGCTCATCGTCGTGGAAGACTGCGCCCAGGCCTTCAACGGGCGCGGCTATCCCGGCCACCCGAAGTCCGATGTGATCATGTTCTCCTTTGGACCGCTGAAGAACGCCACCGCCCTGGGCGGCGCCCTGGTCAACGTGCGAAACCCGGCGCTGCTGGAGAAGATGCGGGCGATCCAGGCGACCTATCCGATCCAGCCGGTCAAGCGCCAGGCCAAGCGGACCCTGCAGTTCGCTGCTCTGAAGTTTCTTGCGCTGCCGCTGGTCTTCGGTTGCATGCAGCGCTTCTACGCCTGGCGCGGCAAGGACTTCGAGGACTCGGTGTCCGAGAAAGTGCGCAACGTTGCCAAGTTCAAGCAGGCCAAGAGCCTGCGCATCCGCCCCTCGCCTGCTCTCGTGGCACTGCTGTGCCGGCGCCTCGCCACCTTCCAGCCGGCAACGCTGGCGCGGCGGGCGGAAAAGGGCCGCCGGTTGAAAGAGCTGCTGGCCGGCAGTCTGCCCCTGCCGGGTCACGGAAACGCCCACCACGACTACTGGGTCTTCCCGACGGTGGTCGAGGAGCCGCTCGGGTTCATTGCCCGCTTGCGACGGCATGGATTCGACGTGGCCGGGCTCAGCCGCAACCAGGCCGTATCCGCACCGGCGGATCGCCCGCACCTTGCCCCCAATACTGCCGGCGAGTTGCTGTCGAAGCTGGTGATCCTTCCGTGCTATGATGACTTGCCGGATCGGGAACTCCAGCGCTTGGCGCGGCTGGTGCGGGAAGTCGCACCGCAGCCGGCGGAGCGCCAGCCAGGCTAAGGAAAGAAGACGTGGCGCTTGTCAGCGAGGATTTCCGCAAGCGGAGGCGGAAGACGGTAAAGAAGGCGGGAAAACGCCTGATCCGCCGCTTGCGCGGTTTCCTTGCCGAACAGTCCCTGGTCAGCAACGACCCCGTGCTCGACGCCGCGGAATTTTCCTTCCTGAAGCCCTTCGAGACGCACTGGCAGGAGATCAACGCCGAACTGCAAGGCGTTCTCAAGTTCAAGGAAAGCGTGCCGGCCTTCGAGGAGGTCTCCATCGATCAGATGAAGATTGCCCGTGACCGGCAATGGCGGACCTTCATCCTCTATGGCTTCGGCGACAAGCTGGAGAAGAACTGCCGGCACGTTCCGAGGACCACAGAGCTGCTGGAGCAGGTGCCCAAGCTGCAGACCGCCTGGTTTTCCATCCTTGAGCCCGGTTATCACATCACACCGCACCGCGGTGTGACGAAGGGCATCCTGCGCTGCCATCTGGGGCTCATCGTGCCGGAGCGGCGCGAGGACTGCTGGATGCGCATCGAGGACCGCAAATACAATTGGGAGCAGGGCAAATGCCTGGTCTTTGACGACACCTACGACCACGAGGTGCTGAACGACACGCAGCAGCAGCGGGTCATCCTGTTGTTCGACTTCGAGCGGCCCATGCGGTTCTGGGGCCGGCTGGTCAACCGCCTCTTCATCCAGGCTTTGAAGCTGACCGCCTACTACCAGGAGCCCAAGAAGCGCCTGAAGTCCTTCGAGGACCAATTCGAGGCGGCCACCCGCCGCGCCGACAGCATGCTCGAGGCAATGGGCGAGGAGCAGCCGGCGGCGCCGGAGCGTTAGAACTCTATTCGGCCGCGGCGGTCTGCTGGCGCAGGGCGGGGTCGCGGAAGGCCGCCAGAAGGTCCGCTTCGCAGGCCTTGGCGGTTTTCAGGTGGGTTTCCTTCACGTGGCCGAAGCCGCGGATCTTCTCCGGTATCGCCGCCAGTTCCACCGCAAGCGCATGGTTGTCGGGCGTCAGGCCGGACAGCACCTCGTCCATCAGGGTCTCGTAGTCGGCGATCAGCTTGCGCTCCATCCTGCGCTCGGCGCTGTAGCCGAAGATGTCCAGCGGCGTTCCCCGCAGCCCCTTCAGCTTCGCCAGAACCTGCATGGCCGTCAGAATCCAGGGGCCGAATTCACGCTTTTTCAGATGCCCGGTTTCCAGGTCTCGCTGGGCGAGCAGCGGCGGCGCCATGTGGAGCGACAGCTTGTAGTCGCCGGCGAACTGCTCGCGCAGGCCGCGCCGGAAGGCGGGCGCGCTGTAGAGCCGCGCCACCTCGTATTCGTCCTTCACGGCCAGCAGCTTGAAGTAGTAGCGCGCCACCGCCTCGGTGAGGCCGGCATAGCCCGGCGTGCGCGATGCTTCGGCCGCCTTGGTCTTCTCGACCAGGGCGCTGTAGCGCGCCGCGTAGGCGGCGTTCTGGTACTCGGTCAGCTCCGCGACGCGGCGGGAAACCAGTTCGTCGAGGCTCTTTGACAGGTCGTGACTCTTTGGTTCGGCGCGCGGCGCCGCGGCCTTCTCGACGGCGGCGAGGTCATGGGCCGCGCGGCGGCCCCAGAGGAAGGCGGCGCGGTTGGCTTCGACGGCGACGCCGTTCAGTTCGATGGCCTTGTCGATGGCCTCCGCGCCGAGCGGCACCAGCCCTTTCTGCCAGGCGTAACCCAGCATGAAGAGATTGGTCGCGATGGAATCGCCGAGCAGCGCCGTGGCGATGCGCGTGGCATCCAGGAAATCCGCCTGGCCCGGCCCGGCGGCCTCGGCGATCAGCCGTTCCATCTCGTCGCCCGGAAAGGCGAGGTCCGGCTTGCGGGTGAAGTCGCCGGTCATCACCTGGTGGCTGTTGATGACCGCGCGGGTACGTCCGGTGGTCATCTTCGACAGCGCCTCGAAGCCGGCGGCGACCACCAGGTCGCAGCCCAGCACCAGCCTGGCGCTGCCGGCGGAGATGCGCACGGCGTGGATGTCGTCGGGCTGCGGCGCCAGGCGCACGTGGCTGACCACCGCGCCGCCCTTCTGCGCCAGGCCGGCCATGTCGAGCACCGAGCAGCCGCGGCCTTCCAGGTGGGCGGCCATCCCCAGCAGGGCGCCGATGGTGACCACACCGGTGCCGCCGACGCCGGTGATGACGATGCCGTAGGGCGAGTCGAGCGCCGGCGGCTGCGGCTCCGGCAAGGCCTCCCAGACCGCGGTGCCGGCCCCCTCGCGGGCCTTCTGCTGCTTACGGATCTTGCCGCCGTGCACCGTCACGAAGCTGGGGCAGAAGCCGTTCAGGCAGGAGTAGTCCTTGTTGCAGGACGACTGGTCGATGGCGCGCTTGCGGCCGAACTCGGTTTCCACCGGCACCACGGAGACGCAGTTGGATTTCACCGAGCAGTCGCCGCAGCCCTCGCAGACCGCCTCGTTGATGAAGACCCGGCGCGGCGGATCGGGATAGCGGCCGCGCTTGCGGCGGCGGCGCTTTTCGGCGGCGCAGGTCTGGTCGTAGAGCAGAACGGTGACGCCGGCCGTCTCGCGCAACTCCTTTTGCACGCGGTCCAGGTCGTCGCGGTGCTCGACGGTGACACCGGGCGCCCAATCGACGCCCAGGGGATACTTCTCGGGGTCGTCGCTGACCACCACAATGCGCTGTACGCCCTCGGCGGCCACCTGGCGCGTGATCATCGCCGGATCGAGCGGCCCGTCGACCGCCTGGCCGCCGGTCATCGCGACGGCGTCGTTGTAGAGGATCTTGTAGGTGATGTTCACCCCGGCGGCGACGGCGGCACGGATCGCCAGGATGCCGGAGTGGAAGTAGGTGCCGTCGCCCAGGTTGGCGAAGACGTGCCCGGTCTTGGAGAACGGGGCCTGGCCGACCCAGGTGACGCCTTCGCCGCCCATCTGGGTGAAGGTGTCGGTGTGGCGGTCCATCCACTGCACCATGTAGTGGCAGCCGATGCCGGCCAGGGCGCGGCTGCCTTCGGGCACCCGGGTCGAGGTATTGTGCGGGCAGCCCGAGCAGAAGTAGGGCACGCGGGCCATCGGCGTCTTGCCGGCCTGCATGGCCTTGTCCTTCTCGGCCAGGAAGCGCAGGCGCTGGGAGATGTCCTCGCTGGTGTGGAAGCGGGCGATGCGCTTGGCGATGGTGCGGGCGATGCGTGCCGGGGTGAGTTCGCCGATGGAGGGCAGCATCCACTCGCGCTCCTCGTCGAACTTGCCGACCACGCGCGGGCGCACGTCGGCGCGCCAGTTGTAGAGCTGCTCCTTCACCTGGTTCTCGATGACCGCGCGCTTTTCTTCGACCACCAGGATCTCGTCCAGGCCCTCGGCGAAGCGGCGGATGCCTTCGCGCTCCAGCGGCCAGGACATGCCGACCTTGTAGACGGCCAGGCCGATCTGCCGGGCCCGCGCCTCGTCGATGCCGAGGTCGTCCAGCGCCTGGCGCACGTCGAGATAGGCCTTGCCGGCGGTGATGATGCCGAAGCGGCGCTCGTTGTCGCCGATCACCATGCGGTCCAGCTTGTTGGCGCGGGCGAAGGCGAGGGCGGCATAGACCTTGTGGCGGTGCAGGCGCTCCTCCTGCTCCAGCGGCGTGTCGGGCCAGCGGATGTGCACCCCGCCCGGCGGCATCTCGAAATCCTCCGGCAGGACGATGCGGGTGCGCGCCGGGTCGACGTCGATGCTGGCCGAGGACTCCACCGTCTCGCTGATCGTCTTGAAACCGATCCAGCAGCCGGAGTAGCGGCTCATCGCCCAGCCGTAGAGGCCGAGGTCGAGGAACTCCTGCACATCAGCGGGATTGAGCACCGGGATCATGAGGTCCTGGAACGTCAGCTCGCACTGGTGCGCGGTGGTCGAGGACTTGGCGGTGTGATCGTCGCCGGCGAGCAGCAGGACGCCGCCGTGCCGGGCGCTGCCGGCCATGTTGCCGTGGCGCAGGACGTCGCCGGAGCGGTCCACGCCGGGGCCCTTGCCGTACCACATGGCAAAGACGCCGTCGTAGTTGGAGTCGCCGAAGAGGTCGAGCTGCTGGGTGCCCCAGACGGCGGTGGCGGCGAGATCCTCGTTCACGCCGGCCTGGAATTCGATGTGGTGCTTCTGCAGGAACTGGCGGGCATGGGCCATCTGCTGGTCGACGCCGCCCAGCGGCGAGCCGCGGTAGCCGGTGACGAAGGCGGCGGTGTTGAGGCCGGCGGCGAGGTCGCGCTGGCGCTGCATCATCGGCAGGCGCACCAGCGCCTGGGTGCCGGTGAGGAACACCCGTCCGCTTTCGCGCGTGTACTTGTCGTCGAGGGAAACCGCCTGCAAAGCCATGGTCGAACGTCCTGCCTGCTGTTACGGCACCGCGCAGGTCGGCTTCTAGGTTGGGTTGCGCCGACCACGCCGAGTAAAAAGGTAATCTACGTTGACCTATTTAACAATTTGCCAAAGCGATTACGCGACAGAAAGCAAGGAAACATCTAATCGCACGGCGCGGCGAATCATTTCGTGAGGCGCAGCCGGGCCGCGGCGCAAGAAACCCGCCGCGCTGCCGTGCCGCGGCGTCTCTGCTGCGCCGCAACACGGCATGCGGGCATTGCAGGTCGGCGGGCCGGCGCCGTACATTGCCCTTGCGGTCCTTTCGAGTCGCCCCTTGCGGGCGGCGCGAAGCGCGCCCAGTTGATGGTTACAAGTCCCCAGCATAAGAGGGGCCATAGGGGTGGCTTACGTGTGGCAACGACGCGGCCCGGCCAAGGTGCCGAGCGGCCGCGCGAGTGAAGGGCTGTAACGCATGTCGGACGCTGCAAAATCGCTGAGCGGGGGCCAGGCCGAAGGTGTGTGGGAGAACCCCATGCAGACCGACGGCTTCGAGTTCGTCGAGTTCACCTCGCCGAAGCCGGAGGAACTGGGCCGCCTCTTCGAGACGATGGGCTTCACCGCCATCGCGAAGCACCGCTCCAAGGCGGTGACCCTCTACCGCCAGGGCGACGTGAACTTCATCCTCAATGCCGAGAGCGACGGCTTTCCGCAGGCCTTCACCCTCCTGCACGGCCCCTCGGTCTGCGCCATCGCCTTCCGGGTGAAGGACGCGGCGGCGGCCTGCACGCGGGCCCGCAAGATGGGTGCCTGGGTGGTCGAGTCTACGGCCGGGCCGATGGAGCTGAACATCCCCGCCATCAAGGGCATCGGTGACTCGCTCATCTACCTAGTCGACCGCTACGGCGACAACGGTTCGATCTACGACGTCGACTTCAAGCCGATCCCCGGCGTCGACCAGCATCCCCCGGGGGCTGGGCTCACCTACATCGATCACCTGACCCACAACGTCTATCGCGGCCGCATGAAGGAATGGGCGGACTTCTACGAGCGTTTGTTCAATTTCCGTGAGGTCCGCTACTTCGACATCGAAGGCAAGCTGACAGGGCTCAAGTCCAAGGCGATGACCAGCCCCTGCGGCAAAATCCGTATTCCGATCAACGAGAGTTCCGACGACAAGTCGCAGATCGCCGAGTACCTGGAGCAGTACAAGGGCGAAGGCATCCAGCACATCGCCCTGGGCACCGACGACATCTACCGCTCGGTGGAATCTCTGAAGCAGAAGGGCGTCGACTTCCAGTCCGGCGTGCCGGACACCTACTACGAACAGGTCGACCAGCGCCTGCCCGGCCACGGCGAGGACCTGGCGCGGCTTGCCGCCAACAAGATCCTCATCGACGGCGCCCCCACCGAGGACGGCGGGCGCCTGCTGCAGATCTTCACCAAGAACGTCATCGGTCCGGTGTTCTTCGAGCTGATCCAGCGCAAGGGCGACGAGGGCTTCGGCGAGGGCAACTTCCAGGCCCTCTTCGACTCCATCGAGGAGGACCAGATCCGCCGCGGCGTCCTGAAGGCCGAGGGCTGACCGCCCCGCGGGATCGTTAAGCCTTCGGTAACAGCCCAGGGCCCAGACTGAGCCCAAGAGGTCGATGCAGGAGTTGTTGATCCATGCTTCCCGCGCGAGGGGAAGGAGAGAGATCATGGCGAAAGCGACCAGCTACGAGTCGAAGATCCCCGACGCCCAAGGGATCATCCCCTACGACGCCGAAGAGAACGCCGTGTGGCACGACTTGCGCCAGCGCCAGAAGGCGCTGCTGCCCGGCCGTGTCTGCCAGGCCTTCCTGAAGGGCCTGGACCTGCTCGACCTGCCGGCCGACCGCGTGCCCCAACTGAAAGAAGTGAACGCCCGCCTGGAGGAGATCAGCGGCTTCGGCGTCGAGCCGGTGCCGGCCCTCATCTCGCCCAAGCGCTTCTTCACCCTGCTGACACAGCGCAAATTCCCCGCCGCCACCTTCATCCGCCGGCGCGAGGACTTCGACTACCTGCAGGAGCCCGACGTCTTCCACGAGATCTTCGGCCACTGCCCCATGCTGACCCTGCCGACCTACGCCGACTTCCTGCAGGGCTACGGCGAGGCGGCGCTCAGGCTCGACAAGTCCTACCTCTGGATGATGCAGCGCCTGTTCTGGTTCACCGTGGAGTTCGGCCTCATCGAGACCGAGGAGGGCACCCGCATCTACGGCGCCGGGATCGCGTCGTCGGCCGGCGAGACGCCTTACGCGGTGGAGAGCCCGAAGCCGGAGCGGCGGCCCTTCGATGCCCTGACCGTGTTCCGCACGCCCTACCGCATCGACATCTTCCAGACCGTCTACTACGTCATCGACTCGGCAAAGCAGCTCTACGACCTGGTCTCCAGCGACCTGGTGCCGATCATGGACGAGGCCAAGCGCCTCGGCTCCCTGCCGCCCACCTTCCCGCCGAAGGAAGAAGCCGGCGCGGCTTAGTTCCGGCGGCCGCCTTTCATCGATCGGCTTCCTTGCGGGCGGCCTTCAGGAACAGCCGTTCGCCGGTGAAGATCAGCAACATCCCGGCGGCTGCCGCATAGACGACCAGCATGTCGCTCCGGGCCTTGATGATCAGCAGCGAGCCCAGCACCGCGGCGTCCAGCGCGATGGCGGTGATCAGAATCGCCGGCCGGGCGTCGACCTCGCCGCGCAGACGGCGCAGGATCCCCCAGTGTACGGCGATATCCATGACGATGTAGAAGATGGCGCCCAGTGAGGCGATGCGGCCCAGGTCGAAGAATACCGTCAACAGCATTGCGGCGACGATCGTATAGACCAGGGTGTGTTTCTGGATGTCGCCGGGCATGCCGAAATGGCTGTGCGGCACCAGCTTCATGTCTGTCAGCATGGCGAGCATGCGCGAAACCGCGAAGACGCTGGCGATGACGCCGGAGACTGTGGCGACGATGGCGAAGCCGACGGTGAACCACAGGCCGAAACGCCCGAAAGCCGGGCGCGCCGCTTCCGCCAGGGCGTAGTCTCGCGCCCGTACGATTTCGTCGAGCGTCAGATTGCCGGCTACCGCCAGGGCGACCAGCAGGTAGATGATCACGCAGATGACGATCGAAATGACGATGGCACGGCCGACATTTCGGTGCGGGTCGACGATCTCGCCGCCACTGTTGGTGATGGTGGTGAATCCCTTGAACGCAAGAACGGCCAGGGCCACGGCGCCGAGAAAGCTGCCGGGGCCGGTTTCGGCCGGGGCGGCGGAGAGGCTCTCGAAGCTGAGGCCGGAGAGCCAAAGACCGGCCAGCGCAAAGACCGCGACGCCGGCGATCTTGAGAAAGGCCATGAAGAAGGACAGGGTCTGGATGACGCGGTTGCCGAGGATGTTCACCAGGAAGGCGAAGGTCAGCAGTGCGACACCCAGGACCGGCACCAGGATGCCACCGTCGTCGACGTCGAAGAGCTGCAGCGTGTAAGTGCCGAAGGTGCGGGCGACCAGGCTTTCGTTGATGACCATGGAGAAATACATCAGCAGCGCACAGGCGCCGGTCATCATCGTCTTGCCGTAGGCCTTTTCCAGGAACATGGCGATGCCGCCGGCCGAAGGATAGGCCTTCGACAGCGTCACGTAGGAATAGGCGCTGAAGGCGGAAACCAATGCGGCCGCGAGGAAGGCGAGGGGGAACCAGCTGCCGGCCAGCTCCGCGACCTGGCCGGTCAGGGCGAAGATGCCGGCGCCGATCATGACGCCGGTGCCCATCGACACGGCGCCGATCAGCGTCAGACTGTTCTTGGCATAGTGCGCCGAGCGGTCGCCGTGAGGCTGTTGGGGACCGTCCTTCGACATGGTTCTGGCCGTCTCTCCTGTTCAGGGGAAGGGCGCCGCCGCACATCCAGACGCATTGAAAGGTCTACCGCGCCTGACAAGCGTTGCAGGCATCTCGCCCGCCTCGGAAGCTCGTCGCCTTATCCGACCAGGCGGTTGTAAACCCCCGCGACCGCCCAGACCAGGAACCCGCCCAGCAGGCTCCATAGGATCAAGCCGATGATAAATCCGGGCCAGCGCAGGGTCCACTGCGCGGTGCCGAGGTCGGCGTGCAGCATATGTCCGCCCATCTGCATCATCAAGGCGGGAAGGACAAGGACCAGAAGGCTGCAGATGATCCACACGACGGCCAGGATGATCGCGGTTGCGAGGCCGAGCTTATACGCATCGAGTTTCATCGCCTCCTCCATTTGAAGACCCGAAGCCTCTATAGATTTTCGCCGGTGACCGGTCTCCCTACTGGCTGATCAGGTCTCTGTATTTCTCGGGGACCTGAGAGATCGAGAGCTCCTGCTGCTCCGCCTCGTCGTGCGTGAAGGCGATGATGTCGGCGAGGTCCTGCCCGTTGAGGTCGATCATGGCGCCCAGCAGATCCCTCTGCATCTCCGCCATTACGGGGGCGCCCCGCCACATGCGCGCGGCGAACTCGAAGGCGTTCATCGGTTCGGGCATGTCGGCCGCATTGAGCGAGGGGCCGACCTCGCCGCCGACGCCGTTGACCGAATGGCAGACAATGCAGCCTTTTTCCAGGAACACCTCCCGGCCATGCTCGCTGTTCATCGGCGGCAGAGCCAGGCCGAGATCTGTCAGCAGATCCAGGGTCCGGTGCATGTCCTCGGGAGAAACATCCTCCATGGCCCGGAAGTCGTGGGCATGTTCATGCCCGCTGTGCATTTCCTGCATTTCCTGGAGCACTTTGTACTGGTCGTCGTGAGAGTGGCCGGCATCCGCCAAGGCACCATATCCGCTGGCGCCGAGAGCCAGCGCGGCTGTCGAAATCCAAGGGATGAGCTTCATGGGATTCCCCTCTTGCTTGACGCCCGGCCCGGGCGTCATTTCCACGAGGGCAGCGATCAACGGGGCAGATGTGTCGCCAAGGTCGAACCCGCCCTCCCGCGGTACACATTCTCCAACCAATAGCTGAAATTATGCAGGAACAATTCGATGGCGACATTGACCTGCCTCAAGTAGGGACAAGAATGATCTCCTGCCGTCCTTGGCCTTTTCGGCGGCAGAGCGCCGGATGGCGCGCCGCCGCGCGGTCTCGAAGGGGGACAGCAGACCAGCCCGGCTGCGCCATGTCGCGGCCGGTGGCGAAGAAGAGCGTCAGCCGACGGTCTTGCCTATGGTCGTGCGCGAGCAAGTGATCTTCACGTACTCGTGCTCGTGCTTCTCGGCGATGGCGGTGCCGGCGACGTAGGCCTGGCCGTTGAGGCCGCACATCAGCTCGTTGGGGGCATCCGGGCCGTCGATCACGGCGATGGCATTGTCAATCCGGCATTCCGACGGCGTCAGCGCCATGGAACAGACAAGAATCAAGACCTTGAACATGAAACCGTTCTCCTGAGGCTCTGGGCCTCAGGAGAACGACTCCCTGCAGCGAAGGTTGCAGGGAACAAATTCAGGTATGCGACGCCTAGAACAGCACGTCGAGCGGCAGGTGGTAGTAGAGGTTCAGCACCTCGGCTCCGGGGTTGTCGTCGGCCACGCTGGCGTTGGAGATGTGGCTGAAGGCGAGGGACAGGCGCGACTTGTTCTCGAACTGGTAGCCGAGTTCGACCTGGCTGCGGATCTCGAAGACACTGCCCAGGTCCTTGCCGCCGCCGTCCTCATAGAGGCCGGGGGCGATGCTGCCGGTCAGCACCACGGCATCGAAGAAGGTGATGTCCATCAGGACGCCGATGCCGCCCCACACGCTGCCGTCGCTGGTCACCTCGACACCGCCCCAGGGTTTCAACCAGAGGAAGTCGTCGCCGTGGCGGTACTCCAGGCGGAAGTCGACGGCTTCGTCGTCGCTCTGGACCAGATCGTACCAGCCGACACCGCCGCTGATGACGGCCGGCGTGTCGTTGAGGGCGATCTGCGCGGCCGCGCGGTCGCCGTTCGTCAAGAGCACGCCGCAGACCAGCGCGGCGATCAGCGCTAAACGTTTCATCACTGTTGATTCCCCCGAACCAGAACGGCTACCCGAAACGAGCCGGATTCGCAGGGAGTTTTGCCGAAAACGCGGTTCAGGGCAAGGCTCGCGCGGCCGGGGGAGCGGCCCGACCGACGGATTGCGCGAAATTCATCGCCTGGTATCGCTTTAGTAGAGTGCCTCCAGCAGGTCGCCGTAGGCGGCTTTGATCTTGTGGCGGCGGATCTTCATCGTCGGCGTCATCATGCCGTTTTCGACGGAGAAAGGCTCCGAAAGCACGGCGAAGCGGCGCACCTTTTCCAGCGAGGAGAGATTGCCGTTCACGCGGTCCAGCACCTGCGAGAGTGCGGCGCGGAACTCGCTGTCCTGGCTCAGGGCGGCGAGATCCCGCGGCTTGCCGTTACCGCGGGTCCAGTCGGCGACAAAGTCGTCGTCGGGCACCAGCAGGGCCACCAGGTGCGGCCGCTTGTCGCCGAAGACCATGGCCTGCTGGATCTCCTTCTGCAGCGTGAGGAAACCTTCGACCCGGGCCGGCGACACGTTGTCGCCGCCGGAGAACACGATGATGTCCTTCTTGCGGTCGGTGATTTTGAGGTAGCCGTCCGCGTCCAGCTCCCC
>MRWG01001735.1_pt1 | contig 12812 bp, 10 predicted proteins | sample 1013341 | NCBI WGS metagenome assembly MRWG01 (sample SAMN06117577, study PRJNA244670) | biofilm metagenome | biome: Water; feature: Cathode Biofilm; material: Biofilm; isolation source: microbial consortium enriched at the cathode of a solar microbial fuel cell | place: USA: District of Columbia ... | reverse complement strand
TGGGCAAGGTGTTCGTCTCCCGTCAGGCGCTGCCGCATCTCGGCCAGCCCGGCGACATCGCAGAGATCGTGCTTTTCCTGGCTTCCGATGCATCCGCCTTCGTCACCGGCTCCGACATTGTGGCCGATGGCGGCGTGATCTGGGGCAGAGACAGTCTTGGCTGAGACGACCCGCGAGGCACCATGAGCAAACCACCGCACACAGGCACCGCCATCAGGGCAGAACTGACACGGATCATCGCCCGCGAAGGCGAGATCGCGCCGGAGCGCCTCATTCCCGAAGCCACACTCGACACGATCGGCATCGCCTCGCACGATCTCGTTCTCGTGCTGATGAGCATCGAGGAAACCTTCGACCTCTATGTCGCCGTCGACAGCGATTTCGCCGATGTCGAAACGCTCGACCAGCTGCTTGGCCTCCTCACCAGCCGGATCATGGAGCATCAGGCGCAGGCGGAACCCGCCGCAAGCGAAGCCTGCTGACATGACAAGGCAGGTCGCCATCACCGGCATGGGCGCCGTCACGGCGGCGGGCATTGGTGCGGACACGCTGTGGAACGCGGCAGCGGCCGGGCGCTCGGCCGTTCGCACCGTCGATCTGCCGGGGCGGGAAAAGGCACGCGTCGACATCGCTGCGGCGCTGGATGAGGCGACGGACGCGCGCATCGCGGAACACACCAACACGACCACGGACCGCTTTGCAGCCATGGCGCTTCTGGCGGCACGGGAAGCGTTCGGTCAGGCGAACCTGCCGGGCGAAGCCTTCGGCCAGCGCTGCGGCATTGTGCTTGGCACCGGTGCGGGCGGCGCTGTCAGCACGGATCGCAACGCCCGCGCATTCTATGTGAAGGATGTGGACGCCGAGCCGATGAGCGTGCCCAAGGTCATGCCCAATGCCGCCGCCTCGCTTCTTTCGATGAAATACGGCATGACCGGCCCCGCACTGACCATTTCCACCGCCTGCGCCTCGTCGGCCCAGGCCATCGGCCTCGGCTTCGAGCTAGTCCGTTCCGGTGCGCTGGACCGGGTCATCGTCGGCGGTTCGGAGGCCATGCTCACGCCCGCCGTTTTCCGCGCATGGGAAATGCTGCACGTTCTCACGCCCGTCGCTTCACGCCCCTTTTCCCGTCGCCGCGATGGCATGGTGCTGGGCGAAGGCGCAGCCATTCTCGTGCTTGAGGCTGAAGAAAGCGCGCGGGAGCGCGGCGCTGAAACGCTCGCCCTGCTTGCCGGATATGGAACCACCAGCGATGCGCGCGACATGCTGCGCCCCGATGCCGATGGCGCGGCCCGCGCGATGCAGCTGGCGCTGCAATCGGCCGGCCTCGCGCCCGACGCCATCGGATATGTGAACGCCCATGGCACGGGCACGGTCTACAATGATCTTGCGGAAGCCGAGGCGCTGCGCACCGTGTTCGGCGCACGCCTTCAAGACCTGCCGGTCTCATCCACCAAACCCGTTCACGGGCACTGCATCGGCGCGGCTGGCGCAATCGAGCTGATCGTCACCGTCGCCGCCCTGCGCGATCAGATCGCGCCACCCACGATCAACTGGCTCGGGGCCGATCCGAAAATTCCGCTCGACCCCGTGCCCAATGAACGACGGCCGGCGGCGATGGGAGCTGCGCTCTGCAACTCCTTCGCCTTCGGTGGCATCAATGCAAGCCTCGTCGTGAAACGGGCCTGAAACGTTCCATTTCCCTGATCTCGAGAAATTCCGGACGCAAAACCGGTTGCCGGTTCTGCCGGAATTTCTCTGGCAGTTAATGGAAGCGGCCGTGCTTCTGCAGCACTTCGATCTTGTAGCCGTCCGGGTCCTGCACGAAGAAGAAACGCGCCAGAAGCGTGCCCTCGCGCTCGAAGGCGACAATGTCGCGCGGCGCAAGACCGGCCGCCCTGAAACGGGCGTGCTCGGCATCGAGATCATCGACGACAACCGCCAGATGCCCATAACCATTGCCCAGATCATAGGGCTCGGTCTGATCCTTGTTGATGGTGAGCTCGACCTCGAAGCCGGTCTCCGCATTGCTCAGATAGACCAGCGTGAAGCTGTCGAAATCGAGACGGTCCGCAATCTTAAGGCCGAACGCTTCCTTGTAGAAAGCGACCGATTTTGCCTCGTCCAGAACGCGGATCATGGTGTGAATGCACTTGGCCAAGATGCCTCCAATAGCGTTTCAAGCGGCGCTGGCTAATCTGCCGGGCGCCTGATTTTCCGTTGTCGAGGCACCCGAATAACAGAGTTGAGGCATAAATGTGATGGTATCTTGCCACCATCTCACTTGAAAGATTGATGCTGACAGGCAGGAATGCTAGCTCACGTTACGTTACTTGTTTTTATCTCTTGGGAGGTTTCCGTGAACAGACGGCGTTTTGCGATTATTGGAGCAGTCTTGTGCGGCATCGCCGCGAGCGGTGTGGCGCTTGCCCAGCAGCCGCAGTTTTTCCGCATCGGCACCGGCGGCACGGCCGGCACCTACTATCCGATCGGCGGCCTCATCGCCAACGCCATCTCCAATCCGCCCGGCTCGCGCCCCTGTGAGGAAGGCGGCTCGTGCGGTGTTCCCGGCCTGATCGCCACCGCCCTTTCGGCCAATGGTTCGGTTGCCAATGTGAACGCCATTGCCGGCGGTTCGCTGGAATCCGGTTTCTCGCAGTCGGATGTCGCCACCTGGGCGCACAGCGGCACGGGCATCTGGGAAGAGCGTGATCCGGTCGAAAAACTGCGCGCCATCGCCAATCTTTATCCCGAGACGATCCACCTGGTCGCCAGCGCGTCCAGCGGCATCGACAGCGTCGATGACCTGGCCGGCAAGCGCGTCTCCCTCGACGAGCCGGGCTCCGGCACGCTGGTTGACGCCCGCATCATTCTCGATGCCTACGGCCTTACCGAGAAGGACGTGGAAGCCCATTACCTGAAGCCCGACCAGGCTGCCGAGCGCATGCGCGACGGCGCAATGGACGCCTTCTTCTTTGTTGGCGGTTTCCCGGCCGGCGCCATTGCCGAGCTCGCCAGCCAGCACGACATCACGCTCGTCTCCATCTCCGGCGACGAAGCAGCCAAGGTGACGGGCGAGCATGGCTTCTTTGCCGCCAACACGGTTCCTGCCGGCACCTATGAGGGCGTGGGTGAAGACGTCACCACGCTTTCCGTCGGCGCACAGTGGATCACCAGCGCAGACCAGCCCGAAGAGATGGTCTACGAGATCACCAAGGCGCTGTGGAACGACAACAGCCGCAAGCTTCTGGATGCCGGCCACCTGAAGGGCCGCCAGATCACGCTCGACACCGCGCTTGACGGCGTCGGCATCCCGCTGCATCCGGGCGCCGAGAAGTTCTACCGCGAAGCGGGTGTGCTGGGCGACTAAGCCCTGCCGGCAAGCATCGCCAACGCAAACGGACTCGGCCTGTCACCACGGGCCGGGTCCGTCTTTTCAGGCGTCGACGCGCGCACCAAACGTGATTTCCAGAGAGGCTTTGCAGGATGGCCCATCCATCTGAATCCGAACGCGCGGAAGCGCTGACCGAAGAACAGATGAAGGCGCTCGAAGAGCGCTATGATCCGGAAGTCCGTTTCAGACCCCTGCCCGAACTGCTCGGCTGGATCGCCGGCGGCGCGCTGTTCGTCCTCTCCTGCTATCACTATTACACGGCCGGTTTCGGCATTCCGCAGGCGACCACGCATCGCGGCGTGCATCTGGCCTTCACGCTGGCGCTGATCTTCGTTTTCTTCGCCGCCTGGAACCAGCCGCGCGAGCCGCGTAAGGGCCTGCTCTACCCGCTCGGCATGCCGGTCATCGACTGGGTTCTCGCCATCGCGGGCGCGGTGGCGGCGCTCTATGTGCCGTGGATCTTCAACGATCTCGCCTTCCGTGTCGGCGATCCCCTGCCCATCGACGTGTTCATGGGCACGGTGCTTATCGTCGTGCTGCTTGAGGCCACGCGCCGGGCCATGGGCTGGCCGCTGCCGGTCATCGCCCTGCTCTTCATCGCCTATGCCTATTTCGGTCAGTCCATGCCCGGCATTCTGGCGCATCCGGGCGCGAGCTGGAGCAACATCGTCAACCATCTCTACCTGACGAGCCAGGGCATTTACGGAACCGCGCTGGGCGTCATCTCCACCTATGTGTTCCACTTCGTGCTGTTTGGCGTTCTTGCGACGCGCATCGGCCTCGGCCAGCTCTTCATCGACCTCGCCTCGGCCCTTGCCGGACGCTATTCCGGCGGCCCGGCCAAGGTGTCTGTGCTTTCTTCGGCCATGCTCGGCTCGATCTCCGGCTCGTCCATCGCCAACACGGTGACCACCGGCTCGCTGACGATCCCGGCGATGATCCGCATCGGCTATCCGCGCCATTTCGCAGCCGCCGTGGAAGCGGCAAGCTCCACCGGCGGTCAGATCACCCCGCCGGTCATGGGCGCCGTCGCCTTCCTGATGATCGAATATCTGGGCGTGCCGCTCACCACCATTCTGACCGCTGCCCTCGTGCCCGCCTTCATGCACTTCTTCGGCGTTCTGGTGCAGGTGCATCTGGAAGCCCGCCGTCGCGGCCTGCGCGGCCTCACCAGGGATGAGCTGCCCGTCGCCTGGACCGTCTTCAAGGCTGGCTGGCTCACCACGCTGCCGCTCTTCGTGCTGGTGGCCATTCTCCTGTCGGGCAAAACGCCCTATCTCGCCGCCTTCTGGGGCATCTCCGCCTGTCTTCTGGTGCTCGTCATCCAGAATTTCATCCGCCACGACATCAAGACCGCGATCCGCGAAAGCGTGCGCGAAACGTGGGACGGGTTCGTTGTCGGTGCGAAATACTCGCTCTCCGTCACGGCGGCCGCGGCCCTTGTCGGCGTCATCATCGGCGTGGTCACGCTCACCGGCGTCGGCTTCAAGATCGCCTATATGGTCACATCCGTTGCCGCCGGCTGGGCGCAGAGCGTGGCCGACAGTCTCGCCTTCCTGCCGTTCGAGCTCTTCAGCGTGAGCACGCTCACCCTGCTCTTCACCCTGATCATGACCGCAATTGTCTGCGTTCTGATGGGCTGCGGCATCCCCACCACGGCGAACTATCTGATCATGATCGCCGTCGCGGCCCCCATTCTGAGCCTGCTCGGAGTCGAGCCCATCGTGGCGCATTTCTTCGTGTTCTATTTCGGCGTTCTGGCAGACATCACCCCGCCGGTGGCGCTGGCGGCCTATGCGGCAGCCGGCATCGCCGGGGCCAACGCCTTCAAGGCCGGCAACACCGCCTTCCGGCTCGGCATGGGCAAGGCGCTGGTGCCGTTCGTCTTCGTCTTCTCGCCCTCCATGCTGCTGGTCACCGACAGCTTCACCTGGAACGAGTTCTTCCTGGCGACCATCGGTGCGATGCTCGGCATCTGGATGCTGTCGGCGGCGTTCTCAAGCTGGCTGTTTGCGCCGCTGCGCGTCTATGAGCGGCTGCTGCTCGCGCTCTCCGCCATCCTGTTCGTCGCGCCGGATCTCTACGCCACGCTGGCCGGCGCCATCATCGCCGCGCCGGTTTTCGTCCGCCAGGTCTCGGCGCGCAAGGCAGACACCGTCACGGCGGAAAACTGAGGACGGCAGGGGCGCTGCATACCCCACCTTGCCGAGCCGCTGAAAGCTGACTACGCTTCCCCCGCCGCTTCCTGCCCGCAATGCGATGGCAGGCGACGGCGGGAGGAGAAACATGCCGTCTGACGAGACGAACAGCCTGGCGCCGCTGGACGCCTTCCAGGCTGGCGTACGCAATGTTTGCGGGCAGTTCCTGGTTTCGCCGCCGGACGGCGCACGGGATATGCGCGGCATCATCACACTGAAACAGCGTCAGGCGCTGGCGGTTGCCGTGGTGCGCAACAGTGCGGCCCGGATCAACCGCGACTGGCGCTGCATCAGGCAGGATTCCGCGGAGCACCTGTTTCTGGTTCTGCAGAAGGCGGGCCATTCGGTGATGCGTCAGGGCGATGCCGATGTACGGCTTGCGCCCGGCGACTTCATCATGATCGATTCCGCCTATCCCTCCCGCTTCCTCTATGGCGACAGCGGCAGCCTGCAATATTCCGTGCACCTCAACCGCGCCGAATTCGCCCATCGCTTTGGCACCTGCGCGCTGGGTGGCTGTCCGATCCCCGGCTCCACCGATATCGGCATGGCGCTGCGCGCCACCATCGACCGCATCGTCGATGGCGAGGGGGCTGCCGCGCAGCAGCATTTCATCGGCGAGGCCTTCTTCAACCTGATGGGGGCCTATCTCTGCGGCATGGAGGCAGGCGACCTGCCATCCCCGGAAACCAGCAACGAACTGCTCATGGCCAAGGCGCGCGCCTATATCCGGCAGCGTTTCCGCGATCCCGAATGCACGCCGGCAGACGTCGCAGCCGCCATGGGCGTCAGCCTGCGCGCCCTGCAGCGCCGGTTTCAGGCCGCCGGCTCCTCCCTGTCGGAATGTCTCATCGGCGCGCGGCTCGACTATGTGTGCCAGCGGCTGATGGCGCAGGAGGCGGCGGGAACCTCGGACCGCATCTCGACAATCGCTTTCGACGCCGGCTTCAACGACCTGTCCTATTTCAACCGCCAGTTCCGCGCCCGCTACCGGGTGCCGCCCGGCGAATACCGCCTTCATGCGGCGACGCCATCGGCCAAAAGCGTGACGCAATAGTCCAAGACCGGTGGCCGGCCCGCTTCCACTATGCCCGATTGATGCCGCCCGAAAGGCGGCGCTATCGGAGGAGGAAGACGATGGCAGACACCGCGACAGCCACAGGCGCAGATGCGTTCCAGAACATCATCAATGGCCGCCCCGCGCCAACCGCGGGAGGCCAGCCCGTGCTTGATCCGGCAACCGGAACACCGGTCGGCCAGATGCCGCTTGGCACGGTTGAGGATCTCGACGCGGCGGTGGACGCCGCCCGCGCAGCCTTTCCCGCATGGGCGGCCACCAGCGATGCGGACCGTCAGGCAGCCTGCCTGAAGATCGCAGACCGGCTCGAACAGGCGATCCCGGAGCTTGCGCCCCTTCTGACGGCTGAGCAGGGCAAGCCCATTGGCGGTTTCGGCTCGCAATGGGAAATCGGGGCTGCCGCCGCATGGACCCGGCACACGGCAGGCCTCGAACTGCCGGTCTCCGTCCTGCAGGACAACAATGAGGGCCGCGTGGAGGTGCACCGCAAGCCCATCGGCGTGGTTGGCTCCATCACACCGTGGAACTTCCCCGTGCTGATCGCCGCCTGGCACATCATTCCCGCCGTGCGCGCCGGCAATTGCGTGGTCATCAAGCCCTCGCCCAACACACCGCTCGCCACGATCCGCTTCGTCGAGATCATCAATCAGGTGCTGCCGGCCGGCGTGGTCAACATCGTGTGTGGCGCAAATGAAATCGGCGCGGCCATGTCCGCCCATCCCGGCATCGACAAGATGGTGTTCACCGGCTCCACCGGCACAGGCCGCAAAATCATGGCCTCGGCTGCCGAAACGGTAAAACGCCTGACGCTTGAACTCGGCGGCAATGATGCAGCCATCGTGCTGCCCGATGTCGATCCGCAGGCGGTTGCCGAAGGCCTCTTCTGGGGCGCGTTCCTTAACAACGGCCAGACCTGCGCCTGTATCAAGCGGCTCTATGTGCATGACAGCATTTATGACGCCGTCTGCGATGCACTCTCGGCGCTGGCCGCCGCCATTCCCATGGGCGACGGACGGCAGGATGGCGTCGCGCTCGGCCCGGTGCAGAACGTCATGCAGTTCGAGCGCGTGAAAGAGCTGGTCGAGGAGGCAAGGGCTTCCGGCGCGCGCATTCTCACTGGCGGCGCGCCCTCCGGCGGGCCGGGCTATTTCTATCCCGCCACCATCGTCGCCGATGCCGAACACGGCATGCGCCTTGTCGATGAAGAGCAGTTCGGCCCGGTCCTGCCGGTCATCCGCTACACGGATGTGGAGGCCGTGATTGCGCGGGCCAACGACAATCCGAACGGACTTGGCGGCTCCGTCTGGTCGCAGGACACCGAACGCGCCAAGGCGCTGGCGCTGCAACTCGAATGCGGCACCGCATGGATCAACAAGCACGGCATGATCCAGCCCAACGCCCCCTTTGGCGGCATCAAGCAATCCGGCGTCGGCGTGCAGTTCGCCGAGGCAGGGCTGATGGAGAACACCGTCGGCCAGACCCTGATCATGTAACGGCACGGTTCAAGAGGAGGAGACACGATGAAGAGACACTTATCCGCCACCTGCGCGGCCATGGCGCTCACCGTCTTATGCGGCGGCGCTCTGGCTCACCCGCTGGACGGCCTGTCGAAAGAGGAGATCGCCGAGGTCGTCACCATCATGAAATCCGATGACCGGATTTCCGACGAGGCCCGCTTTCCGCTGATCGAGCTGAAAGAACCGGAAAAGGCCGAAGTGCTTGCCTGGAAAGAAGGCGATGAAGGCCCCCGCGCCGCCACCGTCCATGTCATCTCGGGCGACGAGACCTACAAGGCCGAGGTCAATCTCGTTTCCGGAGAAATCAGTGATTTCGGCGCCATTGGCGGCCAGCACATGGTGCTTCTGGAAGAATTCATCGGGGCCATGGATCTGGCCCTTTCCGACGAAAACTTCGTCGCCGCCCTCGCAAAGCGCGATCTGGAGCCCGGCGACGTGTTCTGCCTGCCGCTCACGGCCGGCTCGTTCGACAGGGAGGCGGAAGCCGGCCAGCGCCTGATGAAGGTGCCCTGCTACGTCAATCCGACCGGCTCCAACTTCTACGCCAAGCCCATTGAGGGGCTTTACGCCGTGGTCGATCTCGCCGGCAAATCCGTGGTCGAGGTGATCGACAATGGCGTCGTGCCGGTACCGCAGGATACCTGGGGTTACATGGAAGATGAGGTCGAGGCGCGCACGGGCGCGCTGCGGCCCGAAAGCAATCCCGCCACGCTTCGCCAGGAAGGCGACCCCAATTTCACCATCGACGGCAGCATGGTGAACTGGGACATCTGGCGCTTCCGCTGGCGCGTCGACAAGCGCCCCGGCGTGGTTCTGTCCAACATCGAGGTCAATGACCGCGACGACTGGCGCTCGGTGCTCTATCAGGCCCATCTGTCGGAAGTCTTCGTGCCTTATATGGACCCGGACGAAGGCTGGTACTGGCGCACCTATATGGACAGCGGCGAATATGGTTTCGGCATCTTCCTGAGCCCGCTGCGCGCGGGCGTGGACTGCCCCTCCTATGCGCGCTTCCTGCCCGCCACCGTGCATGACGATCTGGGCAACCCGATCGAAATCCCGGATGCGTTATGCATCTTTGAGCGCAATATCGGCGACCCCGTCTGGCGACATTACGAGATCTTCGCCCAGAGCGAGGAACAGTCCGTGCCTGCGGAAGGCCGCCCGGCAAGCGAGCTGGTGGTGCGTTCCGCCTCACAGGTGGGCAATTACGACTACCTCATCGACTATGTGTTCGAGCAGAACGGGCGCATCCGCGTGATGGTCGGCGCAACCGGCCTTGATGCGGTGAAAGGTGTTGCCTCCACCTCCATGGAGGATGCAACCGCCGAACAGGAAACCCGCTACGGCACGCTGATCGTGCCCAATCTGGTTGCACCCAATCACGACCACTTCTTCAACTTCCGGCTCGATTTCGACATTGACGGTCAGGACAATGTCTTCATGCGCACCGGCCTCGTGAAGGGCGACATGCCCGATGGCGTGCCGCGCCGCTCCATGTGGGTGACCGAGGCGACAATGCCGAAGACCGAAATGGAAGCGCGCTATCGCGTGAACCCGGCAACGCCGGCCATGTATCACATCATGAACATGGGCCGGAAAATCGGCGTCGGCCATGCGCCGGGCTACATGATCCTGCCGCAGAACAGCGTCGCCTACAGCCCGCTGGACACGGAGAACGATCCGCCCGCAAAGCGCAACGCCTATATCGACTACACGTTCTGGAACACGCCCTATGCGGCAAACGAACGCTATGCCGGCGGCGAATACGCTTTCCAGAGCGACGGGTCGGACACGCTCGCCGAGTGGGTGAAGCAGGACCGCAGCATCGACAACACCGACATCGTGACCTGGTACACGATGGGGTTCCATCACGTACCACAGATGGAGGACTGGCCGGTCATGTCGACCATGTGGAAGGGCATCACGCTGAAGCCCTACAACTTCTTCCCGCACAATCCGGCGCTCACCGTGCGACTGCCCGAATAGGCCAGAGCATCGGACCAAAAAATGGAGTCCGGTTTTCGGATCATTCCGATGCTCCATCAATAAACCAGATGGCAGAAACGAAGAGAGGCGCGACCGAAAGGCCGCGCCTCTTTTGTTCAACCCGTAGGGGTGATTATTCGGCGCCGATGGCGTCGAGACCGGCGCGGGCGCAGGTGGCGTCAATGTCGCCCGAAGGCGCGCCGCCGACACCGATGCCCGCCACCAGAGCGCCACCGATGCGCACCGGCAGACCACCGGCCTGGATCACCAGACGGGAATCCATGTCGCGCAGGCCGTCATTCTGCGGGTTCTCACCGATGAAGTTGGCCAGACCAGCCGTGTCGCGGCCAAGGCTTGCAGAGGTGAAGGCCTTGCCGACGCTGCTGCCGGTCGTGTGCGGGCCGGAATTGTCGGCTTTCACGAGAACCTTGGTTGCGCCGCTGCGCTCCACCACGGCAACGCTCACCGCGTAACCTTCAGCGGCACAGGCGTCGAGTGCTGCCTGAGCGGCCTTCTGCGCCATGTCGAGCGGCAGGTAGGGAGCGGTGGGCAGGTCCTGAGCCGAAACGGCGGTCGCGGCCAGAAGCGAGGCGGAAAGAACAATCGAACGGATCATCGGGAACTCCTTGGGTTTGGATGATCCGTTTCTAGCAAGCTGCCCCGCTCCACCGCATCGGTAGCGCTGGCGGAGGGCTCCGTAGTTCTACGGATGCCTGTTCGCCTGCAGCCAGAGCCGCGTCATTTCCGCCGCCGATGTCGTGCCGAGCTTTGCGCCGATGGAAGCGCGGTGGCTTTCCACCGTGCGTGGCGAAACGGCCATGGAAGCGGCAATCTCCTTGGTGGTGAAGCCGCCGGCAATGCGCTCCAGAACCTCGCTTTCACGGCCCGTCAGGCTCGCCAGAAGATCCGCCGTTTCGGCGTGTTCGGCCGCTTCCCGCTCAGAGCGGTCCAGCATGTCCTGCGCCTTCTGGATGGCGTCGATCAGATCCTGCTCATCGACGGGCTTGCTCAGAAAATCCACCGCGCCATTGCGGAAAGCCCGGCGGCAGGCTTCGATATCGCCATGGCCGCTGATCACCACGGTCGGCCAGTCTATGCCCTGCGCGATCAGGCGCTCCTGAAGCTTCAGGCCCGAGATCACGGGCATGCGAATGTCGAAGATCAGACAGCCGGGCGGCAGCTTGCCGAGCGCGGCCAGAAAACTTTCGGGGTCGGGAAACGATTTCACGTCGACGTCGACCGTGCTCAAAAGCAGCACCAGAGCGCGACGCACGGCTTCGTCGTCATCCACCAGATAGACCGGCCTGCCACTCATGCCGAAACCCTCCCGTCATCGTGCTTGATCTCGTGCCGTTGGCTCGCCAGAGGGAGGCGCACCTGAAAGCGGGCGCCTCCTTGCGAGGGCAATAGCTCGATCTCGCCATTCATGCGCTCGACGATGCGTTGCGAGAGCGAGAGGCCAAGCCCGGTGCCCTGCTCCTTGCCGGTCACGAAAGGCTCGAACACCTGCCCCGCCAGCGCTTCATCCACGCCCGGCCCATTGTCATACACGTCCAGAATGGCGAGCCCCGCCTCGCGACGGCTTGTGACGCTCACCTGCCCGTCCTGCGTTTCTTCCAGCGCCTCAAAGGCGTTGCGCACGAGATTGAAAATCACCTGTTCGAGCTCCGTCCGGTCGGCGCGCACGGCCAGCGCCTCATCGGCAAGGTCCAGCTTCAGCTTCACCGAACGCTTGCGCGCCTCGGGCGCAAGGAGCGCCTCAACGCCGCCGATGGCCGCGTTCAGGTCGGTCATGCCGGTCTCACCGCGCGGCGGACGGATCCACTGGCGCAGATGCGAGAGAATGTCCGCGCCGCGCCGTGCCTGCGCGACAAGTTCGTCCAGCACGGACGCCACGGCCTGCGTATCGCCCTTGCCAAGCAGGCGGCGGCCCGCCTGCGCCTGTGTCAGAATGGCGGTGAGCGGCTGGGTCAGTTCATGGGCGATGCCGCTTGCCATCTCGCCCAGCGAATTGACCCGCGAGGCATGGGCCAGCCGCGTCTCGCGCGCGCTGAGCTTCGCTGCACGTTCCGCCTGCATGCGCCCGGCCCATTGCTGCCACAGCGCCAGACCGGCCAGGAACAGCACCGACATCACGATCAGCGCCGGAACGATCTTCGACATGGGGAACAGCGCCGCCATGTGCTGGGTGACTGCCGTGCGCAGCACAAGCGGCTGCGAGGCGCTGCCCAGCGTTCTCTCGAAAGCGGGTGGCCCGACGATTTCATCGCCAATCAGAAGCGCCCCATCGGGAAAGACGAGCGACTGGCTTGCCGAAGCGGTCTGCCAAAAGTCGCGATCACTCTCCAGAAGTCCCTGCGCGTCGATCTCAAGACCCAGACCATAGATCGCCGCATCGTTGTTCGGGCTGCGCTTGACCAGAAGATAGTGCCCCGGCGCACCGCCGGGCATTGGTCCCAGAACCAGCGACCCATCGGTTGCCTGAACCGCTGCGCGGATCGCCGCATCGACCGCCGGATCGGCTGAGCCGCGTGTCGTCACCCCTTTGCCGTCCTCATCCACGGGCACGAGATCGACAGCCTCAATGCGTGGATAGAACCGGCGGAGCGCATTGGCCACATCGAGAAAGAGATCGAACC
>MRWG01001734.1_pt1 | contig 12814 bp, 10 predicted proteins | sample 1013341 | NCBI WGS metagenome assembly MRWG01 (sample SAMN06117577, study PRJNA244670) | biofilm metagenome | biome: Water; feature: Cathode Biofilm; material: Biofilm; isolation source: microbial consortium enriched at the cathode of a solar microbial fuel cell | place: USA: District of Columbia ... | reverse complement strand
GGTGCATTTGTCCTGGGCCCCTGGGCTTTCTACCGAACCCTGAGGGGCCACGATGTGGAGATATCCGATGGTGCCGCCGTCTGGTGGGGGCTTGCCATCGTCGTGGCTTCCCTGGGCATCACGGCTATCGGATTTTTCGGTTTTCTGATGTTGGTTGGCGCCTATTAACCTTCACGAGTAAGGTTTTGGGTTTTCAGTTGGTCACGCAGATACTCCAGGGGATGTCTGACTTTTACACCAGTGAACCGCTTTACCTGCGATCGGCAGGAATAACCTGTGACAAGCAAATGACTGGAGTTCTCGAGCGACTTCCTGACTTTCGGGCCCCAGGAAAGCTCGTAAATGGCTCTGGACGTCTCGAGATTTCGGGTTTCATGCCCATAAGTACCAGCCATCCCGCAGCAGCCGGTGGCTTCAATATTGACTCCAATACCCAGCGCCTCAAACACGTCCCGCCACTGATCCATACTGCCGGCGGCGTTGGTCTTCTCCGAGCAGTGGCCCATCAAGGTCACCTGCGCCCCTGCCGGCGCTCTAAAACTGGGAGAAATTTGTTCGATCCTCGCGGCCAGGAACTCCTGGAGCAACAGCACGCTGGGAACGTCCGGGCCAACGTATTTCCGGTATTCTGACCGGAAAGCAAGTGTCATCGAAGGGTCGATGCCAACCAGAGGGATGTCATACTTCATATGGGACTTCAACCGGTTGGCATGCCTGCCTGCAATGGTCTCGAACTGTTTCAGAAAACCATGGACGTGAAGCGGTTTGCCATTCGGGTGGAAAGGCAGTAGCCAGACTCGCAGGCCAAGATATTGCAGAGACTCAAGGATAGCGGCGAATGTATCGGTCTCGAAGTAGCTGGTGAACGCATCCTGCACAATGATAAGTGATCGGGCCCGGTCCTCCTCGCTCAGGCCAGCCAGCTCCCCGTCGTTCACGATACCGATGCCGAGACTGGCAGCTGCCGCAATAGGTGTCTGCGGTGCGAGAAGCGGACTGTCCACCATGCCGATGTTGCGGACCAGCGCCTTGACCGGAGCCCAGCGCATGAGACTGTTGTAAAGGGGCCGGGCCAACGGGTTGGCGATGAAGGGAATCAGTTGCTCCAGCCTCCCGATCAGATGATCCTTTAAGGGGCGCATGTAGCGGCCGTGGTACAGATGCATAAACCGGGCTCGAGCTTCGGGAATGTCGACCTGGACCGGGCATTGGCCGGAGCAGGATTTACAGGACAGGCAGCCGTCCATCGCTTCCCGGACTTCATTTGAATAGTCGTATTGCCCTCTTTTACGTGCCCGGGTATTCCGAAACCTGGCCGGCAGGTTCCGCAGTGCCGGGGTCGAATTTGTCTGTGCCGCCAGCGATTCGGTATCCAAACCTTGGTCGCCGAGTAGACGGAGCCACTCCCGAATGAGGGACGCGCGACCCTTTGGGGAATGCCGCCGGTCGCGAGTCGCTTTCCATGATGGGCACATGGCATCGTCCGGATCGAAGTTGTAGCACGCGCCGTTGCCGTTGCAGTTCATTGCATCCGGCTGGCTGCGTCGGCTGGCAACCGGAATGGTGCGGTCCATTGCTCCGCGCTGGCCGGGCTCATCCAGTTTTACCAGTGGGATTCGAGTATCGGGCGTCGCAATCTTGCCCGGGTTGAGTTGATTGTGGGGGTCAAAGGCCCGTTTCACGGCCTGCAACTCCGGGTAGAGGTCCCCGAAAAAGCCGGGGGCAAACTCGGAACGGAAGCCTTTGCCATGCTCGCCCCAGAGCAGACCATGGTACTTTTGCACCAGTGCGACCACCTCTTCGGTGACCGAGCGAACGACGTTGATGGTTTTCGGATCCTTGAGGTCGAGGGCGGGGCGAACATGGAGAACGCCGGCATCCACGTGACCAAACATGCCGTAATTCAGACCCTTGCGGTCAAGGACCGCGCGAAACTCGCCGATAAAGTCTGCGAGATGCTCCGGGGGGACGGCGGTGTCCTCAACGAATGCTACTGGGCGGGCCTCTCCGGCTGTTTTGGCAAGCAGTCCCACGGACCGCTTGCGCATCTTCCAGACCCGGTTGACCGCCTGTTCCCCGAAGGCGACGGCGTATTGGCAGGCTGGCGTCCGTTTTGGATCGTCCAGTAGCTCAGTCAATGTCCTCACTGCCCGGCGAACCTCTTGCTCGTCTCCCCCGGTAAATTCGACAAGGTTTACGCCCCGGGTCGGAGAGTGTGCAGTGGTCGGAAAAAACGGCGCCACGTCGTGCCAGATGATGTCGCTCCTGGCGAGCTCCAGTACCTTGCTGTCGATGGTTTCGATTGAGGCCGGACCGGCTTCCATCAGGGCTCGGGCATCCCGCAGGGATGCGTCGAAACTGTCGTACTGGACGACCACCAGGGCCTGGTAATTGGGGATCGGCACCAGATTGATTTTTGCCTCGACAATGAAGCCCAGCGTACCTTCGGAACCACACAGTACGTTGTTGGCGTTGAGCCGGCCCTGTTCATCGCGGAGGTGGGCCAGGTCATAACCGGTCAGACACCGGTTCAGCCTGGGAAAACGCTCCTCGATATCGGCCCTGCGGCGGTCCCAGATACCCGCAAGGGTTCGGTAGATATCACCCGCCAGCGAGGCTTGTCCGGTCGCGGCTTTCTCCTGTTCGGCATCTAGGGGACGGGTATGCAGCAGGCTTCCATCCAACAGGACGGTTTTCAGCTCCAGGACGTGATCCCTGGTCTTGCCGTACATGACCGACCCCTGGCCACTGGCATCGGTATTGATCATCCCACCGATGGTAGCCCGGTTGCTGGTGGACAGCTCCGGCGCAAAAAACAGACCGTGCGTTTTCGCGGCTGCATTCAGCTGATCCTTGACGACTCCCGCTTCGACCCGCGCCCAACCTTCGGCGGCGTTGATTTCCAGGATCCGGTTCATATGACGGGAGAGGTCCACCACAATTCCGTCTGTTAATGACTGACCGTTGGTGCCGGTACCTCCGCCACGGGGACTGAATACGATATCCGCCCAATCGGCTGTTGCCGCGAGGCGAGCCAGTGTCTGGACATCTGCCTTGTCCAGGGGGAAAACTACCGCCTGCGGCAGCACTTGATAGATAGAGTTATCGGTCGCCAGTACCGTTCTGGTTGCGTAGTCCTGCGTCATTTCTCCCCGGAAACCTGAATCCTTGAGCGTCTCTAGGAACTCAAGGTAGCGGGACTGGGTCGGTGTGATTTGCTCAAGTCGCGGTAGCATGGTTGAGACTGCTTTCCTGTTGGTTCTGGTGAAGGTGGGACTGGGTCAGTTGTGCCAGAAGTTCTTTCGCCGGTTTATCACACAGTTCGTTAACGGCCTGCTCCAGGCAATTGGCTCCCGGCCCGAGGGCAGGCTCTGCCAGTTCGTAAAATTTGGTGACCAGTTCGCTCTGGGCAATCGGGTTGCCCGGTGTGCCTCTCGCCTCGAACCGGTCGCTGACCAGTTCCCGGCCATCGTTCAGTCGGATTGCAACAGTGGCATATCTATTAGCCGGGAAGCAGGCGGAGAACTCGGCAGACTCGCAAAGCTGGACTTTTCCGCTCAGCCGCAAGACCTCTGGGTGGTCCAGATCATTGGTTACCGACTGCTGGTTCACCGTGCCGCGGTGCAAAGCACAAGCCACCGCCCAGGGCAGGCTGTATTGGGCCTCTTCGGTACTTTGAGGCCGGGAGGTATGCAGCCGAATCGCCTGATGAAAGCTGGTGACTCGAATTTCCTCAACCTGCTCCATGTCGGGTATTGAGGCCCGGAGCGATAGCGCGGCTTCCAGAGCAGGTTGGGCCCAATAGCAGACCGGGTATCGTTTGAAATAGGTATTCAGGAAATGCCAATGGGTACCGAGGTCCCGCCAAAGATCGGCTTCCTCGAGAAGCAATGCGGGGGCACCGGTAAAGCCAGACCTGGCCAGCAGTGCGGCGGAAATGCCGGTCATGGCGCCCCAGCCAGAGCCGTCCTTGAGCATGGTTGGATGGTCTATGCAGCGCATCATCTGGCTGCGTGGACCGTAGAACTCGGCGGTGCCGAGAGCCTCCGCCAGTTGCTGTGGCGTCGATCCCATTACCCGGGCCGCCACGGCGGCCACGCCCAGGCAGTTCCACGCACCGGAGGTATGGTAATCGCAGGCTGAGCCATGAAGGCTGATACCGGCGCGAATGGCAATCTCATAGCCGATGGCCAGCTCCCCCAAAAACCGTCGTCCCGACAGGCTCTGTGTTTCGGGCAAAGAAAGGAGCCCGGGCAGGATGGCAACACCGGCATGACCCTTGGTCAGCACATGGCCATCATGGGCATCCAGGGCGTCAATCAGCCAGCCACCATAAAGGGCTGCCCCGGCACTTGAGGCCTGACCTTTCGCGAACAGTAGTGGCTGTCTGCCCGGGTACTGATTGCGTACAAACTCAAGGGCTATCCGGGCGAGGGGCGTGCTGGTTGCAGCTGCTGCCACGCCCAACAGGTCCAGCAGGCAGGTCCGGGCGAGCTCATAGACCTCTTTCGGCAGGGCGGTGGCATCAAGCTCCAGAATCTTCTTTGGTACTGACAGGTTGGGCATGGAAGGCACTCGATATTATTGTGCCTCCATCATTGAGGTTCACGGTCTGGCCGACTGCAAATAATGCGACATGGGCTTTAATAAAGCCGACAACTTCTATTCAGGCCTGCTCCCGTTTCTGCCTCTGCTCCCGGGGTGTCAGCCCGAAGCCCTTGGTATAGCAACGGGTAAAATAGGAAGTCGAGTTAAAGCCACAGGCGGTGGCGATCTGGGTAATGCTCATGGTGGACTGAAGCAACAGGTGTTTCCCCCGCTCCAGGCGCAATTGCATGTAAAAGGCGTTGGGTGTGGTCCGCAGGTGAGTTCGGAACAACCGTTCCATCTGGCGCGTCGACAGGCCGACCTTTTCGCCGATCTCCGTGAGGTTCAGGACCTCCTCGGTGTGGTTTTGCATTAACTGGATGACTTTGAGCAGGCGCGGATGATTCGTGTTGTGCCGGAACTGGAGTTCCATCCGCTGTTTGTCATTGGCCGGTCGGATCTGGGGATGGATGAATTGCTCAGCGCATCCCATTGCGAGATCTGCCCCATGCTCCAGGGCGATCTTGTGGCACATCATATCGAGGCTGGCCAGGCCGCCTGAGCAGGTCATGATGTTGCCATCGATCTCATACAGCTCCCCGGTCATGTTAAGTTCGGGAAACTCCTCTTCAAAGCTCTCTTTGTTTTCCCAATGGATGGTGCAGCGGTGTTTGGAAAGGAGCCGGGCGCGGGCCAGCAGGAGAGAACCGGTGGATGTGGCACCTAGCGCCACCCCACGGCGTGAGAGCTGACGCAGCCATTCAAACAGCTTTTTGTCCCGGATAACGGTGGTGCCGATACCGGCGACCACAATCATCAGATCAATATCACTGGTTTCATCAAACCGCCGGTCCGGACTGATTGGCAAGCCGTTGCTGGCGGCCACGGGCTGGTTGTCCTGGGAAAAGATGTGCCATTCGTACAGCGGCTGCTCGCTCAGGCGATTGGCCGCACGCAGGGGTTCCATTGCCGCGACGAACGAAAGCATGGAGAACTGTGGAATGGCGAGAAAGCCGATTTTCCGGGTTTCCGGTTCTGTCATTGGGCTGCCTGCACGGAATGTCGCTTTTTTAGCGCATGATGGCGTTTTATTAAATTTTTGTCGATCCGGATTTTCTGATGATGGGACCCGTAGTCGTTAACAACAACGCCCATTGGCAGGAACCCGACATGATCGAACAAAAAGTGAAATTTCAGAGCGACAAGCTCACCCTCGACGGCGCCTTCTTCAAGAATGAGGAGCATGACGACCCGCGTCTGCCCATCGTCATTGTTTGCTCCGGCTTCACCGGCCAGAAAAACATCCACCCCGAGCGTTATGCCCGGTTCCTGACCCAAAAGGGCTTCACGGTATTCGGCTTTGACTACCGCGGCTTTGGCGAGTCTGAGGGTGAGCGTGAGCATGTCCTCATTGAAGAGCAGGTTCGTGATATCGCCAATGCGGTGGCGGTAGTTGCCGAGCGCGCAAAAGAAGAAAAACGCAAAGTTGTCCTGGCTGGCTGGGGCATGGGCGGCGGCCTTGTGCTGGACGCCTTCCGCGTCTGTGAGGACCAGGTTGACGGTCTGATCGCGATGAACGGTTTCTACGACGCTGTGCGTGTTCAGAAGGCCCTGCGCGGTGAGCATGGCTGGAAGCAGTTCCGCGCCTTTATGGCTAAAGAGCGTTTGCGCCTGGCTAAGGGCGGAGAGGCCCAGGGTATCGACCCGTTCGAGATTTATCCACTGGACCCGGTTAGCCGCGAATACGTATACACCGAGCTGGTCAAAGCCCCCGGTTATGGTGTGACTTCCACGTTCGATTTTGCAGATTCGCTGATCAGCTTCTGCCCGGAAGCGCACCTCGATGAACGCCTCGCTCAGATCCCGCTACTGATCGCCCACGGCGCCGAGAACGACCTGCATCCGGTGACCGAAGCTCGCTCTCTTTATGCCCGCTACCCGGGTCCAAAGGAACTCTTCCTGCTTGAGGGTGGTGGTCATACAGAGTGGATGCTGGACGAGAATCCGAAGTTTCAAACCTTTGCCGGCAAGATCGCCGACTGGATCACTTCCACATTCTGATAGCTCCATTGCGGCGGCCTCTGGCCGCCGTTTTCACTTCGAGTGACCGACTATGAGTTCTGAAATTCCCTTCTGTGAGGCAGCCCGCACGGTGGTGCGCCGGCCGGAGGTGGCGGTTCCGGCGAAGAGCTGCGACACCCACGCGCATGTCTTTGGCCGCCACGAGCACTTTCCCTTTACCCCTAACCGCACCTATACGCCGCCAGAGGCTTCTCTGGAACAGTATCTCGAGCTGCATCAGATATTGGGTATCGAGCGTGGGGTTCTGGTACAGCCAAGTGTCTACGGCACCGATAACAGCCTTCACTTGCAGGCACTCCGTCAGCTCAGGGAGTGGGGATATGACTATCGCGGAGTGTGTGTGGTCGCCCCGGAAGTCTCCAGCAGTGAGCTTGAGGAACTCCATGAGGCCGGATTCCGGGGTGTTCGGATGAACCTGTTGTTCCGGGGTGGCCTGCAATGGAATGACGTTCTGGGGCTGGCGGATCGGATTGCAGATCTGGGGTGGCACCTTCAGTTCCTGATCAATGTCTCTGACTGTGACGACATTATGGATCGTGTTGCGGAGTTGCCGGTTCCTGTGGTTTTTGACCATATGGGGCACATGCCCGCGACCCTGGGCACCGACCAGTCGGGCTTCCGTAAGCTGCTCCGGTTGTTGGCGGACAACAGGGCCTGGGTGAAACTTTCTGGCAGCTATCGGGTCACTTTGCAGGGCGAGTATCCCTATCCGGATGTCGAAGAAATGGCCCGCGCATTGGTGGCTGCCAATGCCAACCGATGTGTCTGGGGGTCGGACTGGCCCCACCCTCATTTCTCGGGGCTGATGCCGGATGATACCGACCTGCTGGAAGACCTGGCCGTATGGGTACCGGACGAGGAGACCCGGAAACGAATCCTGGTATCCAATCCCGCCCGCCTGTATGGATTTGATGATTGAAGCGTTGATGAAGATGTTCTTCGGGCGGCCATGGCCGCCCTTTTTTATGCCTTGAACTCAGTACTGATCGTCAAGCAGACGTCGGATCAGGCGGGTGTTGGAATCCCGCACCGTCGGCATCTCGAAGCGGGCGCGGTCGATGGACTCCTGATTCAGCTCTGCCTGAATAAGACACTCCCGGTCTTCTGCCGATGCGAGGATTTCTCCCTTTGGACCGAGGATACAGCTCCCGCCCCAGAACCAGAGATCTTTCTCGTGACCATAGCGATTGGCCATCACCATCGGCGTGCCGTAGATCATGGCGTAAAAGCTGACATTGGTCTTCCAGTTGTCCTCGTTAGAGAAGTTCTCACTGACAACACCGGAAGCAGAATTGATCGGTGCCAGCATCAGTTCGGGCTGCTTCAAAAAAGCGCAGTGGGTGAGGGCCGGGTTCCAAAGGTCCGCACAGATCAGGCAGCTGGACTCCCAGTGCTCGCGGATTTTCACGTTGCCGATCTGGCTGCCGGAATGGAACCACTTGCCTTCTTCCAGGCCGCCATAGGTGGGCAAATTGAGTTTGCGATGAACATGAATCACCTCACCATTCCGCAGGTATGCCATGGCATTGTAGAGTTCGCCTGCCCGTGCCCGCTCTACAAAGCCGACCACAAGTGTGATGCCTTTTGCCTGCCTGGCAAGGCTGAGCAGGGCCGGATCGTCCCTCCGCATGGCAACGGTGGGTGCATCACGCCCGACCTGGTAGCCGGTCAGCGACAGCTCAGGGAAGAGCAGTAGTTCCGCCCCACTCTGACGAGCCTGCTCAGCGTATTCGCGGTGCCGTTCAAGGTTGGTTTCAACATCCAGCAACTGGCTGTTGATCTGTGCGACGGCCACATTTAGGTTGGTAATCATGTCGGCTTCTCGGTGATTGAAAGACGGGTATACAACGGCAAAAGCCCTGTGAACCGCCGGGGCGCACAGGGCGATGTCTGACTCGGGGGTCAGATCAGGTCGTTCTGCTCCAGGAAGTTGCGGGCAACCTTCTCGATCTCTTCTTTCTCGACATCCACCTGGGCATTCAGCCGAGACATTACCTCGTTATCCAGCAAGCCGGAAAGCTTGTTGAGCTGGTCGTCCAGTTCCGGGTTCTGTTCCAGCACTTCCTGGCGCACCACCGGAGTGATGGCGTAGTCCGGGAAGAAGTTCTGGTCGTCTTCGAGCAGCACGAAATCAAACGCGGGGATGCGTCCGTCGGTGGCGAAGACCAGCGCCAGGTCCACTTCACCCTCTTTCAGAGCAGTGTATGTCAGACCGGAGTCCATACGCTTAATCTGGTCACGGGGCAGTTTGAAGTCGTAAGCTTTGGCAAATGGACGGAAGCCGTCTTCACGGGCGTACCACTCGGCGTTGCTGGCCAGGACCAGTTCCTTGCCATCGTTGATGGCGGCAGCCATGTCACTCAGGGTCTTGATACCCATGGTATTGGCCTCCTCGGCCTGCATTGCCAGGGCGTAGGTGTTGTTGGCGTCAGATGGATTCAGCCAGACCAGGCCTTTTTCCATGTCCAGCTCGCGCACTTTCTCATAGCCTTCCTGGCGGCCAAGCTTTTCCTTGACGTCGTTGTAAACAATCAGGCCAGTGCCGGTGTACTCCCAGTACACGTCCACCTGGCCATTTTCCTGGGCGGATCGCAGAACGGCACTGCCCATGCCCGCCCGGGTATCCACGTCGTAGCCCTTGGCGCGCAGGTACTGCGCAGTCATGGAGGTGAGCAGTTGTTGTTCGGTGAAGTTCTTGCCACCGACCACGATCGTTTCGGCAGCTGCGACGCCACCGAAGGTCATGGAGATGGCGAGAGTCGCTACGGATGCCAGTTTTTTGAGGGTTTTCATGTTTCAGTGCTCCAGGTGACTTCTTGTTTTGTGGCTACCCCGTGCGGAGTGGCCGGTTTTCAAATCCCGGGCCGCTTTATGCGACCTCAGGCACGGGATGGATTGACGCCCCGGGGAACCATCAGGAACGCGCAGGCGGCGACCAGTATGTCCACTGTGATGGCGAGAAGGGCGGTCATGAGGGCTCCGGCCAGCATCATTTCGGTATCGAACAGATCGATGCCGGTGAAGATCAGCTCGCCCAGACCGCCACCGCCGATCAGGAACGCCAGGGGCACGGTACCCACGTTAATCGCCAGCGCCGTCCGGATGCCGGCAAAAATGACGTAGGCTGCGTTTGGAATTTCCACACGCAGCAACATCTGTCCCGGAGACATTCCGATGCCCGAGGCAGACTCCTTGAGGTGCGCGGGAACCCCCAGCAGACCGGTGTAGGTGTTGCGCACGATCGGCAGCAGTGAGGCGATGAACAGACCGAATACCGAAGGAATGAAGCCGATGCCCAGGAGACTCATGGACAACGCCAGGATTGCCAGGGTCGGGATCGTGGTGCCCACGTTCAGCCCCTGCATGGCCCACTCAGAAACTTTGATGAAGCGTGGCCGGCTCAGGATAACCCCGAGCGGGATACCTACGGCAATCGCCAGCGTTCCTGAAATGGCAGTCAGCTGAATATGCTGTTTGGTCAGGTAAACGATGTCTTCCCAGTAGAACAGCATGCCGTCAATCAGACCCGAGCGCTGGAGGTAAACTCCCAGCAGGAGGACGACAACCAGTGCCGGCAACTGGAAGAAACGGGACTGTTTGAGCTTTTTCATGTGGCCACCCTGAAACGCCGCACGTTCTGGTCATCACTGCGGGATGACTTGTAGGTCGCACCCAGATAGTGGGTAATGCCGCGCTGGGTCACCACGCCCATCAGCTTGCCCTGTTCGGAAACGCAGGGCAGCCAGGTGGCGTCGTGGGTAAACATCTTGGAGGCGACGGTGCGGAGGTCGTCCTCGGGGCGAACCACGGTACGCAGGTTGTAGCTGTGCTGGCCACATTTGCCTTTGGTCGTGGTGGCCACACTGCGGGAGATGTAACCTACGGGGCGGTCATTGCCGTCCACAACGATGATGGCTCTCTCGTAGCCGGCATCGTCCATGCGTTGCAGGGCGGTGGTCAGCGAATCCTCTGCCGTGACCACACTGGATTCGCTTTCCAGTACCTCAGAGACGGTCACCAGCTGCAGGCGTTTCAGTGCCCGATCCCGCCCCACAAAGCCCTTGACGAAATCATTGGCCGGGTGGGAAAGCAGGTCATCCGGAGTGTCATACTGAATCAGCTTGCCGTCCTTGAAGATGGCAATGCGGTCCGCCATTTTCACGGCCTCATCAATGTCGTGACTGACGAACATGATGGTCTTCTTCAGTTCCCGGTGAAGCTTCAGGAACTCGTCCTGAATCACTTCCCGGTTGATAGGATCGATCGCACCGAAGGGCTCATCCATCAGCATGACGGGGGGATCCGCAGCCAGGGCGCGGATTACTCCGACCCGTTGCTGCTGGCCGCCGGAAAGCTCGTTCGGGTACCGCTTGAGGAAAATGGCGGGGTCCAGGGCGACCATTTCCAGCAGTTCCGACGCGCGCTTCAAGTAGCGGCTTTTTTCCCAGCCGATCAGCTTCGGCACGATCGAAATGTTTTCCTCGATGGTCATGTTCGGAAACAGACCGATCTGCTGGATAACGTAGCCAATGTTCCGGCGCAGGGAGACGGTGTCCTGGTCGGTGGTGTCCTGGCCGTTGATCAGGACTCGACCGGAGGTCGGGTTGATAATCCGGTTCACCATTTTCAGGGTGGTTGTCTTGCCGCAACCGGAAGGTCCCAGCAGAACGCAGATTTCACCCTGCGGTACCTCCATGTTGATATGGTCGGCGGCAGTCACTACACCACGGTCGGTATCAAAAATCTTGGTCAGGTTGTCGAGTGTAATCATGTTCCGTATCCCGGTTGTTGTTATCTCGAGGAATCAGAGGCCCCTGGGGGTCAATTTGCGTTGCAGCGACAGCAGGGAGCGGTCGGCAACAATGGCCAGAAGGCTGACTGCGATCGCGCCCACCACCAGTTGCCGTGGATCGCTTTGCGAGATCCCGCGGCTGATCAGGACGCCCAGGCCGCCGGCCCCGATATAGGCCGCAATCGCCATGACGCCGATGTTCATAACCACTGCCGTGCGCACCCCCGCCATAATGACCGGCACGGACAGTGGAATTTCCACTTTTCTGAGCCGCTGGGCACTGGTCATGCCGATGCCCCTGGCTGCCTCTCGAAGACCAGGGCTGACGTTGTTAATGGCAGTGTAGGTATTCCGGATGATGGGTAGCTGGGAGTACAGCAGCACCGCAATAACTGCTGGCAGGTAGCCAATCCCGTGGCCAATGGTCGAGAGAATCGGAATCATGATTCCGAATAACGCAATGGATGGGATGGTGATGAGAACCGACGCCACATAAAGCACGACTGTGGCAATGCGCTCGTTCTGGGTGATCGCAATGCCAATCGGAACGCCCGTTAGCGTTGCCAGGCCCACAGCGACGACCACCAGACTGATGTGCTCGAGCGTCAGTTTGCCCAGCAGGTTCAGGTTGGTCATGATGAAATCAAGGATTTCCACAGCGGAGCCCTCTTTTTGTGAGTTGTAATCGGCAGAAGTCCACGTTTTGATCACGTTAAACCAGGGGCAAATCGCGAACTTTAACGAAAGCGTCGTTAAAGCGAAAAATAACGACAGTAGGCTGGTGGTCTTTTCAGGCAATAGAGCGGAGTTGCTCCCGGAACCAAAGCAGTGCCGGCTCTCTCTCATAAGCTTTATGCCAATACAGGTGAACATCGATGGAAGGCAGGTCCGCCGGCGGGTCCATGATCCGGATGTTGGCCCGCTCGGCAATGATTCGGGCATAGGCCTCCGGCATGGTCAGGAGAAGATCGGTTTCCTCCACCACCCGGCAAGCGGCGTAGTAATGCTGGCACCTTAGCCGGATGTTGCGCTGTACTCCCAGCCTTGATAGCTCGAAATCCTCGATTCCGGGGCCTTCGCTCCGTGACGACACCAGTACGTGCTTTGCGGACAGGTATCCTTCCATGTCCAGAGCCGCCTCTGTCAGCGGGTGATCCTTTCGGGCCAGCACCACCAGGCGATCACGCCGCAGTAGTTCATGGGAGGTCTGGTTGCTGACCGGTAACAGCACATCCACCGCAAAATCCAGTTTGCCGGCCGCCAGTTGCGTCTCCATGTCGCGCCTCGCGATCCTCTGGCTGACAATTTCCAGTTCTGGATAGGCATCCAGGCGCGCCATCAGGCGGGGCAGGA
>MRWG01001733.1_pt1 | contig 12816 bp, 9 predicted proteins | sample 1013341 | NCBI WGS metagenome assembly MRWG01 (sample SAMN06117577, study PRJNA244670) | biofilm metagenome | biome: Water; feature: Cathode Biofilm; material: Biofilm; isolation source: microbial consortium enriched at the cathode of a solar microbial fuel cell | place: USA: District of Columbia ... | reverse complement strand
GCGCACGACCCGCGCGATCGCCCGCCCGCCCCAGGTGATGCGCCCGTCCGGCTCCATCCCGAAGGCGCTGTCGTCGGCGGCGACGAGCCGGGCCACGCGCGGGCCCGATTCCTCGCGCAGCGCCCGGTGCGCGGCGGCGGCGAGCGCCTTCGCCTCCCGCCCGTCGGCGGCCTCGTGCGGGGTGAAGCTCAAGCCCTCCATCCGGCCGACCACATGGCCCTCGACCACCACCTCGCCCTTCGCCGTGACGGCGGAGAGCATGTCGGCGCCGAGATCCTTGCCGCGGCTCAGGCTCGCCGCGCGGCGGTCGACGAAGCGCTCCGTCAGCCGCGCGTGCAGCGCATCCGACAGCCCGTCCTCGATCTGCCGTGCGCGCGCCTGCCAGTGGGCGCTGTCCGCGACCCAGTCGGCGCGGTGGGTGACGTAGGTCCAGGTGCGCACATGTGCCAAGCGCGCCGTCAGCGTGTCGATATCGCCTTCCGTGCGGTCGAGGCGCTCGATCTGCGCGCGCACCCAGTCTTCCGGCAGCCGCCCGTCGCGGTCGACCAGATGGGTGAAGATGCGGCCCAGCAATTGCGCGTGATGTTCCGGCATCACCTTGCGGAAATCCGGGATCTGGCAGACCTCCCAGAGGAGGCGCACCTTGTCGCGGCTCTGGCTGCGCCGCTGCACGGCTTCTTCGCGCATCAGGGCGCCGAGGGCGAGCTGGTCGTCGGCATCCCGCGCGCGCATCAGCTGCTCCCTCGGCGGGCGCTGGTTCAGGCTCTGCATCAGCCGGCCGGGGCTGGCGAAGTCGAGCTCGCGGTTGCGCCAGCTCGCCTTGGTGAGCGCCGGGAAGGCGTGGTTCTCGATCTGGCGGATCACCTCCTCGTCCGGCGGCGGCACGTCGGCCGTCACCCCGAAGGTGCCGTCATTCATGTGCCGGCCGGCGCGGCCCGCGATCTGACCGATCTCGGGCGCGGTCAGCGGGCGGCGCCGCATGCCGTCGAACTTGGCGAGGCTCGCGAACGCCACATGGTCGACATCCATGTTGAGGCCCATGCCGATCGCATCCGTCGCGACCAGATAGTCGACCTCGCCCTCCTGATACATCGCCACCTGGGCGTTGCGGGTGCGCGGGCTCAAGGCGCCCAGCACGACCGCCGTGCCGCCGCGCTGCCGGCGCACGGCCTCCGCCATGCGATAGACCTGGTCGACCGAGAATGCGACGACCGCGCTGCGCCGGGGGAGCCGCCCCAGCTTCTTCTGCCCGGCCCAGCTGAGCGTGGAAAGCCGAGGGCGCGTCTCGAGCCGCGCCTCCGGCGCCAGCGCGCGGATCAGCCCCGCCATGCTCTCCGCGCCGAGGAACATCGTCTCCTCGCGCCCGCGGGCGTGCAGCAGCCGGTCGGTGAAGACATGGCCGCGCTCCGCATCGGCGCAGAGCTGGATCTCGTCGATCGCCAGGAAATCCACCGCCTGCTCCAGCGGCATGGCTTCCACCGTGCAGATCCACCAGCGCGGGCGCGGCGGCACGATCTTCTCCTCCCCCGTCACCAGCGCGACCGAGGCGCGGCCCTCCAGCTGCACCAGCCGGTCGTAATTCTCCCGCGCCAGCAGGCGCAAGGGGAAGCCGATCATGCCGGTGGCGTGCGCCCGCAGGCGCTCCATCGCCAGATAGGTCTTGCCGGTGTTGGTGGGCCCCAGCACCGCGCGCACATCGCCGGCGCGCAGGTCGCCGCGGGACGGGTGCTGGTGGGGCCGGGAAAAGGCGTCGCTCGGCGGCGTCATGACGCCTCGACTGTGGCGTGTTGATGAGGTTAGGGCAAGGGGTGGGGAATGATGGAGATTGGTTCACGTAAGCAGGCTAGACTTAGCGCGTGCTCGATAGGATTGCGGTTGAATGGCGCTTCCGTATCGTGTCTTGCATAGAGATTCTACGGGATTGCAGGAATGACCGCCCAAGCAAGGACAGTTTTAAGTGACTGTCGATACGTGCTTGCTTTGCTGGAGGCAGAGACCGACTTTCAAAAATGGAGGATACACTGGATTGCTGCGGTAGCATTGATCCGCGCAGTAGGCCATGTGCTACACAAAGTGGACGGTAAAGCACCCAAGGTTCGAGATGCCTCCAACAACCTATTTAAGGAATGGAAACGTGAGTACGAAGCACACAAGATATTCCACGAGTTTATTGAGCGAGAACGCAATCACATTCTGAAAGAGTATGAGGTGAATCTGTTTCCGCTGGATGAGGTTCCGGTAGTGATGGAAGTCATGCTCCGATCCGAAGAAACCGGAGAACTAAGAAAGGAAGGCCTCGTTGCGTCGTTAGGAAACAACATCTACCGTCCGTTGCTGGATGGGTATCGTGAGGGAGATGACGCACGTGATGTTTACGAAGAAGCGATAGCCTGGTGGGAGACTCAATTGACCAAGCTTGAAGAAACTATCGAAAAGAGATGAGTCAAGTATACTGAAAAATAAAATTTCAGGCGAGAAGCCAATGACCGTTGCATCGTTCAAAGCCAGATCTAGAATTCTTTCATTGTTGGGCGACCAATTGATTGGTCGCGATTATCTCGCTGTATTTGAATTAGTTAAGAATGCGTTCGACGCTGACGCTTCGGAGGCAAGCGTTTCGCTGGAAGGAATTGACGATAGTGATCCGATAATCACCGTAAGAGATGACGGGGAGGGAATGGACGAGGATACGATCGTCAATCACTGGCTTGAGATTGGAAACAATCATCGAGAAATCCAACGTGCTCATAACAAGCGCACGAAGACCTTCAATCGGTTGCCCCTGGGCGAAAAGGGGCTTGGTCGCATCGCCTGCCACAAGCTCGGACGCTGCATAGAACTGACCACAAGGAAAGTCGGGTCTCCGGAAAAATTAGTAAGGATTCAGTGGGATGACCTTTTGAAAAAGGAGTATCTAGACCAAACTGAAGTAGAAATACAGACGAACGATCCTCCAATTGTATTTCCAGACGGCAGTCACGGCACGCTGATTGAGGTAAGTGATCTTCGCCGAAAAGAGTGGTCGCGACGGGAAGTTAGAAGCCTCTACCGGGCCATCACGAGTATTTGTTCGCCCTTTGAGGGAGCCGGCGATTTTGTGGCCACTCTGAATGTGCCGGAACGGGATTATTGGCTTGAGGGCATGCTCTCGGTCGAAGACATGATCCAAAGTGCCCCGTGGAAGTTCAAGTTCAAGCTGGCTGGAGACCGCTTCGAGTGGACATATGAGTTTGCTCCCCCGACCAGATGGGGGAAGCAGGTTGAGGGGCGGAAAGCATCCAACGAACCCAACGATGGCCTTCTGCTGGCGCATGAGCCACGCGCGAAGCGGGTTGTGCACGATGCTTCCATGTTGGAGGGCATAGGCCCGATCACGGGTGAATTCTACGCGTACGATAGAGACAATAAAATTCTGAAAGAATATCCGCAGGTTCAGGCGCTAAAGCAGTTTCTCCAGGAGCAGTCTGGAATTCGAGTCTATCGAGACGGAGTTCGAGTATTCAATTATGGTGAGCCTGGTGATGACTGGCTCAGCCTCGATTTGAGGAGAGTCAATCGACCTACCGAGAAACTGAGCCGAAATATCGTCGTCGGTGGCGTTCATGTCACGCTTGAGGGAAGCAGTTTCAACGAAGATGGAAAAGGCCTCAGAGAAAAATCAAACCGCGAAGGTTTCGATGAGAACGAGGTTTTTGAAACGTTTAGAAAGCTCGTTCTTGCGATCATTGACAAGTTTGAAGTCGAGCGCGCTCCCGACAAGCGTCGCCTGAAGCAGGCGATCGAGGGCGCACGAGAGAAATTTGAAAGGCCCGTAGAAAAGCCAGTCGCAGACCTCAGGGCGAGGATAGAGAAGACCGAATACTCGAAAGAGCTTCTGCCTTTGCTCGACAAGGTCGAGGCAGACTATCAAAGCATGAAGGAGCTCTTGCTCAGGGCGGGGATGTCCGGTGTTAACCTCGCAATTGTCGTGCATGAGGTGCATCGCGGAATAGTCTCCCTCTACGAAGCCATTCGGCGCCGGGTCGATCCTGAGGAGCTCACTAGGCAGGCGCACCAACTCGTTCAAATATTCGAAACTATCGCGGGGTTATTACGTCAGAAGGGGACCAAAGAAGCAGATATCCGGGAGGTGGTGCAAACTGCCGTCGAGTCGATAAGCCGCCGTCGGTTCCAACGCCATCATGTCCACGTCGAATTCTCCCTGCCTGAGCTTGATCCACCGTTCATAGTTTCTGGTTCTTTTGATCTCCTGTTGGGGGCCCTTACAAATCTTATCGATAATTCGTTGTATTGGCTTCGAGTCCGATACCCTGAAAGTGATCCCGAAACTGATCCTGTCAGGAAGCTTTATGTGGGGATTAGCGAAGATTTGGAAGGCGGACGCGCGCTCATAGTAGCTGACAATGGGCCAGGGTTTTCAGTGGACCCTGAAATGCTAGCGGAACCTTTTGTTACGCGACGCCCCGGAGGGTCTGGTTTGGGGCTTTATTATGCCTCTCTCGCTTGTCAGCTTTGTGGTGGCACGCTGAGTTTTCCTGACCCGACTGATCTCACATTACCCGACTGGGTGGACGGTGCAGTGATTGGAATGGTCTTCCCGGAGCAGAAGCAATGATACCAGGTTCAAGCGTGGTTATTCTAGATGATGACCCTACGCACTTAAAGAAACTCACAGAATGTTTAAATCTAATGGGCTACGCCGCTCTGCCAGTGCTTTTTACTAAGGGAGCTCCCCAAATAGAGGAACCTTTAAGTTCTGCACAAATTCTTTTTTTGGATATTCACTTGGTTCCGGCTGCGCCACTTGGCCCTGCGGTGTTTGATACGGTCGCGCTTGCACTTGAGCACGTTATTGGTCCGGACAATGGACCCTATGTGCTTGTGACTTGGTCTTCGAATACGGCGCAGCATGAAGAGCTAATGAGGCACCTTTCTACAAATATGAACCCGGAGGTTCCCGCTCCAGCGGCGTCGGCAATGTTGGACAAGAATGTGTATCTTGCGGAAGGAAGCGATCTACCCAAAGGCGTAGAGGAAGCGGTTTCAAAGGTGCCACAAGTTACGGCGCTCTTGGAGTGGAGCAATGCTGGACGCATAGCGGCTGGCGAAGTAATTAATTCTCTTCTTCAATTATTGCCACGCGATGATCGCTTCTTGGGAAACGGCGGTGCGGCATTGGATCGGCACTTGACTGCAATCGCTCGCGAAGGAGCTGGAGGGAATGCGAGCGCTGACATCACTGCTGCCATGAATGAAGGGTTCGGTCCAATTCTTGTTGACCGTCTCTTGCACAGCACAGCAAAGCAGCAAGAGCGCATGGAAAAGGTTTGGGGCGCCGCTATAGGAAATGTTGAAGAAGACCCTAGACTAGAGCCGCCGGAGAAGGCAGCACTAAACACGATGGCATCGATATCTCTTCATGACATCGAAAATGTCCTGGCTGGTAGCCGTGGCGCCGTTTGTGAGCTTCCCGACTGGCTAGCCGACGATGCTGGATTTAGGAGCAGATTTGCGTACTGCAAAGATGAAATTGTTGAGCATTTTGTATGCATACTTCCGGAAAAAAAGCGCGCGCGAGGAAAGCTCTCTAAAGCGGAAAAAGCAGAACTCCGATCTGAACTGTGCAAAAATTTAGTGTTTCGCTTGGTAGGTCTAAGCGCTGCTTGCGATCACGCTTGGGGGAAGGTGCCAATTAAGAAGCTATTGCTAGGAGTAGAGATTTCGCAGAGTTTCTTGGAGAATTTTTGTGAAGCATCACACGGGGCAATCTACACCACTCCACTTTTCAGAATTCCGGGAAGAGATGAACCTGGAAAGTTGATCCTAAACTGGCGGTACTATGTTGCCGCGCCATCTGGTTTTGAGGAGTGCAAGGTTCACTATAGACTCCGTGAACCATTACTAAGTCATCTCCTGACGCAATATCACGTTTACGGTTTTCGACCCGGAATACCTGACTACTGATCCGTACTAGCGATCAAGGAACTTACAACCGCCTCCATTACTGGAGGACAGACTCCGTTGCCCAGCAGTTTGATTCGATCACGCCGGGTTCCATGATTGAGCAAGAATGAATTTGGGAGACCCATCGCACGTTTAAGCTCCGGGACTTGAAGCATTCGCATCTGCGGTCCGTCTTCAGATGGCGTGACGAGCGCGAAGCGGTCCACCGTTGTTATCGTCCTTAAAGGACGTGTGATTTTCTGCCAACCACCGCCGCCGTCCGTTCCATAGTACACAATTAGGAACGGACTTTCTGGCCCCAATGCGTCGAAAGCTCTTTCGGCGCGTGCGAGCGTATCTTTGGCCCTTTTCTCTGCATGCAGGGGCGTGGTTTTCCAGGTTCCTGGCTTGTCGAGAATTCCTCGAACAGACTTCTTGCGTGTGCGTTTGCTTGGAAATTCGATGCTCGGTGCACGCACCTTGTCGCCGACAAGGAACAGCCTCCGTCGACTTTGCGCCACCCCGTGGTCACTGGCGTTGAGCACGAGTTCCTGAAGTTTATATCCCAGCCGCTCGAGTTCGGCCTTCATTTCGCGGTAGCGCGACCAAGGACGCATGTGGATGACGTTCTCCATGACGAACCATCGAGGCCGGAAGGTTCGCGCGTACTCGACGACCTGCATTGCCGTTGCTCGACTCTCCTCGCTGCGAGGAGCAGAACCCTTGGCACAGGTGTGATTGGTGCATTCAGGAGATGCAATCAGAAGGTCAATGCTTCCTACGCTACGTCTGACCTTGCTTATGGAAACGTCTTCCAGTCGTTTGGCGATTGCCTTTGCATCTGCAAAGTTGTCCTGGAAGGTTGAGATTGCGGTCGAGTCCAGGTCGATGCCTGCAACAATTTCCGCTCCGGCGGCACGCGCTCCCACACTACTGCCCCCTGCGCCACAGAATATATCGAGAGTTCGGACCATAGATCACCTGTCGCCGCACCAACGCGGCGCCAGGTTACCAGGCTCATGAAAGAAAACCACGTACGAAATTCAAAATTCTAGTAGCGAGCGCGAATGCCAAAAATCGCCTTTATACGGCGCTCAAGAGCTTGGCGGTCCTTGGTTTCGCACTCCCAAATCACTTGTGGGCACCAGCCAGATTCTTTGAGTTCCCTCAGAGTTCGAGCGTCTCTCGCTACATTCTTTCGAAACTTCGCCTCCCAGAATTCGACGCGAGACTTCGGCATGTAAGCTTTTCCGCAACCGGGATGGCGATGCCAGAAGCAACCGTGCACCAGAATAGCGATGCGATATCGCGGAAAGACAAGATCGGGAGTGCCTGGAAGGTCCTTGCGATGGAGGCGAAACCGCAGCCCGAGTGCATGAGCGACAATTCGTACGGACATTTCTGGGCTCGTGTTCTTTTGGCCTATGCTCTGCATTACAGAACGGCGCTTTTCCGGGGTGAACACATCTGCCATTTATCCGGACTCTACTCTACTCGGCTGCCGTAGTGCGCACGCACTGACGTGATACCCGTACCCTCCGCTTCGGCTCAAGTGAATTGGCTCCGGGGTTAGGCCTTATTGTCCCAAATCAAACCCCACCCCGCGCGGCCATGCTAAACCCCACCCCAACGACGCGTTGAAAACGACCGGGCCCTAGGATTTTTCCATGACCCCATCGAGACCTTCTCAGGGGCCGGCGCAGGAGCCGCTGCCGCGCTCGTTGCTGCGGCAGTCGGGCGGGATGCGCAAGCTGCTGCGCGAGCGGCTGTGGCTGCAGGTGCTGATCGGGATGGCGCTGGGCATCCTGGTGGGCACGGCGCTGGACCCGGATTTCGGGCTGGTGGCGCCGGCGGCCTCGGCGGTGCTGGTCGGCTGGCTGGCGCTGCCGGGGGAGTTGTTCCTGGCCGTCGTCACCTTCGTGGTGGTGCCCCTCGTTCTGGCCTCCGTCGTGCGCGGCATCGCGGCCGGCGACCGGCAGGAGAGCCTGGGGCGCATCGGCTCGGAGACGGTGGGCTTCTTCCTCGCCACCACCGTGATCGCCTGCCTGATCGGCTTCGCGGTCGGCTGGGCGATCGAGCCGGGCGCGCTGATCGACGGCGGCGCGCTCCTGGGGTCGGCGGGAGAGGGCGCGCGCGCCGCCGCCGCCGCGGCCGAGGCGGCCGCGCGCGAGGCCGGGGCCGCCGCCCCGCCGATCACCGAGCGGATCGTGGCGCTGCTGCCGCGCAACCCGCACCGGGCCTTGGCCGAGGGCGATACGCTGCAGGTGGTGATCGTCGCCGCCATCCTGGGCCTGGCGCTCTTGAGGGTGGAGCGCAAGACGGCCGCCCCGCTGCTCGACCTGATGGGGGCGCTGCAGGCGGTCACCATGGTCGTCGTGCAGGTCGCCATGCGCTTCGCGCCGATCGCGGTCTTCGGACTGATGGCGCGCCTCGCCGCCGATCTGGGGCTGCAGGCGGTGACCGGCCTGGCGGTCTATGTCGGCACGGTGCTGCTGGGGCTCGCCTTGCTGCTGGCGCTCTATCTGGGGCTGGCCTGGCGGCTCGGCGGCTGGGGGCCGCGACGCTTCATCCGAACCGCGCGCGAAGCGCTGCTGCTCGCCTTCTCGACCTCCTCCTCGGCGGCGGTGATGCCGGTCTCGCTCAAGACGGCGGAGCAGGGGTTCGGCGTGCGCGAGGGCGTCTCGCGCTTCGTCATCCCCTTGGGCGCGACCGTCAATATGGGCGGCACCGCGCTCTACCAGGCCGTCGCCACGCTGTTCCTGGCGCAGATCTTCGGGGTCGATCTGGGCCCGGCCGAGATCGGCGTCGTGCTGGTGATGGCGGTCGGCGCCGCCATCGGCTCGCCCGGCGCGCCGGGGGTCGGCATCGTCGTGCTGGCGACCATCCTGGAGAGCGTCGGCATCCCGGCCGAGGGCATCGCGCTGGTGATCGGCGTCGACCGGCTCCTCGACATGTGCCGCACGGTCGCCAACGTCGCCGGCGATCTGACCGCCGCCCTGGTGATCGACGCCCGCACCCGCGAGGCGCCCGAGGCCGCCGTCTTCGACCCGAAGGGCTGAGCGGAGACCCGCCGGAAACCCGGCCTCTCGATCTTTCATCCAATCTATTGGTTGGGCGACCAATTTATTGTATGGTCCGCCAATCAATCAGTCGGGAGAGGATGCGATGGGCCGAGCCGCCCTGGATGCGATCCGGCGCGAGGAGCTGGTGGCCGCCGCGGTCGAGACCGTCGGGCGCGAGGGGCACGAGGCCGCGACGGTCGCCCGCATCGCGCGCGCCGCCGACATGTCGCCGGGCCTGGTGCATCATTATTTCGCCGACAAGGCGGACCTGCTGGCCGCCGCCTACCGGGCGACGCGCAAGCCGGTGGCGGCGGCCTACCGCCGCGCGCTCGCGACCGGCCCCAACGCCGGCGGGCGGGGCACCGCCGTGCCGCCGGGGCTCAGGCTGATGGCGGCGGTGGAGGCGCATCTGGTACCCGCCGTGCTGACCCCGGTGCGCGCGGCCGCCTGGTGCGGCTTCACCGCGCTGATCCCCTACCGGCCCGCCTATGCCCGCATCCGCGCCGCCCAGCGCTGCCGCCAGGCGGCGAATCTGCGCGCGGCCTTGGTCCATCTGGCGCCGAGCCGGGAGGAGGCGGCGGATCTGGCCGAGGCCGCCGCCGTCGCGCTCGACGGGCTGTGGCTCGAGGCGGCGACGCGCGAGGGCGGGCTCTTCCCCGGCGAGGGGGAGATGATGCTGGAATCGGTGCTCGCCCCCTACTACAGCTCCACCGACCCGCTGGCGTCCGATCCGCTGGCCTCGGCGCGAGACGCGCCTTAGGATGCGGCCCATGAAGATGTTCCGTCGCCTCTGCCTCGCGTTCGCGCTCCTGCTGCCGCTCGCCGGCTGCTACCTGCCGGACGATTTCACGACCGACATGCAGGTGGCCGACGACGGCCGCTTCGCCTTCGTCTATGAGGGCGACCTGACGCAGCTGCAGTTCCTGCAGCGCATCGGCACGGGCGAGCTCACCGGCGAGCGGCTGGCCGAGTATGTCGGCATCTACGAGCGCGACCTGAAGCGCGACAGCGGCTTCAAGGAGATCGAGTATCTCGGCGACGCGCGCTACCGGGTGCGCTACGAGCGCAGCGGCGATCTGCGCGAGTTCCGCCAGTTCAGCTTCCCGCGCCGCAACGCCGCCTTCATCGGCCTGCGCATCAACGAGGACGGGCTGATCGAGCTGTTCGGCGACAAGCTGCCCAAGCAGCATCGCGACGAGCTGCTGGCGCGCGGCTTCAACACCCGCGGCCAACTGCGCGTGTGGGTGCGCGGCGAGGTGCTGGACCACAATGCCGAGAGCGTGACGGACGGCAACCCGCCGCTCTATCGATGGACCATCCGCTCGCTCGAGGACCCGACGCCGCGCCTGCTGCTGGTGCCGGGCCCGTAAGGCCCCGCCCGGCCCCGACGCAATGGACCTCGCCGACCTCGCCATCATGTTCGCGTCCAGCTTCCTGGCCGCGACCATCCTGCCGGTGGTCTCGGAGGCGGTGCTGGCCGGTTTCGCCGGGCTCGGCGGCGGCGACCTGGTGGCGCTCGTCCTCGTCGCGACCGTCGGCAACGTGCTGGGCGCGGTGGTCAACTGGTGGATCGGCGGCTGGCTCACCCACTGGCAGGACAAGAAGTGGTTCCCGATCAAGGCGAAGAACCTCGATCACGCGAGCCGCGTCTTCAACCGATGGGGCCAGCCCTCGCTGCTCTTGGCCTGGACGCCCTTCCTCGGCGACCCGCTGACCTTCGTCGCCGGCATCCTGCGTGTGCCGATCGTCCCCTTCCTCGTCTACGTCACCATCGGCAAGGCCGCCCGCTACATCCTGGTCGCGGCGGCCGCGGCGGAGTGGCTGTAGGGTCTCCTCCCTCTCCCCCGGTGGGAGAGGGTCGGGGAGGGCGCGCGGTCACAGCGCGGAGGGCAGAGGCAACGGCTTTCAAGATGCCCCCCTCACGCTGACGAAAGTCAGCGTCCATGCCTGAGACGGCTGCCCCTCGCGGCCGCCGGGCGCGGTTCGACGGGTCTCAGGAATGGGCCCTGACTTTCGTCAGGGCGTGCGACAGGGAAAACGGGTCCGCTCTGAGGCGAGGCGCTTGGACGGAGGAACTCCGGACCGTCGGCCCGGGCTTGATCCGGGCGAACCGGAGCCGGGCGTCGCGCCGGGCGTTTTGTTTAAAGCATCGGTTGGCTCGGCTCGGGGGCCGGGCCGACGCAAAGTGGTGTTCGTGGCGGCGCGCACCCCCCTCCCGACCTCCCCCCATGAAGGGGGGAGGAGGGGGCGATGGCGGTCGAGTGGCCCGCTCTCCCTCTCCCCTTGTGGGAGAGGGTCGGGGAGAGGGGCGGCTGCGGTCAGGTCTCCGCTTGCTACTCAGCCGGCCCGTCCCGACGTGAAGGACGGCCGGCGCGTGGCGCGTCGGCTTGCTGCAAGGGGAAGATCCCATGCTGGACGATCTGTCGACGCCGCTGGTGCTGGGCCTGTTGGCCGCGGCCGGCGCAGTCATCTTCGCGACCGGCGTGCGCATCACGCGGCTCGCCGACGTGCTCGCCGATCGCACCGGCCTCGGGGAAGCCGTCGCCGGCGCGGTGCTGCTGGGCGCGGTCACCTCGCTCAGCGGGGTCGTGGTCTCGACCGTCAGCGCGCATACGGGGCACCCCTCGCTCGCCTTCTCGAACAGCATCGGCGGGATCGCGGCGCAGACGGCATTTCTGGCGATCGCCGACCTGACCTATCGCAAGGCCAATCTGGAGCACGCGGCCGCCGAGCTCGCGAACATCTTTCAGGCGCTCGTCCTCGTCGTGCTGCTGGCGTTGCCCCTGCTCGCCGTGACCCTGCCCGAGACGACGATCTGGGGGGTTCATCCGATCTCGTTCCTGATCCCGGCACTTTACGTCGGCTCCCTGGTCACCGGCCGCGCGGTGCGGACCATGCCGATGTGGCGCGCGGTCCGCACCTCCGACACCCGCGCGGACGCCCCGGAGGACGAAAGCGCCGCCACCAAACGCAAATCGACGATCCGCTTGGCCGCGAGCTTCCTGGCCCTGATGCTGGCAATGGCTGCGGCCGGCTGGGCGATCGCGATGGGCGCGGCCGAACTCTCCGCGCGCCTCGACCTGTCCGAGACGCTGGTCGGCGCGCTGGCGACCGCCGTCATCACCTCGCTGCCGGAGCTGGTGACGACGCTGATCGCGATCCGCCGCGGGGCGCTGCAACTGGCGGTCGGCGGGATCATCGGCGGCAACACCTTCGACACGCTGTTCCTCTCGGCCGCGGACGTCGCCTACCGCGAGGGCTCGCTCTACCATGCGATCCAGATGCAGGACTATTTCTGGGTCGTCACCGCGATCCTGATGACCTGCGTCGTCATGGGGGGGCTGATCGTGCGCGAGCGCGAAGGGCCGGGGCGCATCGGCGTGGAGAGTGTGACCTTGCTGGCCCTCTATGGCGGCGCGGTCGTGCTTCAGTTCGCGCTCACGGCATGATGTCGGGCGGGAAGACCTGAACGCGGCGGCGCGGAGGGCAGAGGCAAGCCTCTCAAGAAGCCGCCCCCACACGCTGACGAAAGTCAGCGTCCATGCCTGAGACGGATGCCCCACGCGCGGCCGCCGGGTGCGGTTCGACTTGCCTCAGGCATGGGCCCTGACTTTCGTCAGGGCGTGCGGGAAGGCGCCTGCGGGGAGGCGAGGTGATCCGTCAGCCCGGACGTGATCCGGGCGAACCGGAGCCGGGCGCTTCATCTCAAGCACCGGTTGGCCCGACTCGGGGGCCGGGCCGACGAAGCGATTTTGCGCCAGTCCAGGGCTTCGCTCTCCCTCTCCCCCGGTGGGAGAGGGTCGGGGAGAGG
>MRWG01001732.1_pt1 | contig 12820 bp, 14 predicted proteins | sample 1013341 | NCBI WGS metagenome assembly MRWG01 (sample SAMN06117577, study PRJNA244670) | biofilm metagenome | biome: Water; feature: Cathode Biofilm; material: Biofilm; isolation source: microbial consortium enriched at the cathode of a solar microbial fuel cell | place: USA: District of Columbia ... | reverse complement strand
TTTTCGGCAGGGTCTTGGCAGTCAATCGTCCACTCCGGCTTGCAACTCGTCGTCTGAAGTCCCGGCGTCCGCCACAGATTGCGGGCCGCCGCTCGCTTCATCCTCTGTTGCGAACTGCAATTCAAGCTCGAATGCCTCGAAAGGCGGGTTTTCGACCCGGGTCGAGAAGCTGGCGGTGCGTCCGGCGGGGATCTGGCCCGGCGTGATCGGAGCAAAGGATTCGCCGATCATCGCGCCGTTCTCGTCCAGAAGCAGCACGCGCACAAAGGGCGCCCGGCGCTCGCGGCCCGACGTGTTCTCGACCTGGCCGGTGATTTCGAGGATCGGCGTCGTGCCGTCGAAATAGCGCTCGGCTTCGGTTTCGAGGAATTCCAGTCCGAACCGGTTCACGTCGAGGCCAATGGCCTTGAAGGTCGCCGCCGATTGCGGCCAAGCCTCCACGACCCGGTCGCGGAAGACGATACCGCCGGCCAGCGTTGCACCGAACAGGCTGCCAACAATCAGCCAGGCCATGACCGCGGCCGAGCGGCTGGCACGCAGGCGCCGCTGGCGGACTTTTTCACGATACGCCTCATGCGCCCCGGCAATCGGGCCCTTTTCGCCCTCGGCCTGTCCTTCCGGCCCGACAAACCATGAGTGATCGCAGGCAGCGCACTTCACCGTGCGGCCCGATTCACCAATTGTCGATTCATCGGCGAAATACTGTGTCTCGCAGTTCGGGCAGGTGAGGATCATGGCTTGGACATTCGCGCAATTCGCTGGAATAGTCGATTACAACCTTGCAGGATTGAAAGGTCGTTAATGAACCGTTTCAACCCGGATATGACCGGAGAGCCGGCGGTCAAACTCAATGCGGTGTCGCTTCGCTACGACACGGCGGACGAAGTGCTCAGTGACGTGAATATCCGCTTGCGGCCAGGCTCATTCACCTTCCTGACCGGTGCATCGGGGGCCGGCAAGTCCTCACTGCTGAAGCTGATTTACCTCGCGCATGCGCCGACGCGCGGGGAAGTACGCCTGTTCGGCCAGTCCACCGGCATGCTGAAGCGCCGCCAGCTGTCCGCACTGCGGCGCCGGATCGGCGTTGTCTTTCAGGACTTCCGCCTGCTGGAGCACCTGACGAGTTTCGAGAATGTCGCCCTGCCGCTGCGCGTGCTCGGCCAGAAGCCGGAGCAGTACCGCGACGAGGTCGCCGACCTGTTGCGCTGGGTCGGCCTCGGGGAACGGATGCATGCGCTGCCGCAGTCCCTCTCTGGCGGGGAGCAGCAGCGCCTGTCGATTGCGCGGGCCCTGATCAACAAGCCCAACCTGCTGGTCGCCGACGAGCCGACCGGCAATGTCGACCCGGAAATGGGCAAACGCATCTTCCGCCTGTTCGTCGAACTTAACCGGCGTCTCAACACGACGGTCATCATTGCGACCCATGATCTCGGACTGATCCGGGAGTTTGAAGCCCCGGTCCTTCGCCTGCAGCATGGCCTTATCGTTCAAGACGTGGAACACCAGCCAGCCTGATGCCCAAGCCCACACCCCTCCTGCCGGAAAGCGATGCCCGGGAAGCGGCGCTGTTTTTTGTCGTGGCTGCGCTTTGCTTCCTGGCGGTGCTCGCGACGCTGACGGCTCGTGGGACCTATACGGCCGCGCGGGCCTGGTCGGCGCAGGTCGAGGGCGAGATGACGGTGCGCCTGAGCGACACTGACCGTCGCGGGGCCGAAGAAGCGGCGACTATCATTCGCGGGATGAGCGGGGTCCGCTCGGCCGACGTGCTCTCGCAGGAGGACCTGGAGCGGCTGCTGGAGCCGAGCTTCGGGCCGGGCGGCATCCCGGCCGGTGTGCCGATGCCCTTGCTGATCGCCGTCGAGACCGCGCCCAACAGCGTCACGACCGCGCTCGCCATCACCAATGCGCTGACGGCGCAGGGCTTCAACGCCGTCGCCGAATCGCACGCCGACTACGCCGCTGAAGCAAGGAGTGCCCTGGGCACACTCCGGGTCGCGGCCATCGGCATCGTCGTCCTGCTCACCGCCACCGCCATTGCGGTCATTGCCTTTGCAACCCATGCCGCCCTGCTGGCGCGCAAGGATATTGTCGACGTGCTGCACCTGGCGGGCGCGGAAGATCGGTTCATCGCCCAGCTCTTCGAGCGGCGGTTCTGGACGCTCGGCCTCAAGGCCGGCGCGGCCGGATCGGTGGCGGCGCTCGCGGCGACGGCCTTGATCATCTTCTCAGCCCAGAGCAGCGCTTCGCAGAACCAGCTCCTGCCGCAATTGTCGCTCGATTTCTGGGATCTCGTCATTCTCGCCGTCACACCGATTGCTGCGGGACTCGCGGCACGGCTGGCGGCTGGCGGAACGGTCAATCACGCGCTAAAGGCGGTGTTGTGAACACGCTCCGGTCTATTGTTTTCGTTGTCTGGCTGTATGCCGGTATGGCCGTAATCGGCATCGGTGCACTGCCGACCATGCTGCTGCCGCGCCGGTTCGCCCTGGGTGCGATCGCCTTGTACGCGCAATATATTCGCGTCGGCCTGCGGATCATCTGCGGCATCCGTGTCGAGCTGCGCGGGCGGGAGAACATTCCGGACGGGCCGCTCCTCGTCGCCGGCAAGCACCAGTCCATGCTGGACGTCTTCATTCCCTTCATCCTGTTCCGTGACCCGGCCGTGATCATGAAGCGCGAACTGCTCTGGTACCCGGCGCTCGGCTGGTATGCGCTGAAGACACGGATGGTCGCAATTGACCGGGCGGGTACGTCGAAGACGCTGAAAATGATGCTGAAACAGGGCGAGGCTTGCGCCAAAGCCGGCCGCCAGCTGCTCATCTATCCGGAAGGTACGCGCACGAAGCCGGGCGATGCGCCGGACTACAAGTCGGCTGGCCTCACCGCGCTCTACAATCGCATGAATGTGCCCGTCCTGCCGCTTGCAACCAATTCAGGCCTCTGCTGGAAGGCGCGCGGCCTGACCCGGCGCCCGGGCCTCGTCGTCTACCAGGTCCTGCCGCCGCTCGAAGCCGGTCTCGATCGCAAGACCATGTTCGCCCGGCTGCAGGATGAGCTTGAGGCGGCGTCGAACACGCTGATCGATGAGGGGCTGGCCATTCAGGGGCGCACGCGGGACGACCTTGCCGGATAAGCCCGCCGTTCAGTCCTTGTTGCGCAGGTAGATCGAGTTCTTCGGCTTGGAAAAGACGCGCTCCACCATCGGTTCGAAGAATTCCAGCGGTTCGCTTTCATATTCCGGGTCGAAGGCGGCCTGGTCGTATTTGTGGCAGAACTCGGCGCAGCGCTGGTAATAGGGGTGGTCCTTGAACTGCTCGCGCATATTCTTGTCGAGGCCGAGATATTCGAAGAAGTAATAGCCCTGGAACACGCCATGATTGGCGACCATCCAGAGGTTTTCCTCCGACACGAAGGGCTTCAGGATCGCGGCGGCGACGTCGGGATGGTTCATGCTGCCGAGCGTGTCGCCGATATCGTGCAGCAGGGCGCAGACGACATATTCTTCATCCCGGCCGTCGCGATGGGCGCGGGTTGCGGTCTGCAGCGAATGCTCCAGCCGATCGACCGGAAAGCCGCCAAAGTCGCCATCGAGCAGGCGCAGGTGGTCGAGGACGCGCTTGGCGAGCCCCTTGTTGAAGATGCGCGAGTGCTCCGCGATAATTTCCCAGTCTTCCTTCGTGCCTTCCAGCATTTCGCGAAACTGGGCGCGCCCGCCTGCTGCGTGTCCGTCAGCCATGGTTTCCTCCGGTTTATCTGTTCTGCCGGGCAGGATACCGTCTCTGGCAACTTGTTCAATCTCCATGACACGGGATCTGCCCTTCGACATGACCGGACCCAGCAGCGAGACCCTGATTGAAGCCTGCGAACACCTGTCTGCCCGCGATGCGGCGCTGGCGCGTGCTTTTGCTGACTATGGCGTGCCTGCATGGCGTACGGCAGAGCCTGCCTACGCCACCATTGCCCGCATGATTGCCTTCCAGCAGATCACGACCAAGGCCGCGCGGACCATCTGGGACCGGGTCGAGGCGCAGCTTGGCACGGTCTGCACCGAGGCTGTGCTCGGCGAGGATGAAGACGCCCTGCGCGCCTGCGGCCTGTCACGCCCGAAAATCCGGCATCTGCGCTCGATTGCCGAGGCCGTCGAAACCGGCGCCCTCGACCTTGAACGGGTCCACGCCGCCGAAATGGACGAGGCGCGTGCTGAACTCGTTGCGGTGAAGGGGATCGGACCGTGGACGGCGGACTTGTTCCTGATGGCGTGCGGACGGCTGGATGCTTTTCCGGCGGGCGATGTCGGCCTGATGGAGGCCTATCGCCTGTTGCGAGACCACGATGAGCGCATGGAGTCGAAGGCCTTCACTACGCTGGCTGATTCGTGGCGGCCCTATCGCGGTGTCGCGGCGCACCTGCTCTGGGCGTGGATCAATGCCGAGCGGGCGAAGAATTATGCTGCTGACGGCGGCGGCTGATCCCAGCAGTGGCAACAGGTTCGGGGATTTATGCCCTCCAGCTCTAGCCAAAGTCCGAAACTGTCATAAACTCTTCGTCAGGAATCATTATTGATCCTTTCAAATCAATGGAGGTGCGTGTTCACTAGCCAGGTGCGAAAACCATTGAGCAGGACAATTGGAGGGCTGAGATATGCCTGAGGTCCTGACGAGCCCGCCCCAGGGCCGGCCAGCCCTTGTATTGAACGCGGACTACCGCCCACTCTCCTATTATCCGCTATCGCTCTGGCCCTGGCAGGACGTCGTAAAGGCCGTCTTCCTCGACCGGGTCGATATCATCGCTGAATACGATACGGTCGTGCGCTCCCCCAGTTTCGAGATGCGCCTGCCATCGGTCATCGCGCTGCGCGAATTTGTGCGCCAGGACCGTTCGCCAGCCTTCACGCGGTTCAACGTCTTCCTGCGCGACGGCTTCCAGTGCGTCTATTGCGGCTCACGCGAGGAGCTGACCTTCGATCACGTTGTCCCGCGCTCCAAGGGCGGGCGTACGAGCTGGACCAATATCGCGACGGCCTGTTCGCCGTGTAACCTGAAGAAGGGCGGGCGGATGCTGTCGGAATCGGGCATGCACATCACGCGCAAACCGGTCCGGCCGTCGAATTACCAGCTGCAGGAGATCGGCCGGCGCTTCCCGCCCAACCACCTGCATGAGACCTGGATGGATTATCTCTATTGGGACGTCGAGCTGGAGCCGTAGGCTGCCCAGGGTCGACGAAAAAAAGCCCCGCCGCCGGGAAGGCGCGGGGCTTTCGTCTGTCTGGCCGGTATTATTCGTAGGTCAGGTCACCTTTTGAGATTGTATCGATATCGGCGACGGCCTCGGGCCCAGCCTTCCGGATCTGCCCGATCTCATAATTGGTCAGGGCATCAGGGATATCGCCCTCGATCCTTGCCGATGACCTGGCATCCATTCTGGCTTTGCCGTCGAGCGCGGCGCTCTGGCCGGTGCGGTCCTCTACGGTCAAGCCAGCCTGAGTTTGTGCGCGAGTATCAGCACCGGTCTTGCTGTCTGGCATGTTGTACTGGCCCGGATCGACCTTGATGTCTGCACTGACACCCGTGCGGGTTTCGGCGCCATCATTGGCAAAATCGGTTTCGATATTGGTGTCGGTATCGATTTCCGCCTCTCCGCCGACAACCTGCGCGGCAGCCGGTATCATGGCGAAGGCGAGGGCAGTTGTTGCGCTCAGCAATGTCCGTTTCATGGCATGTCTCCTTATAGCTTTCTGCTCACTTAATTAACGGAGAGCTCGCCGCCGGTGTTCCGGCCGCCAACAGGGGTTTCGGGACAGCGCCGCCAGATAGCCCGCCATGGCGGGGCTATCCGGACTGACAGAATTTATGGTAGCGCTCCCTTTTTAAACGCCGAGAATGCGGTTAGGTCTTTCGGAACAGCTGGAGGAGGCTCCCATGGCGTCAGGATTGCCGCGTCTTCGTGGACGAAATGCGAAGATCGTCGCCACGCTCGGACCCGGCAGCCGGGGCGCGCGCACCGTACAGCTCCTGGCTGAAGCGGGCGCGGATATTTTCCGGCTGAACTTCAGCCATGGCAGCCATGAAGACCATCGCCGCTCGCTTGAGGCGGTGCGCATGGCGGAAAAGGCCATCGGTCGCCCGCTCGCCGTGCTGGCGGACCTGCAGGGCCCGAAGGTCCGCGTCGGGGACTTTCCTGAAGGCAAGCTGAAGCTGACATTTGGGGGCACCTACGCGCTCATCGCTGCGAGCGAGACAGACCAGCCGGAAACCATTCCGGTTCCCCACCCGGAAATTCTCGGCGCGCTGGACGTCGGCGACCGGATTCTCTGCAATGACGGCATGATCATCCTTGAGGTCATCAAGGCGGGGAAGCATCCGGTCGTGAAATCCGACCTGCCGGGAGAACTTGGCAATCGCAAGGGGTTCACCGTCCAGGGCAAGGCACTGCCTGTCTCCGCGCTGACGGAAAAGGACCGTGAGGATCTCGACTATGCGCTGGAGATTGGCGCCGACCTGATCGCGCTCAGCTTCGTGCAGTCCGTGGCCGACCTCAACGAGGCCCATGCGATCATACAGGGGCGCGCACCGCTCATCGCCAAGCTGGAAAAGCCCGCGGCTATTGCCGATCTTGATGCCGTCGTTGCGGCGGCCGATGGTGTGATGGTTGCGCGCGGTGACCTCGGCGTCGAGTTCCCCGCCGAAGAAGTGCCGATCATCCAGCGCCGTATCGTGCGAACCGCGCGCTCCAAGGGGAAGCCCGTCATCGTCGCGACCCAGATGCTGGAATCCATGATCGACAATGCCGCCCCGACGCGCGCGGAGACAGGCGACGTGGCTACCGCCGTTTATCAGGGCGTCGATGCGGTGATGCTGTCGGCGGAAACAGCGGTTGGGCGTCATCCGGCCACCGCCGTCGCCATCATGGGCAAGATCATCCAGGCGACCGAGCATGCCGAGGACTATCGCGACTCGCTTAAACAGTTCATGGGCGACCGGAGTGTGGAACTGACGGTGGACGTCATCGCGCGGGCCGCCCAGTCGCTCGCCTATGCGGAAAAGGCAACAGCCCTCGCGCTACGGACCGGCTCGGCGCTCCGTCTTGCCCAGTTCTCCAAGCATCGCGGGCGCTACATGATCCTTTACGGGTCTGCCGATGAGGCACGCCTGCGCAAGGCGCAGCTGCTCTGGGGCGTGCATCCGATCCATGTCGCAAACATCGAGGCAGGCGACTGGCCGGTCACTCTCCTGAAGACCGCCGAACTGGACGGTTCGGTCGCCTATGCCGCCTGGAAGGGCGATGATGATGAAGCGGCCTGGGAGATGGGCGTGCGGCGCGGCTAGGCTGGTGCGGCTGCGCTAGCCAACATCCGTCCACTGGCGGAACCGCTCGGCAACGGCTTCATAGACCGGCCGCTTGAACGGGACGATCAGGCCGGGAGCTTCGTTCAACCTGGCCCAGCGCCAGGCGTCGAATTCCGGCGTGTGCTTGTCGAGGCGGATGTCGCTGTCGGAGCCCTTGAACCGCAGGGCAAACCATTTCTGGCGCTGGCCGATAAATGGCCCCGGCATCCGCCGGCGGATTTCGGCCGGAAACTCATAATGCAGCCAGTCCTCGGTCTCTTCGAGAACATCGACGAGTTTTTCCGAAACGCCGATTTCTTCTTCCAGCTCGCGCAGCGCGGCGTCGGCCGGGTCTTCACCTTCGTCGATACCGCCTTGCGGCATCTGCCACTGGAAAGCCCCGCGTCCGTTGATACGGCGCCCAAGGAAAACATGACCGGCTGCCGAGAACAGCGCGAGTCCGACATTCGGGCGGTAGAGTTTCGGGTCGAGAGCGGTCTGTGTCACCCTAGATTAGGTAGCCCTTATCCGCCGGTTTGCCCACCCTGCGCTGTATCAATTCCAGCAGTGTCAATGACCGGGGTTTCGCTCTTGATTGTCCGTGTGGCCGCCGAGACCGGGGCGAGGGCGATACCCTTTTCGTCCAGACGTGCCGTCCAGGCTTTCAGGATGTCGATGGTGATGGGATAGGCAAAGCCGGTGCCGAGTGCGCTGCCGTCTTCCATGGCCAACGCTTCGAGTTCCAGCAGCTTGGTCTCGATGTCCTCGCCATCCGGGCGGGCATCGATGGGCGTATTGGCAGTGCGAAAGCGCAGGCCGGTTTCGCTCGCGGCGTCCGGGAAGGTCGAGCGCGACAGGCTGCCATCCTCGACGAAGGCAATGCCGCGCGCTTTGAGCAGGCCGGCGAGTTGGGCGGTCGCTTCCGCTTCCGTCGCAAACTTGCTGCCCTGATAGTTGATGACGCCGAAATAGCCGGTCGCGCGGGACATCAGATAATTCAGATTGCTGGTCAGCTGGCTCTCGCTGTGGCTGCCGTAAAGCGTCTGCGGGTGCGGGCGCTCGCGTCCAAACTCGTAAGGTTCCATCGGCACTTCGAGCAGCACTTCATGGCCAGCGGCCCGGGCCTGGTCGATCCAGCCCTGCAGGTTGCGGGCGGTCGGTGCGAAGGACAGGGTGACCTCAGGCGGCAATTCCTCGATCGCCGACTGGGTGTGGCGCCAGTTGATGCCGAGGCCGCCGACCACGATTGAAACCGTGGGGCGGTTTTCAGGATTGGCGAATGGACGGGCATAGGCGCCGGCCGGCGTGCGGCCATCGTCTGCGATTTTCGGCAGGTAGCCAAGCGAGGTGCGTTCCGTCACCGCTGAGATCGGTGCGCGGGACAAAGATTTCAGTTCGCGGGTTTCCTGCCAGGACCGCCCGGCGGAAACCGAGACGCCGTTGATGCGGACGGTTTCGGCATCGCCGGCGCTGGCCGAAGCCTTCACCACAGGGGCGCTGTCACCGGAATAGGAAACGCCGAGACTCGGCCCTGATTCGTCGCCAGAATCATCCGACGTACCGTCGGTCTCGCTCGCGCTGGCCGTCACGATCGGGCGCATATCGCCGTCGCTCGATGCAAAGCGTGTCTTCAGCCGTGGCCGGTCTGGGCCGGCCGGTTCGAACAGGGCGATCTGGCGGGCCGGGCTCGCCTCGCTGGCGTCGCCAGTGACATGGATGATGCCGCCAACAGACAGGGCAAGCGCTGAAAACGCCAGGAAACTCAAAGCTGTGTGGGCGACTCCGCTGCGAAACGGCGACGGGTCCCTGGCCGCACGATTACTCATGAAACGCCTCTTGCAACTCGACAGAAATCTGACAGCGAACGTTCAGATTGCAGCCGATTGGTTAAGAAGTCGCAAAGACTTCTTAACCGGCGTTAGGATTGCGCGCGGCTGTCAGCTGTCCACCATGCAGGACTTCGAGCGCTCGGTCGAGCTGGTAATCCTTGCCGTCATAGTCTTCCGGCGGCTGGTCGTCCGGCAGATGCGGAATACGACGCTGGGCGCCTTCCTCATTGGAGAGGGCGTTGGGAAGGTCGGCCTCGGAATACCGGCGGATCTTGTCCAGCTGGTCTTCGGAGATGCGCGACTGGGCGACTTCCAGGTCCGGCTCGATGCCGGTCGCCTGTATGGAGCGCCCGGACGGGGTGTAATAGCGCGACGTCGTCAGCCGGATGGCGCCGCGGTCCGAGCCAAGCGGAATGACGGTCTGGACCGAGCCCTTGCCGAAGCTGGTCGTGCCGAGAATGGTGGCGCGACCACGATCCTGCAGGGCGCCGGCAACAATTTCAGAAGCTGAGGCGGACCCGTTATTGATCAGGACGACCATGGGCACGTTCTTGAACACTTCGCCGCTGCGGGCATTGTAGCGGGCGATGTCGCCCGGCCGGCGGCCGATCGTGGAGACGACTTCGCCGCCCGACAGGAACTTGTCGCTGATCGAGATGGCCTGGTCGAGCAGGCCGCCGCCATTGTTGCGAAGGTCGAGAATGATGCCTTTCGGGCGTCCGTCGATCGCGCGGCTCGATTCCTCTATGGCGTCCTCGAGCAGGTCGGTTGTGCGCTCATTGAAGGTCGAGATGCGGAAATAGGCGATATCGCCATCCTTGACTTCCCAGGTCACGGATTTCGGACGGATCACTTCGCGTTTCAGCGTGACGTCGAACGCGTCCTCGCCTTCGCGCAGCACTGTGACGATGATTTCAGAGCCGGGCGGGCCGCGCATGTCGCGCACCGCATCGTCGATGTTGAGGCCGACGATTGGCTGGCCGTTGATCGCGGTGAGCAGGTCACCGCTTTCCAGTCCGGCGCGGCTGGCGGGCGTGTCGTCCATCGGGGTGACGACCTTCACGAAGCCGTCTTCCATGGTGACCTCGATGCCGAGGCCGCCATATTCGCCGGAGGTCTGCACCTGCATCGCCTCGAAATCGTCAGCGGACATGTAGGAGGAGTGCGGGTCGAGCGAGCCGAGCATGCCATTGATGGCCGCTTCCATGGCTTCTGCTTCGTCAATCTCGGTGACATAGTCGGCGCGGGCGCGCGCCAGGACTTCGGCAAAGAGGTCGAGCTGTCTGTAGGTTTCCGCGCGGCTGTCTGCCGGTTTCGATTCCGGCCAGGCGAAGGCTGAAACACCGACGGCCAATCCACCCAGCACCACCCCAATGGCTGCACCTGTAAGCATTGCCCGCATTGTCTGTTTCTCCCTTTCAGCGGCTCTAGCCGCCCTTCATCCAGCGCGCTGGATTCATTGGTTCGCCCGCCTTCCTGACTTCTAAATAGAGCTCAGGCGGCGGAATTTCACGGTTTGGCATGCGACCAACCGGCTCACCGGCCTTCACCGTCTGTCCGGGCGTGCCGTAAATACGGCTCATCCCGCTCAGTAGAATATGGTAGCCATCACTTGTGGAAATGATCAAGAGCTGGCCGTAAGTGCGGAACATGCCGGCATACTCGATCGTCCCGTCCACGGGGGCGACAACGCCCGAATCCGGACGCGGCTGTATGTAGAGCCCTTTCGAGGACTCCCCGTCCGGCAATTTCTGGCCCCAGCTTCGCGAGACCAGCCCGCTGACGGGGCGCAGCAGTCCGCCAATCTTGTCCTGGCCAAGCGGCGCGAGGTTTGCGGCCGCCGTTGAGGCACGCGGGGCATCGGACCGGATGCCGGAACTCGTCCGGTTGGCTGCGAGCATGATCCGTCCGTCCGGTTTCATGCCGGGGGCGCTTGGTGCGCTGTCTTCGAGGGCGACCAGCAGCTGGCGCAGCGTCTTGGCTTCGGCGCCGATCTTGTCGACCCGCATGCGCAGCAGTTCAGCCTCGTTGCTGACGCTTTCGAACTGGGCGCGCTTGGTTGCGACGAGTTGTTCGATCTCCGCCTTCTTCAGTGACAGGCGGGCTTCATTGGTCTCAAGCCGGGCTTTTTCCCGCCGGACCTGCGATTCGAGAACCTTCAGCTCGGTGATCTCTGTGGTCAGCCGGTCAGTGCGCTCTTTCAGCACGGGGGCTGTGGCACCCATGACAATGGCTGCCCGGATGGCGTCATTGGCTTCATGCGGTGAGGCGATGAGGGCAGGGGGATGGTGGCGTCCGGAGATGGCAAGACTGGCCATGATGTCTTCAAGATGCTCATCGCTGGCGATCAGTTCCTCGCGCGCGGCCCGCATGCGCACGGAAAGGTCGATCAGCTTGCGTTCGGATGCGGCGGCCTGTTCCTCCCGGCGGCGGCTCTCCATGGCGGCAGCGATCAGGCTGGATTCGAGGTCGGCGACGCTGCGAACGGCGGTGTTCTCGGCCTCTTCCAGCGCTTTCAGCTGCCGCAGGGCCGCATCGCGTTCGGCCTCAAGCGCCTTCAGCTCCTCACGCGTGAATTCGCGCGGGGTCGCCGCCAGCAGCAGGCCGGCCATGGACAGCATGAGAAGGCGCAGTCTGAATGACATTCCGTTGAGAATGCCACAAAGTGAATGACCGCAACATTAATCAGGGCGGCGCAATCACCAGTATCCTGTGGTTTGCCGGGGCGTTTATTCCTCGCCGGTCAACGCATCGATCTGAGCGGACCAGTCCCGCGTCTGCACCGTCGGGACGTCGCAGCGTCTGGAGAGATTCCCGACAAGGGCTACGCCAAGCAGCTGGTCGAGCTGGTCGCCATGTTCAATGCCGCTATCAAGCCAGGCCTGAAGCGCACCGGAGGGCGCCGCAGCAAGCATCTGCAGCGCATAGGTTTCATCGTCTTCGAGTGTGCAGTCTTCCGGTATGCCGCTGCCATCGAAGGCTGCTCCGCCCGGAATGAGAAACAGCGTCACATCCGTCATGGCCGTGTCTGACGTGGAGATAAATTGCGCCCAGCCATAGGCGCGGGCCTCGCCAGCTTCGGCCATGAGCGCGGCCCCGTCGACATAGACCCCGCTCGCGGGCAGCACCACCTCGCTCCGTTTCCGGGTAAGGGCGGCAAGCTGGAATTCGCCCAGCGGGCCGGTTTCGGCGGAAATATCGGTGCCCGGCGCTGAAACGCGGGCGCCTGTCGCCGGCTCGCCTGATGCCAGGCAGACAACCTTACCCGTGGTGGCGGGGACAATTGTCACGGTCCGATTGATGCAGCCGGGCAGGAGTGCCAGGCCGGTAAGCAGGAAGAGGCTGGTGACAGGTTTCATCATTCTGAATTCGCGCCTGGCTCAAGTGGCTGCAGCGTGACAGCCGACACGAAGAGGGCGCGCTCCTTTTCGGGCACGACCGGACGAATGGCGATATAATCGTAGCCCGGGTCGGTGCCCTGATTGCGGGCGGGTGGTTCGTAGACGAAGGAATAGTCCTGCAGGGTACGGGTCAGGTTGAAGGTCTGCCAACCGGAGCCTTCGCCGCTGCCGGCCCAGTAATGCAGGCGCATCTCCGAGGCGCCATACTTGTCTGCGGCCCGGGCGGTCACGGTCACGCGGACGGGACGGCCGGGCCGCAGACAAG
>MRWG01001731.1_pt1 | contig 12826 bp, 14 predicted proteins | sample 1013341 | NCBI WGS metagenome assembly MRWG01 (sample SAMN06117577, study PRJNA244670) | biofilm metagenome | biome: Water; feature: Cathode Biofilm; material: Biofilm; isolation source: microbial consortium enriched at the cathode of a solar microbial fuel cell | place: USA: District of Columbia ... | reverse complement strand
CGCCGCCACCCCCTGCCCCCGAAAAGGAGACCGAAACCGCCTCCGCACCGCCGCCGGCACCGGAAACCGCATCGGCACCACCACCGCCGCCGATGCCCGAATCGACCGAGCCGCCGGCCGCGCCGAAAGCGACCGAGCAGGCAGCCGCGCCGGCGCCCGAGAAAGATAAAGCGCCTGAGCAAGCCTCGACTTCCACCGCGACCCCTGCAGACGGTCCAGTGCAAGTCGTTTTCAACGGCGACGACACCAAACTCTCCGCGGACGGCCAAAGCACGCTCGAAAACGTGCTCGGTAAGCTTTCCGCAAACGAAAACGCCCGCGTCCAGCTCATGGCCTATGCCGCGGGCGAAGACCTGACCTCCAGCAAGGCGCGGCGCATTTCGTTGTCACGGGCCCTTTCCGTACGTTCCTTCCTGATCGAAAAAGGCGTCCGCTCGACGCGTATCGATGTCCGGGCACTCGGCGACAAGAGCGAGGGCGAGCCCCGGAACCGCGTCGACGTCAACGTCATTGAGCGCTGAGGCCTAATGCCGGGTCTTCCAATCGTCCAGACCCGCGTCCCGGGTCCGGACCGGCCTGAGGATGGACACGCATGACACGCCCGACGACTTTCCTGTTTCGCATGATCTTGTTCCTGGGCGCCGTGGGCGGCGCCTGCTTTTTCGTGTTCGAACCTCTCCGCGAAGCGTTCATGGCTAATGCCGCCCTGAACGGTCTGATCGTCGGCGTCCTCGTACTGGGCATCTTCTACAACTTCCGGCAAGTCGGCCTCCTCTATCCGGAGGTTTCGTGGCTCGAACGTTTCCAGGACACCCTCGCGGAAACCGAAGCCGGGCTCCAGGTGCGGCTGCCGGAGAGCAGCGAAAGCCCGAAACTGCTAGCGCCGATGGCGGCCATGCTGTCGGACCGGCGCGGCAGCCGCTTCAGCCTGTCGGCGCTCAGCATGCGCTCGATCCTGGACGGTATCGCGGCGCGTCTCGACGAAAGCCGCGACCTGTCGCGCTACAATATCGGCCTGCTGATCTTTCTCGGCCTGCTCGGCACCTTCTGGGGGCTTCTCGAAACCGTCAGTTCCATCGGCGACGTGATCGGCGGCCTTTCCGTCAACGGCGGCGAGACGGCAGCGATCTTCGAGCGCCTGAAGGAAGGTCTGGCAACGCCCATCGACGGCATGGGCACGGCGTTCTCGTCGTCGCTGTTCGGTCTCGCCGGCTCGCTGGTGCTGGGCTTCCTCGATCTGCAGGCGAGCCAGGCACAGAACCGTTTCTACAACGAGCTCGAGGAATGGCTTTCCAGCGTCACCCGGCTTTCCAGCGGCGCCCTCGGCGCCGACGGCGAGCAAGGCGTGCCGGCCTATGTCCAGGCGCTGCTTGAACAGACCGCCGAAAGCCTGGAGAACCTGCAGGTCATCATTTCCAGGAGCGAGGAAGGCAAGCACGCGGTCAATCATTCGCTGAGCGAACTGGCCGACAAGGTGGAGACCCTGACCGACCATATGCGGACCGAACAGCAGGTCATGCGCCGTCTCGCCGAGACCCAGGTCGAGATGAAACCGATCCTGGAAAGGCTGGCGCAGGCTGGGGGCGGCGACCGGGCCGCCGATGAAGCCATGCAGGGGCACCTGCGCAACGTCGACAAGAACATGCAGCGGCTGGTCGACGAAAGCGCGCTTACCCGGAACGAGATCACCGACGCGCTGCGCCGTGAAATCCGACTTCTTGCCCGGACCATCGCCGCGACCGGCGATGGCAGTTAGGGGCACGCCGCATGGCCGCGATCAGCCGCCGCGAACACCGTTCCACCGTCATCTGGCCGGGCTTCGTCGATGCCCTGGCGACGCTGTTGATGGTCATCATCTTCTTGCTGCTGATCTTCGTGCTGGCGCAGTTTTTCCTGGGCCAGGCGCTATCGGGACGCGACAAGGCGCTACGCGAGCTGGAAGCCGACCTGAGCGAGCTGTCGAAGGTGCTGGCATTGACCAAGGCCGAGAACGAGCAACTGCAGCTCGGTGTCGACAGCCTGCGCGATCAGCTTTCCGCATCACTGGAAACCCGCGCCAATCTGGAACAGCAACTGTCGGGCCTGCGCGCCGATTACGCATCCGCTCAGGCCGAACTTTCGGAGATGCGGGCCCAGGCCGCCGCCGACAAGGAAGCCATCGACCGCCAGCTCTCGGAAATCGCCGATCTGAGCGGCGACGTCGCGGCGCTGCGGGCGCTCAAGGAGCAACTGGAGAAAGAGGTCTCCGCCCTTTCCTTCCGTGCCGCCGAGGCGGAGAAGCAGCGCGACGAGTTGGAGACATCGCTGGCCGAAACGACCGAGAACCTCGCCCGTGTCCAGGAGCAGCGCGACGAGTTGAAGGTCGGCCTCGCCGAGAAAGAAGAAATCGCCGAAAGCGCGCGCGCCCAACTGGCGCTGATGAACAAGCAGATGGCGGCACTGCGCAAACAGCTCGATTCCCTGAACGCGGCGCTGGATGCCGCCGAAGCGGAGGCCGAGCGGAAAGACGTACAGATCAAGGCCCTTGGCCAAAGGCTGAACGCGGCCTTGGCGACGAAAGTGCACGAGTTGTCGCGCTACCGCTCCGAGTTCTTCGGCCGCCTGCGCGAGGTCATCGGCAGCCGCAAGGACGTCCGCATCGTCGGGGACCGCTTCGTGTTGCAGTCCGAGCTGCTGTTCGCCAAGGGCTCCGCCGAACTGGGCGAGGGCGGCCGGCGGGAACTGGCGAAACTGGCGACGACGCTGCTCGAAATCGCCATCAAGATGCCCGAAGACATCGACTGGATCCTTCGCGTCGACGGGCACACGGACGCCGACCCGATCGCAACTGCCCAGTTCCCGTCCAACTGGGAGTTGTCGACGGCGCGTGCGCTGTCGGTTGTGCATTACCTGATCAGCGAAGGCATCCCCGCCAGGCGCCTCGCCGCCACCGGGTTCGGCGAACACTACCCGATCGAAAAAGGCGAGAGCAAAGCCGCAAAGGCAAAGAACCGCCGGATCGAGCTTAAATTCACCCAGCGATAGCCGATGCCGGTCCTCTTTCTCATCGTCGTCGTCGACCTGATTGGGTTCGGGATCATCATCCCGCTGCTGCCGTTCTATGCCGAATACTATCAAGCCACGCCGGCCCAGGTCGGCCTGCTGATGGCCGTTTACTCGGCGGCGCAGTTCATATCGGCCCCGTTCTGGGGCCGTCTCAGCGACCGGGTCGGGCGGCGGCCGGTGCTCTTGGGGACGATCCTCGCCGCCGCGCTCTCCTATATCTGGCTGGGGCTCGCGGACACGCTGATCACGCTTTTCGCGGCCCGTGCCATGGGCGGCCTGATGGCCGGCAACATCTCGACCGCATTCGCCTATGCCGCCGACGTCACGACCCGGGAGAACCGCGCCAAGGGCATGGGCATGATCGGCGCCGCGTTTTCCATTGGCTTCATCCTGGGCCCGGCGATCGGCGGCATCCTTGCCGGCGCCGACCCGGCCAACGCCGATTTCCGTACCCCGAGCTTCGCCGCCGCCGGGCTCTCCGCGCTGGCCTTCGTGCTCGGCCTTGTCATGCTCAAGGAAAGCCTGTCCGCCGAAGCCAAGGCCAGGATCGCGGCGCAGACCCATGTCGCGCGCATGAAGGCGCTCGGCGATGCGCTCCGGACACCGGGCGTCCGCGTACTGCTGGTGTTGTCGTTCCTGGCGACGTTCGTATTTGCCGGACTGGAATCCACGTTCGCCATGTGGTCCAGGCGCCAGTTCGGCTGGGGCCCGGAACAGAACGGCTATCTGTTCGCGTTCATCGGCGTGCTGGCGGCGATGATCCAGGGCGGCCTGATGGGCAGGCTGGCATCGAAGTTCGGTGTCGAGCGGCTGATATTCGCGGGCGCGCTGGCCCTGACCATCGGTCTCGGCTGGATCCCGTTCGTGGGCTCGGTGCCGGAACTGGTGGCCGCGATGACACTCGCCGCGCTCGGCTTCAGCGTCACGACGCCGGCGCTCAACACGGCGATCTCGGTCCGCGGTGAATCGGACGTCCAGGGCGGTTTGATGGGCGTAACCCGCTCCGCCACCACGCTCTCGCGCATGACGGGGCCCGCCATTGCCGGTACGGCGTTCGGTTTCATCGGCCTCCATTCGCCCTATTACGCCGGCGCCGCGATCATGCTGATCGTCGCCGTCATCGCCTTCGTGACACTGCTCGCCAAGCCCAGGGCAGACTGATTGCAATGGCATCGAACAGGAGACTTGAAACCCGCCCGGCGACTATGTATAAGGCCCGCCTGTTTCAAGCGGAGCGAAAGCCATGAAAAAAGATACGCACCCGGAATACCACGAGATCACGGTCCAGATGACCGACGGGACGACTTTCCAGACGCGTTCGACCTGGGGCAACCCGGGCGACACACTGAGACTCGACGTTGACCCTTCGTCACACCCCGCGTGGACCGGCGTGCACCGCCTGCTCGACAGCGGCGGCCAGTTGGCGAAGTTCAACAAGCGTTTCTCGGGTATCGGCCTGAAAAGCTAGAACCGCATAGCATATTATGCTGAAACGCTCCTTCGGTGACCGGAGGAGCGTTTTTCTTTGCCCGGATTCCGGCCTGCCGAAGTGCGCGGTCCCGGTATATTGCATTGCAAAATCAAATTGTTATCGGAATCCGATTTTGTTATCCTGACCGCCGGGAGCAACCGAACCGCCAATGGGGGCGCGGTCCGGTTGGTGTGTGATGAGTGATTGCCGCCACGGCTGCAGTCGCGTGGAGGTTTGGCGTGCCCGGGATTACTCAATTCGAGGTCCAGGTTCAGCAAGGTCAGCGGTGGAGCATTCACGCTCAATTCGGGTCCTTTCAGAAGGACGCCGCCGTCGAGGAAGCCCGCGGCCTTGAGAGCCTGCCCGGCATCAGCGCCGTCAAGGTGGTGCGGGAGGTCTACGACCCCGACCGTGGCACATCTCAGGAATTCGTCATCTACAAAAGCGCCGGCGTCAAAACGCTGGATCCCCACGAAACGGATGCGACCAGCACCGCCGACGGCGGCAAGAAGAAAAAAGGCTGGGCGAGCGCGGATGACGACGACGCTTCGGACGACGAGCTTTCCAACACCTTTTCTTCGCTGACCGACGACGACGCGCACAAACGCCGCAAGAAAGCCGCCGCAAAGCCCAAGGAAAGCACGCTGACGCTGGTCGTCGTGAAGCTCCTGATGGTGGCGCTAATCAGCCTGACCATCGCCGGCTTCTTCACTTTCATGGCGTCGAGCCTGATCAGCGGCAAGGTGCTGTTCGGCACCACGATCAAGGGCAATGCGGAAGCCAACGTGCTGTTCGTCGTGTTCGTCGGCACGTTCCTGCTGTCGGCGCTGATGATGGCGTCGAGTCTTCTCAAAAAGACGCAGATCAAGGAAAACAAAAGCAAGCCGCTGTTCCAGCCCAAGGCCGCCCAGCCGCCGCGCAAGGTCAAGAAGGTCAAGAAGAAGCGCAAGAAACGTCCGCAGCCGGGCCGTGAGCTTGACGACGAAAAGCGGGCCGGCGGCAGTGCCGCGGACGACGACGCGGCGAACCAACGCCTGCGGCAGGAGATGGGCGGAGACAAGGAAGGCGATGCCGGCGGCACCGCGCCGCCGGGTGCCGACGCCAAGGGGACGCCCGGCCTGACGCCGCAGGAAGAGAAACAAAAGACCTTCATGATGAAGGCGTTGGGCACCGCGCTCGAGGGCTCCAACTTCAACAAGGAAAAGCTCGACAACTTCAACAAGTTCGGCGTCAACCTTTGGGTCGCCGGTGCCACGGAGGCCCTGATGCAGAGCCGCGGCATCGACCAGAAGGCGGCCAACCGCATTCTCGCCGACAGTGTGCAGGTACTGGGCTACAAGAAGTCCCACGCCGAGAACTTCGCCGGCAAGTACGAGGAATACCTGCTGCAGGACAGCCGCTACATGCAGATGTTCCAGGCCGGGCGCAACGCCATGAACACCTTCATGACCGACGAGGGACACATCGCGCGGCACATGGACGGCGCGCTCGAGGAATGGAACAAGCCGAAGAAGAAGGAAGAGCAGCCGCGTGTCATCACCGTGCTGTTCACCGACATTGCCGGCTCTACGGCCATGACCCAGGAACTGGGCGATGCCGGCGCGCAAGAAGTGGTGCGGGCGCACAACCGCGTGGTGCGCGAGGCCCTGACCCAGTTCCGCGGCCGTGAGGTGAAGCATACCGGCGACGGCATCATGGCGTCCTTCGAACAGGCCTCCGACAGCGTCGAAGCGGCGATCATGATGCAGCAGGGCGCCAATGCGCACACCCAGGCCAACCCCAACCTGCCGCTCTACCTGAAGATCGGCATCAACGCCGGCGAACCGATCCAGGAAGACAACGACCTGTTCGGCTCGACCGTGCAGATGTCGGCCCGCGTCGTCGACAAGGCGCAGAAGAATGAGATTTTCGTCACCGACGTGGTCAAGGGCATCTGTTCCGGTAAATCCTACCGCTTCGTCAACAGGGGCGGCTACGAAATGAAGGGTTTCGACGGCCCGGTGACGCTCTGGGAAGTGGACTGGCGTCGAGCGCAAGCCGCGGAATAACAAGAGCGCAGGCCGCTTCTATATACCTGCCCTTCCCCAGGCGAAACGTGCGTTACGCGTCGAGACCCGGGAATCGGCCCTCGAAAATTTTTCGATATCTCCCCCTTGCACGGCACATCAACGGGCCTATTTCAGTTCCGTTAGGGGCGAATGCCAATTGGGTTCGCCCGTGGGAACGGAGCCCGGCTCGGGGCCGTGACGGACTGTTCAGGCAAATTCCTGGGCGGGCTCATGGATCAAATCGCTCAAAGGAGGATTTGCTATGCGTACGATCGATTTTTCTCCCCTTTTCCGTCATTCCGTCGGCTTCGACCGCATGCAGCGTCTCTTGGACGCGGCGGCGCAGACCGATCAGAACAACGCCTATCCGCCCTACAACATCGAGCAGCTCGGTGAGAACGGCTACCAGGTGACGCTTGCCGTCGCCGGGTTCGCCGAAGACGACATCGACATCACGCTCACCGACCGGACGCTGGTCGTTTCGGGCAAGATGAACGACGGCGACGAAGAACGTCACTACCTGCACCGCGGGATCGCGGGCCGTGCGTTCGAACGCCGTTTCGAGCTCGCCGACCATATCCAGGCCAAGGGCGCGAAGCTCGAGAACGGCCTCCTGCACATCGCGCTGGAGCGCGTCGTGCCGGAAAGCGAGAAGCCGCGCAAGATCGAAATTGCCGCGGGCTCGGGCGCCAAGAGCATCGAGCAAAAGGCCGCCTGATAACGGCGTAATGCTGAGAGAGAAGGGGCGCGTCCGGGCAACCGGGCGCGCCTTTTTCGTTGGTTCAGGCCTTGATGCCGTGCTGTTCGATACGCGCGCGGATGTCCGCCGGGATCTGCATGGAGCGGTGACCGTCCCGGTCCACGAAGACGTGCACGAAATGCCCGGTCGAGGCCGGCGCCTCGTTGTCCTCGCCGAAAAGCGCGATCTCGTAGGTAACGCTGGTGCCGCCGAGGCGCCCGGCGCGGAGCCCCGCCGTCACCGTTTCCGGGAACGACAGCGAGCGGTGGAACCGGCACAGCGATTCCACGACGATCGGATAACACGGGTCCGTCTGCCAGTCGATCCGCAGCGGCCCCATGGTGAAGCGGACGACGATGGTCTCGATCATCCGGTTGTAGACGACGTTGTTGAGGTGGCCGAGCATGTCGTTGTCGCCCCAGCGGGTCGGCACCTCGGTCAGGTACGGAAAATCGTCGCGGCGCCAGTCGAGATACTCGCTCATGCCCCGCCCTCCGCGAGGATGGTCTCGAAGGCGTCGCGGATCTGCTTGGGGATGCCCGCCGGCTTGTTGGTCTCGCGGTCCACGAACACGTGAATGAAGTGCCCGGCGGCGCTCGCCTCGTCCTCGTCGTTCTTGAAGATGCCGACTTCGTAGCGCACCGAGGAATTGCCCAGGTGCCCGACGCGCAGCCCGCACCGGACCAGGTCCGGATAAGCGACCGAGCGCATGTAGTTGCAGTGGCTCTCGACGACAACGCCGATGACGGGCGCATTGTGAATATCGAGCCCGCCCTTCTCGATCAGGAAATAGTTCACCACCGTATCGAAGTAGGAATAGTAGGTAACGTTGTTGACGTGCCCGTAGAGGTCGTTGTCCATCCAGCGGGATTGCAGGTTCAGGAAGTACTTGTAGTCCTGCGTGGTCTCTGATTTCTGCGCCGCCATACCTCTCCTCGACTTGCCGCTCGAACATAAGTTTGGGGGCCACCGGTGTCCGGTAGCCCCCTGTGTTAATTGCCTCAACCCTGTAAAACTCGCCAGCAATTTTTATTGTGACAGAATTAAAGCGGCAGCGTTGCCCCGCGTCAAGCGGGTCTTTTACTTGAAATTTCCTCATGCATGTGGATGAAAAAGGCCGCCCCCGAAGGGGCGGCGAGTTTTACAGGGAGGCGTCAAAGTGTGTATCGGGTGGCCCGATACCACCCCTGAAGCGTATCCCCGAGGCGTTAATTTTGATTTAATAGATTGTCTGTTAGGCAAACCCGATTCTCGGCCGTTCCGGCCGTGTCAGGAGATGAATTGCTACCGGTTTGGGCTGCTTGGACGATTATCATCGTCGGTTTTCTGCTTCCCCTGCTGCATGTCGCGCTGAGCCCGTCCGCGGGCCCCTGGCGCATGCCGGCGGGATCGCGCTGCCCGTTCAGCCCGCGCATCGGCTGGCTCGTGATCGTGCTGTTTCTGGGACCCATCGGCTGGATCATGTTCATGACCCGGCGCAGGCGGCGGGGTGAAACCGGTTAGCGCTTGAAGAACGACTCCGCACCCTGGCGAGCGTCCTCCTTGAGCTTGATCGCTTCGCGGACCCGTGCGATCTCCGCCTCGAGTTCCTCGATGTATTCAGCCAAGGCCTCGATCGACATGACCTCGAGATCGACTTTTGGCGGCTTTTGCTTTTGCGGTTCCAGGTCGTCGATGTTCATCTGCCCCTCCCAAACGTCGTCATGGAATGGTAAAAGAGACCGCGCCCCGGAAACAAGCCCCGGCCGCAACCAATAATGACAGAGAAGCGAACTGATGAGCATTCCGACCGACATGAACTGCATCGAGATCACTGAACCCGGCGGCCCCGAAGTCCTGCAACCGGCGACGCGCCCCGTCCCGGCGCCCGCCGAAGGCGAGGTGCTGATCCGCATCGCGGCGGCGGGGGTCAACCGTCCGGACTGCATCCAGCGCGAGGGGAACTACGCGCCACCCGAAGGAGTCACGGACATTCCGGGGCTCGAGGTTTCGGGCGAGATCGTCGCATTGGGCAAGGGCGTCACCAACTTCAAGGAGGGCGACAAGGTCTGTGCGCTGGTCGCCGGCGGCGGCTATGCGGAATACGTCGCCGCGCCCGTGCCGCAGGTGCTGCCGGTCCCGGACGGCCTTTCCATGGTCGAGGCGGCGGCGCTTCCGGAAACGTGCATGACGGTGTGGACCAACGTGTTCGAGCGCGCGCACCTCAGCCCCGGCGAGACGCTGCTGGTGCACGGCGGTTCCAGCGGCATCGGCACCACGGCGATCCAGATCGCATCCGCGCTCGGCTCGCGCGTCATGGTCACCGCGGGCAGCGCCGAGAAGTGCCAGGCATGCCTCGACCTCGGCGCCGAGCGCGCCGTCAACTACCGCGACGAAGACTTTGTCGCCGCGGCCAAGGAATTCGGTGGCCGTGGCGTCGACGTGATCCTCGACATGGTCGGCGGCGACTATATCGAGAAGAATATCAAGGCCTGCGCGCCGGACGGACGGATCGTCAATATCGCGTTCCTGAAGGGGCCCAAAGCCGAGGTCAACTTCATGCCGATGATGCTCAAGCGCCTGACCCTCACGGGCTCCACGCTCAGGCCGCAACCGATTGAACGCAAAGGGGAAATCGCCAGACAGCTAAAGAAAACCGTATGGCCGCTGATCGAGGCCGGCCGCGTCAAACCGGTGATTCACAAGGTTTTCCCGCTCAAGGACGCGCGCACCGCGCATGAACTGATGGAGTCGAGCGCGCACATCGGCAAGATCATGCTCGAGGTTGCGTCCTGAACCCATTCAAAAAATCGCGATGATGCTTTGACCCGGAACCGGGCCTGCGTTTATAAAGACGCCGAGTTTTAACCGGAATGCCATCCGGTCAATCCCTGATGTTCGAGAGGAAAGTGTTATGGCGCATCCATTGATGCCAAAGGGTACCGCCGTTTGGCTGGTCGACAACACCACGCTGACGTTCAAACAGATCGCTGAGTTCTGCGGCCTGCACGAACTCGAAGTCCAGGCGATCGCCGACGGCGACGTGGCGGTCGGCATGCAGGGTCTGGATCCGGTCAAGGCCGGTGCGCTGACGGCGGAGGAGGTCGAGCGCTGCGAAGGCGACCCCAACGCCGTGCTGCAGATGGTCAAGCCCAACATCCCGCAGCCGAAAGTCCGCCAGAAGGGCGCGCGCTACACGCCGGTCTCCAAGCGCGGTGACCGTCCGAACGCCATTTCCTGGCTGGTGAAGAACTATCCGGAACTTTCCGACGCGCAGATTTCCAAGCTGATCGGCACCACCAAACCGACCATCACGTCGGTGCGCGACCGGTCGCACTGGAATATGCCCAACATCAAGGCCGAAAACCCGGTCGGCCTCGGCCTCTGTGCCGCCACCGACCTGGAAAAGGCCGTCGCCGTGGCCCGTGCGCGCTCGCGCACGGTGCATGCGCCGAAGACCGAGGCGGCGCCGGCGCCGACATCAGCGGAGGCGCCGATCGCGACGCCGCCGGAGCCGGAAACGCAGAGCGAAACGCCCGGCGAGAGCTGATCGAAACCGGGATACGAACAAAAAACGGCCGATCCCGGATCGGCCGTTTTTCTTTGCCTGACGGCGATCGCGTCAGTGCTGTTTCAGGTACTCGATGACCGCCTTGCGGTCCTCTTCCTTGGGCAGTTTCAGGTTCATCAACGAACGCTGACCCGTCTTTTCCTTGGTGTACTTGGTCGGATCCTCAAGGTAAGCCATCAGTTCCTCCTCGGTCCAGGTCCAGTCGGCACCCTTGAGGCCCTTGTATCGGTTATAGCCTTCCGCGGTCGCGGCCTTGCGCCCGACGACGCCCGCCAGCGACGGACCGACCCGGTGCTTGCCGGCTTCCAGCGTGTGGCAGGCCTTGCACTTGTTGAACACTTTCTCGCCGTCCGCGGCCAGCGCCGTCCCGGGCACGAGCGAAAGCGATAATGCGCAAGCAGCGGCGCAACCGAGAATGATCTTCGTAACTTTCATTTCCTCAAACCTCTATCCACTCAGGTATGCAGGGCCGATGATGCCCTGCCGAATGCAATGCCGAGACCCTAACGGCTCGTTTCGGCCAAGAAAAGGATTCTCGCATTAAAATTTGTAGAACGCTCAACCCTTCAGGAGTTTCTCCGTACAGACCTCTTCGATGGCCGCGGTCAGCACCGTCATCGCGACCTTGATCTCGTCAACGCTCGGCAACGTCGGCGCAATGCGGATATTGCGGTCGTGCGGGTCCTTGCCATAGGGGTATGTCGCCCCCGCCGGCGTAATCTTGACGCCCGCATCGGCACAACGCTCGATGACCTTCTTGGCGCACCCGTCCAGCACGTCGACGCTGACGAAGTAACCGCCCTCGGGCGTGGTCCAGGTGGCGAGGCCTGTGCCGCCCAGGTTTTTCTGCAACGCGTCCTCGACCGCGGCGAATTTGGGCGCCACGATCTCGGCGTGCTTGTTCATGTGTTCGAGGATGCCGTTCATGTCCTTGAAGAACCGCACGTGGCGGAGCTGGTTGATCTTGTCCGGACCGATCATCGCAAAGAAGATCTTGTCCAGGTGATCCTTGACGTTGTCGGGGCTCGACGCCATCACCGCGACGCCGGCGCCGGCGTGGGTGATTTTCGAGGTCGAGCCGAAGACGATGGCGCGGTTCGGGTTCCCCGCCTTCTCGCAGGCTTTCAGGATATCGCTCAGGCTCGCCGGCCCCTTGCCCAGGTGGTGCATCGCATAGGCGTTGTCCCACATGATCCGGAAATCCTTGGCCGCGACATCCATCGTCGCCAGCGCCTCGACCGTCTCGTCGGTATAGGTCTCGCCGGACGGGTTCGAATATTTGGGCACGCACCAGATGCCCTTGACCGACGCGTCGTCCGCGACCAGCGCGCGGATCGCATCCAGATCGGGGCCATCGGGCGTCATCTCGACGCTAATCATCTCGATCCCCAGCCGTTCGCAGATCGCGAAGTGCCGGTCGTAACCGGGCACAGGGCAGATGAATTTCGGAGACTGGTCGCGCCACGGCCCCTCGCCGTCCGGCACACCGTACGACATGGCGTTGGCGAGCACGTCCCACATCATGGTCAGGCTCGAATTGCCGCCGACGATGACCTGCTCCGGCACCGTGCCGAGAAATTCCGCGAACAGCCGCCGTGCCTCGGGAATACCGGCCAGACCGCCGTAGTTCCTGAGATCGGTGCCGTCCTCACCCGTCGTTTCGCCGGGCTTGACGATGGTCAGCAGGTCGTCCGCAAGGTCGAGCTGTTCCGGCGACGGCTTGCCCCGGGTCATATCGAGGCTCAGGTTGCGGCCACGCAGTTGCTCCATGCGACCGGCGGCATCCTTGTGGCGCGTTTTTACCGCTTCGGCGTCGGCTTGGGTCAGGTCCATTTTTTCTTCCTTCTTCGGTCTCTTACTCGACATCGAGCGGGTAGTTCTGCGGCAGGCGCCCGCCATCGGCGTAAACGGTCTCGCCGGTCACGTAGCTGGCGTCGTCGGACGCCAGGAACACGCAGATCGACGCGATCTCA
>MRWG01001730.1_pt1 | contig 12828 bp, 11 predicted proteins | sample 1013341 | NCBI WGS metagenome assembly MRWG01 (sample SAMN06117577, study PRJNA244670) | biofilm metagenome | biome: Water; feature: Cathode Biofilm; material: Biofilm; isolation source: microbial consortium enriched at the cathode of a solar microbial fuel cell | place: USA: District of Columbia ... | reverse complement strand
TTCATCCGCCCCACTATGCTCACTTTGGTCCGCCGCGGGTGGCTCAGTTTGACCCGCCGAAGGTGGTATACTATGCCCGTTTTTTGCACTTGGGAATAGGATTGGAATATGTGGATGCAGTCTACCGGACCATCATGGACAGTGATTTTGCCCAGTACACCATTACGGGCATGAAGGCACTGGCCGTCCTGTTCTTTTTGGTGAACATTCTAAAGAAGTACAACGAGGGCATCGCTTCGACCGATGGCCATACCTGGGGGCTGACCCCCACGGAACTGGCCAAGAACTTTGCTGTTGTGATCTTGGTGATTTTCTCCACACAGGTATTGGATGTCTTTGATACCATTTTGGTCTCCATTGAGACCCAATACCGGGATACGGCCCCAGCGCTCCTCCCGTTACAGCTACAGGATGTGGATCTGGAACGGGATGTGGGCGCACTGGAGGCCGCCAAAAAGGCTTTGGCACTACTGTACGAGGCCTTGGTGACCCCCTTGTACGGATTGAAGTTGCTGGCCTTTATCATCGGCATTTTCCTTTGGATGATGGACCTGTTCATCTATCCGCTGTTCTTGGCGGAACGTTTTTTCCTATTGGGCATTATGCGGGCCTTCTTTCCCTTGGTGATCAGTTTGGCCGTGTTCGAGAAGTTCAGGGGATTGGCCTATAACTTCTTTAAGCTCTATGCCGGGGTATATATGTTGGTGCCGGCCTTCTTTTTGGTCAATGTCTTTGTCAATGCCCTGTACACGGAGATCAACACAAACTTTTGGAACAACCTGTTCGGGACGGACTGGGGCAGTGAATTTTTTGCGCCCTTGATCGAACTGGCTTCCATTGGGTTTATCGTGCTGTTGAAGTTCAAACTGTACCGCAAGGCCACCTCCTTTACCTTCAAACTCTTTGGTGGTGCCTAAGGCACATTTATAACTGTCCAATGCACCTTAACAAAAATCAATAAAGAATGAAAACACCCTATAAAAACATATACGATGTCCTAAAGCTCAACCGCTTTATCGTGTTGGCCACGATCATCGGGGCCGTACTGACCTGTATCGTTTCGGTGCTGATGGTCATCAAGCTCCACAGGGAAAGTATGGACAATGCCTTTGTGGTCAACGGGGATGGAAGCGTGATTCCGTTACAAATGGTCTCCCAACTGGAAAACCTCGAAGTGGAGGCCAAGGCACATCTGGAACTGTTCCACGGCTATTTCTATGGAATCGATGCCAGTAACTATGAGAGCAACTTGGAGAAAGCCCTGTGGTTGGGCAACAGCTCGGTGGATGCCCTCTATCGGCAAAAGAAGGCCGATGGCTTCTACAACCGCTTGTTGCAATATTCCTTGATCCAGCAGGTGGAGCGCATCGAATCCCGAATCGATATGGACCAGGAACCCTATGCCTTTCAGACCCGGACCGTGATCCGAATCAATCGAGGTGCTGTCATTGACACCTACGAATTGATAACTACGGGCAAACTCATCCAAGTGGCCCGAAATTTTCCCCATAACCCCCATGGGTTATTGATCACTGATTTTTTTGAAAACTCCCTCCGTAAAATAGAAGACTATGAAACCACAGCAGAATAAGATTGTATTTGTATTGGTCCTGATCGGGGTGGTCCTTTTTATCGTGGCCTACTCCATCTTAACCTTTGGTAAGGACAAGAAAACCGACCTTAGACCGGACCGCATTCCGATGCCCGATCTGGAGGAAAACCAAAAAGTGTATGAATCCAAGATGGAGGCCCTGGATGATCTCAAAGAGGAACGCGAGAACACCGCTCCCCAGGTCTATCCCGATAATATGGTCGATGACAAGGGCTATTTCAATCCGGACTATATGGAATATGAGAAACATCGTATCATCGATAGTGTCTACAGTACGGGCAATTTGGCCCCACAACGTGAACAAATGGAATTAGGGGAAGAAACATCATCCATCGAACCGAAAACCGAACCAACACAAAACAAAGAACCCCTATCAGCCAATCCCATACCCATATCCGAACTAGCTTTGGAACAGCAACTGTTCTTTGCCTCCAAACCTAAAGTTCTGGAAGAAAAAACCAATCCCGGCATTCTGGTCGAAGTGGACGGCAAACAGGTTTTACGAAAGAACAGCCGCATCCGGTTGCGGTTGGTGGAGCCAACCATAATCAACGGCCATCGTTTCCCCAAATACACCACGTTGTTCGGTACCGTGCGTTTCCGGCCCAATCGGACCATCCTGAACATCACCCAAATTGACCATGTTCCCTTGCAATGGGAAGCCTTTGACCTACAGGATGGCCTTGCAGGCCTCTATTTGGAAAACTCCCTGCGGGAGGAAGCCACCCAAGAGATTATGGACGATATGGTTCAGGACATCAATATTGCCGGTTTGCCCCAAGTAAGGGGCCTAAAAAGTGTTTTCCAACGCAGCCAGCGCAAGCAGAAGGTGACCGTTTTGGATGGCCATCGCTTATTATTAAAACCGAAACAGTAATAAAACAAAATTAACACCATGAAAAAATACAGTCTTATCCCCGTTATCATCTTCATCGTTTCCAGCAATTATGCCCAATGTCAAACCTTGGACACCATCTATGCCAACGACCATCAGGTGGTATCCCTTTCCTTTACGGACCCTATCCAAACAGGTATGACCGGTTCCCCTAACTTTACCTTCAATTTCAATAGGGAGCAAGCGGAAAACTTGGGATTGCTGCAGGCAGAAAAAGCCCATGAGAGCAATCTGTTGGTGCGGACCACCACAGGAAACCTCTATTCCTTTATCCTCTCTTATCGGGAAGACCTCTCCCAATTGCATTATTTCATCGCCCCGGACCAACGTTTGAAAAACCCTTTGCAACATTCTTCCAATGGTAATTCAGCACAAGATTCCATCCAGAAAACCGCTTCTGCCAAAGAAGAGCACTTTACGCTGTTATGTACCCAATTGCTACACAAGAAATCGTCAACCCACCGCAGTAAGGGTCAAAAAGGCATCAGGGTCAAACTCATGCAACGCGTGTACCATGATGATCACGTCTATATGGTTTATGAATTGAAGAACCGTTCCAATATCCCTTATGAACTTGGACAGTTCCAATTGTCAAAGGTATTGGGTACCACAAAACGTAAGGCCTCCTACCAAGAATTGCCGATCACTCCCCTATTCGAATTCAAAATGCCCAAACAAATCGGTCGAAGTAGTTCAGTTCGTTTTGTGATGGTCTATCCCAAATTTACCTTGAATGCAGAGCAACGCCTACAAGTAAAGGTATTGGAGGCCCAAGGTAGCCGTAATCTTATCCTCAAGTTGCGTTGATTTTGCCCAACCAGTGAAAAGCCTATCAAACTGGTAAAAGGTCCTGAAATCAAAATGTAACATAATGCCAGCGCATCAATCCGATATGACCTAACGCATACAATTGGGTATAAAAACTGAGGAAGAATAGGTCGGATATTCTTTAAATCACCTTCAAGCCCTTGGTCAATCATTACAGCAAAACCCCAGAAAAATTAAGGTTTTCCCGCACTTTTTTTTGGCGAATACGTCTTATCTTTAAGAACCTCAAACCATTGCACTTCCTACAACCCAATTCCCCCAAAAAAGTTCAAACTGATTAACACCCCTAATCGGAGTTACAAATACACTAAGATCAACTGTAAACGAATGCGAATTAAGTTATGTCAAAAAATAAGTATACGTTCCATTTAGGGATAACCATGGCGGGGGCGGTTTCAGCCGGAGCCTATACCGCAGGCTTTATGGATTATATCATCGAAGCCTTGGATAATTGGGAAAAGGCCAAAAAAGAAGCTAGCCCCGATGATGTCATCCCAAAACACAATGTCATCATCGATGCCTTGGGGGGCGCCTCCGCCGGTGGGATGGTCAGTATGATAACCACATTGGCACTTTACTCGGGAATCCATAAACCGGTAAAGGAGGTCTCCAGAAAAAAGACCGGGAATATCCTCTATGACAGCTGGGTGTTTTTGGACGATGATGACAGCTTATACAACGGAACCCGTAAAGGAAAGACCACTTTTGCAAAGATGCTTTCCACCAGTGATCTTACAGGGGACCAAGGTGCGTCATCATTATTGAACTCAACACCCATCGATACCATTGCCGAAACGGTCTTTGAAAAGATTCCAAAGGATGCTGGCACGGTCAATTTTCCGGCCTATATTTCTCAAGACCTGCGGCTATTATTGACGATTACCAGTTTGCGACCCGTGGACTACAAGGTCAAATTAAGCAAACTCAAGTCTAAGTTTTTGGATTCGACCCCGGGACACAAGATCAGCCATCATGATATTGTAGCCCACTTTAAGCTCAACTATAACGAACTCGTGGACAAGGACAAGTTCCTGCCCTTTAGGCCCACCGCCAAAAGTCCCGTGGAAAAAGTGAACACGGAGTTTCTGACCAACGTGACCAAGGCCACTGGTGCTTTTCCGATTGGACTTGCCCCTCGATATTTCGCGGATGACTTTTCTTCTGCTTACGTGAACTACAGTTTATCCCAACGCAAGGCTTTTGATACCAGTATGGATATCGAACTTGATACCACATCGGTTTCCGATTTTAAATTCACCGCAGTGGACGGTGGAGCCATCAATAACGAACCGTTCGACGAGATTCTCCGAACCCTGGTAGCCACTCATGGGGCTGCCAATAAGAAGAATCCAAAATATGGCACGGTACTGATCGATCCGTTTCCCAATTTTGAATATGAAAAGAAACCTGGAAACATAGACTTTAAGTTGACCAGTATCATGGACATCATTGGTTACTTGATTCCCACGGTGCTCAATCAGGCACGGAACAAACAGACCGACACCTACGGTATCGGACTCTTTAAGCTTATGGCCTTCCCCCGCAAATTAAAATTGGGGACTACCCAAGAGGTTGAACACCCTCCGTTGGCTACAGGGGGCATCGGTGGATTTGGAGGGTTTTTGGATATTGATTTCAGAATCCATGATTTTTTCCTAGGGCGCAAAAATGCCCAAAACTTTTTAAGAGGGGTATTCTTTATGGAATATGATGAGACCGATAAAAACAACCTTTTCTATGGTATCCACCCGAAAGCCCTAAAAAAGTTCAGAAAAATAGTTAATGGCAAGACCTATCTGCCCATCATCCCTGATGTGGGCAAACTGGATAAAGATGACGATTCCAACCCTTCCCGATATAAGGTGCAGGAGTTTCCGAAATTCAATGAAGTGAAGTTTCTAGAACTAAAGAAACCCATAAAAAAAAGGCTGAAAGCCGTATTGAAAGCTGAATTAAAAAAGAAGGTTTCGAACTGGGCGATGCGCATAGGACTTGGCCTCCTCATATCCCTGCTATCCAAAAAAATGACCAAATGGATCATGGATACCATCATCAAGGATTTCAAGGCCAGGGGTATGTAACGCGATTATTTTCAGATCAAACGAAATAAAACACAAGTTCGAGACACATCAATTAAAAAACACAAACATGAAAGCATTCAATCTATCACAGCGCATCGTCAAAAATGACAAGATCTTAGCGGAAATGGAAAACAAGTTCGGAAACATGGAATTCCCGGAATTTGGGCGTACTGCCATTATTGGGGACAATGACGAGGTCGATTTTAAGAAACTGGGGGAACAACTCACCAATCGCAATTTTGACCTGAACGATGTGCAAGAGGCCATCATCAATGTCATGGGCCGTCCGGTACTTGAAATCCGTGACGATTCCTTTGATGTCAATGAGCCCGAACTTGATTTCTGGAAGGACATTCTAAAAAAGAACAAGAAAGGGCTAACAAAAGTAATCCCATCGATCGGTAGGATAGAATTGGCAGGACATCCCAGTTTGGATTGGGTTGGGACCGGTTGGTTGTATCAGGACGATTATATCATCACCAATAGGCACGTTGCCCAAGAATTCGCCACAAGACTTGGGGAACGATTTGTATTCAAAAGAAACTTCCTGAACGAGGCCTATTCGTGTTCCATTGATTTTAAGGAAGAGCTGAACAATCCCACTTCCAAAAGCTATGTCATTGGCAAAGTACTGCATATTGAACCTGAAAGTGGATATGACATGGCCATCCTTCAAATCGTATGGGACGATAACAATGCGAAGTTCCCATCCTTGGAGCTCGCGAATAAATTAATAACGGATGAGACCATTGCCACCATCGGATATCCTGCCAGGGATTCCCGTACCAAAATACCGGAAGATCAGATCCGTATTTTCTCCGATGTATTCGACAAGAAAAGACTGGCCGTAGGTGAAATTGACTATGTGGACCCCGATAAGCAGTTTTTCATTCATGATTGTACCACCCTAGGCGGGAATTCAGGTTCCCCCATCGTGGACATCGAAACACAAAAGGTATACGGACTGCACTTTGCAGGAAGGGAACGTCAAGGAAACTTTGCCATACCCGCTGTCATCATTGATAGGATATTCAAGAATACTGTGACCAACAAGCGCTTTTTCATATCGGAAGGCGAATTCGATCCTTCGATAGAGCTGGAAAAGATCTCGCAAGAAGATCTGAAGGGCCGAAAGGGTTTCGATGAAAACTTCCTGAACAAAAAAACACCTTTTCCAGGGGTTACCAAGGAACTTAAAAAAGAGCTCGCCCAATTAAAGAACAGCAAACAGACGAAGCTGGACTACCTGAATTATTCCGTAGTCATGAGCAAAAAGAAGCGTCTTGCTTTGGCTACCGCCGTAAATATCGATGGTACCCAATGGCGACACATCACCAGGGGCAGGGACAAATGGTCAAAAGACCCAAGGATAAAGCCAAGCGAACAGGTGGGCAATGAACTGTACAAGTACAACAATTTTGATCGGGGGCACCTAGTCAGAAGGATGGACCCAGCCTGGGGAACCTCCTATCAAGCGGCAAAAGACGCCTCCGAGGACACCTTCTTTTATACCAATTGTGCACCGCAACATAAGAACCTCAATCAAAAGATATGGTTGGGGCTTGAAGAATATATCCTTTCCAAAACCGTGGACAACGAAATGAAGATCTGTGTGTACAATGGCCCCATTTTTTCGGAAACCGATATGTTCTATCGGGACATTCAGATACCCGAAAGTTTTTGGAAAGTCGTGGTGGCCAATAAAGGGGACAATGGCATTTATGCGACGGCCTATATACTGAGCCAAAAGAAATGGTTGGATGATATCGAGTTTGTCTTTGGCCCCTACGAGACCTATCAAGTACCGGTGGCTTTTGTGCAAGAACAAACAGGCCTCGTTTTTGATCAAGAAATCCTTGATTCTGATGCCATGGCGAACATTACGGAATCCCTGCACATGGGCTTACGGATGAACCAGATCCAGGATTTTGAGCACATTGTCATTTAAGAATCGTAACCCATACCCTTGGGTCTGTTGAAGCTTTATTTCTGAAATATGGAGGCCACCTCCCGATGCACCTTCAGATAATGTCGCTCCAAATCCCCATCTTTGATTTCAAGGTGCTTGGGCAAGCCTTTTGGAATTTCAGGTCTTGGAAACCGTACCTTTCGGTCCTTTCCATCCGCAAAGACCACGAACTCCCCCTGCTTTAACCGAAAAAACACCTCGGCCCTGCGTTTGGACACCTCCTTCTCCCCTTCCGTGATCCGTCGCTCCAAACTCAAGCCTGAACTCTTGCTCACGCTCCGTGTCGGCATCTTGACCAGTTCAAAGAACCGCTCATAATAGCGGGCCGTATCCGGATCGTTCACCTTCCCAAAAAACTGATAGGATAGATTGGACAAAATGGCCTTGCTGGCCTTTTCACCGTACATCATATCGTTCTGAACCTTATCCTGTAGCACATATACGCTCACAATATCGTAACTCCGCAAGGTGGCAGGAATGCGGTGCATGTTCAATAGCCGTAAGGTTGAAGCCTCCTCCAACAGCATAAAGGAGGGTTTGCGGTTTCGTCTTGACATCTGTTTGGAGATGGTATGTATAATGGTGGCGATCACCGGGGATAGGGAAGCATCTTTTTGTGGATTGTTCACCAAGGCAATGACCGAGGGATGTTTTTCATTATTGATGTCCAGCGGAATCTCATCGGCGGACAATACCATAAAAATCTTTCTGGTACTGATCTTTTTGATGGCATTGGCCAAGGTACTCATCACCCCAGCGGTCTGTCGCTCCGACCCCACCCCACTGATAAAGGCATCGGCCATGGCACGTGAGGTAAGATTCTCCCTTAAAAACTTGATCAGGCTCTTGGTGCCCAACTGTTGGTACAGGGCCATCACATGGGGCAGCGTACAGAAATCGGGGTGATCGGTCTTGAGCCGCCAGATCAGTCCGCTGATCAAGCCCTCAGCAGCATCCTTAAAAAAACGGGAGGTACTGTTCCCATCGGAGTCCCTGTGTTCCATCAAATTCTCCAACAGGACCCGCGACACCTCGTGGACACTCTCTTCATCGGGCAGGTAACGGGGTGCAATGGGATTCACCCGATGGTAGATCGGCCCAAAGGACACGATATGAAAGGGTACCTTTTGATCTTTCCAAAGGGGACAGGCCATTTCCGTGATCTCAAAATCCTTGTAATCGTGGATGACCCCGGAGAAACCTTCTTTTTTAAAATGCTCCAAGAAGCCATAGATGACACTTTCGGTCTTCCCGCTCCCTGCGGAAGCCATCACGGATACCCCCCTGCGGATGTTCCCCAGGACCAAGGACCTGCCCTTGACCCTTAATTTGACCTCGAACACCTTTGAAGGTTTACTCGTATCCTTATGATAATCCACCAGCCCATAGATGACGGTATGCACAAAAAACAAAGGGAGCCACAGGCCCAAGGACTGTTTCAAAAGTAAGTCCCAGCCGAATATCACTCCAATGGTGATTGCCAACATAAGCAGGATACCGAGATAATACAGAAAGCCATTCTTGAGATACCTATTGGCCACAAATGAGATTCCTACCCCAACGATCAAACCGATTATCCATTCCATCCATCCTAAATTTTCCATAGCAACACTGTTTTAAATTCCGATCGACCCCGATTCCAAGGCCTTTCCGATTCCTTTTTTGAGCTGCATCATCGCCTTATAGGCCAATTGTGCCTTGTTCTTGGGGATGGTCGGTACCTTGACGCCCGCCTTGAACAACAACTGCTTGGCCGCTTGCCGTTCATTCGTCGGCAAACCCAAGAGGGCCGAAAAGAAGCGTTTCGGATCCTTGTCCAACAGGTTACGGGCATGGTAGGTCTCCACAAAATTTCTTTTGTATCCGAACTTTTTGTCAAAAGTCATTTCCGCTGCCCTAAAGAATTTATCCCGATCAAAGCCCTGTTTGACGGTCTGCCCATGGAGGGTGGTCTCGGAAGTTCGGAACTTGGACCCCGGGGAGAGGCTATGGGTATTGGTCCTGTCCATTCGGCTCACGATGATATGGATATGGCTTTGGTGGCCCTCCTTGGCCATCCCCGGAACGATGCGCTTTCCGTTGAGTTGGTGGGGCGCCTCTCCTTCCAGTACATTTATCTTTTCCCGGAGCTTGGCAATTTCCCCTTGCTCCCGTCCTTCTTGGATGGCCCTGACCCGGTGTTGTAGTTCCAAGATCTTGCTGGCATGGGCCTGGTTCTCCTTGACCTCGCGATCCCTTTGGGAATAGGTGCGTTCCCGTTCCAATTTGGCAAAATAGAGGATATCCTTGACGGTCACTTCACGGTCCCGGTAAAAGGAGGCCGCATAGGTATTCATAACCTGCCGGGTGTATTGCCTCAGTTTCTCGGGGTCGTTTCCGATATGATGGAGTTCCCGTTGGGAAGGACTGACCACCAGGGAATAGAATTTGGGCTCCCGTTTCTTGAGCTTGGCCGTATTGGCGTCGATCTCGGCAATGACCCGCTCCGCATCGATGTTGTTCTCTTCCTGATTGAAATACCCTTCCTGCTGTTCCGGTTCCTTCCCTTCGTTCTCCTTTTCCAGATAGTTGACAAAGTCCCGGGCACTGCCCTTAAAATTGTCCCCCAGTTGTTGGCGTGTGATGGCGATGTACATACTTATTGTTTTTTAAGTTTTGTGCGGTATTTTTCAATGGCCTCGGGGTTCAAATCCAATTTGAGGTGGTCCTTGCCAAAGCGGTTGTGGTATACGCTCACATGGTCCAGCACATAGGCAAAATCATCCTTGAGCTCTTCCATTTGTTCCTCCAGTCGGTCATAACGGATTTTGGGCACGGTGACCTCCCCATCAAATACATCAGTCTCCTTGGGTGGCTTGGCCTCGGTCAACTGCTGTTCGATAAAATCAAAATCGCTGTCCCATTCCTCGTCATCGGATGCCAGTTCCTGTTCAAAGAGCGCCTGCATCATTCCAACGGTGGGCAGAGTCTGTTCCTTTTCGATGCTGCGCATGATAGCGATCATGGCATTGAAGCGCCGCCTTATGTAGAGCTTCATACTGGCCATGGTCTCCCCCAGATGTTGGTCCGGTGAGATTCCATGTCGTTCAAAAAAGTGCACCATGAGCAACAGGGTCATTGATCGGGATTGTCCAAACTTTCGGGAAAACCGTCTAAATTTCAAGGCCACCGAGCTTTTTACCCGAATGGTCCTAAACCCCTCTTTTTCGTATCCTTTATCCATTTTTGAGTCAAAAACGTCTTGATTTTATTGGGCTAGAGGCCTTTTTTAGTCAAAAACCTTTTCGCCGTCATTTTCCTTGATACCGCAAACCCCCATAAACAGGGGCCTTGCGGAGCAATCATGATCGGTAGGACGCGCGAGCGTGCTACCCTCTTGCTTCTCCGAATTGTCCCGCAGGGACAAAATCGTATCGCACAACATGACCCAAGGGTCAGTTGCCTCTGTTCTAAAAGTCAAATCGAATTCTACGGACATTGGGAAAGTCATGCCTGTCCGAGGTGTTGGACCAAATGGGTCGCCATTGGGCGTCCATTGGGGTTCCACTACATAAATGTAGCGACATTCCCGCTAAGATGAAAACACATATTGTGCACAATTGGCGGGGTTTGGCACCAAATGGAATTTGAATGTCATTTTTGGGGGTCCAAAACGTCGGGTGCTGGCCCATGGGCCAAAAAAAAGACCCTCCTTCGAGGGTCTTTCCAAGCGTCTTTCCAAAAGTTATGATCAGGATTTGAACAGCTCCTTGGAGTACTCAAACCGAAAGAGCCAAATGTTGATGACCAATAGAAAGGCCTTCTCCGCATTGGATTCCTTTTTGGTATGGTTCGCTTGGCGTTTTCTGGCCGGGATCTCCAGCGATTTTCTGATACGTGTTTCCATGGTTTGTGTTTTTCATGTTTTTCAATTGTCCATTTAAAAGGTCAGCCCCCCAATGGTCCCGCCTATAAAATTCCATTGTCGGCAAAACTGTAGTAGCGCCCATCAGGTGCCAGGATGATATGATCCAATACCTTGACATCAAACAGCTGTGCGGCCTCCTTGATCTTTTGGGTCAATTGCTTGTCCTGATAACTGGCCTTAAGCTGTCCAGAGGGATGGTTATGGGCGAGAATGATCCCCACCGAAAGGGTCTTTAGGATAATGGCAAAAAGGATGCGCACATCCACCAAGGTGCCCGTGATGCCCCCATGGGAGAGTGGGTAAATACCCTTTACCTTGTTGGACTGGTTGAGCAGCACGATCTTAAAGGTCTCGTGCAGGCCTATGGTCTTGTTGTCCCAATTTTGGAACAACAGTTCCGCCACCTCGTTGGAGTTGGTCACGGACAGGGATTTCAGCGTGCTGAGCTTTTCCCGGTAACTGATCTGTATTTCATTGACACGATGTTCCATTTCATGTGCTTTTAAGTTTGAAAAAGTAAAGGATGCCCCAAGTTGTTACGGGGCACCCCTATCCATTTTACTCGGTGGTATTGTTCTCACCACCGCCCAACAAAAGGATCTCACTGGCCACTACTTCGGTGACATACTTTTTATTGCCCTCTTTGTCCTCATAGGAGCGGGAGGTCAATTTCCCTTCGATGGCAACTTCCTTGCCCTTGGTCACAAAACCTTCGATGATGTCGGCCAGTTTCCCCCATCCGATGACGGTATGCCATTCAGTATTGGTCACCCGTTCCCCTTCGGAGTTCTTGTAATGTTCATTGGTGGCCATGGTCAGGCGTGCCACGCGTTTCCCTTTTTCAAGGTCTGTGATCACGGGATCTTGTCCCACGTTTCCGATCAACTGTACTTTGTTTCTCAATGTACTCATGATAAAAAGCTTTAAGTGCCTGCCCTCTTCCTATTGGACAATCGGGCAGACGGGTTAATAAATTCCCCTCTTTTTTTGGTCAATGTTTCCCAAATTTTAAGGGGCGTTTGTTTGCTTCTTACGTGCGCAGCACAATAAAAGAAGGGGGTTCTGTCAAGGCTTTTGGGCGGAAATCGGGAGGCTCCGCGACGTAGCAAAACCCTGACCGCCGATGGTGGGCAAGGTTTTCAAGGAAGTGGATACCCTATTTATGGCCAAAACCTGTCTTGGTCTTGACAGGTTCGATGAGGGCCCTAGGAATTCCATCTGACCCATTGGCAAGGGAGCGTACGGGAAGTTGAGCGAGTGCGGGCGATGGTGTCCTGATCGGAAGTCCTTGGGCCCTGCCCTGTTTTTCGATGCCCCGAAAAACAAGTAAGAGCTTCTTTTATTACGGATCCCTTAAAATTTGGTGGGCGGACTGGCGGATTTGCGGCCTTCCAAAGCAAGGCCCCCAAGAAGGGTCTGCAAAGGAAGGCCGCATCAAAATCCGTTCGGCCGACTTCCTTGTTGGATGTGGATGTATTGTATTCTTCCAACATTGCGGTGGCCGATGGAGCAATACTCCCGTTCTGGAGGATATAA